>Ga0307513_10012504_pt1 | contig 10469 bp, 9 predicted proteins | sample 15_EM_MG_FD_202174 | JGI IMG/M metagenome (GOLD analysis project Ga0307513, IMG submission 202174) | Populus trichocarpa ectomycorrhiza microbial communities from riparian zone in the Pacific Northwest, United States - 15_EM | ecosystem: Host-associated > Plants > Roots > Unclassified | place...
GCGCTGCCAGAGCTTGATGTCAGATTCCTCCACGACCACTGGGCCGATTCTGAATCTGATTGCGGGAGGTTGTTGGCCTCAATGCCAGCTTGACAACTTGAATGATATAAGATCTTCTCCCCGTGACTTTTATTCATGAAGTTACAGTGTCCCGGGGAGGTGTTGAGTACCGGGTAAAGGTCGAGTCCCGGGTAGGGCAGCCTGAGGGGTGGCATATGAGTATCATGATCAGTCCTGTATATTAGGCAGAGAACACTAGTAGTAGTATATTTAATACACTGGGAGCATAAAATCTATTGTGACCCTTGTCAGGAAAAGTAAAGGGGGTACCCTTCAAGTTCGCTTATTTCAGGAAGATGAGTACTGAATGCACTGTATCCGGAAGAGGAGGTCTGACGTCGGGTTGCATCCGGAAGATTAGGTGCTGCCTCTGGTGCGTTCTGAGGATTAGGTGCTGCGTCTGGTGCGTCCTGAGGATTAGGTGCTGTGTCAGGTTGCGTCAGGCGCATTGTGTGGTAGGGTGGTTGCGTCCTGGTTCGCGATTTGCGTTCCAGCGTCAGGTGCGTCAGACGCACAGAACGCACAGAACGCAAGGTATTATTTTTGCTGATGTTCTCTTTCCTCATGAGCCGAGCTGCTCAAGCCTATCGTCTGGCTTGACTCGAGGCGGCTCGTGATATACACTACTTTCGGGCCTCGGGACCCAGATCATTCCCTTGCTTTCTTTTGCTGATGGTATGATACCGTATTCTAATTATTCCCGATTAGCTCAGCCATCGAACCCTCATTAAAAATAACTGATATCAGCAATTATGGCCTTCAGAAGATAGGTCCAGCTAAGATAAAGGAGGAAGGAGACTACAGCCCGCACAGTACTACCACCTATCTAAGCAACTCTTTTCCTCCATTCCTCCGTCTTTTTTGTCAAATTGGGTCCAAGGCAGGTGGCTTTGATTTAAGAGCCCTTGAGTGAACCAAATGACGCAGGCTAAACAACTTTAGAGGGTTGAGCAGTCCATTGCGAATGAACTTCCGGGGAAGGTGTCCTGAGCGCGGTATCTAACCTTAAGTTTTAGTCATTTGTCGATCCTATTGGTGAAGGGATACGGTGTGATACGGAATATTTGTAAATTGGCGAGTGCCCTAGCATCCCACTGTACTGAATCTGTGTGCACGTTATAAATAAGTTTATATACACAATTTCCGAATAAACAGCAACAAACACTATCCGTTGTGGTGTAATGGTTAGCATCTGTCGCTCTCACCGACAAGATCGGGGTTCAATTCCCCGCAACGGAAATTTTTCTTTTGTCCTTTTTTTTGCCCGCCGGGAATTGAGAGGAATTTTCCCCCCCTAGGGGGTTAGGCTAGAAGCTCGGCGCTGGAGGAACGAATGCTAGAGCCCAACGGCGGTCACGTTTTTGGCTTGGAGGGATTGAGTTAAGGTTATCTATGGCTACGTAACATGGGGTTTTGGTGCCTGTCAAGTAGTTGCGAGTAGGTGTGTTGCAGAAGCAGCGGCACGGCAGGCAGTAACTTAAACAGTCTCATCAACACTAGGAGTGCATAGATCGATCTACTAACTTGCATAGAGTCGTGAATTCGTGCTACAAGAGCCAATTACCCAATACGGTACCTCCTTAAAATCCCTGTGGTCATTTGGTCAGTTCTCCACAGATTATAGGCAGTATAGAATCTCAAATAATTGAACCGTGTGCTGCCCTACGGTAGGTTGCCTAAGTTGCCACTCTACTAAAGCCTAGAGCATCACTTCTTAGAAGGTCTTTGTAACCACACTAGTCCATACATGCGCGGTATAACTAGTGTAGTACGTTCATGCCAACGGAACGACGGCCACAACGACCTGAATGAACCGGCGTGGTCACAGAAACTTTTCGAACGATGGCGCATCATTACCATTTTTCCTTTCTTTTCATTATGCCTTTCAGTGGGGTTGAATGACTAGTTAGCACATGGTTTGATTGTTTGAGATTCTGCTGTAGGGATTCTGTACATACGGAGGTATGATACAGCATGTAAGTTTTGTAGGTTACACGGGGGCGAGGGTGGCAGTCCTCTTTTGTGGAACTACAAAACTTACACTCTGTATGATATCATACCTCCGTACTCATGTTGCAGCGCTATGTAGGTCACGTGATCTTCTATCCCTATTTGCCAACGATTTTAATGGACAAGTGAGTGCTTCTCGTTTTTTTATTCTTTGGTTCAGGATAGGAGGAGGGTCAAAGCTTTCCTCTGAACATTCTTTCCACTGCTGGAGGAATCTTGGGAATCATTGGGAGTCGAAGATCATGTGACGAAGTTACCACTCGGCAACATGATAACTGCACGGTACAGTACAATGCCCTCCTCCCAACCCCATGCCAGTCTACCACCTACTTGAATATAGGACTTGTACAATACTCGAGTATCGTATTTACTCGCTAGAGCTATGGGGTTCAGGCACCCCGCTGACATGTCCGGGGCAAACGCAAGTCTTATCACAAAACTATGCCCCAATAGGTTTAGTAGAGTAGGTTAACAGAATTGAGAATACCAGTTAATGGTAGTTACCAAGTTCAGCTCTTCCAATCTGTACTTGTACCTAGGTGTCTTGCCTCTGATGGCTGAGATAGTGGATCTAGCGAGTAAATAGAGTATCAGTGCTTTCTTTGGGCACAGATCCTAGCCAAGACTCACACTGTTGCCAAGCCACTCAGTTGTCACACACCATGAAAAAGCAACCAGGGTTCAGGAACGAGTGAATCATTATGACTGCAGTCCTCCTGCGCTTGCAAAATTTTCCCCACACCGCACAAACAATGCGGTGCAAAAAGAAACAAAACAATACTTCCGTTGCGGGGAATTGAACCCCGATCTTGTCGGTGAGAGCGACAGATGCTAACCATTACACCACAACGGATTGATGCTTGGTTTTAGTTGTAGGGATATATCAGGTAATTCGCTATGCAAAAAAGGTAATGCAAGAACTCGAGAACAAAAGCTAAGCATAGAAGATGCCAAAATCGGCGACTATACCCCATCACTAGGATTCCCAAATAATGGTATGCCATTTCCCCAAATATATACATTCCAAGATCAAAAAATACAAAGAAGGCCTATAACAAGGCATCGTACCCAAACTCCATCATAAAAGCATTACAACAACTTCTCTGGTCAAGCATACCTAACATGGGGACTCAGCTCCCCTTCTCCACCCAGCTTAATCTCGCCAACGTACTCCCTCCCAGATCTCTCCATGACCTCCTTCGTCGCCGCGTCACCCACCACACCGGGAATATCCCTGACCTGCCAGCACTCCTTCAACTCTAGCGCGCCACTGCCATCAAGTTCCTTCTCCCAACTCCTGCCGAGGCGGAACATAGCGAACGAGTCTAGGAATTCCGTCCAAGTGGGAGTGCTCCACTCTCTGGCAGTGAGGTAGAAGACCATGAGCACGGGAACCAACATCACGAGCGGGGCTATGGCCACCGGTATGCCCCGTGTGAGCTTCACGTCGGTCTGGTAGCTGAAGCCCGGCCTTCGCGCCGACACGATGAATTTTGGCAGCGCACCGATGAAGGAGGAGTTGGCGAGGGAGATGAATGTGTTGATGAACTTGTCCCCGTTCAGGCGGACGATGTTATCGATGACGAATTCGTCGTCTGGGTTGTAACCAGTCTTCGCCGACACTTCTGTCGGCAAGATTTTCGTTGAGCGGCTGGATTCGCTTGTTGGCCTATGCAGGCCGAAGAAGGCTGGTAGCGAAGTGTTGAAGGATCTGGATATGTTGTTGGGTCCGTAATTTGATGATAGGAAGGTACTATGTAGGAGAGAGAGGACTGGGTGGAGAGTTATATTGAGCATTTCGGGGAGCGCTTGCTCCAAGTACTCCGTTACTTCCGGTGCTTCGTGAGCAAGGCCGAGGCCGTATGGCATAAAGTGCATGAATCGCCGGATGACGCTGTCGATAATGCCGTCTCCTGGAATGAGTGCTGCAGAGCAGCGCAGAACATCAACGTAGTATCTGTCCGCTGTGATGTTATCACCGGCGCGGAACGACCAGGCATTTTGTGGTGGTGGGAAGACAGAGGTGCTGACGGATTCGTATGGCGGGTCGAGCTTGTATGCTACTTCTACCTCTACTATCCGAGCCTTGGTTAGGATTACCTTATTTGACACACCGTCGAACGTATCGACGGGCTGACCACAACTGGTGATCTGTGCAAACTGCCCACTCGGCCCGGGCCTTCCTTTTGAGCTTTGTGCATGGCACATGTTCTTCGATATTGAGTCAGTGGCGTTGGCACAATCCGTCATACATTTCCACTCTGCTTCCGACATATCGACGTATTTCGGGCTCTCCGAGCGTTCCAATGTCCGGCACTGCAAATTCTGGAGCACCCCCATTGTGTTTGCGACTACTAACCGCGGTTCTGCGTCCAAGGGTTCGAGATATGTTACAAAGTGGCCAAGCTTGATAGTTTGGTCGGCGGGCGGGTAGAAAGAATATGTGGTTTTACCGTCTGGACCAAAAGAAGTGCAAGGCTTTTGGAACCTAGTCATACCGATTTCGCGTTGGGGGAAGCGGTGGATCCAGTCTGATAACTCTGATATCGTTGATTGGCGGATAGCGGCGACGGTTTGGTTAAACCTGAAGGCGTGAACTCCTCGAAACTCGTAGGGTGCCCAGTATTGATCGGATGTCGCTATATAGCCAAGCGTTATGAAAGGGAAACCAGCAAAACAGGCAAGGACTAGTGTAGTCAGCCTAGCAATACGTTAGAATCTGGCGCAGGCGAATCTAGTGAAGGTAGTAGTGTTGGTGAACTCACTTCCACCATTCCCAGGATAGCCTCCGCACTCTAAAGGCTTGGTACCATCCACCAGCCCCGGCCCATGTCCTATCTGCCAGCATGAACAATTGCTCAGCATTGATACCAGTCCCCCGTCCCTTGGCTCGTTGGGTTAATATTGGCAATGTTGATGATAATGTCGCAGTGATGATCGGAATCTATCGTACTAACGCATTAGCTTTCATTCCGAACTCTACTTCACCATGCCAGTGAGCGAAAGCTGGGGAAAGAGACTCCGTACATGTATCGCAGTCAAAATCGTTCTCGCAAAACTGAATATCTGTACCGTTTCCTGCCTCCTTCTGGTCCCTCGCAATCCAAACGATAAGCTCTCCGCAGTTGGATCCTCTATCTCCGGGCTCAACTGATGCGCGTGAATAGCCTTCTCTATCGACGCAATATACGCTATTATGCAAAGAATCCATAATCCTATTAAGTATGTCTGTAAATGGTGTTTTCGCAGATAAACTCCTCCGGGTGGATCTATCGGGGCCTGGCTTTCCTTAGGGGGTGGTACCGGCGTTCCTCGCGAGGGTTCTCCCTTATCACTCCTCTCCACTCCTATACTCTCCGAGCGCCGAAAGCCCAGGAACTTTTCTGGAAGCATCCTGATGCCACTTAAGGCTCCAGAGCCTTAAGGAAATGCCCGAGTAAATAATTATAAAGAATGACCGAATGTGTAAAGTGGCTTAAAGGAGGGGTGGCAATGACAGGAAAGCACAAGAACCACGCAGAAGGGCGAGAGCTGTTGAGAGATCCAAAGTGCAAATGACTGGCAGAACCAGCAGCCACGGTACCAGAAAGTAAGTATAGGCTATGCGGGGGAGCCAGGTTAATATGGACACCGGTGTGCGGCACAAGCCGGGCTGGAAAACTCGAAATAGGGGGTTCACCCAGGATTATACATACCGGTAGTGCCATAGGGTAGTGGGTGAGGGCAAAGGTGAAGTCGTTATCGTTTCCTAAAACGCATGTAACAGGGGGTCAAAGTATCATACTTGCGCGCCTGTTCGCTGTAACATGGGAGCGGCCCGATAGAACATCTGGGGTAAAAGGGCGCTAATGCGCTTAACAGTGTTTAGCCTATTACATGAGGAAACCAAAACAACTTTTTCTTTTTACTTTTTGGCGCCCGGAGCACTACTGTAGGTCCTACCAGAAAAACCTTATTTGGAACACCCCAACCAAGGGATCGATGCTGAGGAAGGAGGCCGACATGGATTCAGTGTCTGCTGGGAGCTTCGGCTGTTTCATGGGCGCATGCCTCATGTTCGTGGATACACACGAGCACAGTAATGCTTGAGTATCATACGGGCTGGGGGCCGGGAAAGGGCGTACAATTTGTCGGAAAAGATGAGCGCTGCACTGGTAGACTTATTGTAATAAAGCTGTCTTTGTCGAGCGGAGGGCTGAACTCATCAGTGATAAAGTATAATTTTATCCCCCAATAGTTGTGTAAGTACCCGCAGATGTGGGCGCTTTCCGATACGGGCGCAGAGACAATGCCGCACCCGCTAATTCGATACAAGTATATTTTATACAAGCTAAGCCTATCTAAACACCCAGATAGTACTAGGGTAGATCATGAATTCATGGTACAGAGCAGGGATCGGATGTTGAAGAGCAGTAGCACCACGCTTGCAAGAGTGTACCATAATTTTGTCCAAATCAGAGCTCTTGAATCTAAGATATTACATGAGATAAAATTCACAAAAATTCATACTCTCCATAGAACCATTGAAAATAGTAAGGACACCTTTTCTATCTAAAAATATCCACTTGCTTCCCAGCCTTTCAAGAGCAGTAGGCAGTTGAACTTTCAGATCCTGCCAAGACTAAGTTTGCCCTCCAAAAATGTTGTCTTGGAGCAATTTTGGGGAGAGTTTTATTCCCTACTGCTACTCAGAGAATTTATATCATTTGAAGTTTCAATAGAAGTCAAGTAGCCTGCATCTTCCCTGAACATTCTATCAAGTGAGCCTATTTTTAATTCTGATGTTGGTGCTTGAATAAGTGCCTCTAAAATTGCTTGAGTGAACTTGAACGCATTCTTCCTCTAGTGTTCCAAAGTTGCCTTCTCAAAGGAGAAGTGACCACCCCGGCTCTGTACCATGAATTCATGATCTACCCTTGTACTTGTACCCGGGATCCAGCTGCGACGTAGTATTATACTAGGATCGGGACGGTGGACTCCATTTAGGGCATTGAATAGTATCCGCATAGTGCTATACAGTACCGTGTTCCAGATGGGTTCCCGAAAAAGCCGTCGAGTTCTCCCCGGGTTTATTCCTGTACCGGTTTGTACAATACATATATACCGTACCACACATCTCCATTGGCTCTTTTTAGAGAAGGTGGCCCGGACAAAGGGCCCCCGCTTAGCCGGTAATAGACTTACATGCGATAGATACGAGTACTGTGATCGCACTTGTGACCAAGGATAACCCGGTGGATTCCCAGCTCCCGGTCCACAGCTGAGTAAGGCAATATATGGAATGTGGTGGATGATACATTACAGCCATCAAATATCTCCTTGACTGGTGCGACAGTGGAAAATGTTGTACCGCCCCTGTCATGTTTAAGACACTGCTGACTAAGGCACCTACTTCAGTATTCTCCAGTGATGATGCGCACTCTGTATTGTATTACTATCAACTATAGCTAACACTAAACCCGCGCTGAATCGGCATTGAGTTACGGCATGCCAAACACCCGGCAGCCCTCACCAATCAACAAATCAAACAACGACAAAATCACAACTCGGCCAAAGCCCGCCCAACCCTTCACCACAAAAGAATACCAAAACAAATTAACCGTCCCCCAAACAAAGCCTACACCCGGGTGCAAGCCAAGTACCAAAGGGCGGTACCTCATCATCTCCACACACCGACTCCTCCACACCACAACCACCACTCACATGAGTCTGTAACCCCTCCCAAACCGACTCATCAGAAAGGAAGGAGGCAAACCGACCACCACACGGGCACCGCCAAACCAAGCCTGTCCCCCGACAAAGAACCCCCTCCGGCCAAAAATGTGCCGGCACCACCACCGGCCCGTTTCTAACCACAGGGTCAACAACCGACCTACCAGGCACCATATCAGGTACCACCTCCACAACCACAGCAGGCGTCCCCAACCCCTTACGCTTCCTGCCTGACCGACCCTTCCGGGCCTTACCCGAGGCCCCGCCAGCCACAATCACCCCCACCACATCCTCATCGCTAGAGTGTGCCACATCCACCTGAGCCACACCACCAGCCACACTAGAAGACGCGACAGAAGGCAGCCTCACCACCACCTCAGCCACCTCCTCCTCGCAAGGAGAGGCCACATCATCACCCCCAACAAAAAGTCGGATAAGGGACCCAGGAACACCAGACGGGGTATCAGACAGTGTAGAGCAAGGGCCACAAGTGGCCAGCGGGATAGCCCGCAAGGAATCAATCTCCCGTTCCTTCAAACAAAGGCGACGAGAGAGAACGGAAACATGGTGTCGCAAGCGAGAAACTTCGGCCTCGAGGGCAAAGGACTTCTTAATAACACGAGAAAGCAAAACAGACAACCGCAAAGCGGAAGCCACCGAGGGTGCGGGAGTTCGTCCAACCATATTCAAACAACAGGAAAAGGCAGAGGAAGAGAACAGGGAGATAAAGCAACAGGAAAGATTCAGACAGGAGATAAACTGATCTCCCGACAAATGAACTAAAACCAGGTAGAAGGCCTGAGATTCGAGACTTGAAGCTACCGTGAGGTATGAATCAAGGACCGTGATTGGCGTAACCCGGAAATGCGACAGGTCACCGAAGGTTTAAACAGTGATGATGCGCGTTGGTCTGGTCATACTGTTAATATTAGCCCTGGTCTCAAGTTTGCCCATCTGCGAATACCGTAAAAATCCTTTAAATCCACCATCGGAGATCGGGCTCAGCGCTTGCGCAATTGGATAAGCGAAATTAAGCCAAGAGATCAAGTGACCGGCCATGATGCCGAGATTCCCAGGCTTTAACGTCCACAACTTGAAGTACATATAAATAGAAAATCAATCCTCAAGATCTGTAGATACAAATTCAATTCCTTGGTATTCTTCATCCTCCATAGCTCTCCCATTTGCAAGTGATTCTAAATCCCGTCTCCAGTCACCAACCTCCAAGCCTATAAAACCCTTCACATCCAGCTCATGATCCAGGCTTCCATCAATAGGAAGTGTAAGACCAACCTTCTGAAAGGAGCGTTGAATAACTTCCCTTCTTTCAGCATGAAACTCGTAGAAGGCCTTGCCAACACAATGTGTTGTCATGATTCGACGATCCTGGGGGGCCCACTTCTCAAACTCCGCCATAGATTCAAGTTCGAAGATGCGCTCATTTGTAAGATAGCGGAGCCGATCTTTCAGAGGTTTGTTGACTGAAACATCCAAGGGTTGGACAAGGCTAGTGCATCCGGCGGGGATAAAGGAGGGGGTAATATTGGACTTAGAAAGAAGATCCAGGATCGTAGGCGTTTTGTGGGATTTGATTAGATTTATAGCAAAAAGTGTAGGCCGGCCACCAAGGACAGGAAGGAGATGGTTTATGATATATCGCTCAAATAAACCTTCATTCATGTATGCCGTAGGGTTATACTCAACTAGTACTCGAATATCATACTGTTGCTTCTCATTCCCCAGCCTTCGGCCAGTACCATGAAAGATAATCATGGGTGGTATTCTAGGAATACCATCTCCAAATATACAGAGCACCAGGCTTGCTTGCCTTTTCCCCCATCCTGACTTTGATTCCTTCGCCCAAATAGTCTTCTCACCGATAGGATTGTAGGTTTTTCCATCTAAAAACTCGTAGGGAATGGGGGTTTCATCGAGATTACATATATTGGAGAGCTCGTATCGTCCGACCGGGTGCTGTAGAGAAACTTCCCAAAAACAGACCGCACGAGGTTGCGAGTTCCGACGATTAAATCTAAGCCAGTTAATGACCAGGATTCGGTAGTCCTCCGGTAACTTCTGTGCTGTTTTGGTAATGCTTCGTAGACTAATCCGGTGACGACCAAGAAAACCCCGAAACCACCGATTACTGAAGGGGAAAATAGCGGCATTCACATTAGGATAAATGGATCGAAAGAGAAAGGTAGATTGAATTCGAAACCATTCCTGCTTGACTATCCTTCCCGCTTTTCTTCTCTCTATAGACTCAACATATAGCTTATCTTCCAGCTCTGGCCACAGGACCCTCCGGCTATACCCCAATTCTCCCTCCTGTTTCTTTACTGGTGAGTTTTTTCCCACTTTTTCAATTTCTTTTTTTTTTCTAACCCAGTCTGATATCGTCCGACGAGGAATCTGGTACATATCGGAGGCTTCCTGCTGCGTTGGCTGCCGATATCCTTGCTGGAATAGTAGTGTAACAATCCTATTGTTGAGCAGTGTTGCAACAGGCAACGACAGTTGTCTCCTTGATAAGCGAGTCTCGTTTTCTTGTACAATAGGGAGGGAAGTACTATCTCCTCAGATAGTACGGAACTGGCTTGCTTGTCCTTGACCTATCCGTCAAAGGATACTATCTTTCCAGATAGTAAGATGGGTGTATTGTCGTGCTTGATAGAACTATCACAATA
>Ga0307513_10012505_pt1 | contig 10469 bp, 6 predicted proteins | sample 15_EM_MG_FD_202174 | JGI IMG/M metagenome (GOLD analysis project Ga0307513, IMG submission 202174) | Populus trichocarpa ectomycorrhiza microbial communities from riparian zone in the Pacific Northwest, United States - 15_EM | ecosystem: Host-associated > Plants > Roots > Unclassified | place...
TTGGTGGTCGCCTCAACTTCCATCCGATGGGTGCGGCGCCGGCTGCCGTACGAGGTGTGGCACGGGCTCCACCTGCTGCTCTACGTCGCGCTCGGCATCGGCCTCGTGCACCAGGCGATGGAGGGGACGACGTTCGACTCGACGTGGGCGACCGCCTACTGGTGGACGGTGTGGGCCCTGGTGCTCGCCACCCTGCTCACCGGCCGCGTCGTCGTACCCGTGTGGCGGAACCTCTACCACAGGTTCAGGGTCGCGGCCGTGGTGCCAGAGTCGGACGACGTCGTCTCCGTCCACATCACCGGCCGGCACCTCGACAAGCTGCCCGCGCGGGCGGGGCAGTTCTGCATCTGGCGGTTCCCCGGGCACCACGGCTGGTGGCGGGCCAACCCGTTCTCGCTCTCGGCGGCGCCCAACGAGCGCTCGCTGCGCCTGACCGCGAAGGCCGTCGGGAAGGCGAGCGCCGGCCTGCGGAACGTGCCGGTCGGCATGCGGGTCTTCATCGAGGGGCCGTACGGCGCGTTCACGACCATCCACCAGACCCGGCCGGCGTCCCTGCTCATCGCCGGCGGCGTCGGCATCACGCCGATCCGCGCGCTGCTGGAGGAGCCGGGCGGCCCGACCACCGTCCTGTACCGCGTCCACACCATGGCGGAGGCGGTGCTGCTGCCCGAGCTCCAGGCGCTCGCCCGGACCCGCGGCGCCCACGTCTACGTCCTGACTGGCCGTACCGGCGCCGGCTCGCCGCCGAACCTCCCGTTCGCGCCGGCCAGCCTCGCCGCCGCCATTCCGGACATCGTGCGGCGGGACGTCTTCGTCTGCGGCCCGCCGGCCATGACCGACGCGGTCGTCCGCAGCCTCCGCGAGCTGGGCGTCCCCCGCGGGCAGGTACACGCCGAGAAGTTCAGCCTCGCCTGAGGAACCCGCGCCGATGACGATGCGAGGTCGCGGTTTCCGTGATCAAAGGTCCGCCCAAGTCGCTAGAACTACTTGAGCGGACCTTTGATCACGGGAGGTGGTCTGGAGAGGCCCTAAAGTTGCGGGATGTCTCAGCCTGACGTCGTCTTCGTCGGTGGTTCGATCTTCGCCGGCGGCCGGTCGCGGCCGGACGGCGGGCGGTCCGGCGACCGCTCACGACCCGGCGGCGTCGCGGTCCGGGACGGCCGCATCGTCGCCGTCGGCACCGACGTGGGCGAGCTCGCCGGACGGGGTACGACGGTCGTCGACCTCGAAGGCGGACTGCTGCTGCCCGGGTTCGTCGACGCGCACGTGCACCCGGTCTACGCCGGCGTCCAGATGCTCGGCTGCACCCTCGACCGGGAGGGCGACGCCGAGGGTTATGTGGACAAGGTCCGCGCGTACGCCGCCGCCCACGGCGACGTGTTGTGGATACGCGGCGGCGGCTGGTCGATGGAGGCCTTCCCGGGTGGTACGCCCCGCAAGGAGCCGCTCGACGAAGTGGTGCCGGACCGCCCGGTCTACCTGCCCAACCGGGACTACCACGGCGCCTGGGTGAACAGCCGCGCGCTCGCGCTCGCCGGCGTCGACCGCCACACGCCCGACCCGCCGGACGGCCGCATCGAGCGCGACCCGGACGGCGAGCCGACCGGGATGCTGCACGAGGGCGCCGCGCTGCTGGTCGGCCGCCTGCTGCCGGCGCTCACCGACCGCGATCTGGACGCCGCGTTCGACCTCGCGCAGCGGCACCTCTTCGGGCTCGGTGTCACGGGGTGGCAGGACGCGATCGTCGGCTCGTACCTCGGCCAGCCCGACCCGCTCGGCACGTACCTGCGCGCGGACGCCGACGGGCGGCTGCGCGCCAGGGTCGCCGGCGCGCTGTGGTGGGACCGCGAGCGCGGCCTCGAGCAGCTCGACGACCTGCGGGAACGGCGGTCCGCCGCGGCCGCACACGGGCGCTTCCGCACACCCGCCGTGAAGATCATGCTGGACGGCGTCGCGGAGAACTTCACCGCCGCGATGACCCGGCCGTACCGGGACGGGCACGGCCACGACACCGGCAACGCCGGTCTCTCCTTCGTGGACCCGGTCGCGCTGTGCGAGTACGTGACGCGGCTCGACGCCGAGGGCTTCCAGGTGCACTTCCACGCGCTCGGCGACCGCGCGGTGCGGGAGGCGTTGGACGCCGTCGAGGCCGCCCGCACCCGCAACGGCCCGAGCGGCCGGCGGCACCACCTCGCCCACCTCCAGGTGGTACAGGCCGACGACGTCCCACGCTTCGCGCTACTTGGGGCGGCCGTCAACATGCAGCCACTGTGGGCCTGCCACGAGCCACAGATGGACGAGCTCACGATCCCGTTCCTCGGCGAAGGGTTGGCCGTACGGCAGTACCCGTTCGGCGACCTCCATCGCGCCGGCGCCCACCTCGCGGCCGGCAGTGACTGGCCGGTCAGCAGCCCGGACCCGCTGTGGGGCGTGAAGGTGGCGGTGACGAGGGTGGCGCCGGGCGAGTCGGCGGCGCCGTTCCTCCCGGAGCAGGCCCTCGACCTCTCGGCGGCGCTGACCGCGTACACGGCGGGCAGCGCGTGGGTGAACCACCAGGAGCGGGTGTGCGGGGCGCTGGAGGTGGGGCTCGCCGCGGACCTGGTGGTGCTCGACCGGGACCCGTTCGCCGGGCCGCCCGAGGAGATCGACCAGGCCCGCGTCGTCCACACCTACATCGACGGCCAGAAGGTCCATTGAGGACGGGCCCCGCCCCCCACCGCCGTGCCAGGAGGCGGGCCAGTGGAAGGGGCGGCGGCCGCTGTCACGCGACGAGATGGGCGGCTGGACGGGGCGCGGGTGTGCGTACCGCCGCGGAGAGCCAGATCAGTGAACCGCCGGCGAGGACGTGGATCGCGCTGGTCAGGGGTGAGTCGGCCAGTGGCGCGAGCAGGGCCAGCAGCGTGAACGCGGCACCGTAGCCGGCGGCCGGCAACGCGGGCAGCACCCGCGCGCGGAGCATCGACACGCTGAACAGGATCGTGCCGGTGACGAACACCAGCGCGCTGCCGAGCACCGCCACCCGCGTCGGTCCGGCCAGCACCTCGTCGGCGACCGCCTCGTCGACGTAGAAGAGCACCAGGTTGAGGGCGAACGCGACGCCGGCGAAGAGGCCGAGGCCGATGATGTTCACCGCGTACGCGATCGCCCCGAAGCGGCCCGACTCGGCGTGTTGGCGCAGGTGGAGGGCGGTCAGCGCGGGAGCGCCGAAAGCCGCGCCGATGCCCAGGACGAAGCTTGTCGCGGCCGTCTCGCCGGTGAACGCCTCGATGAGGCCGGGCACGGCTGTGGACAGGCCGAGGACGACGCCGCAGGCGGCTCCGAAGCGCAGCAGCCAGGTTGTGGACATGGTGGCACCTTCCTTCCGAGTGGGTGTTGCGGCGAACGTAGGTGTGGACGACTACGTGAGGTAAGTGCCAAGAAGCCAGAGCGGCGGCGGCCGGCGTTGGCCGGACGGCACGTGCCGAACGGCCACAATGCGGGCGGGGATGGTCCGGATCCGTCCGCCCGGTCGTAGCCTGCACAGCAGAGGCGGCGCGGCGGAGGGAGTACCGGATGGATCGTCCCCGGCGGCCCGTGCTGTGGGCGGTGGCCGTGGTGTACGGCGCCGTTCTCGCCGGCGGCGTCTACTGGGGGCTGGTCGGCGAGGGGCGACCGGGCCGGCTGGCCGGCTTCGTGCTCGTTTTCGCGCTGCTCGCCGCGGTCGAGGTCATCGAGTGGCGGCGCGGACCCGCGGCAGCGGCAGAAGGCCGCCGCGTCTCCACACAAGCCCTGGACGGCCGCGGACTCGCGAAGGCCGGGCGCGGTAGAAGGGCAGCCGTCGCGGCGGGGCTGCTCGCCGCGCGGGTCGCGCTCTTCGCCGCCGCTGCTGCCCTGGACGGGTCGGGCACCTCGCGGGCGCTCTTCGTGCTCGTGCCCTTCGTCGCGTACTTCGCCTTCGGCCGAGCCACCAGTGTCGCGCTCGCCGCCGCCTGCCTCGCGCTCATCGTCACGGGGTTCGGGCTGTCCACACCGGACTGGTACCGCGACGCCGAATATGTCTCGGATCTGCTCATGTTCACCATCGGCCTGATCCTCGCGGTCTGCATGGCCGCGGTGGCCAGCGCCGAGCGGGATGCCCGCGGCCGCCTCGAACGTACGCTTGACCGGGTCGCGGAGCTCTCCGCCACCGAGGAGCGCAACCGGGTCGCCCGGGACATCCACGACAGCCTCGGCCACCACCTCACCGCGATCGCGATCCAGCTGGAGAAGGCCACCGCGTTCACCGAGCGCGACCCGGCCCTCGCCGCGCGGGCCCTCGCCGACGCGCGCGGTTCGGCGCGGGAGGCCCTCGCTGACGTGCGCCGCTCCGTGCGCGCGCTGCGCGAGGAGCGCCCGCCCTTTCCCCTGCGCGACGCGCTCGCCGGCCTCGCCCGCGACGTGGCGACCACCGGGCCGGCCGGCGAGGGCGCGACCGATCCGGCGGTGACGGTCACCGTCACCGGTGAGCCCGACCGGTACGACCCCGTGGCCCTCACCGCCCTCTACCGCGCCGCCCAGGAAGGGCTGACCAACGCGCGTCGGCACGCGCGGGCGACGGCGGTGACGGTGTCGGCGGCGTTCGACGAGGCGGGCGCACGGCTGGTGGTCGCGGACGACGGGCGGGGTTTCGCGCCACCCGGCGAGGGGTTCGGACTGCTCGGCATGCGCGAGCGGGTGGCGCTGGTCGGCGGCGCGGTGACCGTCGACAGTGGACCGGGTGAGGGCACCGTCGTGACCGTGACGATTCCCAAGGCGGCCACGGTATGAGCGACACCGTGCGCGTGCTCGTCGTGGACGACCAGCAGCTGGTCCGCGAGGGTATCGCCTCGCTGCTCGGCATCCAGCCGGGCATCGCGGTCGTCGGCACCGCCGCCGACGGAAAGGCCGCCGTCGACGCGGCCGTGGAGCTCGCGCCGCACGTGGTGCTGATGGACGTGCGGATGCCGGAGATGGACGGCGTCGAGGCGGCCGCGATCCTGCGGCGGCGGGCGCCGGAGATCCGGGTCATCATGCTGACCACGTTCGACGACGAGGAGTACGTGCTGCGGGCCCTGCGCGCCGGCGCGAGCGGCTACCTGCTCAAGGACCTCCCCGCCGCCGACCTGGCACAGGCGGTGCGGCTGGCCAACGCGGGCGTCGCGCAGCTCGACTCCTCGGTCACCGCCAGCCTCGCCGCCGCCCTCGACCGTAGTGGCGCCCGCCCGGTCGCGCCGCCGCCCGCGCCCCGCCCGGACGACGTGCTCACCGCCCGCGAGATGGACATCCTGCGCCTCGTCGCGACCGGCTCGACGAACCGGGAGATCGCCGGCCGCCTCTTCCTGAGTGAGGGCACAGTCAAGAACCACATCTCCCGCATACTCGGCCGTCTCGGCCTCCGCGACCGTACCCAGGCGGCGGTCTACGCGCACGACCACGGACTCCTGCCCGATCCCTGAGCGACCACTCACGGGGCGGCCCGCCCCGTGGACGGCGAACGGCCGTGGCGGGCGGACCCACCACGGCCGTTCCACAGTGGGGCGTCAGCCGAACGCGAGTGCCTGCCACCGGCCCACGTCGGCCGCGGAGAGCGCGGACGGGAAGATGGCCACGCGATCCACCTCGCCCGCCAGCCGCTGCCCGCCGCCCTGGTCAGCGGCGAACCGCAGCTCGCGGTTGTTGCACCCGAAGATGGCCGGGCCGACCTGGGCGGTCGCCGCCACCTGGCCGTCGAGGTAGACGGTCAGATCGCCCTCGTCGAGCGTGACGACCACGTTGACGTACCGCCCGGTGGGTACCACCGCATTCGTGGTGACACCCTGCCCGGCGCCGATGAACCGCACCTGGTTGGACGGCGTCAGGTCGATCAGGACGCCGTCGGTACCCGGATCGCCGCCCGGCTGGGAGTCGAAGAGCCTTCGGTACCCGCCGGTCGCCGCCACCTTCACCTCCGCCGCGAACGTGGCCTTCGGCAGGTAGCCCAGCGTCGTCGGCGCGGTGCGCAGGAACCGGTTGCCGTCGAGCACCAGCGAGCTCGGCGTCGGTCCACCGGTCGCGTACGCCGCTCCACCCTGGACGGTGGCGTCCCGCCCGTACGTGGAGGCGTCGGTCACGGTGTCGCCGCTGGCCGGGTCCCACGCGACGAGTGCGCCCGCCGGGTCGGGGATCGGGCAGGGTGGCGGCACGGGCAGCCGTACCGAGGCCTGCCCGACCGCCCGCCAGTCCGGACCGATCAGTCGCGCGGTGAGGCGCGCGTCGCCGGGTGCCGCGGCCTCGGTGACCGTTACCGTGTACCGGTACACCTGCGAGTCGCCGGCCTTGAGGCGCGGCACCCGCACCGTGCCCGGCCGGACCGTCCACCCCTCCGGCACGGCGAGCCGCAGCGTCGACGGCGGTACGTTCGCCGAGGCGGCCACCGTCACGGTCACCGGGGCCGAGTCGCCGACCTCCAGAGTGGACGGCGCGGACACCGTCACGGCCACCTCGGCGGTGGCGACGTACCGGTGGCCCTCGCGCGCGGTGAACGTCACCCGCTCGCCGTTTCCCTCCGCCCGCACCTTGCGTCCGGTGGTCGTGTCCACCAGCTGGTACGGGCCGGCGAAGAGCGGGCTGCGCAGTGCGACGTCCCCTGTGGACCCGGCGGTCACCGCGATCTCCTGGGCCGTGCCGCTGGCCCACCGCGCGTCGACGGTGAGGTCGCCGCGGGCGCGCAGGCCCTTGACCGAGCCGTCCGGCCAGCTGCCCGGCAGTGCCGGCAGCACGTGCACGTCACCGGTGTGGCTCTGCAGCAGCATCTCCGCGACGCCCGCGGTGGCACCGAAGTTGCCGTCGATCTGGAACGGCGGGTGCGTGTCCCACAGGTTGGCGAGCGTGCTGAACCGCAGCTGCTCGCTCAGCATCTTGTGGGCGTGGTCGCCGTCCAGCAGGCGGGACCAGAAATTGATCTTCCAGGCCTTGCTCCAGCCGGTGCCGCCGTCGCCGCGTGCGGTCAGTGACACCTTCGCGGCTGCCGCGTACTCGGGGTCGGTCAGCGGGGCGATCTGGTTGCCCGGGTGCAGGGCGAACAGGTGGGAGACGTGGCGGTGCTGGTCGGTCGGGCTGTCCCAGTCGCCCTTCCACTCCTGGAGCTGACCCCACGAGCCGATCCGGGTACCCGGGTCGAGCTGCGCGAGCGCCGCCTTGACGGTGTTGCGGAACGGCCCGTCGCCGCCGAGCACCTTGCCCGCCTCCAGCAGATTCGTGAAGAGGCTCCACACGATCTGCTGCGACATCGAGGCGCCCGCGGTGAACTCGCCATTCTCCGGGGAGAAGCTCGGCGAGACCACGAGCTTGCCGTCGCGCGGGTCGACCACCAGCTCGTCCAGCCAGAACTCGGCCAGCTCGCGCATCAGCGGGTACGCCCGCTGCCGCAGGAACGCCGTGTCATTCGTGAACTCGTAGTGCTCCCAGTAGTGCAGCGCCAGCCACGCGCCGGCCTCCGGGAACCAGAACGACGCGGGGTAGTTGTGCAGGCCCGTGAAGCCGTACGGGTTTGTCTCGTTGTTGACCACCCAGCCCCGGTTCCCGTACATGTACTGGGCGGTGTGGCGGCCGGGCGGGACCATCGCGTCCACGTAGTCGAAGAGCGGCGCGGTGGTCTCCGAGAGGTTCGTCGTCTCGGCGGGCCAGTAGTTCATCTGCAGGTTGATGTTGACGTGGTAGTCGGCGTCCCACGGCGGGTTGGTCGAGTTGTTCCAGACACCTTGCAAGTTCGCCGGGAGTGAGCCGCCACGGGAGGACGCGATGAGCAGGTACCGCCCGTACTGGAAGAAGAGCGCCTCCAGAGCCTTCTCCGCCGGGCTCGTGCCGTCCACGTACGACTTCAGCAGCTCGTCGGTGGGTACCGCCGGCATCGCCTGTCCGATGTCGAGCGACACCCGGTCGAAGAGCCCCCGGTGGTCGGCGCGGTGCGCGGCGAGCAGGTCCTCGTAGGTCTTCGCGGCGGCGGCGTCGACCCTGGCGGTGACGGCGGCGTGCGGGTCGGTGCCGCGGTAGGACGGATACCGGTCGGCGTAGTCGGTACCCGCGCCCAGGATCACCACGGCGGCGTCCGCACCGCTGACCGACACGGTGCCGTCGGCGTTGTCGGCGCGCGAGCCGCCCTCGTTGCGTACCAGGATCTGGCTCTCGAACTTGAGCTCGTTGTCGTTGAGCGCACCGGCGAACGTGATGCGCCCGCCGGCCGCGGTCGTGGTCTTGGACCGGTTGTTCGGCGCGGTGACGCCGGCGGTGAACCCGACCTTTCCCGGCTGGTCCGCGCTGACCCGCACGACGAGCACGCCGTCCGGGTTGCTGGCGAAGTACTCCCGGGTGTAGCGCACACCGCCCTCCACATAGGAGACGCGGGCGACCGCGTTGGCGATGTCGAGCTCGCGGCGGTACTCCTGGACGGCACCGGGGGCGGCGGGGAGCTTGAGGGTCAGGTCACCGAACGTGTTGTACGACCCGAAGCCGCTCTTCGGCTGGCCGAGGCGGTTGGCCACCTCCTGCGGCGGCATCCGCAGCCGCGCGTCGAGGTCGCGCTGGACTCCCTCGATCGCGCCGGGGCGGGGCGATGTCCAGTTGCCGAAGTTGTATCCCTGTGTGGAGCCGGGGCCGCCGGTCCACAGTGTCTTCTCGTTGAACTGCACGGTCTCGGTGGCGACGCCGCCGAAGACCATGCCGCCGAGCGCGCCGTTGCCGATCGGCAGGGCCTGGGTCTCCCAGTTGGTGGCGGGCTCGTCGTACCAGAGGGTGAGTGGGTCACCGGCGGCGGTGGGACCGGCCGGGGCGGCCGCGACGGGGGACGGCCCACCCCATGCGGGGGCCACCGTCACGAGGGTGGCGGCGACGCCGGTGGCCAGTAGGCGCCGCAGCCGTTGGTGGGGGAGTGAGGGCATGAGGCAGCTCCTGTCATCCGATGTTTCGTCCGCGAGGTTACGGACGATACCGACAGGAAACAAGAGTTGATCGGCATACCTCGGAGGTCTAGGGATGGGCTGAGCGGAAGGGCGCGGCCCCCGTGGCCGCGCCCTGCTCCTGACCCGCTACTCAGCCCAGACCCCGGTCGCGGCCGCCGCCCGGACGAAGTCGCGGAAGTCCCGCGCCTCGTGCCCGGTCACCCGCTTCACGTCGTCGGTGACGTGCGCGTTGCGGCCGTCCAGGATGCGGGCGAACAGGTCGGTCAGCGCCTCCGCCTCCTCGGCCGGCACTCCGCCGGCGACCATCCGCGCGGTGCACTCGGCGGGCGTGACGCGTTCGAACCGTACCCGCCGGCCCGAGGCCGCCGAGATCTCCGCCGCCGCCTCGGCGAAGCTGACCAGCCGCGGACCGGTCAGCTCGTACGTCATCCCGTGGTGCCCCTCCCCGGTCAGCGCCGCCACCACCACGTCCGCCACGTCCTCCAGGTCGACGAAGGGCTCGGGCACGTCGGTCGGGAGCGCGATCTCCCCGGCCAGCACCGGCGGGAGCAGGAAGTGCTCGTTGAAGTCCTGGGCGAACCAGGTCGCGCGGACCACCGTCCACTCCGCACCCGACTCCCGTACCCCCTGCTCGCTGACCTCCGCCTCCTCCTCGCCGCGGCCGGAGAGCAGCACCAGGCGGCGCACGCCGGCGGCGGTGGCGCGTTCCGCGAAGGCCCGGATCGACTCCGCCGCGCCCGGGAACGCGAGGTCGGGGTAGTAGGTGACGTACGCGGCGGTGACGCCGTCGAACAGCGGGATCCAGGTGTCGGGGTCGGCGTTCCAGTCGAACGGAGGGTTGCCCGAACGCGAGCCGACGCGCACCGGCAGGCCGCGTGCGGTGAGACGGTCGTTGACCCTGCGGCCGGTCTTCCCGGTGCCGCCAATCAGTAGGTAAGTCATGTACCTATTGGACCCGCGGGCGTTCCGGCGGGCCATGGCCGAGGAGCGCGGCACCATACGCGATCGTCTACGCTGAACGGATGGACGCGCTCGCCGGCCTGCTCGACGGGCCCCGCGCCCGAGGGGCGTTCCTGCTCCGGGTGGTGCTCGACCCGCCCTGGTCGGTCCGGATCCAGGATCGGGCCGCGCTGGCCGTGGTCGCCGTCGCGCGCGGCACCGCGTGGCTGATGACCGACGGCGGCGAGCCGACCGAGGTGCGGGCCGGCGACGTCCTGGTGGTGCGCGGCCCCGATCCCTACACGGTCGCCGACGACCCGGCGACGCCGCCACAGGTGATCATCCACCCGGACGAGCGGTGCACGACGCTGTACGGCGAGGATCTGAGCGTCGCCATGGACCGTGGCGTGCGCACGTGGGGAAACGCCGACGACGGCGCCTCGGTGATGCTGGTCGGCACCTACCAGAGCGCCGGCGAGATCAGCGACCGGCTGCTGCGCGCGCTCCCGCCGGTGCTCGTGCTCGCCCGCGACGAGTGGGACAGCCCGCTCGTGCCGCTGCTCGCCGCCGAGATCACCAAGGACGACCAGGGCCAGT
>Ga0307513_10012506_pt1 | contig 10467 bp, 14 predicted proteins | sample 15_EM_MG_FD_202174 | JGI IMG/M metagenome (GOLD analysis project Ga0307513, IMG submission 202174) | Populus trichocarpa ectomycorrhiza microbial communities from riparian zone in the Pacific Northwest, United States - 15_EM | ecosystem: Host-associated > Plants > Roots > Unclassified | place...
AAGACTTGAGAATTTCGTCGAGGGGCTGTGAAAAGAAGCGTTTCTTAATATGTGCTCACTTCATTGTTTACAGTCGAACACGGATAGGGCCGAGTTGAAGCCCCGAGACGCGTTCTTCCGAATCAAACAAGAGAAATACAACATGAACTTGATCTCCGCAGCTAATATGTTCTCCTTCCAAGCGGTTTCACGTGGAGGGTTGGGGGGCGGACGGGACCGAAAGGCTGTTTCACGATTTCACGAGGACAAGTTAGACAACGGGTCATACATGTGGTATAACTGAGTTTGAAGCTCCTAAGTATACGAAGCCGTACAAGACCAGAGGGGAGTTTAACGCTGCTGCAACTATTCTGCAACCATTTGATTGCAAAGGGAAGTTGTGGCGCGTATGATATGCCTTTTATCCAATTATGCAAAAGGAAAGTAAACCGTGCGATTCCGGGTCCCCGAGTCACGCCTTCTGCCTTGCCGCTCCCCTGTCCCTGGGCGAGCTGCTTCTGCATTTGGGAGGTATGACCCAGCGATTTGGCTCGATGGTGATGAGATCTGGCTGGTGCTTGGGCTAGGTCGGGCATCCACGCCATCCATGCAATGATGGTGACCCTGAGAGATTAGCGGCAACAGCACGGCGGAGAGTACGGCGGAGGGAACAATACCCTACGCATATGAGGTCCTTGATGCTCGGCATCGAGCGACGCTGCATGTCGAGTCGGGAAAGGCGAGCAACATATTCCGCTCCTTGACGATCCTCCGACGACCACTTGTACGATATAGACGACCTCTGCTCCTTCTATAATCTACGCTTTCTCGTATTCCCAACCAATGGGCGACAACCCCAAGCCATTCGAAACAACGAGCGCTCCCTCCCTCTCCAAACAGCCTCCAACTCGCCCTTTGAGACAATTTACAGTACCTAATACCAAACCAGATGGTTCAGAACAGCCAAAGTCAACTACCGCCAGCCACGTTGAGACTGAAACGGATCGCCCCCTCAATTTGCTTCCGACGAGCCACAAAACCCATGCAGCGAATCCCAAGCCCGATCCAAATAATCCACGATACTCGTTCAGGAGATCTACAGAGCACAATGCTGCTCCATTCCCATTTACATGTCCGGTGCCCAGCACCTCCAGCCGCATCGTGGATACTGTGGGGGTGGTAAATGACCCTCAAACATTCCATCGTCGCCCATATATCGCCCATAGACAGCACCAGGATTCCAGAAGTACCATAGAATATCAGCCTGTGTCTCTAGGTGATCGAGAATCACTCGAATCACTTGTCGACGACGAGACTACATTCCCTCATCCACGACGACCTCAAATCGTCGAGGACCTATCTGGTGAGTCGTGCACGTAAATTAGACTTGTATTTGAGCTTTTGCTGACGACAAGGGCAACGGCTCGTGGCAAGTGGCTGCTCCTGTGCACAGGGGTCGTGTCGCCCCTTCTCAGAATCCAGCCACCTCAGACACACCGAGCAGCCTTCCGAGTACTAAGGACAGACGGCACAACAAGTTGTACGATCGAAGTCTGGCCGCACATCCCTCTGGCCCCTCTCAGATAATTGTGAAACACGAAGTCGACTCGCGCTCCAGCAAGCCCAGGAACGATGCAAGCGGTATGGTTCGTCCTCTTTTCTTCTCCATTGAGCCACCGTATGCTCAAATGGTCTCCGATCTAACCTTTGGCCTCCGTTTGGTTTAGGAGCGGGCTCCAGTAATATTACGCGCATCGGGTACGTCAATCGCCTCGCATGGAGCCGTGCACGGCACCATATTCTAGCAAGGTTCGTATTAGAGCGAATGGCACTGATCGGCGTTTTAGACTACCACGGCGCCACGCCACCGACTCATTACTCGCAAGATCCATTGCCTTTTCGAACTCACTCTCCCATTCATCCTATACTCATTCCTGGTTATGAGGCGCTGGGTGAAAGATACTTCCGCAATTTGCGACAAGAAGAGCCTTTGCCTACCACCAAGGTACGCGCTTCTCAACTCAAATGTTCCTTTGGTCTCAATGAATTGCGTCCGCTCGGTATTGCGATCACCACGCTATTTTCACTGTATGTCTGATAGCGTGTGGAAACTGTGGAAACAAATCTAATTCCAAATGAACCTGGTCAGTTCCGTCGATTCATTTGTGTGGGGCCAAGAACTAGGTTCACGACATGTGGGCTCGGTCCCATTCACGTAGACATACTGACTAGTCGATGACTCGACAGGTGCCCACGAATCACAACCCCCCCCGTCCTTGGCTCAATCGCGTTCCTTGCGGTGGCCTGGAGCGGAGCGCCCGCAGTTGCCAACCCTTCAGTACGTCCCATGTGAAGAAGAAGATATATTGTTCCTGATTTCATAATGAAGGCGAAGGAACGAGGTTGCCACTCTTGAACGAAACTCGAGTGACTATGAACCGATCCAACGTACGTTCCAAACCTCTGGTTCGTACTTCTTGTATAGTAGTCCAGAGTGGTATTGAATGTGCGGTGGTCGTCCAGATATTCGAGAGATCGATTCGCCAGTCCCTAATCAGCTAAAATCACTCCCGAACGAAAATGGGCCAAGTAATACTGCCCTGACAACCTCTAACTGTTCTACACGTCGGAGGCAAATACGAGTACCGCGGCAAGATACCGCCGCGCCCGAAAGCCTCGCCTCGACTCCACCTGAAACCAATTATGTGACGAGGGAGAAAGCGCCTTCATTACGGGCTGATCCCGCAGAGAGGGTTTCTATGTCCACGGATCCATCCCCTTCAGTCCCCCATACGAAAAAACCAGCGCCGTCCACGAGCTCCTCGTCCTCGTCTGAAGATCGCCAGCCCAAGAAACAACCACGCACCTCCGCGACGTCATCCACCCATATGGACTTTTACGGGTCGAATTCCTTGGATTGGGACGCACAGTATCTGTCCTCGATACCCACTAGCCTTCTGTTGAACAACCAATACCAGCATTCTGTAACTGTTAGCCCGCACCAGCTTCACACACCCCAGACGCACCACCATTATCATCATTACCAGCATGTATCACCCTTCTCGTTACACCACCAGCCGCCATCATCGATCCAGTACCCCTTTTCTCCTCCACCCGCACCGCCGATCTATCCCACGTCGATCCCGCCGCACCTTACCACTTTGAATCATACACATTCATCACCTCCAGTACCCGCTCCTTCAATTCCATTCCCCGAGCCACCTCCCACGTACGCACCCACACCCACACCAGCCCAATACGGCGGAAAGGAAAAGCCGCAGTTTGCACCTCGTTTCCACCTCCCTGGAGCCGAGAATGCCCCTATCGCGATTAGCGGGAGAGGTAGCGGTAGTGGCGGTAGCAGCCGCGGGGTCGGCGATCATAAAGGCAAGGGGAAGGCGGCCGATCGGGGTAGCAGCACGGCAAGTAATAGTACTACGGGAAAGAAGCGGAAACGCGAGTCGAGTGAAATCGAAGACGCTGTTGATACAAAGCAGCGGCAAACGAGGAAGCAGACTGGAGTGGATGGAGAACACGAAGAAAATGAAGGCGAGACGAAGGACCCGCCTTCCCCGACGGACCAGAAAAAGAGTGGCCGCAAGAGGAACAACAAGATCGATATTGCGTGCAATCACTGTCGCGGTGAGTTGTTCGATCTTACTCTCTCATCAATCTCGCATAGTGACTGACGATTATCTTTGCTTTTCAGCACGCAAGCTCAAATGCAATGGCGCGAGACCTATTTGCGCAAATTGCGTGAACAAGACCAAGGCTCAAAAGGATGGAAAGCCAGAGCCTGTAGTGTGCGAATTCGACCCATTTCCACGTCGACGTGGACCAGCTAAGCACAAGCAACTCAAGCTCGACACCGAGTCCGAGGCGTCTTGGCCACTCCTCAGGGTTGTACCCAGGACACGTGCACGCGCCGCGGCAGAGGCGAAAGTGGTTGTGCAGCCACTCCTTGTTGGTGCTGGTGCAGGTGCTAGTCGTAGTGCCAGCACTGGTGGGAGCGAGGCGAGCTCTGCTGATGGTAGCGGTGGTGGGCATCCGTCTGCCACGTCTTTTCTCTTTGGTGGAGAGAGGATCAATCGCGAGGCGTTTGGGACAGCAGTAACAGCAGCGGGGTGGCTTGCTGCTCCGAGTACGCGCGAGAGTACCCCGACGGATCAAGCCGAGGCCGAGGCGGACGAGGAAATCGATCAGATTGAGGAGCCTCAGGCGCCCATGAAAATGAGGAACGAGGACGAGGAGCAAAAGCAAGTGGAAGAGGTTGAGAAGCCGAGAGTGGAGGACGAGGAACACGAGCTGAAGCCTAAGAGGAAGGAGGTGAAGCTTAAGAAGGAACAGTTGCTTAAGAAGGAGAAATCGGCCAAGAAGGAGGAGAAGAAAGAGGCCGGGCTCAAGATGGAGGGTGACGAGGGAAAGCTCAACATGGTCAAGAAAAGTCCACCCGAGGCATCACCACCATCGTATCATCTGTCTGGTCATCATATGTGAGTCTCTACTGTCTTCTTACTTATCAAACGGCTTGGTTTTCTTTCCTCTTTTCCTTTTTTCCTTCTCGTTTTCTCCTGCTCACAATCGGCGCACAGAACTTCGTATCCGTCGACAAGTACCCACAGGGGATACGTTGGAGGGCATGTGGCTACAACAACCTCGACGAGGTCTTCGCCATCTGCCGCCGCTGCCGCTGCCGCTACCCCTGCTGCTGCTGGCCTATTCCATGCCGGACCCGCACCAGGTCACGAAGAAGAACAAGGAGTAGTGTCTGATGAAGAAGCTGAGAGTAGTGACGACGACTACGACTCACAAGGCGAAGAGTCAGAATGAGGAATTGTACAGTGCCAGTTCGGCGCTCGGACCTGGGTGGCCGCCTTCCGTTGGGTTAGTTGACGCTTTCGTCTTTTGGTTCCGAAGCTGCTCGGTGACCGTTGTCATACGACCATAACAACAACCAAAAAAAGAAGACAAGGTGCGTCAGTGGGTTTCCGGTTTCTGAGAAGCAGCTGCCATATGTCCAAATTGTCGTGCGTTCGGGTTCCGGGTGCAGGATCACGAGAAGCACCAATGGAAAGCTAACATTCGGTTTTGGGTTCGGTTCGCAGGTTCGGAAGTATGCTGCTGTCGGATCATGACTCGGGACTCTATAACGACTTATACAAATAATGACCGTTAATTAACCCTCACCGTCATGGACGTATTCGGCAACTACGGAAACTGATGGGCGGGGCTGACATACTACCCTACTTCTCTGCCTGCTGCTACGAGATGATACTACTACCGCGACCCCCAAACGCGTTTTGGGCATCCGTTGTATTTGCTTTCTGTACTATCGAATCAAAGAGTTGATCTGACGCTTGGGTGGTGTGAGATGAATTTGCCAGCCTCTGCAGCTGCCGAAATGTACGCGCGACTTCGTGTGCCTAACTTGCTATAGACCCTTTGTTCGCTCATATGGCAAGTGTTGTGAGTAGTGGAGGGGGGGTTGGATGTCGGAAGTGGGTCCCAGTGGTCCGGAGATGGGTGGAGGGATGGGAAAGTGCCTGACAGCAAGATGGGCGCTGAAACCAAGGGTGCGACAGAAGTGCGAAGTGGGTGGAGAAATACATATGATCTCGTGTCGGGGCGACGGGACGGAAGGGCGAAACGGGGCAATGGATGTTGATTCGTCCTAACTCCCGAGCGTCGATCAGAGGCAGGAGCTTCCATGCAAGTGAGTGTGAGATCTGGCTTGCAGATTGGATCTGCTCCTGTGCAACTGCTTTATGCTGCTCTGCGTATTGTTATTCATTACCTGATCGGTGTTGAAGCGCTTGCATGCGGAAGAGCAGTGCATCTATGACAATAATCAGGTGCATGCGTTCACTGGCTCACTCTCCGCCACTGGGCTGTCCGTCATGTCACTTCCGGAGAGCGTCGTCGATAGCCGCATGGCCTGTGAAAAGGGACGCTGGCGGTGGGCAGCGGATCCGAGCGAGCGGCGCACGGGGAGGCACTAATAGGCGAGCGAGAACACACGCACCCGGGGCGAGGGGAGGGATGGACGGATGGATAGGGTATGCTCGCCATAGTCTGCGATATTGGGACATATTGATTGTGACGAGGGTTTCGAGCGGATGGGTCGCCGTGCGGTTATTGTCTCAGCGAATGCGGTAGGCGGCAGCTGTCTCTTAGACAGACAACAGGGAAGCATGCTCCTGATGGAATACGCAACCGTGGGATGATCGCCTAGTGTCATCGTCTTCGGATCGGATTGTCGTTTCGCCGTTACTGATCCTATTGTTCGCTTAACTGAGATCCCCAAGCGAGCGCCCGCCGGTGAATTAGAAAATTAAATAAAATAATTATAATACTAACAACAATACGAATTATTGTTTAATAATCCCATTGTTTACTATTCCAATGCGGTCCAATCCAGTAACCTTACCTCCCGCTCGCCCGTCATAGTCTTCCGTCCGAATTGCTCTGTTGTTGTATGCACTTCCGTTCCGACGACAACCACTCTAAATCCCTCTCCCCGTGTACCCCGCCCCCAGTTCCCCGCGTTGGCTCCTGCCACCCTTCCGCGTCTCCGCCCGTCATCCTTCTCCCCCTCTACCATGCCCCAGCTGCTTCCCCAGCAGCTCCACCGTCATCACCACGACATCAGACGCGTCCAGGACCACCTGGACTCAGAGGACCAGGACGCAGACGGCGAGGACGCGCCTCCGACCTCCCATCCTACCCAACAATCCTACCACCACATCCCTACTTTTAATCTACTCATCGTCGGTCGTCCCAGGACTGGAAAGACCGCCCTTACTCGTCTCCTCGTCGACACTTCCACCCTTGCCCCAGCAATCTCCCCTTCTCGTATCAATCACCTCGCAGACTATGCAAACGCGTCCATTCGTCCTACCTCGGCCATTACCTGCGCGACTGCAGAACTCTGTGCAACTCCAAAACGCAGTCCTGTCACACTGAACATCTTCGACACCCCAGGAATTGATTTCCAGGACCAGGCTGCCTTTGAAGCCAGCATCACCCTCATCCATAGGCATATCTCCGATACCTATAGAGCCTCTGAAGACCTCCCTGTATGTTCTCCTCCCCCTTTCCCTCTCGCACATAGCCGTCCTCTAGCACCCATCTTCGGAAGCATTTCTGACATCCTGATTTACCTGCAGGAGCACGCGCAGGCCGACCACCAAGTGCATCTGTACGTGGCAGTACCCTATACGATTTCGCATTTTGCCGTCTCACCGGCAACTGACGACGTACACAGATGTCTCTATGTCCTAGATCCCGATGTAATCATCCCGGAGCGAACTCGCAACCACCATCCGCCACCCGCTGTCGCCCCCGTCCCCGCGCGAGCCTCCATGGGCGCACATGCGAGCCCAGTGGCCACACGACCCCGCGGAGGGTCCGATGCGAGCACGACCCGTCCCCCGGCGGTAGAGCTGGCACACTACGATGACGATCCCGAAACGGGCTGGGCACGCGCTACGCTTCCGCAGGGTGAACTTCGCGTGATTCGCAATCTCGCCGAACGCGTCAACCTTCTGCCCATCATTGGCAAGGCTGATACCCTCACCGCGGAACGTCTCGAGGCCGTGAAAATGGCCGTTCGCCGCGATCTCCAAGAACGTGGGCTGACGCTTGGGCTGATTGATCCGGACGAGACCAGGCAACAGCTGCTCCATCAACTCCATCAGCCGCAGACGACCAGTGGTGGTACACACCACGCATCGGCTGCTCGCGCACCTCCAGGCCACCCTACTGGTCCCCCTCCACCAGCCCCTAGAACTTATTCCGCAATGCCCTTTGCCGTTATGGCCCCAGATCGTTATTTACACGGCGATGGTGCATCTCAATTCCGTGGAAGTCTCCGTTTTACACACTCGCAGCTCGTGCAGCAGTATCAGGCTCAGGTTGCAGCCCCAAACACCGTGCCGCAAGATATCTATGTCTCCCCGTACATCAAGCCAGAACGGGTGTATCGCTGGGGTAGTCTGGATGTTCTAGATCCCCTCTGTTCCGACTTTAGACAGATGCGAACCATGGTTTTCGACAACAACCTCATGGTGAGTGACCCTTTCTCGCCTCGGTGGTGGAAATCATTAATTATTGCTCCTCCAGGGTCTCAGAGAACATACACATCGGATGCTCTTCGCCAAGTACCGTTCCGAGTCTGTGGGCGGCCGTCGCCGTCGTCCGACCAGCTCAGAGGATTCTGGCTTGCCTCACGCTCCGAGCATGTCACAGGCAGGGTCCAGTGGACCAGGACCCTTTCCAAATTCTCCTCCATATCCGCCGCCTCATGCCCAGGCTGCCGCCCCGCCTCCACGGTATCCTGGCTCAGTTCCCAGACATCAACTGTCCGTCAGTCCGACACAGCCACGCGCAGTACCAGGCGGGCCACCACCACCCTTATCCTACCATCCTGATGCCAGAGGCCCACCGGGCTCAATGGTCCTTACTTTTGAACAAGGCAAGTTGCTATTCCTGTCTCCGATCGTGTGACTTTCCTTCTCTTGCTTCCTCTTTCTTTTCCCCACACTACCCTTCCATCGTCCCCAGATCTGCTTCGCCGACCGGAATTGACAGTCGCGACTGCTTTGGGCGTTTCCGAAAGCTTCCAATCAATAGGTCGCCGCCACCACGTCACTTTATCTCCCTACCCCTCTTGGCTCTTCACACTTGGCGTTTGCGTTCAGCAGAACCCCACTGACATGTTTTCTCCTGATGCCCCTGCTGTCAACTCGCCCCTCCATCAATTTTCTTCGGTCTCTCTCGCCGAATCCTTGTTATTCCGACCCACGCCCACGTCAAAAAAAAAAACTGTAACTGTGTACGATTCGGCTTGCAGAACCCGACACATTGATCGCAGCTCCGAAGTTGAAGCCCGTTGCTCGCAAGATCTCTGTGGCTTGCAACTTCTGCCGATGTACGTGCCTTGCATTTGTTCTCCGATTCCGACGGGGGAAGAGTGAGATTGGCAGGCGAACTCGCCCCCCGGCCTTGAGGAGCGAAACTAATTTCATTGACTTCCTTTTTAGCACGTAAATTGAAGTGCGATGGTGGGAAGCCTCAGTGTCAACAATGCATTCGACGAAAGGTTGTCTGCGAGTATGACACCAACGTGAAACGACGCGGCCTTGCGCGTTCGACGCAAAACCCCGAGGAGGCCCAGGGTATCGAAGTACGTGAGCGACCTATGGTCAACCCAAAAGCAGTAGCTTGCCAGTTTTGTCGAAGTAAGCACAGGTTCTCTCGCTACACCTCATCCACGTTGTTGATGATCATGACGATAACTAATCATCCTCCGACCTTCTCTCTCTCTCGGATCCAGGCCGCAAGACGAAATGTGACGGGCGTTTGCCAAGGTGCGGCAATTGTGAAAAACGAGATCAGTCATGCTCCTACAACTATGGAGGCCACAGCCCTGAAGCAGAGGCTGGTCCCGCCGCGGCGTCGCCCCCGACGGCAACCGCTCATGCTGCGTCTGCTACGTCTGCGGGAGGAGTGCTGCCGCCTATCCATAGTCTGCCAATCGCCGCCCCGGCTACAACTGCAAGTGGACCGTCGGGATCGAGTGGACCTCCAGAAACGCTCTACCTCCACTATCCCGCGGGAAGCCATCCGCAACAGCTCCCGCCGCCTCATGGAATAGCCCACGCGTCAGCGCCCACGAGCGGAATGCCTCCGCCGCTGCCAGGAGCAGCACCAGGAATATCCCGTGGATCCGTGGCGTCGTCATCGTCGTCGTTGCATCGGCTGCCACCTATTGTCGATCAGCCGAGACGCACGAGCGGGGACAGCACCACCGGAATTGCACCAGGAGCAGGAGGAGGGGGGGGGCTGGGGCACGGGCGTGGCCGAACGGGTTCAACGGCATCTTCGTCGCTCCCTCGTCTGAGTCCTCCTACGACGCCGGGGACGCCCGGGGGCTTGAAACGTAAGATGCAAGACCGTGACGAGGAAGACGCGGCGATTGGTGCTGGCCTTGGTGCAGCTGGCCTTGGTCGTGCTTCTTCGGGTAGTGCAAAGAGGAAGCGCACGTTAGAGGGGTCTGGCCATGGGGCACCGCAAAAAGCATCACCTGCTGCTCCTGCTGCAACTGGTGCAGCTGGTGCGACGACCACCTTCCAATCGGAACGACGAGGCTCGGACGAATCAAGGTCGAGCCGGCCGGGTACTGGCAGCAGTAGAGCCAGTGTCGCCAATTTAGTCGAGGAAGGGGGGGTGGGAGGAGTCACTAAACCCTCATCCAATCCGTCGTCGAATGGGACCAGTTCAACGCCTACACCGGGCCATCCTGGTAAATGAACAAGGTCCCGCCTCCCCTCCACCCTCCGGCGACTTAAGGTAAAAACACCGTACCGACATGCGACAACCAGTTTCCAACCTCGTGTATGTTCCCCTCGCCGTTGTGTGGGTGTGCCCTATGGGCGGAGAGTCAGTTTATGCAATCCATTCTCTCTCCCATCTCATTGTGACGCTGCA
>Ga0307513_10012507_pt1 | contig 10466 bp, 10 predicted proteins | sample 15_EM_MG_FD_202174 | JGI IMG/M metagenome (GOLD analysis project Ga0307513, IMG submission 202174) | Populus trichocarpa ectomycorrhiza microbial communities from riparian zone in the Pacific Northwest, United States - 15_EM | ecosystem: Host-associated > Plants > Roots > Unclassified | place...
TGTCGTCGAGCGGCCAAGATAGTTGACGCCGACCAGGCCGCCAAGTTCCTCGACGCCTGGTGCACTCGCGCCATGCGCTCGCGCATCGAGCCGGTGAAGAAGTTCGCCCGCACGGTGCGCGCTCACCGCGAACTGCTGCTCAACTACTTCCGGGCCAAAAAGCAGTTCTCCAGCGGCGTCGTGGAGGGCCTGAACAACAAAGCCAAAGTCACTATGAGAAAAGCGTACGGCGTACGGCTATCGGACCTTCCGAATCGCCGAGCTCTCTCTGTACCACGTACTCGGCAAGCTTCCTGAGCCAATACTTGCCCACAAATTCTTCTGACGAAGCTTTTTTTTAGAGCCCCCCGTGCCGTCGGGATGAACCTTGATGCTGGTCGAATCCAATGAGACAGCTTCAATGCGAATACGCACGACCTGGGCCCGCTGGAGTTCTTCAAACATTCGGTCCAGCACGCCGGCCTTCGTCCACCGATTCATACGTGTGTAGATCGTGTGCCAGTTACCGAACCGCTTGGGCAATCCACGCCACTTGCAACCATGCTCGGCGACATACAGGATCGCGTTGACCACCTGCAAGTTGCCGAGGCTGACGTTGCCTCGTTGCGTGGGCAGGCAGTGCTCGATCTGAGAGAACTGCTCGGGTGTGATTTCCATGCCCGAAGTCTGTCCCCAGGCAGATCAGCCGACAATAGTGTTAACACGCCCTTCGGGCCCCAAGCCAGGGCGCCCGCGCCGAGGTCGTGGGACTCCTGCCGCACCCGGTCGCGCAAAACGCGCCGGCCGCCGAACAGGCGGACGCTGTCGTCGACCTCCATGACGACCGCTTCATCGACGGTGGCAATGCGGGGTGTGAATTGCAGCGCCCAGGTTGCCAGTCCTTGAAGCGCGTCAGTGGGCGGAGGCTTGCCGTCGGCGCCGGATGAGAGCGACGGGGCTGCCCAAAGCATCTGACCAGAACTCATAGCTGTGAGTGACGCACTTTGCCGGTGCTGCCAAGGCACAGCCGGCCCCGACAAGCGCACTCACAACTTTCGGACCATGCGGACATTGTCCCTCAGCCCAGCTTGGAGCTGCGCCGCCTCTTGAACCTGGGTCAGATTGACCGAGGCGATCTCAGTTACCTCGGCAAGCAGTTTCTCCACCTCCGATTCCAGCTCACGGATGCGCGCCTTTGCGGCGACGAGTTGTTGCTGCGCCTTGTCTCGCTCGGAACGCGTGCTCCGCCCTGTCATCGCGCGAATTTCCTCCGCGATGTCCGGATAGACGTGGTGAACCAACGAAGCGTCGACGCCTGCCTCTTCGGCAACCGACTTGATGCTGATGCGTTGACCCTTGTTCTTGACTCGCAGGATTGCATAGCGCAGGTTCTCCGCGGTTTTGGTGCGGTCGCCGGTCCTGCCTCGCACTTGGGTACGGCCGATACTCATCCCAGCACCCCCAGATCCTGCAGCACTTTTTCCGAGCTGCGGACTTCGCGCGCCGCTCGTTGCATGACGGCCGCCCCGCAGTCGGTGATGCGCAGCAACTCGACGTTCTGCGCGTGAATCTGCTGCCACGTCCCGGCGTGCGATGGGTCAATGACGCCGGCGCTGCAGTCCACGCAGCGAGTCGCCTCATACATACCTTCGCCTACACACCCCCGTTGCTCAGCGAGGCACCAGCCGTGGCCCGTCGCGCGCACCGTGGAAGTTTCGGCGGCATATCGCAAAAGGCTTGCCCGGTCAGCGACTCGCGTTGCACGATTCTGGACAATCTTGCGTCCTGCACCGCCGGAGAGCTTCGTGTCTGCGTCGAACCAAGTGTCGAGCAGCCGCGCCTTCGACTCGACCACCTCCTCGTAGAACTCGTCATACAGGGTGTCGTCCTGAAGCGCGTTCGAGGCGTACAGCTCCGTCATGCTGATTGAGGAATGCTTGAACTGCCACTTGAGGAAGATCAGCGCATGGCGACCCAACCTGCTCTGCGCAACGTTCCACGCGAAGGTCCGCCTGCATTGATGGTTCGCCAACGGCCAGTCAACGCCAGCAGAAGTCGCCAGTTTGGTGAGCTGCACCCCGCAGACTTGCAATGCCATCGGGTTGATCCGCGACGTCGAACCGGGCAGATCACCGACTGAGATGCCGATCGTCAGGAAGACGTTGTCGACGCTTGCGCGTGCGGTCCTCAGTCGCTGGAGCGCTTGAGTCCTACTCAGGGAATTGCTCAGATGCGCGTCATCGCCGACGCCGACCAGCTCGGACTCCAGGTAGGCAATCTCCGTACGCAATCTCGCCTGCTGGGGCTGTGCGTAGCGCTGCGCAATGTCCAATGCCGCAAGCGTCTCCGGCGTGGCCAGGAAGTCCACCAGACCTTTCCCCGTTTTGTGTTCGAACGTTCGCACCCAGCAGTACGTCACGCCGGACTTCACCTCCGTGCGCCAGCTCCCTGCCTTGACGCCAGTAGCCTCGCTGTTTCTCATGCCTGTGCTGATTTGCAAGAGGAAGAGGACGGCATCACGGATCTCGACCAACTCCTTTGCGCCTTCGTAGACTCTCCCGGCATCGCGCCTGTCGAGCACTTCGTGTGCCCCAGCCAACACCTTCTCGGCGTAGGTGAAGATAGCCGCCTGAACCGACGGCGGGATGACGGGCGTCTTGGCATACGCCGCTTTGTCCTCGCGCGAGGACGATAGTCCACAGAACTCCTGGAACGTGGCACGTCCCCACGGAGAGATTGGTGGCGGCTGGCAGAGTTCTCGTCGGAAGCACGCGACCAGATCAATGACGATGAGGCGATGTCGAATGCCTCGAGCCGCTACGCCCTCTGCCTGTAGCTGCTGCACGTAGTCCGCCAAGTGGATGGGCCTGAGATCTTCGAAGCTGCCGAGGCCGCGCGCAGACAGGAAGCGCAGCACGCCGAACCCCTGTTCCACGACACCGACGACCGACCTTGCCTTCGTCGGCTTCCATCCGGGACGCCCTTGTTTCCACCACGCGTACACCGCGGCCTTGACATCGTTCACCAATGACTTGTTCACGTCGGTCGGCCACCGCACACCACGCCGCTCGGCGGTGGTGTTGGGAGTATCGATCGCAGTTTGGAAGTCCCACAAGGCCTCACCGAACCGACTGACAACGAACTCGTTTCCCGAGTCGTCGGCGATCGCTGAGATGACGACCGCGTTTCTCGCCTGCACGTCGAGTCCTTCGAGCGACACAGGCTGGGCTGCGAGGAGTTCATAAGCACGATTGCTGCGCTGGGGTAGCGGCACCACGTTGGGATGCGCAGAATCGCCTGCGTGGCGCGCTGTGGCTGCCAACGTGGCGTCACCTCCATGCTCGAACGTCATGCCGAGTCACTCCCCGGTCCGCCATGGCGAGGCTCGCCGTTGTTACGTAGAACGTTCCAAGCGGACTGCAGTTTCCAGAATGGATGGGCATCCTGTGTCGCCCTGTCTCGCGCGGCAGCAGCTCTTTCCGCCCCGAAGGCTTGTTCGCAAAACCGATCAATGAATGGGATTGCCGCTCGATACAGGTCGCGAAGGCGCTCGCCGGACGTGCCTGAGTGGTCGGCTTCGAGCCGAGTCATCTCTTCCAGGGCGAAGCGTTGGAAGCTGTACAGCCGCCAGAGATCGTCTGGCTCTCCCGCGATGGCGAATGAGGGGCAAGACAAACAGAGAACGAACTGGTCGCAGTGATGGCTGCCGTTTTTCGGCGCATGCGCCCCGTGCAGAGAGTCCTTGCACCTGCCCAGGGGCGTAGGACTACAGTCGTCGGCCGACGCCACAATCATCTGCTCAATGCCACCACCTCGCAACTGCGCACTCATCTCTTGCCTGAGATACCGGGCCGCCTCAGCCTGCAAGTGTTCATCCATCCTCAGGTAGTGATGGTCGGCCACTCGCGGCGTGTTACCCAGAACGGCCGCGACCGCCAGCGGATCGCCTTCACTCAGTCGCCATGCGCGCTTGGCCAACGATTGGCGCAATCGTTTCGTGCTGATGACAAGAGGCCGCCCGGCATCGTCGAGCAATTGACGACGCTCCGCGAACCGGCGGACAGTCAGGCCAACGGTACTGTTATTCAGACATTTGATCGCGTTGCCTTGTGATCGCGACACCGACCGGTAGAGCCAGACACGATTGCGCAGACTCGCTGGCGCCTCTGCGACCAGGTGCGCCGTTTCAGCGAGCGCCTTTTCGAGGACGGCGGCCGCGTCACCCGGGATCTTCGTCGGATTTTCGAGTACCGTTTGCGCAGGTCCCGCTAAGCGGCTGATGATCTTGCCACCTCGATGCTTGCAAAGCCTCAGGAACCTCGTCCCCGGCAACAGGCCGGGCTTAAGCGCGTCGCGCTCCATCTCAAGAAGCGGCGTCATGTTTGCGCCGCTGCGCATGGCAACGATCAAGTAATACGTGGTAACCCTGTCCGAGCCGTTGAGTTGGACGCGCGAGTGGTGGATGTCTACCAAGTCAGATTTAAGCGCGTTCGCGATTCGCTCTTGCTCGGATTCCGAATAGGGTTGAACGTTTGTCGGGAGCGAAGTGCGATGTGGTAAAGCACTTGCAGGAAAGAAGAACTTCGGGTCGGCCTTGATGGCACCGATGCCCATCATGGCGGTCAATACAGCCTTCACGCTCTTGTACACGCTGCGGGTGGTTTCCGAACTGAGGCCCTTGCTCTCCTGTCGCCGCCGAAGCCACCCGAGGAACTGCACAATGTGCAGCGGCGCCAATTCGGTCGGCTTGTCGACCAGGACATGCGGCCGTCCATCAGCGAGAAACTCAAAGAATTTCGGCATCGCCCACCCGTAGTCCTTGATGGTCGCGGAAGCCCGAGTTCCACTTCGCAGCAGGTTGGTCAATGCGGCGATGGTTGCCCATACCCAGTCGTCAACCCCACGACACATCCAGTGGCTCAGTTCCACGCCGACGTATGTGCGCCCGCGCAGTGGTTCGGTGAGCGCCTCGGCAAACACGAGATGCGCTGCTCGACCTTGCTCGCCGGAGGACACGTCGTCGATCGGCACAGCCTGCCGGCTCGCGACCATTTCATATTTCTTGTGACGTTTCATGCACCGTTCTCTGATTCGATCTGAAACATGCGGTTGAATTCGTCCTCGATCGCCAAAGCAAGGCCACCGGCAAGCTGCTCCAGTTGCCGCAGATAGATGGCGGTGGTCAGGACGCTGGCGTGACCCATCCTGTCGCGCAGGTATAGCAGCGGTTCCCCCTTGTAGGCCGCGTCAGATCGCAGTCGAGCCAGCGTGTGAATCGCATAACTGTGGCGAAGTTGCAGGGGGCGCACCTTGAACCCCACGCGATCGGACAGTGATTTGAATGCTTCGATCAGCGCACCCTTGGTGTAGGGACGCCCACGGTCATTGAGAACCAGCGTGGTGCGAGGCTCGTCGGATATCACCGCGACCCGGTTGCGCTCGTAGCGCGTGTACGCATAGAGATCGCACATCAAGGAATAGGGGACGTCTACTGCGCGTGGCTTGCGGAACTTGATCCACATGTCCACCGGATCGAGAGCCACGCGAATCATTTGTTCGGGGCGACAGTCTTGACGCGTTCGCGGATCGAACACGTACTTCAAAGGGAAGGTCCGCGCTTCGCAGGAACGCAGACCAGCACGGACCATCAGGTCGAACAGCAACCTTCTGCCAACGCCGGACAGTGCTTGAACGCAGGCGCGAATTTGCTCCCGCGACAAAAACTCGGGCGGCACCTCCCATTCGCGAACCAACACGACCGACGTCAGAGCTTTTGAATTGCTGTCGCGCGCGTGCGCCAATAGGCCATGCACCGGCACGACTTTGGCGTCGAAATAGGCGAGTGGAAGTCTTTCAATGTAGCCTTGCTTGTAGGCCCACTCGTAGAACGAAACGACCAGTCGCAATCGGCCATTGACCGTGGACGGGTTCAATTTGAGTTCCCCCAGCGACCAGTCGCGGTACATTGCCAGGCAACTCAAGCCGGGAGCCACAGCCGACGCGTCCCAAGCGAGCTTGTTGGCATTCAGGAATGCCGCGAAGTCCCACATTCGACGTCCGTAGTCCTCCCAGGTCAAAGGGCTCAGTGCTTTGCCTCTGTCGAGCAACAGCCAAACGAGGAAGTTCTGCATCGGCTGCACGAACCGCATGTCATCGCCAACGATGATGGGAAATCTTGGACGCGATCGGCCGGCGTAAGTGAAGCTGGCGGTGCTGAAGAGGAGTCGCATTGTCAGACGTTGTGCTTCACGAGCATGCTCACGGCTTGCTTGAACGTGAGACGCCACAGGTGCATCGCAAGATCCACGGCACCACCTCCGCCGGAAGCGCTCTGAGCGTCGAACCACTTGGGCCCTGTGAGCAGAAGCTCCCAGTCGTGTCCGGCGGCATTGACGTAAACGCGCCGAGTGCGGGGATCGCGACGCGGCACGAAGTCCCGATCCTCTTTCACGTGATCGGCGAGACGGTCGAGGACCTCCACTGCGTCCATCGATTGCCACCTTCGCAGTTCCGACTTATCCACAGACGCCATCCTCCCCCCGGACCCCCCACCTGCTACTCGTCTCTATGAGACAACTCTTTGATCGTTCGATGAAACGCCGCTCACAACACGATCTGGACAGAACACAACATCGGCAGGCACCTCGCGGGATGCAATGAGGCGGCTCGGCCGAGCCAGCCGCGGGGTGAGCACGGCCTCCAGGCCGCCGGGCACGGAATGAAGGCTGAGCAGCCCTTCGTGGGCCGGACCCCGGCGCTTGAGAACGTGGACCTGCAGTTGCCAGTCGACATCCAGCGCAGTAATCAGGCGCAGCGGCGCGGCCGACGACTCGTGCCGGGCGGCAATGGGCCGGCACAGGAAGACCGGACCTTCGCAGGCCTGGGCGCAGACCTGCAGGCGGCGGATCTGCTCCGGCCGGGCCTGCGGGCTTGCCGCTTTCGTAGTTCGGCTCGTAGAAAGCTTCTGCGGGAATGATGCAGCGCTGACCGGCGGCCCAGGCGTCTTTGTACGTCTTCGCGGTGTCGACCCGCTCGGTGCGGGCGTTGTAGGTGTGGGCGCCGGTGCGAACGTGCTGAGTATTGGCCGGTTTCAAAATGCTGAGGGGTTCGCGGCGGCATTGGCGTGAAGCTGACGCTGGTAATGAGGGGCGCGTGCAGGCTTCAGTCCTCGGCGTGAGCCTGTCCGCGGTAGCTCTTGCCCTCGATCAGAACGGTCTCGACGTGGTCCAGCAAGCGGTCCAGCAGGGCTGAGGTCAGGGTGGCGTCGCCGTTGAAGATGCTGGCCCATTGCTTGTAGATCCGGTTCGTCGTCAACAGCGTGGCGCCGCGCTCGTAGCGGTGGCTGATGATCTGGAACAGGCAGTCGGCGCCGAACTTGTCGATGGGCAAATAGCCCAACTCGTCGATGCATAGGACCTCGGGCTTGACGTAGGCCGCCAGCGCCCGCTTGAGGCCACCGGCGGCGTGCGCGGAGGCCAGCGTGTTGATGATGTCGATGGCGCCGGTGAACAGGACCGAGTGTCCGCGCTGACACGCCGCGTAGCCCAGGGCCGTCATCAGATGGCTCTTGCCCAGGCCGACGCCGGAGATGAACACCACGTTGGCGTGCTTGGCCACGAAGTCCAGATGGAAGAGGTTCTGTACCTGCGGCCGGTTGATCTTGGTGGGCCAGTTCCAGTCGAACGTGTCGATGGTCTTGAGCACGGGGAAGCGGGCCTGACGGATGCAACGCTGCACGCGCCGGTCCTCGCGGGCGGCGGCTTCGCCGTTGAGCAGCTCGGTGAAGTAGTTGACGTGTGACCAATGCTTGTCGGCGGCGGTGTGCGCCAGCGGCTGGTAGTTCTCGCGCATGAACGGCAGGTTCAGCGCGGTGAGCTTGGCCTGCACGGACAGGGCATCGGGGTGGGTATGTCGCACTCGCATGGTTCGGTCCTTCAATCGCGGTCGTAGATGGACAGGTCGGGCTCAGGGATCTCGAGCTCAAGCAGGTCAGCGCTGCGCGTGAGCTGCAGGGCGGCCGGCTCGGCCCCGATGCGCCGGCGGGCGACCAGGATGTGGGCGATGTACTCGGCGCTGAAGGCCTGCAGATCCAGCCCGTCGTCGATGGCGCGGGCCACAGCCTCACGGCCGTGTATCTCGGCCAGGGCGAGGATCTGACGCAGGTGCACGCGGGCGTTCACGCGCCGGGCCTCCAGGCCCTCGCGGTAGGCCTGCGCGCGTGGCGACAGCGCCAGGAATTGCACCAGCAGGCGTTGCTCGTAGGCACTCTTGCGCTGCACGACGAGTTGCTGGGCGTGGTCGGGATGCTCGAAGTCCTCGTGCCGCTGCATGCTTCGCACGTGGCGCGCGACGAGCTGGTCGTGGGCATAGATGCACACGCGATCGGCCCAGGCCTTGAGCGTCAGGCGCTGACCCACGTGGCGCGAGGGCACGGAATAGGTGTTGGAGTCCAGCGCTACGCGGAACTGCTTGTTCACGCTGACCGTGCGCACGCGTGCGAGGTCGAACCCGGTGGGGTTGAGCCGCTTGAGGCGGGCACGTTCTTCCTCGAACATATCGACGGGCCGCCGGTTCGTGGCGCCGTGCACGCGCACGTCGGCCACCGTGTCCACCCACAGCTGCGCGGCGGGCTGCACGGCCGAGAAGTCGATGAACTCCTGGCCGGCGAGGAAGTTCTTCTTGACGAAGCCAACACCATTCTCGACTCGCCCCTTCTCCCAACCCGAGGCGACGTTGCAGGGGGTGATCTCGAAGCCCCAATGGCGGGAGAAGTCCAGGTACTTGGGGTTGAAGACCGGCGCCGCGCCGACCAGACGCTTGAGCACGGCGGACTTCAGGTTGTCGACCATCAGCCGCGCAGGCACCGAGCCGAAGGCGGCGAAGGCGTTCTCATGGCAGGCCAGGAAGAACTCCATCTCCTGCGACACGCTGAACTCCAGGTACATGCGCCGGCTGTAGCACAGCACCATCAGGAAGAAGCTCAGGCGCCGGCTCGTGTTGCCTACCTTGACGCTGCCGTATGAGGCCCAGTCGACCTGTGCACACTCGCCCGGCTCGAAGTCCAGCTTGAGGAAGGCCGGCTGGCGGCGAGGGCGGATGCGGTGGACATAGTCCTTGACGATGGTGATGCCGCCGCCGTAGCCGGCCTCAGTCAGCCGCTGGTAGATCTGCTGGGCGCTGTACGGGTGGGCATCGAGCCAGCGCACGATCCGGCCCTTGAAGGCGTCGAGCTTACTGGCGCGCGGCACTGCCTTGCGCGCTCGGAACTGCTCGACCTCGGCCCACCTGGCCACGGTGCGCACATCCAGGCCCAGCGCTCGCGCGGTCTGCGCCACCGTGAGTTGCTGGCGCACCAGGTGGTCACGGATGCGGCAGTAGCTCTCGTAGTCAACCACGGCGCTGCTGTGCCTGCTGCAGCAGCGTGGCCAGGCTCACGGGCTGGCCGCCGGTGTTGGCGCCGGTGGTGGCCGGCGCACGCGGCGCCTGGCGCGGCGCCGCAACGGTCCCCGGCAGGGCCAGCACCTGGTACAGCGGCGAGCGATAGGCGATGAGATCCAGATCGATGAGCTGCTGGCGCGCCGCGGCGAACTGCTCATCACTCAGGTGCAGCCGCCGCGCCAGCGTCGACGCGCCGTAGTAGCTCAGGCCCTGGGCGTCCGACACCGTGATCAGGAACAGATACAGCGCGGCGGAGCGCGCCTCGCAGCGGTCGATGAAGTGCTGCTGTACGAGTGCTTGGTCAACCCAGCTGAATTGCTCGGGGACTTGGCGCAGCCGCTCGGGCCGAAGTAGCTGCTTGATGGCCTTCACCGCACCTCCCGTTGATCACGTCGCGCCCAAGTTGTACGAGGCGCCGAGTGGTGCTGGCCATGTCATCTTGTAACGCCGGCTGGAACAGATGGGCCACAAGCCCCGCCAGCAATGGCGATTCGGCGTTCAAGAGATCTTGTAACGCCACGGCCGCGGGCGCCTCGGGAGCCTCAACACGATCGGCACATTCCTCAATCGCATCAGGCACTTGCGGCGTCAAGAGATCTTGTAACGCCCGCGACGGCCGCACCCTGCCACGGCCGTAGCCCGGATGCGCAGCGCGCCAGGCCTGCACACGCGCGACGTGTACGGGGCCGCTGAAGTAGTCGTTGTTGGACGGCCGGGCCAGCCAGGCGGCCTGGCTGGCGGCCTTGCTCGCGCGCTGGCAATCAGCAGCGCAGCAGTACCGCTGACGCTCACCCTTGCGATGGTCGGGGATGAAAAACTCCCCGCACGACATGCACTTGCGCTGTCCCGCCTTGGCCATCGCCGCTCCCGAACGAACCCGTCGAGCGCGACGACCACGCCGACAGAACGCTCGTCGGCTCGGAGTCTGAAGAAGACGGAAAGCGAAGCTGAAGAAGACCGTCAGAGACGTCGATCCGAAGAAGACGGATCAGCAAGAACACGCACGTTCAGACCGGCTGAAAGAAGACAAATTCAAGCCGGCGCCCACA
>Ga0307513_10012508_pt1 | contig 10466 bp, 9 predicted proteins | sample 15_EM_MG_FD_202174 | JGI IMG/M metagenome (GOLD analysis project Ga0307513, IMG submission 202174) | Populus trichocarpa ectomycorrhiza microbial communities from riparian zone in the Pacific Northwest, United States - 15_EM | ecosystem: Host-associated > Plants > Roots > Unclassified | place...
AAAATAACATCCCTCTCTCATTCCTAGCAGCAGCCACTCGAAGAAGAAGAAGAAAAAATTTATTAGCTTATTATAATATCATGACATGGTTTGTATATTTAGCATACTCGTTAGGTTGGCTAAGTCGTCGTCTTCTTTTTTTTTTTTTTTCTTTGAAGTTTTTTCTTTCTATATTGAATTGGCTAGAATCTTAGTTTCTTATCTTTTTTATTTTAGTAACTATTTTTTTACATGTTCTCATGATTTTTTTTACATCGATCCATTTGTTATCATTATCTATTTTTTTATTAACTAATTAAATTATAATAATTTTTTTTTCTTAATCAAATTTATACTCTGAGTTTTTTTTTACTTTTTAAAACATGCTTGCATTGTTTGAGCATCTTTTTTCTTGCCAATGAAAAAAAAATTTGTTCTAGCTTGCGGCTTTACACAAACCCACAAATTTAATCATTTACTTAATTTTCTTGATGTGGGACTATAGTAAGAAATTATGAAAGTAAGGATATCCAAACTAATTAATCCATGTCTAAACTATAAAATCTTGTAAAAGCTTAAGGATGTGTTTGGAAATGTTGTAGCGATTGTTATTCAAAGTGTTTTTCGCTTAGAAATGCATCAAAATAATGTTTTTTTTTATTTTTTTAAAATTGTTTTTGATATTAGTACATCAAAACGATTTTAAAATATAAAAAATTAATTTTAAATAAAAAAATTTAAAATTTAAGGGAATGCAATTTACACCGCGTTCCCAAACATGCTATAATTCTAGAAGCAACTCTAAATAATTTCTTTCATAGAAACCTATTTTGGTGCTGATCCAATACAAAGCATGTGTTATGGATTGGATGGGTTTTGAGTTTTGGATGAAACCAAACTTAAAAAAATATCGAAATCTATAATAGCTAAATTAGAATAATTTTAATTTGAAATTAATTAAATATTTAATATAAATAATAAAATCATATCTTTGAGAAAGATGGATTCGTTATAATTAATGTGTATTTGATAATATTATGTAAAATGCTTTTATAAAAATACTTTTAATTAAAAATATATTAAAATAATTATTTTTTTATTTTTAATATTAATATATAAAATTATTGAAAAATCATGATATTTTTTAGATGAAAAATAATTTAAAAAACATAAAAATAGGTTAAACCACTTTCCAAAGGAGAACATGTGATAGGTCTTATTGAATATATATAGTATATAAAATATTATTATTTTTGAAATTATCAATACAATAAAAAATATAAAAATTCTATAAATGGGAGACAAATAAATTTAAATTCAACAAATAAAAAAATAAAAAATATATTAATAACCAAAAAATTATTATTAAACATATAAAAAGATCATAAAGTAAGAAAGAAAAAAATCCAAAAAAAGGGAAAGAAATATATTAATTGTCCAAAAAATATATATGAAGGAGTCGGATTTTCCGTTCTCAAATAGTAACCAGATCAAACTCCTGGTCTGCTTTCGTGGCTTGCTATGATCAGTCTCTTGAAGTGACCTGTTTTTCTGCGAAAAAGCTTTCCTCAGTTCACCGCAGTCCTCACTCTTGCAATAACACAAACAACTTGCTAAGGGACTCAAAAGACTTGATCTTTTTAACAAATAAGTTAGACCCAGGTGAGTCCTACGGTTTTGCTCATTCTTCTAAGTCCTCTTGGGGTTATTTTGATTGAACTTGCCTTGGCTCCCTCTGTTTCATGAGCATTGGCTATAAAGATAAGATCCTTTTCTTGTTCAATTGAGTTGTTTCAGTTTGATGGGTTTTTCTCAATTTGATTATAGAAGGAGATTCGAGCTCTATCAGTTGGAAAGTTCCAGTCTTTTGGTTGGTTTCTTGAATTTGTTGAGTGTTGCGAGGTTGGTGAAATAATGGGTCTAAGAAGGTCAAACAATGAACTCTGTAGCTTTATTTGGTACGAGGGTAGTTCATAAATTATCATGCTTTCTTTTCATTTCGAGAAAGTTATGTGATTGTAGTTTTGATGGTGGTGATAAGAATGATAATGGGTTTCAATACGTTGAGGAACCCTTAAAGAGAATGTATTAAAGTATGAGAGTGGAAGTTGTGTTGAGGAGTATTTCTCGGTTAGACGTGATTATTTTGAGAGCACAAGAATTGATGCTTATAGAGTTCTTGATATTCTAAGACGAGATGGCCCTGGATTCGATGCAAAAAGGGCTTTAAGTGAGTTAAAGATAAGGGTTTCGTGGCTTCTTGTGAGGGAAGTTCTTACAGGATTTTTGAGGAACATAAATGAGGAGAATAAAACCAGGTGTGCTAAATTGGGTTTTTCATGTAAAACCAGGTGTGCTAAATTGGGTTTTTCATGTGGTCTGATCAGCATGGAAATTACAAGCACACCGGGAATACGTATCATTTGTTAATGAAGATATTTGCAATGTGAGGAGTTTAGGGCAATGTGGAGACTAGCAGATGAGATGATTGAGAAGGGGTTTCACACTACAGCACAGACATTTAATATATTAATTTGTACTTGCGGTGAGGCTGGTTTGGCTATGAATGTTTTGGATAGGTTCATTAAGTCAAAAACATTCAATTTTAGGCTGTACAAGAGTTCTTATAATGCAATTCTGCATTCACTGCTTGTTCTGCGTCAGTAGAAGTTGATTTAGTGGGTATATCAGTATATGTTGGATGGGCATCATTCCCCAGATGTTCTTACTTCTAATGTTATTTTTTATGCAAAATTGAGGTTGGGGAAGGCACCTGAGTTTCATAGATTGCTTGATGAAATTATTGGTTATGGAATTTTTCCAGATTTTCATACCTATAACATCCTTCTACATGTTTATGGAAAGACAGACAATCCACTTGCTGCACTTGAATGCTATGAAGGAGGCAGGTATTGACCCTACCATTCTTCATTACACTACGTTGATAGATGGACTGAGTTGGGCTGGGAATTTACTCGGCTGGCAGTATTTTTTTGATGAAATGATAAAAACTGGATGCATGCCAGATGTTGTTTGTTACACTGTAATGATCACAGGATATATAATGGCAGGTGAGCTTGAAAAGGCTCAGGAAATGTTTGAAGACATGATGGTCAATGGCCAATCACCAATGTATTTACTTATAATTCTATGATTCGAACTGTATGGCTGGGAAGTTTGAGTAGGCATGTTCCATGCTCAACTAAATGGAATCTAGAGGATGCAATCCTGATTTTCATGTTTACAGAACCCTAGTAAGAAATTTGTGGAATGCTGGAAAGCTTTCTGAAGCTCATGAAGTGATAAAGCAGATGATAGAGAAAGGGAAATACAGCCATCTAGTCGCAAAGATCAAAGGATACAAGGGATGCTGAAGTGGTACATTCTGTACCATAGATAATTTTCAATCATAACTTTCTGGGAAGATTCTCAACGATTTAGCTCAATTGATGCCCTTTACCTGCTTGCAGTATTAGATTTCATGGAAATTAGTAGGGTAAAGTATGCTTATCTTTTCTCCCTTGTCATACTTACTCCCGCAGCATAATTGAGATATAATGGAAAGCCTAGTTTTGAAAAACTTCTGAGAATCATCAGCTTCTTATGATGCTTTTCCTTATCATGAATTTGATGTGTTCTAGTTGTATTCATATAATAATTTTTAAGTTATCATTTCATTTATGTGCATCTTATCATTATGACGATGCAGTATGATATATATATATATATATATATATATTTTGTTATCATAACTACCAGGAGCTGGTGATAAAAAGCTCTTTTGTCACTCAATCTATGTTTTGAAATCTGATATCTTTACTGTGAACCATTGATCATTTTGTGGCTGGAAGATGACCATGCCCTTTTTTGATAAGGGAACAGCATAAAAATATAGACCTTGGAAGTTTTAAAGAAGAGGAATGGATGCCAAAGCTCCTGCTAAGTTTGTCTAATCAATGCAAAATTCTTCTGGCTTTTCTTTGCGTTAAAACAATGATGACGACGACGAAACAAATAAATTTGGGTAATGCAGTTGCGTAAGAGTTGGGGTAATGCAGTTCCATGAGAAACCTTTCTGACTTTGTTGGTGCTGCCTTTTCTTCTTAAAGTTTTCAAGTGGATCTGCTCTTGAATGCTGAGTACCCACATTTGTACTAGTTTAAGAGTGGATTTTGAAGATTTCTACCAAATATCAGTTATTGTTTCCTTTTCCTTTCCTTTCCTTTCTTTCTTTTTGGTTTCTTATTAGGTAGTTTTTTTCTAATAGCAACCTGAAGTTAGGTGCCTGCAGAGTTTTCACTCACTGGCTTTGTGTCCAACTCTCTATGAAGATCACATTCTGATTATTTGAGAGTTGATTTTCATCGACTTCTCTTGTCTGGCTAACATTTCACTTATCACCTCCAGATTGGATAAGTGCAAGAGAAGAGTTAAGAATTGAAATATTTAAGAATGTAGGGTCATATTAGCATACAATCATATCTCTGCTATAACAGCACAGCAGAGAAAATTGGCTCTCCAACCTTCTAGAGCTTGAGTCTCGTCTTTTTGGCTGCCTATAACAGCACAGCAGAAAACTTTCTCCATTCACTCCTATTGCTATTGTTATCATGTTTGCCATGTTATAAGATGGGACTGGGAATCCAGAAATAGCACATATAAATGGGTGTTTCGGCATTCATAATCTTGCTGGACTAGTATATGAAACAGTGGGGTGGGGGGCAACACACCTGTACTTGCCTATCTATTGCCATTTTAATAATTCTGAAGGCCAAAGCTTTGTTTCTAGTCAACTAGCATGCTCAGTGACGTTACCACCCCATTAATTATATCGTTTAGAGCCTGACAAGACAAATACAGATTCAATTCTCCTTTATTTACAATGAAAATACTCCCACTTGGTGCCTCAGGTATCTCCTTTTCGTCTGGTATTTTCTGATTCATGGATCCAGCAAATGCTTTCTGCGTCTTATTAATATTGCACAGAAATCCGAGAGCACATAGCATATAACATAGTCTTCTCACGACACCAATAACATTGATAATCCATAACCTTTCTCCCACCTTGATTTATAGGCATGGCTAATCAAATGTCTCTTGATGCATTCTAATTTTCATGTCCACGTATATATAACTACAAAATACATACACACACACACATATAGAACCATAAACTAATTATAAATGGTGAGGTGACCTCATTTATGTCACTCTCAAGCACGATGCGTCTCCCTCGTAAACTTTGAAAGAAGAACGATGAATTCTCCACCTCTTTTTACGACCTTTGAAAAAGTTGTGCTTTTTGCCTGTCCTTTTGTTACTTTTTTATCCTGGTGAAGGTATCGTATGGCGCATGCATTGCAGAAGATGAAGGTAAGCTTTCATTTTTGATGGACAATGACCCTTTAACTAATAGGAACTAGGAAGAGGAAATTCGATCATTAAACCAAACTCTGTCATCAACTGGACACTTACATCCATAACCCATTTGCATAAGTTACATCTCGAAGATGCCCAAATTACACTCAACATTGCTAATTAATATCGAAGAAAAGCCAAAGATTGATTCGGGCTAGCATAAAACAAATGCTAAAACAATATTAGGGACATACAAAGAGAAAAAAAAAAAAACCCTTTCTGCTTGGCTTCTACCATGTTTTTCTTGAATATTTTTTTTGACTGTTTTGGAACAAAACAGAAAAGATAGAGAAAATAGGGTTTTTTTTCATGGGCAAAACTTCTCTTAAAAACTTATTACAGTATGATTTAGCTTGTAATAATTAAGCTTATAAATTACGGAAAAGAAGAAGAAGAAGAAGAAAACAAGAAGAAGAAGAAGAAAGGGAATGGAATATTCCTGGTTTAATTAATTACTTCTTCTCCTCTTTCTTTTCTCCCTTCTTTTCTTCTTTCTTCTCCTCTTTCTTCTCCTCTTTTTTAACTTCTTTCTTTTCTTCTTTCTTCTCTTCTTTTGCAGGTCCAACTGAGATTATGTCCACTTTCGCTACTTTCTTCAGCCTTTTCACCACTGCCACTGTATCCATCTGACCGATCACTGTTAGCTTCTGATCTTTTAGATCTGCTGCTATGGAATCAACTCCTGTTTATGTTAAAAAAAACTTGTTAAGCTCTGCTTTAATCTGTCTCACCAACTCCAAAAAATAAATACAGACAGGAAAAAAAAGAGAGAAAAGGAAATACCATAAATATCAGCAGCAGCTTCTATAGCTTTCTGCTTTGTCTTAACATCAGTCATGGTCAATACCTTCAACACCACCTTCTGCTACAAATTAGGAAATTAAAGAGAGCTTTTTAAAAAATAAGGACAATATCAACATGTATTGGACATGAAAATAAAGAAGAACTACAAGGTACCTGAGCCATTAGAAGAGAGGATTGAAGAAGAGAAGTATGAATACTTCAATAATTTGTGGTGAGCTTTGTATATAAAGGGTTTAAAGATGTGAACAGTGGTGCTCCTATTTGTTTGTACTCTACAGGTGAAGGTGGTGGGTGACTACATGCAGATATATTTGTGTAGATCCCTGACACTTTTTGACAAAAGTAAAAAAGTTAGCATGATGGACAAGTTATTGCTTGAATTTGTCATTATATGTTATTTTCCTTCTTTTTTTAAAAAAAAATATTCTCTCCTTTATTTTTTAATCTATAGAGTAGGCATATGACCGATCATGTAATGTTTAGGGTTCTTAAGAAAAATTATCTTATTTTTCAATTTGATAAAATATTTTTATATTTATTTTAGAGCAACGTAGATCGTGTCAATCCCCAATCTACCCATTAATTAATTTACAATTGGATCTCCAAACTAAAACATTTTTCAACCCGGCCTCTAGATTGTTTAATATATTTCTTAATTGAGTCCTTTCATGCATATTTGTTAATATTTTTGAATTATTTTATCCAATAAAATGATTATATTAATTACTCAGAATTTTATGGATCATATAGATTAAAAAAATAGTCTAAGAAGTTATCCAAATAGGTAATTTAACTCAAAATAATATAATTTTTAAAATTCAACTCAAATTTTATATAGGTGGATTCCTAAAGAAAATGGAACTATTCTTCAAATCCTATTCATGCTCAGTGAATCTAGATTGCTCAGACTCGTCAAACTCCATTCCAAAGCTCTGAGAAATGCATTCAAAACTTTGGCCCGTAATCTAGGACTTTGCTTGTTGATTTTAGATTTTAGTTTAATTATTTTTCTTTCTCGGTTGTTTTCTAGTTATTTTTTATGTTTGAAGTATTTAAACCTATCTTTTCAAATTTTATGGGACTTTTGCTAAATAAATAAAAAAACTATAAACATTTACAACTTTAGCTGTGTTCTATCAGCTGGTCCTAGGATTTAAACATGTATTAAACTCATATCCAGTGTTAAAATCTGATCTTAATTTCCTATTAAAAAATTATGGTGATTTTATATGGAAGAATCTCATAATTGATTGAAAAATATTTGATATATGGGAATGAAATTGAAAATCATACAAGGTTTATTCGATATATTGTTCCTCCCTTAACTTGGGTACGTAGTTAACTAACAATTTTCATCATGGCTTATGTGGGATTTAGAAATGAATGCGTAATGGCGAAGGCGACGGAGACCTTGAAACCGCACCTTGTCGGCCATCATATATATATATATATATATATATATATATATAGAGAGAGAGAGAGAGAGAGAGAGACTGTTGGAGATGGAGATGAGGAAGAAAAGTATAGGGACATGAAAACTGGGTTGACAAGTTGAAAGTTGTGACCAAACTGGTTTCTCCATAATTGATTTACTTTTTCGGTTCTGAAGATTCTCTCTTCTTTCAAGAGCTTGAAACGAAAGATTGGGTACCCTACATCTACATGGTTAAAATGGCCCCTCCTCGTTTCTTTCTTCTGAACATTGAAAGACTTTTCCTTTTTCATACCCAATTATCATTACGAAAGCATCCGTTAACTTGCAGTTATTAGAATGTACGTAGTAGTGAGGGTGCATGCGGATATTGTATCTAATTAATTTTCTCTTGCAAATGGTGTTCAAAATTGCAAATTGTCAGGTATTTCAAACAGGAACGAATGGAGCTTTTTCTAATTTTGACAGCACCGGATATATTGATAGACACCTTGGAGCTAGCCAAAGAGACAGCCATTGAGAAAAAACAATCATCCAAAAGGGGTTGAGAAAGTCGGGCAATCAAAGCCAAAACCAAGTTCAGAACAAAAAAAATAAGAAGCCTTAAACTGCAGCATGAGCTAAAGAAGAATGCGAAGAACACCAAAAGGCAGTACATGGTAATGAAAAATTCAACGTGTTCTTTTGCAATTCTCTTCCTTTGGTTTCTGGCCACTGTAACCACTAAGATTAGTTTTTGTTATGCATTTCCAACATGGAGTGTGGTCAGAGTGAGAGAGAAAAAGCACTTTTGAGGCTCAAACAAGTTATAATAGATCCTTAAAAAATTTGCTAGCTTCTTGGCCTGGTAAAAGGGGTTATCGCGAATGGGCTCAGGATGTCTGCCATAACATGACAAGTCACATCCGTAAGGCCCACCTTGTATTTCCTTACAAATAACTGAAATGAGACGGACATTATTAAGGCAAGCACACTCCCTTCTTTATCAGCATTACCTTGTCAGGATGTCGCCTTAACCATCTTCTTCTAGTATCCTATGTAAATTTCTCATCTCTAACCATGATTGATCCTTCCTCTTACCTTTTGTTGGTAACTTTATGGTTCCTAATTTGTTTCTTGGAGTTGGACTTAACAATGTAATCTCTCAGTCTAGAAGCGCTCTTAATTTGCTTTTGGTTATCACTACGAATAAAGACTACAAGCACTAGCAACGAAGTTCAATGTTCATCTTTTTCACGTCACTACACACAATCAGTTGTTTATGTGCAGCACAGCCACTGCTGAAAACTTGCAGGTGAGTTCATGATCAATGGAACTGAAGTGTTTGAGCATGGGCGCACAAGGAAGTGTATTGGTTTTATGTGAGCATGGCACTTGGATTTGTGGTTAGCTTTTAGACCCTTTTTGACTTCTTGATTACTAACAGGAGATGGAGGCATATCTACTTTGAACTATCAGTTTTTGGATTACATGAGGTACAAATTCGAGGATGTTCTACGTAAGCTCTGCTAGATATTATCTGTTTCCTTGAAGTATCGTGTTGTAGATTAGTTTCTATTTCTTTTCTTGACAGTAGCAGTACTTAACTGTATCATATGCTTGTTATAAGATCAATCCTCATTTCAATATCAGAATGCTAGTTTATTTCATCAAGACATCATATTATAGTGATCTCTCAATGTGTTTTAGCAGCAGGAATAATAATGCATATCAAAACGTAACGCAGAGCAAATATCTTAACAAGTATTGAACATGAAGAAATAATGCATAATATTATATCAAACAAGGTTAACATAAATCCATACAACAAAAATTAGGATTAAGTTAGAAGAATAAACATAAAAAAGTAAATAATTAAACAACACCGGCGAAATGAAATTCGTCAAGAAAGACTGGCAGTTGAAGGAAGAGAAACAACGATGTCTAAAGAGCTCGAGACTTAATAATGTCAAAGCTCATTTCGCTAGGATCTGTTGCTTGCAACTCCACTTGAATGCCATCTAGTTCCCTCTTGAATCTGTCTTTGGTGCTTGCATAGACCATCTTACTTCTGATCCTTGATGTATCAGGTGACCTACAAAGGCAAAACAATCTAGTAATTCTGTGTCTGGTAAGCGTTTCACATGTTTTGTTCAAAAAAATGACTCCAACAAGCAGCGAAGCATTAGCCAGAGTATCATGCATAGTTTGCTATATATTTTTGGTTTGAGCTAGGCAAATATAGGAAAGAAAATTTTAAGCAATTTGAGCAACTATGCAATTACCATGCAATGAAGAAGATTTTACTTTTCTGGCAATTCTCATTAGTTGTGAAATCATAGTCAAAGACAGCATAGCGACACTCATCAGCAGGGAGAGATGCAGCGAATTCCTCGTAAGTTTCTTCAGGGCTCCCAAGTTTCTCTACCACCACCTGCTGAGACTCAATCTTGAAAATGATGAATCGGTAGTTCCTCTTTGCCTTTAGTTCCAAGAACTTCAGCTTACATTCATCATCAACAGCCATTCCAGACGCCGCGTTCGCCTAATTAATCCAAATGTTTAATTGGAAAATATATAGAGAAGAAAACAGACATGTATGGATCAAACAATTTCCAAGAAAACATATGGACCATCCTGCTCGATAAACACGTACGGTGGATTGAAATTACAAGGCATGAATCATTTGAGCTGCTGAATTCAATGAATGAACAGAAATGAAATCGATTTTTAAGAAATAGAAATGGCCTCGAATAAAAATTTGATGAAACGACAATTCCTGCTGAATATCCACATATTTGATCCAACATCGCATCATGCTAGGCTTCCATATAAATTAATGAAAGCTAGCAAT
>Ga0307513_10012510_pt1 | contig 10465 bp, 5 predicted proteins | sample 15_EM_MG_FD_202174 | JGI IMG/M metagenome (GOLD analysis project Ga0307513, IMG submission 202174) | Populus trichocarpa ectomycorrhiza microbial communities from riparian zone in the Pacific Northwest, United States - 15_EM | ecosystem: Host-associated > Plants > Roots > Unclassified | place...
AAAAAAATAAATCATTATTGGTCAAAACAAAATCCCAATAATTGAACGAAAAATCACGGCACATCCCTAAAAACTTTTAATTTAATTCCACGATAATTCCCCTAACAGAACCCACAATAGAATTTGAATTTCCCATAAAATCTAATATTCCCAACCAACAATTAATTCCATCCTCAACAGAAAAATAATCGTAGCAAAAAAAAAAACCCACATTGACCCAAAAATCTAAAATATCTAAAAAAGTTCAACATTTCTTCAGTTTTATAAACCAAACATAATATAAAAAAAAAAAAACATCAGAGTTAATAGATTCATCATTTCCTCGATTTTGCGGGAAAACAAACAGGATCGAAATCCTACGGTAAGAAATGAATGGATGAATGGAAACGAGGATAAGAAGATCTGAAATAGAGAGAAGAAAAGTAGTTACCTGTTTGGATCTGGATAAGAGACGAGAACTGAAAGCCATGATTTTTTCTTCTTTTTTTTTCCGGTGGGAAGACTATACTAGGGGTGTTTGGCTCTTTGTCTTTTATGACTACTGGAATCCCCACCTGAGCTGAGAGAGGCAGAGAGAGTGTGCGTTTTCACTTTTCAGGAGGAGGTCGGTCTTATTTTTGCACCGTTGGATCTTTTGGGTTTTATGTTAAGCCAACCGCTACTATTTTTTTCCCTAATTCTTTTATTTCAATATTATCATAGTATATAGTTTAATTTAATTTAAAGATTAGAAGGATTTAGTAATTTTTTAATCTCTATTTTATAATTAATTTTTTCACGTAATATTATTTAATAAAATATTGCTTTTACTGTGCTATTTTTAAGAAAACAATTTTAAAAAAAAAAACATTTTAGATTTACAAAGAGAAGTTGGAGATGATTTTAAATTAGTCGATATAAAAGAAAAATTATTGACATGAAAAATCAAAAGCATTGGCACAAATAATATTTATGAAACCGTTGAACAAAATGTTAGATAATATGATTGTTGAAATTTTTTCAAGAATACTTCAAAACAATTTAGGAGAAATATATGGTTAGCACTTCACTGTAAATCGAGTTGATTTTTTTAATATAAAAAATGATGCTCATGCAATAAATCACACTCAAGTTATAGATACAACTGAATATAATAAGATAGTTTTATTTAATAATATGATTAAAAAAATAAAAGTAAATGAAACAATTTTTTTAAAAAAAAATGATAATTATAACCAAAAAAGAAAGTAAATTAAAATAAATAGTGATTGTCAACCCCTAACAACCTAAATGTAGAATGATACAATTAGAAGAAAAAAATAATCAACTAAACAAAGATTAAAAAAATAAAACACCTATAAAATCGGGTAAGGATACCAAATTTCGTAAGCTAGATCATGCGAACAAGATAATCTAATAAAAGAAAAAACAATAAAAATAACAAAACTTAAATTAAAAAAATAACCTAATTTTGAAGAATGAAACAAAAAAAATATAAAAAAATGACCCCCAAAAATACCAAGTTACCTAGCCAAACATGTTACCTAGAGCATGACATCGTGATAACCTGATTGAAATGAAAATAAAATTACAAAGCCTAATTTTTAAAATGAACAATGATGAAAGATGACATAAAAAAATAAGTGAAAAAAAAATGATGTCAGGCATTGTTAACTTTTTATACTCATGACCCGAGTTATTAAACTAGAAGCATCACATCTGGAAAAATCACGAATCTCATCTACCAATAAATTAAATATCGAATGATGAAATAGGAAAAAAAATTAATTATATAAAAAGAACAAACATAAAAAATAGCAATTAAGAGAATGAGGATCTTACTTCAAATAAAAAGTAAATAAGATGACAATCTATAATTTTAAATTGAAGGAGCAAATTGGAAAGAAAAATTAAATTCACAAAAGGATCCAAAACAAAAGGTATATAAATTAAAAAATAAGGACCAATTTTTAAAAAAATATAACAAATTATAATTATAGATCCAAGGATGAAATTAAAATTTGACAAATGAGCCAAGAAAAAAATATATAAAAAATAAAGATCAAAATTAAATATCAGTAAATGAGAGGGTGACTTTTAAAAATGAGAACCAAAACAGGAGAAGAAAAAAGAAGACACCACCTCCAAGGATGAAATTGAAATTTGACAAATGAGCCAAGAAAAAAAATATAAAAAATCAAAATCAAAATTGAATATCAGTAAATGAGAGGGTGACTTTTAAAAATGAGGACTAAAACAAGAAAAGAAAAAAAAAGACGCCACCTATGACAAACTGTCACCTAAACCGGCACATGCTCCCTCTATATGGAAAGAGGTGTCGAAATGCTTCCAACACCATCATGAAAGTCAGTGTTATGCCACCCAAAGAGTGCAAAGACGCTCCACACGTTAGCGTGCACTTTGCAAGTGTCAACCAGTTTTTTTTAATAATATTTTATATTTATAAAAATACTAAATTGACCTAAGCCAACTTAATTATAATAATAAAAAAAAACCAAGATATGATTATAAAAAAGTCCTTTGGAGTAAGTTTAATAACTTTTGTTTTCAATGGTACTTAAGTCATTTTATCGTGTTACAAAAAAAGACAAAAAAGCCCCTACATGCATGTTTAATGTTTTTTTTATTACTTTTAAGTGTAATTAAGTCTTTTAATTGTGCTTAAAATTAGAAGACCGTTTTGTCCCTGGCCAATTTGATAATAACGAATGAACTTTTATAAAAAGACTATTCTACCTTTAAAACCAAATTTATTCAGTTTTTTTTAATAAAAGTAAAATAGTAATTCTATTCTTCCAATTTACAATAACTTAAGTCTGTGTATATAGTAAAACTTTAATTCCTTTTAGTTTTTACTAGACAGATGGCTCGAGCGTTGCAGCGGGCCGATTAACAAATAATATAAATGATTATTGTAATAGCAGTTGGAAGTGCCAGACCCACGTTATTGTAGACTTCCAGGTACCTTGGGTCTGCAACTATGCCAGACCCACATTACTTGAGTCTGCCAAACATGTCAGACCAAAGTTACTTGAATCTACCAAATATGACAGACTTGCACCAGAGTGCCTAGGTCTGGTGACAACGCCAGACCCATGCACCGAGCCTGGCAACCAAGCCAGACCCACACGCCTGGGCCTGACAACCATTCCAAACCCAAGCGTCTAGGCCTTGACAGACCCTCACGCCTAGGTCTGGCAACCATATGAAAATGACAAAAACACCCCTACATGCAACCTTGTTTTTGTTGAGACCCAATGATAATTTTGTATTTAAACTGTTTCAATAAAAGAAAAGGACGGTGAAGCCCCTTAACACATGCATATTTCTTCCCTTCAGGGGCATGATTGTATTTTCACATTTTTTTATTTGAAAAGACAAATGAAGCTCCTAACCCAAAGGTTAAAATGTCCCCTGAATGACAAATCAATATCTATATTGCATCTTAAAAAATTCGAACAGATCATTTTATCCCCAATCATTTTTTCACTGCGAAATGTATCCCATAGAAAAGACAATCATAACTCTAATTGTATGCTTAGCAAGTTTTTTTAACAAGGATAATTTCGTCATTACACTACAATTCATGGTAATCTATGTTTAGGTAAACAATGAGAGAGACATTAAGCTTTTTTAGTATATGTTGTAATTTATTTTAATAATAGTATAAAAGCCTGACCAATAATGTTATAAGTAACAAAACCTTTTTTTAAAATAAGGAATAGAGAAAATGACATTTCGGTAATTCAATTTAATTTTTTTGATCATTTATTTTATTCATTATCAATTTGTGAGTTTTGTGCTTTGTTTTACTTTTATGAAGCATTAATGAAGTTTTTTTTATATATAATTTTCTCAAGACAAGCATACAATCTGATTTTATAAATAAATTTTGCATAAAAGTTTTAATAGGTGATTGAGATTGCGGCCTAAATAAAGATTGGTCAAAATTCAGTTTTATTTTATTTAAATTAATTTTTTATGTTTTTAAATTATTTTAATGTGCTGATATCAAATATAAATTTTTTAAAATAAAAAAAATATTATTTTAATGTATTTTTGATTAAAAAGTTATTGAGTTGTATTTGTTATTTTTCATATGTTTTCATGTATATAATTAGTTGAAAATGAATTGTTTGGTTCAAAAAATAAAATGTCAGTTTCTACCATGTTTCCAGCTAGATAGGTAGGTGGTAACTGGGCTAGTTGGGCTATAGAAAACTAGGCAAATAGATAATATATCATTTTTTAACAAACGATGCGTCGTTCTTTTTTATTTTTATTTTTTAAAAAATAAGAGGTGAATGACACAATAAAAATAAAATAAAAAGCAAGGCCAAACGTGCGGGTCATGCCTTCAAATTGACACGTCTGACCCTTTTATGTCCTTTTTTGTCCTTTTTCTTTTTTTGTTATCTGTTTAGCACTCAAAAAAAAAAATTTACCATGTTGATTCAATTAAACTTAGATTTTAACATGATTTTTAAATAATATCATAAATATTTATTTGAATTTTAATAATTTTTTTATTTATTACGTATCTAATATGAAAATAACAATATTAATAATAAATTGTTCATGAAAATTTAATTCAAATGCTTTTTTTTGTTTATAAAATTTTTAAATAGATTTTAAACATGATTTTCACACACACACATATATATATATACACACACACACACACACAATCAAACAAAAAACATGCACATAATATTTTAATATTTTTTTAATTTATTTTAACAATCATATTTGTTTTGAACATAAACAATGATTTTAATTTAAAGCCTCAGCTGCTACAGGAAAACATCGTTTTGACAAGAAAACATAGTTTTGGTTTAGTATTTTCTTTTTATATAATTTACAATTACAATTATAATATAATTATAATTTGGTAAATAGGAAGGTGATTTATTCTCTACATCAGATCATAATTATGCCTCTTTTCTTCCAAACAACACAAGTCCCATTGATTCTCGAAGCCACAGCCGTGCCGGGATATCACATCTTGTCATTTTTCTCACTAGTAAAATTCCTCCGTATAAATCACCCTATATCTACTTATCTAGTAGTTTTAGTGGGAGAATACAGAGTTAAAAATTGAGAAATTATTATATAAAAAAAAAACTAAGAGAAATAAGTAAAATATTGTGGAGCAAGATTGGAAGGTGGATTGCTACGGTATAATAATATTTTTATCTTTATGATGCAAGTCAAGAAAGTGTAAATTGGAGAGTAAAATAATCTTTTCATGGGTTTTATTTGGCATTATTAAATTTATCGGGTTAGATTGGTTTTTTTTACCTTTTTAGACTGGCATACTAGGGTTCTTTGGTCTTTTTATTTTTTTCAAAACAATAAAAATATTAAATTACCTTTAAAAAATAATAAAAAAATACTAAACTTGCTGTAAGGGCTTTTTGGTTTTTTTATCATGTTTTTTTTTTATTATTATTATCAAGTGGAATAAGAGACAATATAGTCTTGTGATAAATAAAACATAAAAAGATGTTGGTACATGTAGAGCATGCTCTAGCAAATAGAAGGAGCCTATGCCGCCATTAGAGTAGTGCATGCGGCTCTTCAATCAGCCAAACAATGCCTTCAAAGACGATGTTGCTTTGAGATCTTTATTATGGTAGAGCGCATGTCGGTGGATGACTATTGATCTGGATCCAATAGACTCTTTTTCTTTTCTTCTTCTCCTTCTTTTCTCTTTTTTTTCTTGGTAAAATACAAAAATATCTTTTTATTTGTTTTTTATATCAAATTTAGTCCTTATTCTTTCAATTGCTATCTCTCTCTCTCTCTCTCTCTCTATTTTTATCATTTTTCTAATTCGATTTTGTTTTCAATTTCATCCCTTAACATTTGATTTTAATTTATTTTTATGTCAAATTTGGTCCCCATTCTTTTTATTACTATTTTTTTTTGTTTTAAATCCTTTTTTTTTATTTTTTCCCCCAATTTCATCCCTTAATATTTTGTAGTTGAGAGTTTTACTTTGTTATTTTATAGGGTTTGACTTTTATGACATTAGTCCTGGGCTAATGACAAAGGTTTTCAGATATTAAATGCATTGCTTTGGTCTTTTTTAGGTTCTTTTTATTTTTTTTTCAGTCTCATTCTTTAATGTTTGATTTATTAGGAATTGATTTTCACACTTTTTTTTTTCGCTTTCTTGTCTAAGGGGTTTTCTTAATCCTATGTCTATAGTCACGAGATTAACAGGCTTACCTAGATGGACTCATTATTTTTTCCATTGCTTCTTTTAAATTAATATTTTTTTCAGTTCCGCCATTTGATAATTGAGTTCTGTTGTTATATTCAGTTTATTTTCAATGGAGCTAACCCGATATTATAATCGGGTCGCGAATTTGCTATGCTAACCTAAATAAACTCAAATTAGTTTTTTTTTTCTTTTTTTTCATTGCCAATATTTTTTTGTCAATTTATTTTTTATTATATATTTTTTTATTTATATTATCAAAATTATACAATTATATTAACCCGGTCAAATTAATGATACAATTGCACAACAAGGACGACCTCTCGAGTAAAACCTATAGCTGTTGAGCGATAAACCGAGATCTCTACCTTCCTACAAAGATTGTTGCAACAAGGAGATAACTGAATTGATCCCAGTTGCAGGTGTTGTCAGGGATGAAATCCAATTAGACGGTTCTATTAGTTGCTTTTTACCAGAAACTGTTGGAAGGGTGACATTGAAAATATGAAATATATAGTTAAGGGCAAAATCGATTGCCACATGAACAACAGAGTAAGTGGGGATAATTTTTGTAGTTTACCCAAACCTTTATGGCTGACATATCTTCAACAGAGACACAATTTCAAAGTCGTATATGTACGGTGTTAAATATTACTACACATCACTTCACATCTAGGCTGCAAAGGATTTACCACAGCCACATGTCTTTGTAGCATTTGGGTTCTTGAAAGAGAAACCTCCACCGATAAGAGCATCACTGTAATCCAATTGCATCCCAAATATGTAGAGGAGGCTCTTCGGATCACAAACTGCAAAGCAAACATAAATAGGTAGGTAAATTTGTCAAAAATAACCTAGAATTTAAAACAAGCACAATCTTGTTTCACATAAGCATAGGATAGTAGCGTGAATTTCGCTAGCTGATTACATTGTCTAAGCATGGCAGACAGACTGTACCCAGTTTTCGTGAAAGTGGTATATGTTGGCTACAGAAATCAGAACAAAGACACAATTACGACTCCGAGATCCAGTATCCATGCTCAAGAAATAGTCTTGGCTACTACTACTAAAATTCAATAAAATCAAAGAAAGGATGATTATGGGCTCATACCATTGGCGTTCAACAAGTCAATCTTGGATCACAAAATAAAAGGGCAATGGCATATAAGAGAAAAACCTCAAAAATTAAGATCTGAAAAACACCAAAAAGTTGCAACCAAGACTTAATCTGACAACTTGTCAAAAGCTTGCGCATAGCAACATAATTTGATGATATTTGTAAGAAGATATAATCGGGACAAAAAAGTGTTTTATCAAGAGGTGAAGAATTGAACATGGTCAAGATCTAATTTCGCATTTTCTTATAACCAACAATAAGAATTATTCTGCAACTGGGGTTTCAACTTTTAATACTCAATAATTACTGCAGACAATGTTCATTTGAAAGATGATAGAATTCAAGCTGAGATTTCCAATAAAAGTATAACCACATCAGCAGGCTAGGCAGCCTGCTACTGTGTCATTGCAGATTAAGACCTAGTTAGAGCCTGTTAATGGAAGTAATATCAGGTTTGGCTCTGCAATTCTTGTCCTTCCCTATCTTGAACGAGAAAGTGAGAGAGGCCTTCTAGAAAAAGCAATCAGAACCATGTTAGGGTTTACTCGGAAGGGAACCTGCTGATAATCCTCCTAGAAACCCTGGTTGGTTTGGTAGAAACTGAACCTGCCTTTATTCCCTGTATGGAACCTTGTAATAAGGTCAAGGTCATTACAACTAATGAAAGAGATAAAAGCCCTAGAACTACGATACTTCCTAAAGATAAATATCAATTAATGGGTTCTAAACAACAAATATCCTCATGTGTAAATATCCTAATACAAGTTATTTTGTTATGCAACATTGTTTCCCATTCTATCTATGTTTAACTCCTTTGTACACTGATGCACATATGATAAGTTGGATTCCAGTGGAAGAACTTGTACAAGAGAGGGGATAAAATGCCAAAACAAAAACAAGTATTGACTCATAAGGCAGCCGTTATCTGTCAAATTTCTACATTTCCTCCTAAATTCCCAATCTTCATCATGGAATATTATATCTTCGCACCCTAAAGCAAGCGGGTGACATTTCATCCAATTTAGAGTTCCTGACTATGGACCATCCAGCTTTGAGTCTTTGTCACAAAACTATGAGTTCTGCTAAGCTAATACAATGATAACTGAACATCCCCTAACCCATTCACATATACAAGGACCTACTTATGCAAGAAAAGATTGTGAGGGTTATACAATGATGTAGAGCAATAGTATATGATGAGTAAACCCAAGGGTATGCTGATATGTTAGAATGATATTTGACTATATAAATTGCTTTCAATCAAACAGCTAACCTCATGAAGAAAACATACTCAATTTATTTGTTTGGATTCAAATACCAAACTGTTTGGTAATAAATTGTTGTGTCATGTTATCAGTAAGATCATTTAAATTAAAATTAATATTAAGAAATAACTTAAATTAATCAACTTCTTTAATAAATTAAACATTTTCCTTAGAAACTAAATGAATTGCTAAAGAAACGAAATTCTTTCTTTAGAAAACATATAAATATCATAAAAAAACATAAGTAAGAAATTAACAATAATCCCAACTTATATTTTTTCTAGTAAATAAGAATGCTAAATAATTTAATTAAGATCAGCACAAGGTAAAAACTAGTATACTTAAGATAAAATAATTGAGGTTAGATGATTTTAATATCCTAACCAAATACTTTTTGGACATAGGGTCAGTTTCAAAGTAACCAAGGCACAATAATTAAATTTCCATCATGTTTTGAGGCCACTCAAACACTTCCAGTTCGAGTATCTTCATGCCATAGATGTTTCACCTGCGTTAGCCGCTTCAAACTAGCCTAACAACTTTTACATATCTTCATCATATTTCAATGACAATCTAAGTTTAAATTTGATTATGCTCATTTTTAATTATAATTTATTAACAATTTCAACCATCCACCTTGATATGCTTTTCTACCTATTCATAAAGAATCACATCATTTGATGGTCAAAAGTGACTCAAAAGTATTGAGCTGAATCTTATCCCCATCACATTCAATCCTAAAATGATAATTCTATCCAAGTTGACGAGAAAAAATTGCGATATAGTTATGCAGAACCATAGTTCAATTACTGTAGAGGACAGCCAAGCGATGTTTAATTTTTCTTGCATTTATAGGATGAAAGACATCATATTTCACCAAAAGAATAGATGAATCAACAAACAAATACCGTTTATAGATGAGAGAATCCCATTACTACCCACACAAACACCTTCCTCCCCAACCCAACTCATCCAATACATTTGTATCCATGACTCTTATTCATATTTTCATTATCCTACAATTAATGCATTTCGGTCTTATGTTGCTTAACTTAACCACTAACCACTCACTACGTCAAACTAATCACCCTTATATCAAGATCCTCCTAAATAAACCACTACGTTGAGCACATGCTCTTCAATACTATACACAATACGACTTACGAAGCTCTTTCTGTCCAATCATGTGTTTCAAATGCTCTCTAAGCACAATTCCTCGTCAATCAACAAACTTCATTGGCAAAATACCACAACAACTGAGATTAAAGGTGTCCCAGTCCCGCTCACATAAAAACAAGACTCGCAGAGAAGTTATCCACGGTGAGTCCCGCTTTTCTATGAGTAGAGGAACGACATACCGAAAGTACCATTGGCTATATGGGACTAAACACGACCCTTATATGTACCAGTATTTGGTGCACACCTTGAAATGACAAGCATTATTTATGTTCTTGTCCCAACTAGGAAGGTGGGACGATCTCTCCGGTCCAGTCTATACGTGCCAAAAATTACATAAAAAGAAACGAAAAGAAAAGAAAGAAAAGACGATGCAAACAGAAACACGTACCAATTACAAATCCGTTAGATTCAATGATGGAATCATCGGGTCTAGCATTGGCTCGATTCTCAAAATCCATAGTGTAAGACATACCAGAGCATCCACCTTGTTTAACCCCAATTCTTAAGCACAGATCTTCATTTCTCTCATTTTTTATCCTATTCAAATGCTTCAACGCATTCTCCGTCACCGATATAGCCGGCGCCACCCCCTCCAACGGCGGCGAAGCTGTAATTATGAGCCATAACAACAGGAACCACAGAGTCACATACTATAATAATTAACAAGAGAGTTGAGTA
>Ga0307513_10012511_pt1 | contig 10464 bp, 15 predicted proteins | sample 15_EM_MG_FD_202174 | JGI IMG/M metagenome (GOLD analysis project Ga0307513, IMG submission 202174) | Populus trichocarpa ectomycorrhiza microbial communities from riparian zone in the Pacific Northwest, United States - 15_EM | ecosystem: Host-associated > Plants > Roots > Unclassified | place...
TGGCAAACGAGTTTGCACGGAGCATCGCTGACATATACCTTTGAAGGAGTTGCGATATGGTTCTATGGCACTTTTATCTTCGACCTGGTGTTCTACAATGTATCGCTGGACGGCGGCGACCCGGAACAGTTGAAGGGTGTTCATCCGAACTTTATCACACAACAAATACTATGGTCAAAGATTGGTCTTGCACCCGGGCGACATACGTTTACCCTCACACACAACGATGCGAACGGGAAATTGCTCTCTTTGGATTACTTTCGGTATGTTGTCCCGAATTCTCTTACCATGGATGAGTCTAAGCTCCATTACTCCTTACTCTGCATCAGAGTTCTCCGCAATGAGGATGCCTCGGCACTCCCGTCTTCTGCCTTTACGACGGATGGTAGCTCATCAATCTCTTCGGTCAATCCACCCACTACCACGGCTCCCACCTCAGCTCCCACCTCGTCTTCCAGTAACTCATCAACCATTTTCCTTGCAGTCGGCCTCTCGATCGGTATCCTCTTTTTAGTAGTGGTCATTCTCTTCGCATTCCATTACATTCGCAGGTCGAGAAGAAAGAGAAGGACCCTTGACTTGGGTGCGCATCCCCCGACGCCGCACCTTGTTGTACCCTCAACAACTCCGCCGGTTGTCAGAAAGCAAGCTTTGTGGACATCAAACAAATATAGGCGAAACCAGCCGAGAACACCTGAGGTTTCCAGTTCTCGCCTAGACATTCCGAGCTCTGTAGAGCCAAGTCTCCCACCTAGTTATGAGAGTCACTTCCAGAATGAAAGGGTCGTCCTTCCACAAGAATGATGAGCCTATCCATCATTCGATTGTATAGTTTACTGCTAAACACGGAACTAATGTTTCGAATGGCTGAAATCTTGACCGAGGCTGGGTGACTGTGATGGGGAGGGGCCTGTCTGGATTAATTACTCATCCAGACTGATCAATATTTCGATACACAGAGGGAATGTATTCGATTTCAAGTGAAATTACCTGACATATTCTACATTCCCCTAGCTAAACATTCCGTTGACATACAATAAAGGCGGCTTGATAACATGCGGGCGTGAGTAAGGAGAATCCGTAGCAAAGCATCGTTCACACCAGCAGTAATAATCCAACGATTGGCTGGGTAGACACATCCTTCTAGATTTAGGGAGTCCCAGTTCGACCCCGGTCTGGCCTTATCTTTTCTCCTTCTACAGACTTTTTACGAGGAGGCCATGAACTGAAGTCTAGAATCCATTCAAGGTCCATTACAGGTGTGAATTGCGATGGAGAGCAAAGGACGTGCGTGAAGAAAGGAGGGCGAGAACGGCATGAAAGAGAGGTTATACTATTACAAACACAACAAAGACCATCTGTCTGAGCATGTGGAAAAACTACAAGCCTATGGAGTGTGTGCTACCGAATACTGTCGCAGGGGATCACGGACACTTGGGGATAGGATCGAACTATTCCCGCGAAGCACACCTCCGTGACCAAGTGTAACAGGCCCTTGATGGCCTTGCCTGGATTTTCAATACATGCCATAACGGCATGGCTGAGGGTTGTGCACAAATTCAGATCAATGGTTTGTAGAGTTTCGTCGTGCTAGCTGAGACCTGGAATTAGAAGTGATACGAACGGTCTCAACTTTATTTGACTTTTTATTGAAAGAATATTAGGCACCATTCCAGAGTGAGGGCTCATTTGTGGTAGATTTCCACAGGCACGTGGTGCTCCCTTGACAGGGGAACGAAAAACCAATCTGACATCAGGGTGGAAATCAATTGAGGGAGAGGGTCAAGGGAAAAGTGTTGAAATTCCGCTTGGTTGTTAACTCGGACGAAAATGAGCGTGTTTGTTGCGGCCCGCTACGAACACGTAAGGATACAATAGCGAGGATGTGAGCCCTTATATACCCCAGAACATGTCTGTGTGATACCGGGCTCTATACCCCGAACAATCAGCGCAGTGAGCGCTAAAATATCAAATGCCAAATTCCGACAAAAAGATTGCAACTGCTCCGGGATGGAATTGAAACTGTCCAGATTTGGCTGTGCCCAAGGGAGTGGCCTATGCCAGTGGAAATTCACCACAAATGGACTCTCAGACCACTGGCCTCCTCCACATTCTAGGAAAATGGCTTTTCAATCATATATATTATTCTATACTAACCTCTCGCGGACCTAACCTTCCCTCATAGGACGAGATTTATTATTCGAAGAGATTATCAAGTGACAAGCAAGAGGTGTCTTTCACCTATTCATCATCTGGCATTTACAGCCCCCGGACAAGCGGCGCGCTAATCCTCACAGAAGCCGGGAATGCTGTGATAGTTTAATCCAAATGCGAGTAAGCCAGTATGCTAGGAATTCAAATGTCAAAGGACAGCCTCGCGGGTCATGAGGTAGCCTTCATGCAGCAGCGCTCCATATGGTAATTCGTCTTCATCTACTCCCTCCTCAACCCCCAGTAGCTAGATGCCCCAGGTCCTTCGGCTCGACGATGGTGACGCTCGGATTCAGTATGCGTCATCGGAAGCATGGGAGACAGTAGTGAACTCAGGCCAAGAATGGAACCGGGATGGAACATACCATAGAGCAAAGGCGGCTGGAGCACAACTTTTTTTTCTCTTTCGAGGTCGGTCGCTATCCTTGTTCAGGTTTTCAATTGACGCCATTGGTTTCCGACAGGTACTGGTGTTTCTCTCTATGGTCTCTCTGGAACAGGCGGAGGATTGGCTCAACTACAACTCGATGGGAGGAAGATAGAAGTCCCCATAAACCAGGGAAACTCAAGTGGTGTAGCAGCGCGGTTGCTGAATTTCCAGGGTCTGGCGGAGGGGGATCATTAGTTGTTCGTTTTCATGTGGACGTTGGATGGGCAGACGACCGTGAATGTCACTGTCGACTACTTCGAGTGAGTCGATTCGGAGCTCCATTATGAGGGTTACCCACGCAAACATATGGTGAATGTTCTGCGACAGGATTGAAAATGATGGTGACAAGGGTTTCGACTTATTATGGGCTGGTCCCAATGCAACCAATATCCCAAAGGAAGCGATACTAGTAGAAAGCTCAAGCCAGGATGTCCAACTGTCCAATCCTTCTCAATGGACGAATACAAACGACTCGCGGGTTTATGGGCGCAATACATGGTATACTACTTCACATGGAGCGACGCTCAAATACACCTTCGAAGGAGTCGCGATATGGTACTATGGCTCTGTTGACATACCCAATGCGTTCTACAATGTCTCACTGGACAGTTCCGACCCGGAACGCTTGAGCGCTACCAATCCGACGGGGCTGCTCACACAACAGATGCTATGGTCGAAGGTTGGGCTCACTCCGGGGCGACATACCTTTACTCTCACGCAGGACGATGACAACGGGAAATATGTCAATTTGAATTATTTTCGGTGGGTGTCTCTAAGCTTTCGGCCATGGACGGTTCTAAGTTCTATTACTCCTTATGTCGCATCAGAGTCCTCCTCAATAAAGATGCTTCGGCACTCCCGTCTTCTGCCTTCCCGACGGCTGGTAGCTCAACAATCTTTTCAGTCAATTCGCCCACTAGCACGGCTCCTACCCCAGCCCCTTCCTCGTCTCCCAGTAACTCATCAACCATATTCCTTGCAGTCGGCCTCTCGATCGGCCTCTGTGTAGTAATGGTCATTCTCGTCACATTCCTTTACATTCGTAGGTCGAGAAGGAAGGGAAGGTCTCTTGAGGTAGATGCGCAACTCCCAACGCCACATTTTGTTGTACCTTCGAGGAGGGGGCCGATCACCAGAAAGCAACCCTTATCAATCCAGCATAGGCGAAACGAGCCGGAGACATCTGAGATTTACAGTTCTGTTCTAGACACCCCAAACTCTTCAGAGCCAACGAGCACAGGTCTCCCACCTAGTTATGAGAGTCACTTCGAGCATGGAAGGGTTGTCCTTCCACAATAAAAATGAAAATATCCATCCTTACATTGTATAGTTTATAGCTAAATATGGAATCAGTGCTTTTGTATAAGTGAAATCTTGATCCAAGGACAAGGCAATAAGAAGGCATGTCTAGATCGATTCCCGTCTTGGCTTACCAAGAGGGAATGGATTCAATTTCGAAAAAGTCGAGGGAAGTTAATTACCTGGAAACATTTTACATATATCCGAAAGCTTGCGCTCATATACAATAAAGGCGGCTTAGTAACTTGTGAGAGTAAGAAAAGTTTGTAGCGGAGCAGTAACCAAATGTGTATTGCATGGGAGGTCATGCTACCCAGCCCAGCAAACATGGGAGATGACCTAATTTCCGATAGAATGCTGATGTACACAGCAGTTAATGTAAAGCACCGGTCAATGAAACACTGGCACTCATGGACATTTATGCAGGTTGAGTTCTGTTAACAACATCAACAACAGCCTTAGACTTTGGGATTCGTCTGGCTACTCTTGGCCAGGTCAGGTCAGGTTGATAGAGAGGGATTGTCCTCCAGCGAACTTGGCCATATACTAGGTTCGTCCTGAGAGGTTCTTCCAGGCTGCGCAGTCCTATCATATAGATAGCCAAAATAGAGAGGCCTTCGGTGGTGATTTAATATAGTCGAGTAAGAGAGCGCTCAGAGGACGCAAGGAGGGGTCGTCCCTATGCAACTTTCCGATACAATCCAAATTCAGATTCGCGCAAAGCAAGAATTTTTTAAAAGACTCGCCGAAAGTAGTGAATATCCTGCCATCATTGCCCTGCGTGAGACTAAACGTATGTCGCCCAGATACTAGACCCATGTTTGACCATAGCATTCATGACATGTGCTGACCTCTCGGGTTTGGTCCGTTTAGGCACTCTTGTTCGGAGCCGTTTAGCTATACGGTGTAAGATTCGTGCGGCACGTCGAGGCACTGAGCGACAATGAGAGCCGCAAGGGGTAAATGGCACGTGAGTGGTAGACTGTAAATATAGACGATGTTCACTGGGTACGATCTTGGTTGAGACGTGAGAGCGTAAACTCCGAGATAGATGGCCTTTTGTTGATAGACAAAGTCGCGAGAGTGACAGTTAATATGCTGTAAGTTGAGATGATAAGTCAGGGGAAGCGCGTCGCAAGGCAAATAGCCGTACGTCGATGGACAGAGTCGGAAGAGCGACAGTGAATGCGGTGTCTGTTGGGATATCGAGCTGCAAGCGGGAAAACCAAGGCCGACGAGGACGAAATCCCATGGAATATAATAGAAATAGGCCCCAGGCAGATCACGCAAGTCGGCGAGAGCGACGATTGGGTAAACCGGAGGCCACAAGAAACCAACGAACGACTCGAGCGAGCTGTAAAGCACGAACAGAACAACAGGAAATACAAAAACGAGGAAAGACAAGCTGATAACTGCGCTTACAGGGGTTGGTGGTTATGATTTATTTGAAGGTCTTCTCCTTTTATATACACCGGAACCAGGATTTGGTAGTAGGCTTGTATCTGCTCCCATATGCATAAATCGACTGTCTCTATTGTGTTTCGTGTAGGTATCGCCTCCCCTTCGTGTAGTCCTGACCCAGCTCTCTCCTCTCGGGCCCTGTCAGGACCTTCGGACTCCTCGACCCGTTCAACACGGCTTATCGCGCAGTTAAGTAGCGAGGATACATTGAAGGGAGGTTATAGTCTGGATTTTGACTTGGTACTTTCCCCTCTCACTTCCTGATCTAGCCCTTCGAATCGATCGCATCGATTTCATTTTCCATAGCCGTGTATTTACTTTATAATAAGTTATCCTAGCCAACTAGCATTCACTAGGGAACTAAATGATAGCCGGGAAACACCTTAATTGGGTTGTTTAGCATGAGTGAGCGTCTCCCACCCCAGGAACAAGTTGTTGGTTGTGGCCGGGCGCTTGTCTTTGGTGTAAGTTTCGGTGTTGGTCATTCGATTCTTGAGACGGAAGCTCAGGGCATTGAATCCGACCTCAGTTACTTTGCGGTGTATCAGATCACGTGGGCCGTCGGGGATATTAAGACAACACTCACCAGGTCCAAGGCCAAGCTTCACGGTTCCGTTGCATAGCCAGGATGGAACGGGTGTTCCTAGCTCGTAGCGGGTGTGGAATCCGAGCGCATAGCGCAAGCGAGTTCCTACATCGGTCTTATAGAGATCTCTTCCTTGTATCCGGCTCGTCTCCGCAATGTGCGAGCTGACACAGAGGGGTGGTGTCAGGAAAACCAGATATTATGTTGTGTTTTTGCACGACTCACATTGAGGCAATGCCATACCCAGTGTGCACAAAGTCCCGGCAGGTTTCCTGAGAAATACCACTTTCAGGGTAGGTGGACTGACCCTGCCAAAACTTGATAATTTGCTCCTTCGTAGTTAGGCCGCTGCCATCCGCCGCCTTCGGATATGGACCATCACTTGTAAGATAAACATAAGCTGGTATACGGGATAACGCTTTCTTCATGGCAGCGTCGTAGCTTGACTTGTCTTCGAGAAAGACTGAAATGCCTAGCGCGGCCTCCATCATGACAAGCTCCCAGTTACCATTGTTCTGTGAGCCTACAAGAAGCTTGGGAAGGTAAACGGTCCTTAGCATCTCCTCAAAGGCCGCAATATCCTTCTCCGCCCAGCCATCGTAGGTGTAGCGGATAATCTCCGCAGCTCGGGCCCATGATGCGCCAGACCAACCAGTCTGAAGAGGAGCGTTGCTATTGATATGATCTTTTATCGTCACCGCCCAAGCATTCATGTACGAGACTAGCAGGGGGGTGAGTGTGTGTAAATTGGATCGCAGGGTGATAGGTATACTGACTAGCTTTCTCGGCGTACTGGCTGCTCTTGGTGACGTACCATGCTAGAGACATGGCATATGCAGCGAGCGCGTCTTGTCTTTCATCTAAGACACCGGTGAGAACAGAAGAGAGACAGACGGTAATCAGAATATACCAGTGCAACCTATGTTAGGAGTAGAAGTGGGGCCGCACTCTACAGTTGCCGTGGGTTTAGGTTGACGGGACAAGGACGCGAGTGGATCGTTGATCATGCTCGTATACGCATCCGCCCACGGCTGGGCACCCGAATTGACTTTTGCAGCAATGAAATCAAGTTGGGCCTTGCTAACCAGCACACCGGGATGTTGGAAGTCGGCCGGGGCACGATCTACCAGAGGCTCCTTGCCGGGGGGTGGGAGAGGACCTGGCTCCACAAAGGGGGTGGCGAGCGTTGAAGCAAGGTTGAGAGCAATCGCGAGAAGGGAGAGCTTGAACCACATTGTCGCAGGTCGGGACTGGCGAGAGCTCGAAATCAAAACCTGGTCAGAGGATCGCCTTTTATGGTGCTCCGGTGCGACCGTTTGCAAGCTTCCATCCCAGAATGCTAACCAGTGTCATCATGTCTGTCCGGCCAACCAAGACCGCGCAATTCCTGCGCCACAAAGGAAGGGAGCCAGAACGTCAGCGGGGATGCCGGTTGGCAGACACCCGTGCCGTCAACAAAGCTTGCTCCATGTTACAGACTGGCATTTGGCGGTGCATCGACAACCGGTACGCTTATTTAGGGCACTAGTTTCGACGTGTGCAAGTAAGTTCCCGTACATCGCGGCCGGTTATCTCATCCCAGGTGACCGAGGAAAGCTGATACTTACATACAAGACCTATATAAGACACTGGTGATGGAGCCGCCGACTGGGCTCGGCGACACTTCTGCAGCCCAAGTTTTGTTAACCGCCTGAAAGTTTGAATTAGTTCGGGTAGTCTTTCCCAGTATTTGTTTCTTTGTACTTGTACGCTGCGTGTGGCCAGTTTATTTTTCGACCGCATCTGATTCATATCCGGCGATGCCCTAGCCTTCGCTGTGTGCGATTCCAGTGTGGGACGCCGTGCTCTAACACTCTGGACTCTTGAGAGAAGTAATAAAGAATTCAGACGATACTTTTGTCCAACAGATCAAATTTGAACGCGATCTCTCGAGAATCAAATGGTCAACAAGTCATGTAAACTCATAGAATCAAACCGGGCAAGAGAGGCCTAACGAGTCTCCGCAGCTACATCCATGCAACCGGCACTGCGATCACCGTCGCAACCCGATGGGGGTACCTATCTCACAGAGATGTACGTTCTGCAACAACAACAATGAGCACTTAGTTCCGAGACCTGATGCTATGGACAAATTGGTTGCTAGGCCAGGGACTCAGGAATGTTCACATATTGGTGATCTACGATCCAGTAACATGTGAGCGCCCCCTCTGGAAAACGCGACTGCTTTTCTCTAAGGCAATCCGCACGGGTGGTCCGGGCCCTGCTCCGTAAATATGCCGATTCCACTTTGCATTATGAACACTAATCTCCGACAGCCCTGCCTTAACGGCGTTCGTTTTGCAGTTTGGAATGGTAGCCACGTCCTCCATGTCCATCTCGCCAAACTCGCACGGGGGCGCCCCCGTCCAGTGCCATCCGATGGTCAGCTCTAGGCCGGTTCGCAAGGAGTTCACCACTCCTAGCACCACATGGCGAGATAGCAACGGACATTACGGGCCCTAACGGAACGGGTCAGACACCGCACCTCGACGGCATGTTACCCAGCAGTAACTGTGTGGGTTCATTAGTCCCAGTTGAAAGGGCTTGTGCTTACCTATGGACAGGCCGCTCTGCCGCCAACACCAGGACCCCAGGGTCGGTTGGAAATTCATTCATAGCAATTTTAGTTCCAGGAGGTCGGCTGCTATTTGCTATTAGAGATTGTCGCCAAGGTCGATGTCGTCATAGCGTACTGCTCAGAGTAGGTAAGCTAATTTATGATACAAAGGAACAAAAGATCTCGGATTTACTGTTTCAGGACTGGCCACCGCAAGTACGTTGCTTTTGGGTTGCAGGGCATAGAGAGGGGCAGGGTTTCAAACACCAACGTTGCCAGAAAAGTGGACACTGCGTGGGTATACGGGCCTTAAGAAAAGGCAACTTGAGCCGATGGACCGTACAGGAGACTCAACTCTCTATCAGTCCATCGTTTGAACTGGACTCAATGCTATTCACCCGCCTAGGTATACCCACTACTCCTGGAATGCCATGCTCGCTCTCACAAACGGCAAGCCCGTCCTGATCGCCTGATCGAGACGCCTGTTACTGTGAAACACTGCAAAACCCCATGAACACATCATAATTTCCAAAGAGAAGAACCAACTCTTTATAGGGCTATGTGTGTGGGCTTCTTGCCCGTTCACATTGAACGCCTTATTTGGCCAACTCCCCGGCCATGGATATCCGAAGACACCCCGGAATGGCGATTAGGTAAAGGTCCATTGCTCGACTTCGGTCCGTGTCCGATGGTTTCGGGACGTCGTTTCCTTCCCATTTTGCTCCTACCTCCATAGTCCACTTCCACAGACAGTAATCGCCCTTGTCGAGCACGTATTGAACCATATTTCCCGCTCCACCAAAGTAGCAGGCACAATGCTCAACCCCCCCTGACGGGTGTCCACGGCGCAGACGGCCTTCATCCCCGACTCCCCGAATCTTCCTTCGGGCGGCGCACAAGCCACTATCTCATGCAGATTCATATTTATCATCTCTTCGCCCAATCCACCGCTTCGCAACCGTTCCCACAAGGACAACACCATTGTATTGCTAAGGGCGGGGTTTACCGACCCATTGTGCAATGGGGACAAGGTCATGAGGGGATGGTGCAGACGTTCAAGAACCCTGCTGGAGGCCAGAGGGTGGCACTACCAGGCAAATGAGATTGCTTTGTGCATGAGGGTGGGAGTTAGAGTTTTTTTTTTGACCGAGATGCTGATTTTGAAGCTATCACGATGGCTTATGCTCGAGTTATCAGATCTTAATAACTGTGTGGGTCCCTCGAGCAAGGGGGGTATGTGCTATTAAAGGGGGTGGAACAGGTCTTTTGAGTTTCTACTATAAAATAGGCGGCGTATCGATACATGAAATGACGTCCACGTATGAAGTAAAGTCGGATAGAGAGTCGGAGACAGGTCCAGAAGAAAGGAATGAAAGATCGAGGGATAAATCGGGATCAGGTCCACCATGGAAGAGCCGAAATAGTATAGTCGAGAGGCCAGCGATAAATTACTCCCAGACTAGATCGCCCTTGTCGTTCACGCTCGCGGACATCCCACCGCTTTGCTTCGACTTGGTTTTGAATTGTTCTGCGATTTTTTCAGTCTCCTGCTCCCTCCTGTGCTTTGCAAGAGCCGCTTGCTGTGCCGCCTCATTCGCGGCTTTAGCGGCCTTGACAACCTCCTTCCTTTTGGCGTTCTTTTTAGAGTTTTTTGACTGGGACTCGGATCCCGAAGCTGACTTTGGAGCTGCCACAGTGATAGAGGCGGCGCTTGCATAACCTGAACCCCCCGCACGAGCTGATTCTGGTCAGATAACGGTTTAGCACGAATGCTCAGCTCTCCACAAGAGACCTACTTTTGGCTTTCTCAGGGACAACACTCCAACCGTCGTCTGTGTCAGGGTCAGCTCCTCGCACGTCCTCTGCATCCTCGTAGTCTCC
>Ga0307513_10012512_pt1 | contig 10463 bp, 5 predicted proteins | sample 15_EM_MG_FD_202174 | JGI IMG/M metagenome (GOLD analysis project Ga0307513, IMG submission 202174) | Populus trichocarpa ectomycorrhiza microbial communities from riparian zone in the Pacific Northwest, United States - 15_EM | ecosystem: Host-associated > Plants > Roots > Unclassified | place...
AATACATTAATGAGGGGAAAAATGAGAGATTTTATGGTGTTATTGAGAAGAGATAGATATAATAATAATAGAGAAATAAAACAGGGGAATTATTTTTTTATAGAATTGTATATGATTGTTTTTCTTTTATTTATCTCCTTCGTATTTATTCTTCCTAAAATATAATTATTTTAGCACCATAAGTCTTTTCATGAAATATTATATTATATTATATTATATTATATTATATTATATATATATAATAAAAGAAAATGATCTTTTACTATATAAGTGGCACAATTAAGATTTTTTTTTGTAGCTGTGGTAAATCTATAACTTTCAAATTTTTTTAATGAAAATAATTTTTTTTTTATTTTTTTTATACTTGATATTTTATCATTTTACACTTTGTTTATTTATTTTTTTTTTTTCTTTATATTTTTCTTTAAAAAAATATTATTTTTTATTTTTTACACTTTGAAATATTTATCACTCAGTCTATTTATATCATTCCTTTTGTTGTTATCTTCATTTTTTTTATAATTTGTTTTGTAGTTTTTTTTCTTTACATTTTTTTTTTTAAAAAAATTACTATACAAAGACTAAGGAAATTATGTTTCAATATAAAATTATAACATTGTTTTATTTTTGTATTACGTTAAAAATGAACTTAAAATCTTTGTATTACGTTAAAAATGAGCTTAAAATCTTACTATCTTTATTAACGTAGATGATCTTCTTTATCTTTTATTATATATAAGTACTGATTTTTAGATTTAAAGTTATATTTTTTACTCGTTATCAAAAAATATGTTAAAAATATCTACACATTAATTCATTTGAGTTGAAAAAAATATTATTTGACATGTAGTTAAGCGAGTTGAATAGACACATGAATACTTTTGTTTTTGTATTTATTGACATATATTATTCTTAATTTATTTAATTAAAAATACTTGCATATATTTTTTTATTTATAATTAGGATTTTTGTTGTAAAAATATGCATTTGAAAAGCTTGCATATTTATTTTTTCTAAAAATATTTATCTGATTCATAATAAAACGCAGATTAAATAACTATTTATAAAATTACTTAAGAAAAAGATTTAATCTCAAAGTAAAGTCATCCAATAATATAAAAAAAATTATCATTACAAAAAATACGTTAATTAGTTAATTAAAAACGTAAATTTTTATTGAATGAAGAAATTAATATAACTGAATATTTTCTCAAAATTAAAAAAAAAATTAACGTAACTGAATGTTTTCTTATTCCATTATTTTGTTTTTTTATTAGTCACAAGTAATACAATGCAAAGGAACTTCGTCGACCCAAAACACTCGGAACGGAATCCAAGGCATGCGGAGCACCAGGGACGCGGCCAGGTCGATCAAAACCAACATCAATCCAAGATGTCCTATCGCATACATGACTCCGATCGGGTCTTCTCACCCAACTTGACTCACATTAAGATTAAATTAAAATTAAATCCAAAATTCAAAAAGAAAAATTAAAGGGGTGGGAAATGTATTTTAGTAGTAGATAGAAAACTGGAATAGTTTTCCACGATTTTTTTTTCTAGATTCGGTTATTTATTTTGGTTGTTTATATATAAGAATCTAACTATGTTAAGACAATTTTTTATAAAATAAAATAAATTTTGATCAAATTTAAAGATTAGACAAATTTTTAGCATTTTTTTTATAGCACCAGTGATTGAATTGACCAGGAATGGAAAAATGTTCAATCCTTTTTTTATTGTTTAATTTTTTTTTAATTTTTTTTTAATATTGAATTTATTTATGATTGGACTTAACAGTTTGTTTTAGTTGCTAAACATGGTAATCTCATAATGTTGAGGAGAATTTTTGATGCATGGTTAATGCTTGGGTTCACAAAATAAGATTCAATTTTATTGATCTACATCAGTTAAGGCTCGAGGGATTAAATTTAAAACTGAAACAAAAGCGAAGATGAAACAAAACAGACAAAGGGGAATGTTTGGCGCGTGCAACACACGTGCCAACATGTTAGGAGAGTCATCGTGTTGTGGAGGCGTGTCGATCTCCTGTGCCCTCAAATGAGATCTTTCGCGATTTCTTTTGAAATGTTGTGGCAAGTTCTTCAATTTACAGACGCATGTGGTTAGGTAAAGGCGACGGTCTTCCTCTCTTTCTCCTTTTTCTTTCTTTCTCCTCACCTAGGTTTTCATGCCAAGCTTTATAAATTTTCTCTTATTTTGATTTTGGTCTTCATTTTTTTATTATTTTTTTATTTTTTTAGTTTCATTCTTCAACGTTGAGTAGGTTGGGGATTATCCTTCATAATTTTTTTATTTGCTTTCTATGGGGTAATGCCGGTGTCATGACCCGAGTAACGAGTTTGGAAGTTTAGCTCGAGTTGACTCAGATTATTTTTTTTAGATCCTATTTTTAAAATTATTTTTTTCAATTTTAGCCTTCAATATTTAGTTTGTTGAGAATTGAGTTTTGTTTTTTTTTTCTATGAAGTTATTTTAATCTCATGACTCAGGTCATGAGTTTGACAAGTTAACCTGGGTTAATTGAGTTTTTTTCATTGTTTTTATTTTTTTATTTCAATTTTGTCATTTAACAATGAGTTTATTGAGAATTTAGCTTCATGATTTTATTTTTTTTGCTTTTTATAGGATAGTCTTATTCTCATGACTTGAGTTGCAGGTTTGGTTGGTTTACCCGGGTTGACTCAAGTTGTTTTTTTATCCTTTTTTTAGATTGAATGTTTCTTTTTTTTATCCTTCAATATTTGACTGATTAGAAATTGAGCTTTCTTATTTATTTTAATTTTTTTTTCTATGGGCTTATCATGGTCTTATGACCCAAGTAATAGGTTTTGTAGGTTAACTAGAGTTGGCTCGAGTCGATCCAATATGTCTTTGTCTCAATATTTTTTTTTAAATATCATCAAATATGTCACTATCTCAATATTTAAAAAAGGTGTTGTCTAGTATGCATCATATTTTTATTTCATTTTTTCTGTTAGAAAACACGTTAGCAATGCTTTTATATTTTTTTATGTTTTTAAAAAATAACCTAACTCGTAGTATAACGCGAGCCAAGGATCTAGTTAATTAACAAAAACTAAATAGTGTGACAAAAATATTGTAGAAGCACTCACCCACATATTGATTATTGTGCATTTCGTAAAATGCTTCTATTTTTTTTCTTTTGTTTTGAATTTTTTTTCCATTTCAGTCACCAAATTGTTTTTTCAATTTAGTCTTTTTTTGTGTTTGTTTTTAACAAGCAAGTTTTAGAAATTCAAATAATCTCATAGTGAGGTGAGCAAACACTAAATGCCACAAAATAACTTTGAAGCTGAGTTTTAGTTAAATGAATAATGATTCATAATCATAATAAAATATCATTTTGCATGTCCAAATTAACCATAAAGAAGGAAAGCAAAGTTTACTAATTCTAAATGCATGTGTTTAAAATGAGAAAATGTTATCTTTGATAATCCTTTCACAAAACTAAAAAATATCATTTGCAATCCCCGATCGAGCATAGTAAATTTCTCTTAAAAAATAACTCTGACTAGGATCACACCTTATACTAGAGGCAAGTACGATGACTAGAAAGTCAATTCAACTACAAAGATATACAAAAATAATCCTCAATGATCAAAGGTGCTCAAACAAAGCTGGAGGGACAAGATATGAAGAAATTTAAAGACTTCAAAAAGTTTGAGTATGCCATATAAAAATAATGAATATGATAATGGTTCTCAAAAGCAAATAAAAAAAAATGAAGACAAGAAGTTCAAGCCCAATATTGAGGGCATGACAAACCATTTGGCAAAGTCAACACTAAGATCCAAGAATTCTTAGACAAAAAAAAAAGGTAGAAACGAGCACTAGTGATCCGTAGTCTTGAGATTCCTTAAACACGTTTTGAGCCTCCAAGAACCCTTTTTCTTTCATAGCCAAAAGCCAAATCCCATATTACGTGCCCAATAAAACCCTTTTCTAATCAAAAGCAAACAATATGGATTGGTAAGCAATGTTTTCCCATACGAAACAAACTTTTCAAAAAACTTCGATTATGTTTTGCCTTATTATTCATATAAGTAAAATAAATGCTTCAAATTCTTCTTTCCTTTGAAACTCTCAAAGTCAAAACTTGAACCCTCCTGACCAACGAGACCTGAAACAGAAGGTCACTTCACATTTTCACTAATAAAAAAAAGCAAAAATTCTTAACATTCACGAAACCCTGTCTATGGGATTCGCTTGAATTTTTCAAAACAATTTTGTTTTAAAATAACATTAAAATGGTTTTTGTGTTTGGAAACGACTTTGAAATTCCAAAGATTTACTGTAATGGCAATCTTTTGTAAAAACCAAACATTCTTCCGCATGACATCATCCCTGTGAAAATCTAAGTAAACAAAACAGGATAAAATACTTGGGGGCATGATCAAACTAGGGGCAACTCAAGAAACACAATAGGGTTGGCTCTATGATTCCTTTTCTAGGAAAACAGAGAATGGAAAGCAAAGTTGATGATCTTTGAGACAAAGGTTTTCAGACAATGAGGTATACTGATATCATTTGAGATCATCTCTTCCTGGAGGCCAAGATCACAAGTTATGACTCGAGTAAGCGAAATAAAAAAAAAACCCATGAAAGCTTGCTCGAGGATCAAAGCTTTGAAATATCCTATTTTGTGCAAGGTAATTCGGCCAGATCTAATCCTTAATGGGAGAGAATTCTTATTATTCAAAAGAAGAAGTTTCCTAATACACCAAGGAAACTAATGGGTGGCAGATTTGTTTCATATGTTAGGAAGGATTATTTAATGATTCTTCTAGTCTAGGAATGGAATTAATTAATTCATCAACTAAGGAGGAAATAATCATTATTTTAATACAAGTATAACAAGGAAACCAAGCTCTACAAGGAAAAGCTAGAGGGGGAAACAAAGGTTTCCAATTCAGAATTGATTTTCCTAGTCTATTTGGAATTCCTAAAGTCGGCAACTTTTCCTACGCATGCAAGGAAGGCTTATTCGGCTATAACACCTTATAAACTAGGAAAATCAGATTTATTATATTTTATTTTCTTTGTTAATTATGGCAGCAACTCTAAACCTTTATTTTAATTTTTATTTTAGGCTTGTTTAATTAAAAATTTGGGTCTGATTGTAAACAGGCCTTATACAAGTACACAACTTGAGTCCATTAGGGTTTAGAAGCTTAAGGGGTTAGACTTCTGAATAATAAACTTGTTTTTAGCCGCAAACTTTGTTTTGTATGTTGGTGAGATAATCTCTCTTCCATAGTTCTCTAAATAACTAAAAATAACTTATCGAATAGCAACTGACTTTCGTGACGTCATCCTTATACTTCTTGTTAGTGAATCAATATTTGTTGGATGGGGGTTTGTTTCCAATAGTATTGGTGTCGAGATACGAGTTATCTTTGTGTCATACTCCTATCAAATTTGATTTACTTGACTTTCCAGGAATTGATGTCTATGCGTGCTTAACTGCGTGATAAAGAGGTTCGTATCAACGAGGACAAAAATCTTTTAAGGATTTTACTATACTTAATTCAATTTTTTGGAAAAAGCAAAACCTTTTTATTTACATTTTCCAAAAATGATATATATATATCAACTTCTCGAGGACAAAACCTTCTTGAGGATTTTACTATCTTTTGGTCAATTCTTTGAAAAAAAATCAAAACAATACTTTTATTTATACCTTAGTCTCAACTTCTTAAAGGCAAATCCATTTTATGGATTTTACTCTTCACAAGTTGATTCTTTAAAAAAAAAAACAAGAATAAAACCTTTATTTAAACATTTTTTTTGGAAGAAAACAAAACCACACTCTTTAGAAAAAAAATCAACTTCCTAATGATAGAACCCTTTTTAAGGATTATATCATCCCCAAACCGACGATGATCAATCAATATCACGCAAAGTAAATCATATAATCACATAACAAACAAACCTATTCGCATGTAATAATGAATTCACACAAGTCAATCAATAAAGCAAACCAATATTTATCACAAATCACATTTAATTTAATTACGTAACAAAAATTATTCAAGTTAAGTAAATATTTATTGGGGATCGAGATTGACCTTTTAAAGCGACTAGAATCAACTCGAAGCTGCTAGAACGTGGTTTGGTAGTGGTGACATGTGGGTTGTAGGCACGGACAGACAAGGTGGACTATGAAGCGTCGTTGCACGCATCAACGAGGCGAGGAGGCACATGGGTAAGTGGATCACGAGCTTCTCTTCTTCTTCCTTCCTATATAGGCGATGTAGTCCACTGCCACCTCCAATGAGAGATTAGGACTGGGGAAATTTTGGGTTTTCTTGTTTCTTTCTTTTCTTCTCTCTCAGTTTGTGAGCTTGATGTTTTCTGCTACTTTTGGGTATGGTTGATGGTTCAAGTGGAGAAGACTAAGGCAATGACAACTTGATCTAATGTTAGCTATTGCTATTGTTGTGTCACCATTTAAAAGGGAAGAAAAATGGCAAAAATTAATTAGATAACTGTTAGTTTTTTGAGTAAAAAGGAAGAAGAGTAAGGGCTTCTATTGTGGTTCATGTCATTGTTTGTGGTGCTAGCTATTTTGTGGAGGTTAGATTGTGATTGTGGTGGCTGATCAGGTAGAGTTGATGGCTTATGATAGAAGTTTGGGTGGCATGACAAACCATAAGGAAAGGATTAGGGGGGGCTTGATCTTTTCTTTCTATTTTTTCTTGCTTTGGTATTTTTCTTTAGTTTTTTTTTATCTCTAAATAAATTTTTCTTTGTGTTCTCGTCTTTTTTTAGCAAGCTAAAGCATCCCTATTTATTTATAGTGTTAAATTTTATTAGGAAAAGAGCCTAACAATTAATTTGAGGATTTCTTTTTTTTTTTCTTTAATAAAAATCTTAAAATTGTGGTATTTTTCCATTTTTAAAATGTATAGGATTTCTTTATTTCCTTTTTAATCATAGTGATTTTTCAATTATTCTCATTAAATTCAACTACCTGATCTTATTTTTCTTCTTTAATTAGAATCTTGAATTTTTATTTTATTTTTATTAAAATTATGGTTTTTTATTATTAAATCATGGAGAATCACTTCCTTTCTTCTTCTTCTTTTTAACCATAATAAAATATTCTCATTGAACTCAACTGCTATTTTTATTTTTTTTCTTCCCTTATAATAATCTCTACATTATGGAAAATAATCCCCTTTTATTATATTTTTTTTCTTCATTATATTATTTGATTCCTATAATTTTAGTCTTTCTTTTCTTCCTTGCCTGCCATCTTGCTTCCTCTTTTATTTTTTTAATCTTTCTATTTTATTTTTTTATTTTATAAAAAAAATCTTCACACAATAAAATAAACAAAAGTGCCAAAAGATTATAAAATGAAAGCAAATTAAATGAATTACATTGAAAAAAAAATTTGGAAATTTTTTATATTTTTAAATTACATTGAAAATAAAAAGTTAAAATTGGATTATTATGTTAATAATAGTACCACCATAATAATACAATAACACCATATTAGAAAATATATTCTGTAAACAACAAAACTCAACCATACCGTATAACAATAAGAAACAATAATAAATTTATCTAATTTATAACTATTTAAACCAAATAATCAATTCTCCCCGGTTGTAAAAATATTTTTGACACAATTCAATCATTCTAAGAAATTCTCCCAAATTTATCAATAATCACAAATTCTTACCAAAATTTATCAACTACAAAAAAGAAAATACATAATTCACATAAGCTCTAATATAAAAAAAATACAGAAATTAACAAAATTCATCAATTAACACATTCTCACAAATCCTATAAAAAATTTATCAATTCCAGTCATTTTGAACAAAATATATCAATTTGAAAAAATTCATCAATTACCCTCTATTCTCCCAAAATTCAACAATCACATAAACCATAATTCATCTAATTTATATATGTAATTATATCTAATTAACATAATTTATAACTAATTGATATAAATTGAATAGAACCCTAACATAGCAAAATAAACCCTAACCCTAACATTATCACTAAATCACAACAAATTCTATAAAATTAAGAGTGATAGATAGAGTACTAATCTATTTTTATTTTTTTTTAAAGGTGGTGAAAGTGATAGTGGCAGTGGATGAAAAAGAAAGGGGGTGACGGATTTATAGTTGAAGGATGCAAGGAGACAGGCATGGGAAACTCACAAGAAAGAGGGGAAGGAGCCCTCCTGACGAGGGAGAAGAAAAAAAAATAGAAGGGAAAAGGAGTTATATAATTAAATATCAAGTGGTTCTGCTATTGGAAGCAACACAAACAATAAAATTATAAAATTTCTGTTTATTTTTGTGCTACTTTGTAAAATATTTTAAAAAAACAACTCCATGGTTCATCCATGCCGAATTGACAACAGCATTACATTACATGGACATGGAATCACTCCAATACCTTACAACTTACAAGATCCTCCTCCATGCCTAATACATGATAATCATACACAAAATAACAAATAAAAAAATAAAAAATAAAAAAAAAGGAAGAGAATAAAACTCAATTAATTTGCTATCCCCTGCCATAAAAATTAAAAGGGTATACAATCAGACTCTTGGATATTCTAAGCATATACAAGCACTGTAAAGGGGAAAGCAAATATAAAGAATACTAGTAGTTTAACCTTGCCTTGTCCAGATATATGAACCCTACAGCAAAATTAATGTGAAATTTGATTTTGTACACAAGCGGTGAACAGTTCATGTGAAATTTGAACTTCTGTAATCTCATTCATCAACCTGATTTTTTCTGGACGTCCAGTATAGTGTATACAACCGTGGAACAGTGACTTGTCCAAAGTAGGCATAACTTTGAAAATCAAGGAATGAAATCAACTGTTAAGACCTTTCCTGGGTATCTTTGATGTTCTTCTCCATTCTTTGTGAATCCATCTCTTGTGTAGTTTGTCGGCCTTCTGTGCTTGCGCTGAATGGGTTCTGATCAGACTCACCGGCACTGCATTCTTGGCTGCTTGTACTTGCTGGTGGGTTCACTGTGCTATCATGCTCAAGACTTTCTAGTGCTAACTTCCTGAATTTCTTCATGTCCTCCTCATGTTGCCGATTGCTATAATCTGAGCTAGCAGAACTGTATACTGAGCTAAGACCAGGAGTGATCCCCTCATTCAGTTCATCTAGAGGCATATTTCCTTCCAAAGCTCGAACTATCTGATTTGCACAAAATATGCAGAAGGGTTACATGCCAGCATAGAGTGTAGTTCTAATATTTAAGATTCCTAACAATATTGGTTCTGGTGAAAGTCAAACTAACAATATCTCACATATATCAAAATTCCAACCAAAACTGGCAATTTGGAACACCAGATATCATCTAAAATATTGGTTATGAGTTTTAAATGCTTAAAAAAATAAGTAGGACATCAACTAGTTTATGAAGGACATTGGAGGAAGAAGAGAAGCCATTAAACTTCGTATCAACATGGAATGGATAAAGCAAAGACACCTATTCAAGAGCAAAAGCAGTATACTTGGCACTTGCAGAATTACCTGGCTCATTCGCGGTCGAAACCGTGCTAAATGACGTACACAAGCGGCAGCACAACAAATCATTCGAACCATTTCATTAGAATCATAGTCCTGCAGTTTTGGGTCGACAACAGCATCATAGTTGCTATCTTCCAAAGCTTGTTTGAGCAAAGGCCTTGCCTGTTATTCATGAGAAAATGTTATTTTCACAGGGCAATCCATTTCCGATATTCCACCTATCATTAATTTTTTGGCTGTCTGTTCATGACCTCATAGTTGAACTTCAGAATACCACTTAAAAAACACAAAAGCATGAGAATTCAACTCAATCACCAGCAATCAGATACCTCTACCCACTAACATGGGCTATAACAATCTTTACACCAGTCACCACCATATACATCTGGTAATAAGCATTGGCATAAGTAAGAAACTACAGAACACCAAGAATTGGCTCAGCTATCAACAATTTTTAGTTTTTAAGGGGAAAAGGAGTGATCTGTAATTGTCTCCTTGACATTGCCAAATTACCAACAGTCTTCTCACTCAATGATACAGTGATTGATTTGATAATTTTGCACTGTTATAAGCTAGTGCCGAGAAACAAATACTGACCCAGTCAACTATGCTATCATCAATGTAGGATTGAGTTCTATCAACAGGCCGACGCCCACTGATCAACTCTAGAAGCACAACACCGAAGGAATAGACATCTGACTTCTCTGTAAGCTTCCCAGAGGAGGCATACTCTGGGGCCATATAACTGCAGTTAGAACAGTGCATTTAGAAATTGTTCAAGAAATTTCCACTGCAAACAGAGGGGGGGGGGGGGGGGGGAGCCATAAAAAATTTTTAATATTAATTTATTCAAAAAAACGATTAAATTAAAAAAAATTAATTATGCAC
>Ga0307513_10012513_pt1 | contig 10463 bp, 8 predicted proteins | sample 15_EM_MG_FD_202174 | JGI IMG/M metagenome (GOLD analysis project Ga0307513, IMG submission 202174) | Populus trichocarpa ectomycorrhiza microbial communities from riparian zone in the Pacific Northwest, United States - 15_EM | ecosystem: Host-associated > Plants > Roots > Unclassified | place...
AGGCCGCGCTGCTGGCCCTCGCTCGAGGGCGCGGTGGCGACGGTGGGGCGCAGGCCGGCGTCGTCGGTGGCGAGCTGGGCGCCGAGCTGGTCGCTGATCGCCTTGAGCTTGGTGATCTGGTCGTCGTTCAGCTTGAGCTCGCTCGCGTCGTCGACGAGGAGGCCGATCATCGTGCCAGACGCGGGTGGCAGCGGCGGATGTTCGTCGGGCTGGACCACGGGCTTGGCCTCGTGGCTGCAACCGAGGTTGAGTCCCCAGACGCCCGAGACTCCCAGCGCCACGACAATCACCATCACGAGGCGAGGCTTCATGGTCACTCTTATAGCGCGACGCGAAGCGTGTCGCGCTGGCATTGTCCTGTCGGCTCGGACAGGGTCAGCGAGCGGGCGAGTCCGTCGGTTGTGCGCTGGGATGGAGCAGCGGCTGGTAGCCGTGGCGCAGCGCGGCCACCGAGGTCGGCGGGGTCAGCACCGTGGCGTCGCCGACGACCGGCCGCGGGGTCGAGGCGGCCCAGCCGTCGAACGCGAAGCGGAGCAGGCGATCGGCGACGACGAGCTGGCTGCTCCGGTCGGGACCGACGACGATCGTGCCGTCGGGGAGATCGGCGTACGGCGCCGACCACAGGATGCGGTCGCCGGCGCGCGCGAGGCCGCGACCCGAGCGGAGCCGCTCGAGGTGGAGCCGCTGGTTGAGCTCCGAGGCAAGCAACGGCGCTGGCGCGGCGACGGCGCGTGTCACCGCGTCGCGGTACGCGACGAAGTCGGCGCGCCGGCAGGTCGAGCACGGCCGGTGGCCGGCGGCGAGCGCGACGGCCTCGTCGAGGAAGAACAGCGGCGTCCACCGCCGTGCCCGCGCCAGTGGGAACCGCCAGTCGCGAAACCTGGTGACGCAGGTGATCCACAACACGCTGCCGTGGTGGCGCACGACGTTCTCGTGATCGTCGACGACGCAGCCCCGGTTGCCGGTGAACAGGCCGCGCGGCGCGACGGCGTGGAGGTCCCCCCACGGATCGATCCGGTTGCGGCGCGGCACGCGGCAGAGCTTCGCATGTCGAGTCGGCTGCGACCAAACCCGCCGGATCGATCGCCCTGGGGCGCGTCGTGTTGCCCGCGTCGCCGCGTCGCCTCGCGTTGCCAGTGACCCTCGCGCCACGCGCGCCGCTTCTGACGCGCGTATCATCCGCTGGTGACGATCACGCTCGCAGCTTCGCCCCGCGCCGCCGACGCCTACGCGCTCGTGCGGACGCTTCAGCGCCACATGGTCGACGCGATGCAGGCGCTGGACGGCCCGGCGTTTGTCTCCACCACGTGGGGCCGCGACGACGGCCGGCACGGCGGCGGTGATCGCCTGAGCACCGGCGCCACGCGCGTGTTCGATCGCGCCAGCGTCAATGTCTCGCAGGTGCACTACGACGACGACCCTGCCAAGACGCTCGCCTCGGCGACGGCGCTGTCCACGATCATCCATCCGGCTCACCCGCGCGCCCCGTCGCTCCACCTCCACGTCAGCTGGACCGAGATGCGCAAAGGCGACAGCTACTGGCGGCTGATGGCCGACCTCAATCCTGCCATCGCCGACCCGGCCGCGACCGCGACGTTCGTCGCGCGTCTCCAGGCCGCGGCGCTCGACGTCTACGCCGAGGCGGCCGCGCAGGGCGATCGCTACTTCTGGATCCCGGCGCTCGGCCGGCATCGCGGGGTCGCGCACTTCTACCTCGAGGGCTATCACAGCGCGCGGTTCGAGGACGACGCGGCGCTCGCGCGCACGATCGGCGACACGGTGATCGACACCTACGCCGCGCTGGTCCGCGCCGCGCTGGCTGCGCACGGCGAGCCGTCCGCCGACGATCGCGCGCGCCAGCTCGCGTACCACACGACCTATCTGTTCCAGGTGCTGACGCTCGATCGCGGCACGACCTCGGGGTTGCTCGTGCACGATCAGAACGACGTCGGCATCCTCGGCTCGCTGCCGTCGCACGTCGACCGCGCGTTGCTCGCCTCGTGGGCCAGCCTCGTGGCGCCGCCGATCGACGCCCTGGTCCGCGCGCTCGTCGCGGCGCTGCCGGAGACCGCCGAGGGCGCGCCGAGCCCCGTCGAGGCCGACACCAAGCGAGCGCTCGCCGCCGTGGTGCGCCAGTTCTACCGCGAGCACCCCGAGGCGATCGCGTTGCAAGCGTCGGGCGGTATCATCCCGCCGACGGTCGGCAACCATCGCTGAGCGGCGTCAGGTGTCGCTCGCGACCGCGGCGAGGAGGGCGCGGAAGCCGAGCAGGGCGCAGATGCGGCGCGAGCGAAAGCGGCGGACGCCGGCGAACGTCGTGAGGTCGCCAAGCTCGGCGGGCGGCGCGGTATCTGGCGCGGACTGCACGAAGGACTCGAAGCGGGCGGCGAGGGCGCGGGCGGCGGCGAGATCGTGGCCGAGGACCATCGTCGTCATGATCGAAGCGGCGGCGCGGGACAGCGCGCAGCCGCGGCCGTCAAAGGCGACCTCGTGGACCACGCCATCGACGACGCGGGCCTGGACGGTGACGACATCGCCGCACAATGGATTGTCGATCGTCGCCTGGTGCGTCGGATCGACCAGCGTGCCGGCGTGGCGCGGCGCGCGGTCGTGGTCGACGATCGTCGCCTGATACAGGTTGTCGAGGTCGCTGCGCGCGGCCGGCTCGGTCATCGCAGCACCTCGCGGACATGGGCGAGGCCGGCGATCAGCTGGTCGATGTCGGCGTCATCATTATAGAGGGCGAGAGAGGCGCGAGCGCTGGCGTCGACGCCGAGGCGGTGGTGCAGCGGCTCGGCGCAGTGGTGGCCGCTGCGGATCGCGACGCCGGCGCGGTCGACGATGGTCGCGAGGTCGTGCGGATGCACGCCGGCGACGGTGAAGGCGACGACGGCGGCCTCGGGCGCGCCCAGGACGCGGACGCCGGGCTGGGCGGCGAGCTCGTCGCGTAGCCTGGCGTGCAGGCGGGCCTCGTGGGCGGCGATCGCGGCGCGGTCGAGGGTCGCGAGGTAGCGGATCGCCGCGCCGAGGCCGATCACGCCGGCGATGTTGGGGGTGCCGGCCTCGAAGCGGTAGGGCGGCTCGCGCAGGCGGGCGCGCTCGTAGTCGACCGAGGCGACCATCTCGCCGCCGGTCTGCCACGCCGGCATCGCGGCGAGCAGCGCGCGCCGGCCCCACAGCACGCCGGTGCCGGTGGGCGCGAACAGCTTGTGTCCGGAGAAGGCGTAGAAGTCGCAGCCGAGCTGCGCGACGTCGACCGGGAGGTGGGCGATGGCCTGCGCGCCGTCGACCACGACGATGGCGCCAGCGGCGTGCGCCAGGGCGACAATCTCGGCGATCGGCGCGATCGTGCCGGCGACGTTGGACAGCTGCGAGACCGCGACAAGCTTGACGCGGTGGTCGAGCAGGGCGGCCAGCGCGGCGAGATCGAGGCGAGCTCGATCGTTGATCGGCGCGATCTTCAGCGTCGCGCCGCGCTCGGCGCACAGGACCTGCCAGGGCACGAGGTTCGAGTGGTGCTCGAGCGCAGTCGCGATCACGACGTCGCCGGGGCCGACGTGCGCCCGGCCCCAGCTGTGGGCGACCAGGTTGAGCGCCTCGGTGGTGCCGCGGGTCAGGACGATCTCGTCGTCGCGGGCGCCGAGGAACCGGGCGATCTCGCCGCGCGCATCGTCGAACGCCTCGGTCGCGGCCTCGGAGAGCGCGTGGACGCCTCGGTGGACGTTGCCGGCCTGGTGGGTGAAGACCCGGACCACCGCGTCGATCACGGCCTGCGGCTTGAGCGAGGTCGACGCGCTGTCGAGGTAGGCGAGGCGGCGACCATGGACGACCGCATCGAGCGCGGGGAACGCGTGCCGCCACGGGGACGGACGAGGAGCCGGGGCCAGGTCCACGTGATCAGCATAGCGCCGGGCCGCCGCGGAACACTGCGTCATGTCATTTACATGAAACAAACATTGCGCCAGTTCGCGGGATCTCCGAGGGTGATCGCCAGGGGGATCCATGGCTACGATCACGCTCACGGTCAACCAAGAAGCTCACACCGTCGCGTGTGCGCCGACCACCCTGCTGGTCGAGGCGCTGCGCGAACACCTGCGACTCACCGGTACGCACGTCGGCTGCGATACCAGCCAGTGTGGCGCCTGCACCGTCCATGTCGATGGCAAGTCGATCAAGTCCTGCACGATGCTGGCGGTCGAGGCCGACGGCGCGCAGATCACGACGATCGAGGGCATGGCGAAGGGCGGCGAGCTGCACCCGATGCAGGCGGCGTTCAAGGAGCACCACGGCCTGCAGTGCGGGTTCTGCACGCCCGGCATGATCATGAGCGCGACCGACCTGTGTCGCCGCACGCCGGATCCCAGCGAGCACGAGATCCGGCACTGGCTCGAGGGCAACCTGTGTCGGTGCACTGGCTATCACAACATCGTCAAGTCGGTGCGCGCGGGCGCGGCCGGCATGCGCGGAGGTAAGTGATGGTCATCGACGGCATCGGCGCATCGATCAAGCGCAAGGAAGACCGCCGGTTCCTGCTCGGCAAGGGCAACTACACCGACGACATCACGCTACCGCACCAGGCGCACGCGGTGTTCGTGCGCTCGATGTACGCACACGCCAACATCACGAGCATCGACCTCACCGCCGCCAAGGCCGCCCCCGGCGTGGTCGGCGTGCTGACCGGCGAGGACGTCGCGGCCGATGGCCTGGGCGGCCTGCCGTGCGGCTGGCTGGTCAAGAGCAAGGACGGCTCGAACATGGTCGAGCCGCCGCACCCCGCGCTGGCCCTCGGCAAGGTCCGTCACGTGGGCGACCCGGTCGTCATGGTGATCGCGACGTCCAGGGCCGCGGCGCACGCCGCCGCCGGGCTGGTCGAGGTCCACTACGAGGCGCTGCCCGCCGTGGGCCTGCTCGCCGACGCGGCCAAGCCCGGCGCGCCGACCGTGTGGGCCGAGGCGCCCGGCAATCAATGTTACGACTGGCACATCGGCGATCCGGCGCTCACCGACGCCGGCTTCGCCAAGGCGGCGCACGTCGTCGAGATCGACCTGACCAACAGCCGCGTCGCGCCCAACGCGATGGAGCCGCGCGCGGCCAATGGCCACTACGACGCCGCGAGCGATCACTACACGCTGTACACGACGTCGCAGAATCCACACCTGATCCGGCTGCTGATGGCGGCGTTCACGCTGCACCAGCCGGAGCACAAGATCCGGGTGGTCGCGCCCGACGTGGGCGGCGGCTTCGGCTCGAAGATCTTCCACTACGCCGAGGAGCTGTTGACGGTGTGGGCGTCGCGCAAGGTCGGCCGCCCGGTCAAGTGGACCTCGGATCGCAGCGAGGCGTTCCAGACCGACGCGCACGGCCGCGATCACATCAGCCACGCGGCGCTGGCGCTCGACGCCTCGGGCAAGTTCCTCGGGCTGCGCGTCCGCACGCTCGCCAACATGGGCGCGTACCTGTCGACGTTCGCGTCGGCGGTGCCGACCTACCTGTACGCGACGCTGCTGTCGGGCCCGTACGACTTCCCGGCGATCTACGCCGAGGTCAAGGCGCTGTTCACCAACACCGTCGCGGTCGACGCGTATCGCGGCGCCGGCCGGCCCGAGGCGACCTACCTGCTCGAGCGCCTGGTCGACAAGGCGGCGCGCGAGCTCAAGATCGATCCGATCGAGCTGCGCCGCAAGAACCTCATCCGCGCCGACCAGTTCCCGTACCAGACCCAGGTCGCGCTGCAGTACGACATTGGCGATTATCACGCGACACTGGATCTCGCGCTGAAGGCCAATGACCACGCCGGCTACGCCAAGCGCAAGGCCGCCAGCGCGGCGCGCGGCAAGCTGCGCGGCTGGGGCATGTCGACCTATATCGAGGCCTGCGGCATCGCGCCGTCGGCGCTGGCCGGGCAGCTCGGCGCGCGCGCGGGCCTGTACGAGGCCGGCACGGTGCGCGTGCATCCGACCGGCTCGGTGACGGTGTTCACCGGCACGCACTCGCACGGCCAGGGCCACGAGACCACGTTCGCGCAGCTCGTCGCCGAGAAGCTCGGGGTCTCGACCGAGAACGTCGAGATCGTGCACGGCGACACCGACCGGATCTCGTTCGGCATGGGGACCTACGGCTCGCGGTCGGCGGCGGTCGGCGGCTCGGCGATCGTCAAGGCGCTCGACAAGGTGATCGACAAGGGCAAGAAGATCGCCGCCCACATGCTCGAGGCCAGCGTCGGTGACATCGAGTTCAAGGACGGCACGTATCGCGTCGCCGGCACCGATCGCGTCAAGGCGTTCGGCGAGATCGCCTTTGCGGCGTACGTGCCCCACAACTACCCGATCGACACGGTGGAGCCCGGACTCGAGGAGCAGGCGTACTACGATCCCAAGAACTTCACGTTCCCGGGCGGCACCCACCTCGTCGAGGTCGAGATCGATCCCGAGACCGGCGTGTGCGAGGTGGTCGACGTCACGATCTCCGACGACGTCGGCGTGATCATCAACCCGATGATCGTCGACGGCCAGGCCCACGGCGGGCTCGCGCAGGGCATCGGTCAGGCGCTCTACGAGGAGGTTCGCTACGACGCCGAGGGCCAGCTCACCAATGGCTCGTTCATGGACTACTGCATGCCGCGCGCGGCCGATCTGCCCAACTTCAAGGTGGGCAATCACGTCACCGCGTGCACCCACAACCCGATCGGCGTCAAGGGCGTCGGCGAGGTCGGCGCGATCGGCGTACCGCCGGCCGTGATCAACGCGGTGCTCGACGCGCTGAGCCCGCTCGGCGTGACGGATATGTCGATGCCGGCGACACCCGAGAAGATCTGGCGCGCGATCCAAGCCGCCCAAGCCAAGACCCAGAAGGGGGCCTGAGATGAAGGACTTCGCGTTTCATCGTCCGACGTCGGTCCAGGAGGCGGTCGCGCTGCTGCGCGATCGCGAAGGCGCCAAGCTGCTCGCCGGCGGCCAGAGCTTCTTGCCGGTGCTCAAGCTCGAGCTCGCCGAGCCGAGCGACCTGGTCTCGCTCGCCGGCATTAGCGCCCTGGGCGACATCCGGCGCGACGGCGACAAGCTGCTGATCGGCGCGCTGGTCACGCACGACCAGGTCCATCGCTCGCCCGAGGTCCAGGGCGCGATCCCCGCGCTGGCCGCGCTCGCCGGCGGCATCGGCGATGCCCAGGTTCGCAACCGCGGCACGCTCGGTGGCTCGGTCGCGCACGCCGATCCGGCGGCGGACTACCCGGCCGCGCTGGTCGGGCTCGGCGCGACGATCATCACCGATCGCCGCTCGGTGGCGGCCGAGGACTTCTTCACCGGCCTGTTCGCGACCGCGCTGGCGCACGACGAGATCGTGACGTCCGTGGCGTTTCCGATCCCCAAGCGCGCCGCCTACGTGAAGTTCGCGCACCGCGCGTCGAAGTACGCGCTGGTGGGCGTCATGATCGCCGAGACGACCGCCGGGCTTCGCGTCGCGGTCACCGGCGCGGCCTCCAAGGTGTTCCGCCTGCCGGCGTGGGAGAAGGCGCTGACCGGCAAGCTCGCGGCCGACGCGCTCGACGGCCTCAGCGTTCCGGCGCTCGAGCTCAACAGTGATGATGAGGCCAGCGCCGAGTATCGCGCGCACCTGATCGGCGTGATGGCGCGGCGGGCGGTCCAGGCGCTGCTCGCATGACCTCCGGGCCGGCGAGCTCCGGCGTGGCGATCCCGTCCTCGGTCGACGCGCTGCTCGCGGCGCTCGCGAGCCAGCGCTACCTCGCCGACGCGAGCCTCGGCACCGTGCTGTTCCTCGGCCTCCGGCTCGGCAAGCCGATCCTGCTCGAGGGCGAGGCCGGCGTCGGCAAGACCGAGATCGCCAAGGTGCTCGCCGCGGCGCTCGGCCGGCGGCTGATCCGCCTGCAGTGCTACGAGGGCCTCGACGTCGGCTCGGCGCTCTACGAGTGGGACTTCGCGCGCCAGATGCTCGAGATCCGGCTCGCCGAGGCCGCGGCGTCTGCCGGCGGCGCGGTGGATCGCAGCGCGCTGGCGTCGACGCTGTACAGCGAGCGCTTCCTGCTGCGCCGTCCGCTGCTCGACGCGCTGACGCCGGACCCGGCCGGCCCGCCCGTGCTGCTGATCGACGAGCTCGATCGCACCGACGAGCCGTTCGAGGCGTTCCTCCTCGAGATCCTGTCCGACTTCCAGGTCTCGATCCCCGAGCTCGGGACGGTGCGGGCGCCGGCGCCGCCGATCGTGATCCTGACGTCGAACCGGACGCGCGAGATCCACGACGCGCTCAAGCGGCGCTGCCTGTATCACTGGATCGACTACCCCGACGCGGCGCGCGAGCTCGCGATCCTCGCCGCCCGCGCGCCCGAGGTGCCGGTCCAGCTCGCGGCCCAGATCGTCGCCTTCGTCCACAAGCTGCGCGCGACGGATCTGTTCAAGCTGCCCGGCGTCGCCGAGACCCTCGACTGGGGCCAGGCCCTGGTCTCGCTGGGCTGCGTCGAGCTCGACCCGGCGACCGTCGACGCCACGCTCGGCGTGCTGCTCAAGTACCAGGACGACCTCGCCAAGATCACCGGGCCGGCCGCGCACGCGATGGTCGCCGCCGCGCGCGACGCTCCGTAGCGCCGGCATCGGTCGCCAGCCGGCTCGTCGGCGCGCGCGGTGTACGGCGAGCGCGGATCCAGCGTCACGGTCGCGAGCGCGACGGTGACGCGTTGTCGCTGGTGGCTGTCGCCGCATGGCTCGATGACCGCGGCGTCGAGCGCTGGGCCCACGCGTCGAGCTCGCGCAGCTTGCGCACCCGCCGCGCGTTGTGCTCGAGACGCTGGTACGCTTGGCGCGCCTTGATCGCGGCGTCCTCGGCGTGTGCCGACTGGCCGGCTTGACGGGCCGCCCGGGCGAGCGCGAGCCAGGTGTCGCCAAGGACGTCGGGCGCCGCGGGTTCCTTGCTCCCGGTGAGCACGGTGAGCCCGCGCTCGATCGTCGAGGCGCCACGCCGGGCGCGGCCCAGCCCGACCTCGGCTCGGCCGAGGATCACCAGCGCGCTGCCGATCTGCTGATTGCCAGGCTCGAGCGCGTGCTCGCGGATCGTCAGGATGCGTTGCGCGATTGCCAGCGCATCGGCGGATCTGCCCTGCGCGAGGCGCAGCTGCGCCATCAGCTCGAGCGGGTACGAGGTCACGAGACTGTCCTTGCCGAGCGCGCGCTCGCAGATCGTGAGTGCGCGTCCATAGTACGCTTCGGTCTCGCCCCATCGCCGGCGCGCAAACGCCTCGTCGCCGAGGTTGGCGAGCGGATATCTCAGATCGCAGTGGTCCCGGCCAAGCGTCTCTTCGTAGACCGCCAGTGCGCGCCGGCTGAACGGCGCTGCCTCCTCCCAGCGGTCCTGTGCTTCGAGCACCATCCCGATGTTGCCGAGTACCCGGGCGGCGCGCTCGGTGCTGGGCCCATAGACTCGTTCGTAGATCGCGAGCGTCGCCTGATAGGTCTCCAGCGCAGCGGCGAGCTTGCCGTCTGCGAAGAGCAGATTGGCGAGATTTGCCTGGATGGTCGCGACCTCGGAGTGATCTGGACCGTACAGCCGGCCAAAGATCGTCCGGGCGCGCTCGTACGCCGCGCGTGCCGCCACGAGGTCTCCGCGATCCCGGTGCAGGTTTCCCATCGTGATGAGCGTGGTCGCGGCCTCGCGGCGCTCGGGGTTGACGCGCACGACGAGGTCGAGTCCGCGTTGCGCGATCGCGAGGCCCTCGGTGTGCTTGCCCTCCGCGTTATACAAGATCGCCTCGTAGCGGTAGAGTCCGGCGAGCACCAGCGGGTCATTGCCAGCCCGCATGACCGCGGCTTCGATGTAAGGCACCAGCGCGAACGCATCTCCGCGCCGGCCGCCGCGATAACCGACGACCCACAGCTGCTCGATCATCGCCTTGGCGACGAGCGTGTCATCCCGGGCCGCGGACGCGGTGCGGACAACGTCGATCAGGGTCGCCTCGGCGACCACGGGATCGCCAACATCACGTTGCGCGGCCCCCAGCGTCATCAGCACTTCGGCCAGGGCGGGCGCGTAGCCGAGCGCGCGAGCGCGCGGCACGAGCGGCGTCACGACCGCCAGCGCGGCCTTGGGCTTACCTGCCTTGGCGAGCGCCGTCGCTCTCGCGAGCTCGATGCGCAACGCGGCGAGCTCGGCGCGTTCCCCCGCGTGGACAGGCAGCGGCACCTGCGCCAGCAGCGCGTCGGCGTCGGCACAGCTCGCCAGCGGTGCCAGCCCGAGCGCCGCCGTCACCGCGCGGTCGACCACAACTTCGTCGGGACGGTCGCGAAACAACGCTGTCAGCGCGCCGAGCTCGACGAGCCTGCGATCGAGACACTGCATCCGGCGGTCGAGCAACGCCGGCGACTGCTCGTGCCGGATCGCCGTTGCCGCGCAGGTCTCCGTCCGCATCTCGAGCCACGCTTGCGCGTAGCGGTCGAGTGCGCCGGCCGCGCGACTAAATG
>Ga0307513_10012514_pt1 | contig 10463 bp, 11 predicted proteins | sample 15_EM_MG_FD_202174 | JGI IMG/M metagenome (GOLD analysis project Ga0307513, IMG submission 202174) | Populus trichocarpa ectomycorrhiza microbial communities from riparian zone in the Pacific Northwest, United States - 15_EM | ecosystem: Host-associated > Plants > Roots > Unclassified | place...
TTACCGCCTCCGCTTACCACATTCTTGGAGAATACACGATGTCTTCCACACCTCTAAACTAACACCCTACATTAAGCCGAAATTCCCCTCGCAATTGGACCCCATCATTGTACCTAACCTTGCGAACGCTCTCCCCGTACTGCAATCTATCATTGACCACCATAGCTTGCGCAACAAAACACTTTATCTCGTACTCCTACAAAACCAAAACCCAGAAGACACAACTTGGATTACCTATGACCATATGTCTACATTGCTAGACCCCCTCTCCATCATCGCATCCTATCATCGCGACTTCCCCTCTCTTTTGAGGGGGGGGTGATGTCAGAGGTAGTTCCCTCTCCGTACATATGATCCTGTTCCCAGATCCCGTTCCGCTCCCGTTCTGCTTCCGTACATACGATCGGTACCATCATGGGTATTTCCCACCTATATAAGTTGGTACTTACCCATCTTGTACCTCACTTTGTACCTGGTCTGTTCACTCATCATATTCGTCATTCCCTCTTCTCCTCATTCGAGTCCTCTCTGAGTCCTCTCCTGACAGCATAGCGTCTTGATGCCAGCTGTGACTCACAAATGGCGTGGTGTGCACAAGGCATCGAGATCCTCGCCTTTCGCATTCTCGGTTGTATTGTCCCTCTCACAGAGCACCGATGAGTTGAGCAATGTTATGAAGCCGGTCAGCGAGGTGGAACTTGCTGTCATCCACCACAGTGAATTTCAGTGGTCAATTTGAAGAATACCAAGAGAGTCTTCACCAGTTCATCCGAGAAAGGGCCAGTCATCACCATGCCTGGAAGTTTGGTGCAGGGTCCAAAATTATGGAGGCCTTGCACTCTGAACGCATCGTCTCGAAGTTAGGCCGGTGCCGTGGAGGTGTGCCATGTACGATAGGTTTGAAAACTTGAGATGGTGTAGTCCGTCAAGCATCGAAGGTCCGTTGTCCTCCAAACGACATGGGTACGGCCATGTTCCTGCGATTGGACGCGTTGATACCAAGAATCCAGTTTCAAGTTGTTTGTCGCACGTGATCTCTATATGTAATTTTCTATCTCAATGTTGGCGTCCGTCTGTTTCTGGGAATGGCTTACCTTGCTTCAGCTCTCCTACTTGGGCTACTAGACCTCACCATCTTGCGCATTGGGAGTGCAACACCAGTTCGGTTTTCAACCCTGTTAGGTCGATGGCAAAGGGGTTGAATGCACCAAGCTGCTACCGTCATCCCGGTCCTATGGAGAATGGGGAATTTCTTGTTGGACCATCAGCAATGTGCGTATATTTCCTTTTAAATCCCCTAGATCCTCCTCAGTAATTGCATTTTTGACAGGAATCACAGAGCCTCCAGAAGCTTGAGCATGAGAGGAATGGAAATTTCGAATACAGTTCCAAAGCACCCAATACAGCCGCTTGAAAGTCTTGTCAATGTACTGGATGAAGCTATCAAATGGAGGTAGGTAGCGTAAATCCTGTTGGGTGTCAAACGCTGAATAAAGTACTAGGAGTTTGCATTCTTCTACACCGAAGACGATCTTTTGGCGATATACCAGGACGTTTTGGCTGTGCCCATACCTGAACCTACTTTTCTGGACACCAAGGCTGCCTTTGAATCTATCAGAGAAACTGAAATCGAACAAGACTGAAGGATATTGGAAGGAGTAGAAAAGCGGTTACTTGTGGGTGTATCAGTCACTGCTGAACCTGGATCCATCAAAAACCAACCAAGCTATCATCATATTTTAGCTCTTGCGCACAAGGTGGTGTCTCGGGCCGAAGTTGTGAGGTTACGAGTTGACCTCAATGCAACCATTGGCACAAAATGACTGTGTTATCGATACGTGAATTTGAAGCCCTTGTTAGAGCGAATGTAAGACTACCTAGTCGGATATCCTCTTTTTTTACTCATGTTCTATACTGCAGCTGCAACAAGACGATACCTGAGCAGCGAAGCTCGCTCTCGATGTTATGAAGGCGAGTGTGATTCCATTCCTAAAGCTTCCTACTCACAAGTAAATTTAGGAATCCAATATCCCACTACCTTCCACCGCAATTACGAAATTCCTCAAATTATATGCTGCATCAGGTGACATGAGAGCTGCAGACAAATTCCCAATGAAATTTCTACTGGGTTCGTCAATCCCCTACTGACATTCTTATAACTTCAATAACTAAAAACATTCCACTAGATACCCCAACTGATTCACAGCACTATCTCCACATTCTCGCACATCTCAATGGAACATCACACGATGCCATGCCTGTATTTGCCTTGAACCTCCTCCACCACTACGAAACTAGAATGCGGCCGCACTGATGCAAACCTACACCTCTATCATTTCCTCCCTCTTCGCCCGCCCATCCTCTCTAACACACGCCCAAGCATGGGACATCTTCTCACATATGCGCTATGTCATGGATCCAAACCTCAACATCATCCTCTACACAAAGATGATCCACGCCTGTGCCAACCTGGTCTCGATCCACTTTTCCTCCGAGCCAGAAAAGGCACTCGATCTCTGGATGGAGATGACGATGGACCACAAGATCCCACTGATTGTCCAGGCGGACAATGCCATCATTCTGGCCTATGCCAGGTTGGGTACGAGGACTTATGTGAATGAAGCATTTCAGTTGGCCAGACAGATGCTGGACTCGCATCGGGATGCGAGGGGTATTTCGGCATTTAGACTGAATAGAAAGACGTTTTGTGCATTGTTGGAGGGCACCAAGAGGATCAGGGATTTGGGGCAGGTGAGATGGATAATGGCGGAGATGATGAGAGGCAGAAAGGAGGGAGCTGATCCAAATGAGGTGGATACGGAGACTGACGAGGAATTGATGATGCATATCTTCAACATGTATGCTGCATACACACTGCGGACTTCATCTTTGGTTGTGCCCAACCAGTCGAAGACAACGGACACGAGTGATACTTCCAAGGTTACCACAGAGGTCACAGCTGGTGTTGCCATTGAAGGTCCTCAAGCTGATTCGAGTTCTTCATTGGCCCCGAGTCTTGTCCTAGAAGGCGAGAACCAAAACCCAGCCTTCTCTCACATCCTGCCACAGAGCCACACCGATGTCATCCAAGAACTCAGAATTCTCTCCAACAGGATTCTGCGAGACCGCAGCGACGTGGATGCACTGCTACAGCCTCCTTACCCTTCGCTGACAAAAAGTTCAGGGGCGTGGAGTTGAACCCGAAGCTCATTGGTCAGTGTTTTATAGACAGGCGACATTGGACGCTGCAAGGGTGCTATTTTGGAAGGTCTTTAAAGATTTGGGCTTGGAGAGGACACCGAAGATATATATGGAAGCGCTAAAGAGATGTGGGAATGCCCGCAGGGGACATGAGAGACGGGAAGTTGTTGGTTTGGCGGATGAATTGTGGCAGAAGTGGAAGATCATCAAGGAGAACGCGCATGCGGCTGGGAAACTGATCCATCCCCGAACATTAAAGCGAGCGCATATCGCTATGATGCGCACTCTAGCAGTGTAACTACCTTGTGTTTTTTTCCCCTCTTCAAAGGGTTTTTTCTTTCAGAATCTTGATAGAGCGATGTCCTGACTGCGTGCATTCCCGGCTAAATACCCACCCAACAATGTTCGAATGCCAGCTCCAAAGCCCCATTTCAAGTCCACCCGTACATCACTCATTGGGCAGCGCGCTCTAGTTCGCATGACGGGGGTCACAGAGGTTCCAGATGGTAACGTCCCTCCATTAATGACCTTCCATGATGTAGAGGTCCTACACCACCAGTTGATTGATGAGGCAAGGGTGAAAGATGTGAATATGTGACATAGTTATGCAAGGCATATGAATATGGGTTGAGGAAATGGGGAGATGAAGTTGTCAAGTCAAAGCCTATTGGGACTGGGACTGGCTTCTTGAACTAAGGTTTAGTATTACATTGGGATGAGGAATGTTTTAACAGGGTCATCCATTATGCTCTTTCTGCAAACTATAATTTATTAATTTCAGGTGAATGTCATCTTCACCAGCCAAATCTTTGCAGAACTTGCCTTAATAAATAATCCCCACAGTCAAAATCAAGCTTGATTTGATTTCAACATTGCCATCTCTAGTGCCTCTGCCTCTTTCCATTTGGTCTGGCTCTTGTATATAGCTGCAAGATTTGACATGCTTCTCAGTGTATCAGGATGCTCTTCTCCTAGCAGATGCTTTCTCTTCTCCATCACTACTACCCCCAGTGCCTCTGCTGCTTTCCACTTTCCCTGGTGCCAGTTAGTGGCTGCAAGATTTCCCATGCTTGTGAGTGTGTCAGGGTGCTCTTCCCCCAGCAAATGCTTCTTCTTTTCCATCACCACTGTCTGTAGTGCCTCTGCCTCTTTCCATTTTCCCTGGTCCCTATATGTGCATGCAAGATTTCCCATGGTTGTGAGTGTATTAGGGTGCTCTTCTCCTAGTAAATGTTTTGTCTTCTCCATCACCACCATCTCTAGTGCCTCTGCCTCTTTCCATTTCCCCTGATCCCTGTATGTGCATGCAAGATTTCCCATGCTTGTGAGTGTGTCAGGGTGCTCTTCCCCCAGCAAATGCTTTCTCTTCTCCATTACCACTGTCTCTAGTGCCTCTGCCTCTTTCCATTTTCCCTGGTCCCCATATATGCATGCAAGATTTCCCATGGTTGTGAGTGTGTCAGGGTGCTCTTCTCCTAGCAAATGCTTCCTCTTCTCCATCACCACTGTCTCTAGTGCCTCTGCCTCTCTCCATTTGCCTTGACCACTGTAGACAAGTGCTATATTTTCTGCAACTGATAAATGAATCTCCTTGAACTGGAGTGCACCTATACAGCTGGTAATATGTTGTAAAACTCTACGTTGATATTTGTAGTCTTCAATGCTGAATTGCCAAGAAATTGAGAAGCCAATAATACTGAGTAGACATTTCTGCATATTATTTCTGTTTTGTCCAAGTGTCAAGACACTCCAGTGTTGCACCAGTGGATGCATACTGTAGGACTGATTTTCAGAATCAAATTCAAGAAGTGAGTATGCTCTGATTTCCCCCATAACTTGCTGAAACACAAAAGAATTCCAGGTTGAATTCTGCTTTCCAAGATGGGTCAGTAATTCAGTCACTTGGATTTGTAGATTCAAATCATCTAGTTGTTCTAGAGATAAGGATGCTCTTTCAAATATATCTTCTGTGATTCCTTCATGATGCAGCATAGAGCAAAGTTGTAATAGACTTCTTGCAGATGATCCAAGTTGGTCATAACTCAACTTCCATGTCATGTATACAGCCAACCCATAATGATCCTGTCCTTGCACTTCTTTAATCTGCAGCATCTGGTCTCGATGCATTTGATAGAGCTTTAGATAGGCTCTGAGTGAAGAACAGCGATGAATGAAACTTGCAGCTTGAGAGACAGCCAATGCAAAATAATGGAGCTCCTATGTTTTTTGTTAGCTTGAAAGTAAAAACCAAATCATAAAAAGCACCTTTACAATAAGTTCTGCCAGTTTCTCATTCTCACTATTTTTTTCTGACTGAGACATTGAAAACAGCAAATATTTTGCATCCTCAGGATCCATGCCTGTAACCTTGGCATTTCCACTCACACCTGCATGAATGCTCAGATGTGGATTGCGTGTTGTGACCAAGATATTTCCAAATCTGCAGGGTGGAAAAAATGCAGCAAGATCTAACTGCACATCATCAGCATTATCAAAGAAAAGAAGCCAGTTTTGTCCATGCTGGCTTGCAAGCCAGTGCCGAGATGCATCTACTGACTCCTCAATATAGATTGGAGTAATAGTCATAAGATCAGCTTCAAGGGTCTGTTGGTTGGTAGCATCAATGTAGAAAATATCAGAAAAACTGAAATTTTTGTATTCATACATGATTCAGAAATGATTCTTGAAATATTTAGGTAAAATCATACCATTTGTTGGCCTGGGAGTCTTCTAAAAATTTGAAAGCAATTTGGCTCTTTCCTGAACCTCCTAGGCCATGCAATACAAAAACATGTTGAGATTTGTGACCAGAGTCAAAATATTGCCACATTTTATCAAGAGTTGCCTTGCGTCCTGTGAAGTGTTGTACTGGTAGTGGACAAATTTTATGGTCTTTTGTATGACCAGGAAGAAACTGTAAAAGTCTAGGAGAAACTAAAGCAACAGTATTCAGAGATCAAATCAATTCACAAAAGAGATCCTTCCATACTGAGTTGTTCAATTGTGAGCTTTGTGCTGGAGAATCTGATGGCATTGACCACCAAGGTAAGCTCCTCATCCACCACCTTCCTCTTCATATATTGTGTAGTATGAGCCTCCACATTGGCCAATTTTTCCCATTCAGAAAGCCCTATTGCTTGCATACCTTGTTCAACATTTAGTCGAAAATAAGTGTTTGACAAGTTGGCAAAAAGACGCCGCATATCTTCGTGTGTCGCCTCACAGTCAGTTGACATTGCCTTGAGTGCTTCAATGACATCCGTTGGTAGCGCTTGCTGTAAGAATCCAGGCTTCTTGATGCTGATGATTTCAGCCTGGCCAGTACCAATGCTCACTAGGCACCCGATTGGACGAGTCTTGAACAATGTATTGGCTTCATCCAGCACCACTCTACTGGGATTGTTTCGACCCAGTCCACCATCGATGAAAGGTTGCCCCCTGCCGATCTCGATACGCTTGAAAAATGCAGGTGCCGCAGATGTCGCCCGGGCTGCTTCCCAAATCTTGCAACCTGAATGCGTTTCGCGTGACGGATAGGTCCTGAAAAGAACTGGAATATTCGCATTCATATTGAGGGCATTCCTGGCGCAAACGAAGCTAACGAGGCTCCTGAGATAAAGTTCAAAATGCGGGAAGGGGTATGCAGTGGACTCACGTTCGACAGACTGGGCCGTCACCGATTGGCAACAAAGGTTCTTCGGTATCACCAGTTACATCTCCCACCGCAGATTTAATAACTTCTTCGAGTTTTGTCGCTTTGAACCTTCCATCTCCAGGCCAACGTTTCGAGGCAGAGAAGACTTGCACCGCTAGATTGTTATAGTAAGTAATCGCGGTGTCTACATCCATCCGAAGACGTCCAAGCATTAGAGCAATTATTCTACATGAATTAAAACGCCGTGTGAATATCACAATAATGAAAAATATGTAATGAAGCTCACCCCCCGGTACTAGTGCCACCGATAAGGTCGAAAACGTCGCATGGCTTCGGGAGGTTGGTGAGTGGTGGTAGACCATCACTTTCACGCCCTAGGTTCTCCTCGAGCATCAGCCTGTGCATAATTTCCTTGATCATGAGTAGCTCCGAGAGTCCGCGAATGCCACCTCCGTCTGCCACTAGTTAACAACAGGTATTATGGAAACTGTAATAATGGGACTTTTACCTAGCGAAAGTAGCTTCAAAGGGGGTTCTCCTGCAGACGACGACATGGTCAAGACGAAAGAATTGATGGTTAGCGGTGCCACAGCCTTCGGATTCCTGTCTGTAAACTTTCACACGGGAGGTAAAGCCCAGCAAAGTTTGTGATTAAAATAGATTTGTATCTAAAGAGAACAAGCACCTCGGAACGATTAGTACGAGGCAGCACCCAGAGAGATGGAGTTAAATCGAGAATGTGTTGAATCTACCACCATCTCTCCATGCCGTCATCCGCTACAATCCAAGTCTTTAGCCGTGTCTCTGATGGTCTTCGCTTATAGGCACGTTCGTCAATATTCATGCTTCATTCGTTGATTGCTGGTCGAAGGCTTTAGCAGCTATCAATGAGGAAATGTCAACAGCTTTCTTCGTGAATAAGGATTTACCGCGTACCCATTCTGTCACTCGAATCCCTGTTTCTTAATCTCGCTGTCCACAGTAATTGGAATTCGACTTAAGCATGTCACTTTATCGCTTACCCATCTTCCTTGTCAGCCAAGGACATTCAAAACCAGAGCAAGAGGCAAGTTAGTACCGTTATAAGCCACATGAGACTGGCAGACTAACCTTGTCCCATAGCAAATATTGAAATGCAAGAAGCAAGGTACAAGCTCGAGAAGATGTAGGGAGAAGGGCAGCACGTAGCCGAAGTCGACGCTAACTAGCCGCAACTGTCCCTTATAATAAGCAAACACACAAAAGGCGATAGTTAGTAGGGTCACAGACCTTGGCTTTCTAGTACACGCACCAGGGCCATAGTTTGTCATCTCTCGCCCTGTCGAAGTTCTGCCCTCGATACCATATTATTTTGTTTGTAGAGAGTTGCGGAAGGATTACGTGGTATATGTGAGCAACACACTAGGGGAAAAAAATGATGAAAAAGGACACTCGGGGGATTTAGAAGCAGGGACCTACCTCACAATCCAGTGATCCTGTATTAGGCGTCGATGAATTCCTCAGCACCAAACGTACGAGGTGTCTTCATTGGCTGCGCATGGCCTCGAGTTGAGCCAAAAGTTCGTTCGTGATCTAACTTTCTCTCTCTTCCGGAGACCCTGTAGATCTACGCTCGATGCCACCTCAATTGAAAATAAGACATGATAACTTCTAGAGAGATATGAGAACTAACTGTACAACCAGAGTGCCCTTCGAATGCACCTCGACCCCATCGCCATGGAGAGCGTGGTAATTTCTGTAGCATAGCAGTGAATTGTGGCCATATATTCAGCGAGAGACTCTATGCAAAGATCATAAACAAAGGTTCAGGAGCGAAACGAAGATGATGAGCACTCTTCTTGCCTATAGAAAACCTGGGCTGACCAAACTGAGAATTGATGCACAGATGAGATGTTAAGCAGTGCTCACCCATTGAGTGGGTGGTGGACGACGGCAATATTAGGCGGTCCAAATGGATGGATGCTACTTAAGTCAACCGGTTGAGCTCGAGCCTCGTTCCCTGCAATGTCTAATGGACCCCACGTGACCGCGACCGACCTTTTGACTTTGAAGAACTCCTCAAACGGAGTACGCAGCGGCGGAATGTGACCATTCTGCGTTATTTTATCTCTCTCCCCTCACTTCCCCGGAACCTTCTCGTCCGTCATCACCGGTTTCCCTTTCAATTCCGACCTTGGAAGACACCTTGGAAGACACAACACCCTATCGACGCGCCTTCCATCCCACAAACACTATCCACGGTGCCCATAGTCGCCATCCGCCAGCCAGTTGCCAGTTGATCGAGTTAAGAAGAAGAAGAAGCGAAACCATGCCTGTGGAACCAAAAGGCGTGCAAAGGAGAGAGGAACTCGCTTTCAGCCCATACGAAGCAAGGCCCGCTGTCAAAGCGAAATATGTCGACGATGCGACTGCGGTCCAAGCCTCCTCGTCTTTGAAGACAGCTCGGGTTGCGGGTACGGGATACTTATGCTGCCCTTAACGATCGCGTCCATTCCCGAAAAAACTCACCGGCTGCATGAGCTCGTTGGGCCCATGTCAACACTGGGCCTCACGTTGCAGGAATGGGATGGCATGTTGAGTGCCCCTTTCTTCCTTTCGTATTGTATTTCTGACCAATTTCTAGAACGCCGACGCCTATGATCGAGCGCGGAGGGCTTTGTCTGAGAGCTTCACCAAGGGGTTCTCTTCCTGTATCCTATTCGATGGGCCATACTTGAAAATCTATTGGTCGACGGAAATTCTACTCCGTATGTGGAGGAGCTTTCCTTACGGGAGGTCTAACTTATCGATCATGAATGTCACGCCGAATCCTCTCCCATTCAACAGCCGTCCCAGGGCGTGCTCAGCGATCCACACATCTGGCCACAAAGATGCCCTTTTTGCGCCTCAGCCGCCGACTCCAAAAGATGTCATTGTTGATGGATTCTATTGAACCAGGCTGGCGAACTGAAAGACACGATCGACATTCTTCTTGAAAAAGCTATTCTATTTACATGATAAAAACATCCTATCTATATTCTACAATGCCTGGGTATGATAACCAGTACAACATCCAGCAGAATCCATACACAATACCAGGAGATTTAATATACAGCAATAGGGTAATCGGTGTAACCTTTACTCCAGTTGTCGTCACCTGCCTTGCTCTGCAGGTGTGGGATATCGGGAATGTTGTCAAGGAGTTTTCCGTGCTCAACACGTTTTGCCAGGTCGGGGTGCGTTATCCAGTTGAACCCGATGCAAATTGCGTCGACCTTGCCAGATGCCAAGAGCTCCTCACCCTCTTCGGGTTGAATACCGGAATTGAGGATCAGTTTGGCATTCTTGATATATGGGCGGTAGGATTCAAGGATGTCGTGTTTTGTTGCACGGTGCACACCTGATGGCATCGGTGAGAATCTGAATTGGAGAGGTCCGTTGGGGTGGAAATACGTACCATCGAACTCAACATCGAAAGAAGGATGGTAACGAACGAGGGTAAAGTACGCGAGGTTTAACTTGTCGGCTTCGGTGATGAAGTAGGAGTAGGTATCTAGAGTCTCCTGGAGCGGCATTCTAGAAAAAGGGAAGCTCAGCCTGCAGACCAGGGATAAAGAAATATTCGAAA
>Ga0307513_10012515_pt1 | contig 10462 bp, 13 predicted proteins | sample 15_EM_MG_FD_202174 | JGI IMG/M metagenome (GOLD analysis project Ga0307513, IMG submission 202174) | Populus trichocarpa ectomycorrhiza microbial communities from riparian zone in the Pacific Northwest, United States - 15_EM | ecosystem: Host-associated > Plants > Roots > Unclassified | place...
AAAATGCACAACGCCCAACCCGAGGTTGCCAATTTATCAATCACCGACTCGGGTTCGGAGCGGGATGAATACCGATGAATAATTGCTTCATGACTCTGTTTACATTATGCTTCAGTTCCTTGCTGTCTACATATCCTCAACTATTGGGGCGCTAGCAGGACCAGATTGTTGTGCTTGGCAGGAACCATACAAAGGAGGGTCACCTCGCTTGCACCTCGCCAAGCACTGAAATCATCTTTGAAATTCGTCTGAAAGAGTCGTCGGTCACATATTTCATTGATGCTAGAAACTCAGAATCAAACTCTCGCTTTCGATACACCCAGGACCACATCTTTGAACAGGTATTTTCGTTGCCGAACTGACATCATCAACATTATCCCGTTGTTCGGAGCTGCATGGTAAGTACGTAACCCATCTACGCGTCTCTTTGACGGCGGCGATGTTATAAATATCGACACGTACAATCTAATCCAAAGCGTCATAGCGACCCATAGACCTTGCTTTCCTTCCCGGTCATCTTGGTTGAGCAAGTATTCGCTTCACATGGGATACTACTGCGCCGTCAAACTCATTTACACTTGATTTGGGTGGCACCTTGCGATATACCTTGTGCGCGCTGCCCAGGTTCGCTGCGAGTTTCAGGTCGTCAGCAGCATTGCCACCGCAGTCAGCACCCGTCAAGCAGCGAGCGTTTATTGGCCTGACGATATTCAGCAGTCGCTACTGGTCTCTTCAGCTCATCTCTTTCCTCCAACGATTCTGAAAGTCCCAATTCAAAGTCGCAATGGCTACTCGATCTCATAACGTTCTGGTTAATGCGGCTGGATTCCTGTATGCTTTCTTTGGGTTTTCATTGGTAAGTTGAGCCAGATACCACTTGTATACGTTTATATTAATCATGGCAAGCAGAGTGTCCTTGCCGCCCTCTTCAGCCTATTCCAACGCCGTAAACCTCCGAGTAAAGTTCCTTTGCCGGCTCAATTACTGCCCATAAAACCCAACCTTCCTTCCAACATCCGTGGGCGGCGTATAGTCCGGAGCTTCTCTGATAAATCCCCGGGGGCACGGACGCCGGCGCCCACCTCACTTGCAAAGTTACGAGAGCCATCCACGGAACAGAGGAAAATGATATCGTCACACCGTCGTTCCCGGTCACTTATTCCAATTATCAAGATTGATCACTTTGACAATATTGAAACGCCCCTCAAGTTATCTGCTGGGTCGTTGAAGATGGAGCCTCGCATATCTGAATCTATCAATCTCTTGCCGAAGCCACCTCGTTCCACCGTTTGTCCTGATGGTCCTCTGCCAAATTCTAGAACTGGGAATATGGATGTTGGTGCCGGTGATCGACCTGCATTCCGGCTATTCAATCCAAAGTCGTGGGGGAAGGATCCGCCAAAGGTGGAAAGACGCTCATCGTCGCCGCAGCTCTGCCAGCCACCTTTGCCATCTCTCACAGGATCTTCTGCTTCTCATAAGCAGAGCAATAGCGATGGGAGGCGAAAGGCATGTTCAAGTTTGAGGGGGGAAACAAAGCCTGTACGCAAGGTGATTAGGAAGGCCCAGAGTTCCTACAATGTCCGTGACAGTGAGTACCTCTCTGTCCTTTCGAAAGGTTATATACTGACCTTTGCCTTAGAAGTCAATGTGAACGCTGACCCTCCACCTCCAGTACCCCGTAATGTGGAGAAGAAACGCTCGCAAACTCTTCGCACGCAGCCTTATGAAGCGCCTTACTTCTGCACTCCTCCCATGCCGATGCCAAGACGCAAGTCGCCTCGGTCCAACCTTCGTTCTCCACCGCCACCGTTACCAAGTCACCCTTTGGATAGAAAGCTCAACTCATAGCATGATAACCATTCCTTCATTCTCTCTGCATAATTTATTTGCGTAGTATTTATGGCCTTGGCCACCACATTCCTTTAGTTTTTTTTCCGATCTTGTAGAATACCAATACTTAGATAAGATAAGATCGGTGTTCGCAAATGTTCACACGAGGAATTTGCCTCCGACTTCGGGCTCTACGATAATTTCAAATTGGACGACTACTTAAACGCGAATGCATGGCTGGCGGATTCACAGAGACACAGATTCCAGGCGTTGGGATGCTGGGAGAACACGCACTTGGCGCTAGTCGGCTAACGGATTTGGCGAACAGATCTTCGGAGACGAACCTGAGATCTATTTTGGCTCCTGCATTTGGGATGGCCGAAAATACGTCGCTTGCCACCCCTGCAAGCACAATCACCCTCTCTCCTCCCATCGACTCCCACCTCCTTCATGCTGTAACCGCCTCCCTTCCCCTCCTCGACATGCACGCACGCACTCCAAAGCCTCCGACTCCACGACCAGAGACAGCGAACTCAACATCCTCCGGCCAGCACCCCTCGCCGGAGGTCAACCGTCCCTTGAACGTCACTGACGCCCTCAGCTATCTTGATGCCGTCAAGAATCAGTTCAACGACAATCCCGATGTTTACAACCAGTTTTTGGATATCATGAAAGACTTCAAGAGCCAAGTGTGAGCGTCACTCTACAGCGTGGCCCTCTTGGTTATCGTTCTAACTCACTTCACCATGCAGAATAGACACTCCGGGCGTCATTCAGCGCGTTTCTCGCCTCTTCACCGGCAATCCATACCTCATCCAAGGCTTCAATACGTTTCTGCCGGTGGGCTATCGCATTGACATATCTGCCGACCCCAACACCATCACAGTAACTACACCCCTTGGAATAACAACACAGAACACTAACGTCAACACCCCCAATGTGCGAACTGGCCAAGAATTGCCAATCCTTCCCCACCAACCACACCCCAACCAAGTCCTCTATCCCATTCCAGCACCGCTCATCCAGAACATTCCCGGAGGTACGGGTTCTCGTTCCCATACCCCCCATGCATTCCTTCCTGGGCATGGACAACCCCAATTCGATCCTATGTATTCTCCAGGTCTCCCGAACCCTCAAACCACTGCCGCTGCCTCATTCCTGGGCACCCTCCACAATAATAAGGGCTCGGTTGAGCGGCCATCCCATGGAGGCCCAGGGGAGTTCAATCACGCGATCCAATATCTTAACAAAATAAAGTCGCGGTACGGAGACGACCCCAATACATATAAACAGTTTTTGGATATTCTCCAGACATATCAGAAGGAACAAAGGCATTCACATGAGGTGAGTGGTAACCACTCTTTCTTACAATTCACCATCATCTTATCTTTTGACTCATAGTCGCAAGTTTACACTCAAGTGCAAATGCTATTTAAAGATTCCCCCGATCTGTTAGGAGAATTCAAGGCTTTCTTTTCTGAAGTGCCGGGCTCTGTTGTCGCCCTTCCTCAACCAGTTCTTGGATCTTCTTGGGCGCAAGGGGAGTCGAGCCCTCCAAATGCACCTACAAAGAAACCTCAAACAAACAAGCGGACGAGGAAACGACCACCTGAGAAGGATACAACACCCATACCTCTGCCGAAGCCACTCCCGCAGCGGGTGAGTTTGTTTAACGGATCCAGCTTTTGAAGATATTGACAATGAAGTTACGTATTACAGCAATCGAAGAAGGTCAAACATCATCACAATCAAGATAATGAATCCATGGCTTTCTCCTATGCTGTACCTCCTTCACCCCCTCCAAACCATTCGTATCCACAGGGTGCTCCTCAATCCCATGGCCAGATGCACCCTATGCACCACGTTCAGGACTACCAGAACAATTCGTCGGCTGGAAAACTCCTCTTCTTTGACCGAGCAAAGAAGTCGTTGGAAAACCGGGATGTATATGACGACTTCTTGAAGCTCCTCAATTTATTCTCAAAGGATGTTATCGACGTTGAGGTACTCATCGAGCGTGCAAAGGTATTTTTAGGCGATGGAGAGCTCATGGCCGAGTTCAAAGACCTAATGGGCTGGGATGACCGAGATAAGATTGAAAAAGGACCGCCTGGGAGTATACGGACTGGTCCTCCTGAACTGCCTGCCGCATTGCCAGTAGATGACGGAGAAGGTCCAAGTTATAGGAAGCTTCCTCCAAGTGTTCGTCCCTTCAATATCGTTGTTGCGTTATGCTTACCTCTTCTCTTCTGCCTACAGGAAACGGATTTGGCATGTTCGGGCCGCGACGAACTCTGCCGCTCAGTTCTGAACGACCTCTGGGTTTCACATCCAACCTGGGCTTCAGAAGACTCTGGATTCGTTGCCCACAAGAAAACCATCTTTGAGGAATCTGTCCACAAGAGTGAAGAGGAGCGGCATGAATATCATGTGCAGATCGAGGCTCTCGTCAGAACGATTGCCGTTTTGGAACCTATCAATTCGCGCATCGACGAAATGACGAACGAGGAACGATCGTTCTTCCGCCTGAAGCCTGATTTCGGAGGTTCTAGTATGGCGATTTACCACCGGATTATCAAGAAGATATATGGCCGGGAAATGGGTCTGGAGGTGATCCAGGCGCTGCAGGATTGTCCTAGCGTTGCTGTACCTGTTGTACTCAGCCGGCTGAAGCAGAAGGACGAGGAATGGAGAAGAGCGCAGCGTGAATGGAGCCGGATGTGGAAGGAAGTCGACTCGAAGAACTTTTACAAGGCGCTCGACCACCAAGGCATCAACTTCAAGCAGAATGACAAGAAGAACATCACTGCGAAGCACTTCGTTACCGATATCCAGAACGTGAAAAAACAGCAGCTCAAGAAGTGGGAATGGAAAGGCACCCACGCTTTCGCACATGGATCTGTTGGGCACCAGCTGGAATATTCGTTCAAGAACATGGTGGTTCTTCAAGACACGCTCAAATTAGTTTCCCTATTCCTGGAACGGTCGCCTGCTCATTACAGCCCCCACGAACGACGGGGTGTGGAGAAATTCCTGCGTTCCTTCGTTCCTATGCTCTGCATGACCACGGAGGCTGAGTTCAAAGCATCAGGGCCTTCCGACGGGAGTGCGGGGCCCGAGGATGACTCAGCGCCTGACCGTGACAGCCATACCGCAGAAGGAGGATCACGGAGTGGGGGAAGAAGATCGACGGGGAGTGGGCATGGGAGCCATGGTATGCAATCCGGTGGAATCCCGGCGAACGATCTCCGGAAAAAGTTGCTCAAGACGGCGCAGGAAAAGGCGTCTAAAAAGGAGTCGTGGGCTGCTTCGTCTGGTGTAGGTTCTAGAGCGGCATCGCCGTCGTCGGCTGGCCATCGATCGCCTCATATTTCACGAGTGGAGGATGAACCGCTAGAGCCGCAGGACGTGTGGATCAAAGAAGGTGCTCCTAAATCATCATCTTCGTCAGCTGCGGACGTCGTATCACCACCGTCTGACAAAGATCGGCCCTTTTTCGCCAACACGACGTTCTATACGCTGCTGCGCCTTTTGGAGGTGAGTTATTTCTGAAAATTCTGGGATTCGTTTAGACCTGAGTTTTTATACGGGGTTATATCAGTTGCTCCACTCTCGTCTCTTGATGTGTTATGAAATTGGAGCTCAGTACGCTGCTGAGAAGCATGCTTCACTTTTAGCCAATCCGGTTGCAGTGGACTTGGGCCTGGATGATCCAAATGGGCCGGCCTCGGTGCTGCACCAGACCATGGATGCGTTGGGGAAGCCCGCCCCCGAGGACAAGAATCTGGTGTACATTTACCTGCTGAGTGCCTGTGAGAAGCTCTTCGATAATGAGCTTGACCAGGCAACATTTGAAGAACATATGCGGTGGTTCTTTGGTGCAAAGGTGCGTTTCAAATAACTTGCGTGTGAAAATCGTTTTTGATCTGCTGCTATTAATAGGCATACATGCTATTCACCCTGGATAAGACAATTATAGCCTTTGTCAAACAGGTAAGTGTACGGGATTTCCCGTTTTACCAACTGATAAATCCGATTCGAGGCTAACGACCGACGAACAGGTCCAAACAGTACTGGGTGATAACAAATGCCAGGAGCTCTGGTCGTTGTTGAAGAGTGCGCAGAATTCCAAAAATATCTCTAGGCAGGATATTATAAGATATCGTCGCGAAGCTGAGCGGCATGTTGGCCAGGATGATCATTTGTATCGCATCCAATGGGTATGTTCTGTTCTAACTTTAGCTCTCATTCATGTCACTTTCTGATGGCGTTTTTTTCAATTTTTTTTTTCAATTCAAAAAGGTACGAGAGACAAAATGCATACGAGTGTCCTTGTGCAGCGCGGATGAACCGAGTGTTTTGACGGACGGTTCACCGCTGAGTCGTTGGCGGGAATATGTGAGCACGTATGTGATGACACACCCAACGGAATGGCTACCCGAGCCCAAGGACACGAGGAGCCCAATATTTTTAAGGAGGTACGGAAATGACGATTTGATTGAGGGGTGTTTGTCGGTTGAATGTATTTATAGGTCCCTGCGCGAGGCCGCCGAAGACGGCACAGCCCCGGTCATAGATGATCACATGAGGGTCCGAGTGAGCGTACCCACCTACAAGCTGGTGTATGAAGCAGGTTGTGAGGATTTCATCTGGAGGAACGAGGGGGATATTCTGGAGACACGGGCCAAGGGGAGGGATGAGGAGCGAAGGAGAAGCCGGTGGTTGTGTGGATGATTACCATATTAGAAGAGCGGATATAAAAATGGACGAACCATTAATATTTACATTTATTTGTCACCTGGGATTTCTCCTTGTCCCTCTCCCCTCTCAAATCCACTGCCAAGTCGCTCCCCAGCTGTACCTCAGAGTTTCTTCCTTTCGGCCTCTTTTCGCATTTTTCTCTGGAGTCCCACCAAGAACAACGGCGGGGTTGTGGTGCGACATTTGCTTGGCACGCACACCATTCCTCAGCCCATTTATACTACGATGGCCAAGCCATTGCCCGTCGCGTCCTCGGGCCTTCCTGGCTCGTCCAAGACAACCCACTGCCCCCTACACCACAACCGGGAGCCTTCCAATCATCCCCGGCGACGTACGCGTCGTCCATCAAAACCCCCGCTGTCAATCGTCGCACCCTCGTCCGGCCTCTTATCTCTCCTAGCGTCCATAGTTTCGGCCACCACAGTTAATGGCAGTTCTGTGCCCCCAGATTTTCTCTGTCCTTCTATTCGATCGGAGGAGATTATTGAGCCTATTATCAAGAGGAGGACTCTGCCTACCGACCTCCGCGTCAAGGCAAAGTCCTTTTCAGCCAACTTGCAACCACGCAATGTACCGGACAGATACGACAAAGGTACAGATGGTATTTGGAGAAAAGTTGGTTCGTACACATTGTATGGCTCAACAGTGTCGCCCACATGCACAGGGGTAAGCATATATCCACTCTATTGTGCATCAATAACTTTATACCGTTTGCAGGTTTGTCCGCCATCGAACCAGGTATCATCCGTTGACGACCAGATACAAGTAGGCGGCCAGAACACTACCACAACCACAGCCCCCAATGATCTCATTCAAGACTCTCTGCCACCAGGGTGGAGGCCTACTTCGAAACCCTATGCGGGCCGCACAACGCTCATACTTGCCATGTCGTTGGTTCTCGCCTGCTTCATATGCTTCTTCATTTTTGGTTGTCTCTTTTGCCGGAAAGGTACAAGGAAGAGTCGCAGAGCCAGGGACATTGAAGCCAAAGCAAAGCGAAGAAGCGATGCAGAGAGAGAGCAGGATGCCAGGCAATCGGTTGCTGAGAAAGAGATGAAGGCTAAGCAAAAGCTTTGGGCGAGAGCTACGGCACGCTGGCGGGCAAATGTCCGCTATTCTGCCCGCCAAAGGCGAGGAAAACGGCCCTCGTCAAGGTCATCTCATGCACACCAATCAACTCTTTCCTTCGACGATTCCCGCAGTCGCCTAACCAGGCTGGACTCCTTGCCTCCATCAGCGATGTCCTCCCCACGAACATCAACGGTATCCATACCAGATCAATTACACCATGTACCGGAGCCTGTTGCTACCCCTACTCTTCCCCAGCAGGATTCAATCGCACCCGCCGCAATACCTCAGGATCCCACACCCGCATCACCGCCTGCATATCAACACGGCGGCCCACATCCCCCAATAATTGTATCAGCATCAAATTCTACAAGCGACTACGCAGGACCTTCTCGCTTTAATCGTTCACGACGCCCATCTCAATCCTCATCAAATTCTCCATTATCACTTATAAGCGATGCTGAAAACTCCGGAATTTCGTCTCTCACCCCTCTCCATGTTGCCCATGTCGCGACAGATGACAAGTCCCTGCTTGCCCGGCTGGCGGATCTTGCGAGCGCTCCGCCCTCAGATGATTGCGCCGAATTGCCCGGAATTTCTGATACAGCACAAGTTTCTGTACCGGCATGGCATGACGAAGAGATGGAAAGCAATCAACCGAATGGCATCTCAACAGACGCGAGCACTTTGATGTTCCCCCCTCCTCCTCCATCGAAAGAACGGTTGGCAGCTGCCGACTTTTACAACTATCCGTTCGCGTTTGACGAAATGGACTCGGCGATTATTGATTCGGAGCCTTCAGCACCACCGTTCGAGGAAGATTCATCCCTGACTCTTGAGGTTAATCTGGTACCGTCTGCCCCCTCACTTCCAGACCACAGCGACCACTTCATACCAGACTCTGAGGCTACTGGACCCGAGTGGGACCCTGGTGTCAATGAACAATCCGGACAGGATCATGACCGGATATCGTTAGACCAGGTGACGGCGCATAATTCGCCACCATCTACTTCGGTTGGGCAATCGACATCAATAGTATTCTCACCCAGTGAGAGTCTAGTCCTTCCTGGATATCAACCGTAGCGAAAGGGTCCGCCATACAATCAAAATGGCGCTTTGCTCCGAGTCTTTCCCTTTTCTTGCTATCACCTGAAGGTCACACACGGGCGAACCATTTGTATTTAGTATAGACAAGCATCATACCCTTAATACCATGTAGATTCTGAAGATCCATGTTTCCGCCACGATAGGAGATAGGGGTTATTTTGATGTCGATCACGTGGCTCACTTTTTTTTTGTTGGAACGCGATCGAGATTTGAGATTGACAACTTTCAAGAGCCTTCACTGAACTGGTAGTGCATCCTGAAACCATTATGGGCAAATCACAAAAGAAGAAAATTATGCGGAGGCATAATCCCATGCGCGTCCCGGATTCGCATCTCCCAAAAGGGCTGGCATCGGCGTCCAAGACCTCCTCCAGATCAAATGAGATCCTGCCAATTATCCAAAAGGTTCGTCACTTCCTTTGAAGGGTTCTTAGTTGGTTCCAAACGCTAAATACAGGTGAACCCATAGTTGGAAAGCGCCGATGGTGCAGAACGTAAATGGGCCTGTGTTGCTGTGTCCAATCTTATCCAGAACGACCCGTCTACACGCAGATTGCTGCAAGGAAAAAATGTTGTTGGGGCTCTGATCACTCGGCTGACGGATAGTGAGGAGGAAGTGGTGGTTGAGGCTGTTGGCGCACTGAGGTATGTGTTCTGGAGAACGTTTCTGATATGTTGTTCGATTTTGACGAGTTTTGTAAAGGAATTTGTGTATCGATGGTGGATATGATATTTGTGCTGAGATGTATAATAAAAGTATCTTGACTCCGTTGAAGACTTTTATCCCCAAGGTGTGCACCCATTCTATTCCGTGGTAGGAGTGTTCTAATGATGTTCGAAAAGATCTCGACCACCCTCTCCCAATTTCTCACCGAACCCAAAAACTCTTCAGAGAGTGCCCGCAGGATAGTGTACGATTTTGCAGATAATGTTATCACAACTCTGTGGTGTCTCTCGTGAGTTCTTATCTCATGAAGTTTTGTCGTTCTCACATCCGTAGAGAGACTTCAAATAAAGCACTGAATGCGATCAACGAAATTCACCTTGTCCCGTTCTTGATGTCATTCTTGGCTGCCCGTGATAAGCTTCCCTTGGCCACTGTAACGGCGGCAGGTGTGTCTTTAGGTATTCAATTCACCTCTCCCCTTCTCACGTTCTTGGTTGTCAGCACAATGTCTCTATGTGCTGACGGACGATAACCACCCATCTATCACCGATGTGAGGACAGACGGCAGTTACATCTCATGTCTACTCTCAATAGCCCGCCAAGAAGACATTGGCGCACCGGAAAGGAAGGATGATCCCAAGTCTGTTACATTGGCTGTATTGGCAGCTGGTATATTTTGCACTCGATTACAGTCAACCTTTTGCTAACGAGACCCATAGGTACCATTCGCAATGTGTTGCCTATACCACCACCATCGGCGGCCTCTTTCCTTGATATCGACAAGGATGTAGTCCTGCCCCTCCTTCTACCGGTGATATCCTCGATTTCCCTTCCCGACACTTCCAATGTCGTACAGCAACTCATTCAAAGACAAACATCGGAACCACAAATCGAGAACATGTCGTTGAACCATACCCCAAAATCTGACCACAAAACCGCAATTGAAGTTGAACTCGAGCTGTTAGAGTCTAAGCTGCGGACTGTACAGCTCGCTTTAGAGATTCTGACAGGTACTTGTGCTACTTT
>Ga0307513_10012516_pt1 | contig 10462 bp, 6 predicted proteins | sample 15_EM_MG_FD_202174 | JGI IMG/M metagenome (GOLD analysis project Ga0307513, IMG submission 202174) | Populus trichocarpa ectomycorrhiza microbial communities from riparian zone in the Pacific Northwest, United States - 15_EM | ecosystem: Host-associated > Plants > Roots > Unclassified | place...
AAGGGGCGGTGGAGACGCCCCGGGTGCCATTCTCCGACCACCGGCCGCTCGTCGTCGAGATGAGCGCCGGGCCGCCCCCACGACAGCCCGGCGCCAACGGCTACTGAGCGTATACCTCCAGTTCGGACAGTTGCCCCGCGGGCCACCCCGTGTTTCCGGTGATGGTGAGCCGTACGTACCGCTGGCTCGTGCCCTGGAACGTGATCGTCACCGTGTTGCCCGTCGCCGGGTTGAACGTGTAGCCGGCCGAACCGACCACTGTGGAGTAGCTGGTGTTGTTGGTCGACCCGAGCACGGAGAGCGTCTGGGTCCGGGTCTGCCACGCGGTGGCCGGCGGCAGCTTGAGCACGATCCGGGAGACCTGCTGCGCGCTGCCGCGGTCCACTGTGAACGACTGTGGAAAAGCGTTGTTCGCACTCTCCCAGTAGGACGACGAGTTGCCGTCCACCGCGTTGCCCGCCGGGAAGGCGCCCTGTGCGGTCGTCGCGGTCACCGGCTTGCCCGCCGCCAGGTTCGTGACGGGCGGCGGGGTGGTGCCGCCGTAGACCTCCAGTTCGGACAGTTGACCGGCGGGCCACCCGGTGTTGCCGCTGATCGTCACCCGGATGTACCGGCGGGACGCCGACGGCAGCGTGATGCTGACGGTGTTGGCCGAGGCCGGGTCGAAGTTGTACCCGGCCGAGCCGACCACTGTGGAGTACGACGAGCCGTCCGTCGAGCCGAGCACGGAGAGCGTCTGGGTGCGCGCACCCCAGCCCGGTGGGAGCTTGAGCACCAGCCGGTTCGTGTTGACCGACGAGCCCAGGTCGACGGTGAGCGACTGCGGGAAGGCGTTGTTGGCGCTCTCCCAGTAGCTGCCCGAGTTGCCGTCGACCGCGTTGCCCGCCGGGAAGCCGCCCTGCGAGCTCGTCGCGGTGACCGGCTTGCCGGCCGCCAGGTTGCCGCCGGTCGGTGGTGCGGTGCCGGTGCCGGAGAGCCCGACGGTCAACGTTCCGACCGACAGTGTCCCGGTGCGGTTGCCCGCCACCGTCGGCCGGAACGTGACGTTCACGGTGCAGGACGCGCCGCCCGCCAGGCTCGTACCGCAGTTGTTCGTCTGGGCGAAGTCACCGGTGACCGTCACGCCCGGGATGCTCACTGACGAAGATCCCGTGTTGCGGATCGTCACCGCCCGGGCGGCGCTGGTGGTACCCACCTCCTGGGAGCCGAACGCCACGCTCGCCGGGTCGGCGACGAGGCCGCCGCCCGTACCACTGCGCCGCCGCTCGAACTCGGCCGTCCAGTACGCGGTCCGCTCCAGGTACGCGGTCTCCGCGGCGGCACCCGTCTTGCCGTAGGCGCCGCTGTAGGTCTCGTAACCGAACCCGGTCGGCGGTGTGGAGTCCGCCGGCTCGATCGTGGAACCCTCGTGCCACTCGTTGAACGAGGTGACCGAGACCCAGGTCGGCACGCCGCCCTTGGTCGGGTCGAGCGCGTTGTTCCACACCAGGTCGTACGTGGCCCCGTTGTCGCGGGCCAGGGTCGGCGTGGTGTTGCCGGGCACCGCGCGGTCGTCGATGTAGCCGGGGCCGAGCGAGGGTGCCCAGATCAGGCCGTTCGCCTTCGCGTACTCGCCGGCGTTCTCCCAGCCCGGCGCGGTCGTCGCCGCGATCGCGTCGTAGGTGAACAGGCCGGAGAAGTGGGCGATCTTCGAGGTGTCCGTGGTCTGGGCCAGGACGATGTTGCTGCCGGTGACCTGGTCCAGCGCCGTCCAGTCGGCGATGAGGAGGCTCTCGAAGACGTAGAAGACGGCCTTGTCGCCGTGCTCGGCCGACTTGAAGAACGCCGGGTGCGAGCCGTACCGCGTATTGATGTAGTTGATGTCGGCCACCGTCGAGGCTGCGCTCCGGCCGCTGTACGGCTCGAGGTGCCAGGCCACCTTGATGCCCTGCTGCTGGGCGGCGTTCAGCACACCCATGGCGAGCTGGTCCTCGTACGAGTTCTGGCCCCACCAGCTGAAGACGATCACGCCCGCGCCGGACTGCCGGATCCAGGCCATGTGCTGCGCGACCGCGCCGGCGAAGTCACCCGAGTCGTACGCGCCGAGCGTCGGGTAGAGGTTGGCGCCGACGTCGTTCGGCGGGGTGCGGCCGCCCTGCTGCCAGTGGCGGTAGCTGCCGTTGACGGACGGGTTGCCGTACCACGGGTAGTAGAAGAGGTGGACGTTGCGGGACAGCGGCGCCTGCGGGTCGCTGATCCCCACGCCCTGGCCTACGAAGTCGACCCAGTTGACGTTCACCAGGGCGGTGCCGGCGGGCGTGCCGGAGGCCGAGCGGGCGATGAAGTAGAGCTGCTGGGTCGCGCCGCTCGCCGGCAGTGGCACGGTGACGTCCACGTAGGACTGCCAGCCGCCGGTGTTCGGGATGGTGGCCGAGCCGAGCAGCGTGCCCGTGGTCGAGCCGCCGCGTACCTCGACGGTGGTGCCGTTGGTCTGCGAGGCGGCCCGCAGGCGCAGCGACGTGATGTTCGTCAGGTTGGTCGGCGCGAACGACCACCAGTCGCCGTTCTCGATGAAGCCGATGTTCTGGAAGCCGCCCTGCGGGTCGCTCGTCGCCTCCCGCTGCACGCCCGCCGTGCCGCCGGTCGGCGCGCCGGCCACCCGGCCCGTCGCCGAGAAGTACTCGGCCTGCTTCCGCTTCGGCTGGAGCTGGATGAGTGAGCGGCCGGTCAGCGCCGCGCTGCCGCCCGCCCCGCCCCGGTCGGTGTAGGTGGCCTCCAGGACCGCGAAGACGTTCGCGTCGCCGTCGTGCCCGCCGGCCTGCGAGGTCTGGATCCGGCCGCTGCAGCCGGTCACCTGCTGGATCGGGTGGGCGTGCTCGTCGTGCCCGAACGAGTACTGGAGCACGACCCGGGAGCAGTCGATCGTGCCGTCCTCCGGGTCGGTGACGGTGACCGTGTAGTCGATCTGGTTGCCCCAGTCGAAGAACCCGCCGTTGGGCGGCGCGGTGAGCGTCACCGTCGGCGCGGTGTTGCCGACCGTGATCGGTACATTCGCCACGGCGGTGCGGCCGCCCGGGTCGCGTACGGTCAGCTGGGCGGTGAAGTTGCCGTTGGCCGTGTACGTGTGGCTCGGGTTCGCCGAGGTCGAGGTGCCGCCGTCGCCGAACGTCCAGGCGTACGTGATCGGCTGCCCCTGCGGGTCGCGCGAGCCGGCGCTGGAGAACTGGACGGTCAGCGGCGCCCTCCCGTTCGTCGGCGTGCCGGTGGCCTGGGCGATCGGGGCCGGGTCGAGGTTGCGGTAGTCCACCCGGTACACGCCGGAGTCGTCGTTGTTGCCGCCGAAGCCGCTGCCCCACTCGATGAGGTAGAGCGCGCCGTCCGGCCCGAACTCGAAGTCCATCGGGCGGATCGTGGACATGCCGTTGAGCAGCTGGTTGATGTCCACAAGCGACCTGCCGTCGGCGGTCACCTGCATCGTGTACATCTTGGACTGGTTCCACTCGCCGAAGAGCGCCTTGCCGTCGAAGTACGCCGGCCACTTGCGCGCGCTCACCAGCGCCGGGTCGTACCGGTAGACCGGCCCGCCCATCGGCGCGCCGCCGCCCCCGAGCTCGGGGAAGCGCGGGTTGGCGTCGTAGTCGTAGTCCACTGTGGCCAGCTGGGCCGCCGGGAGGGTGGTGAGGCCGGTGTTGTTGGGGGAGTTGTTCACCGGGGCGGCACAGTTGAACGCCGGCCCGCTCGGCCCGCTCGGGAACGTGTAGTCGCGGTAGGCGGCGTTCTGCCCGGTGCAGTACGGCCAGCCGAGGTTGGCGGCCTGCGGCACGATGTTCCACTCGACGGTGTTGCCGGGGCCACGGTCCGCATTGGACTGTCCGGCGTCCGGGCCGTAGTCGGCGACGTAGAGCACGTTGGTGCGCGGGTCGGTGCCGATCCGGAACGGGTTGCGCAGCCCCATCGCGTAGATCTCCGACCGGGTCTGCGCGGTACCCGGCGCGAAGAGGTTGCCGGACGGGATCGTGTACGTGCCGTCCGCCTGCGGCCTGATGCGCAGCACCTTGCCGCGCAGGTCGTTGGTGTTGCCGGAGGAGCGCTGGGCGTCGAAGTCCTGCCGCCCGGCCCGCTCGTCCAGCGGCGAGAATCCGCTGGACTCGAACGGGTTCGTATTGTCACCGGTGGCCAGGAAGAGGTTGCCGGCCCCGTCGAACGTCATGCTCCCACCCGCGTGGCAGCACGTGTTGCGCTGGGTGTTCACCTGGAGCAGGACCCGCTCGCTGGCGACGTCGAGCGTGTCGCCGTTCATCGTGAAGCGGGACAGCCGGTTGCGGGCGACGCCGTCGTTGGGCGCGTAGTAGAGATACACCCATCGGTTGGTGGCGAAGGCGGGGTCGAGCACGACGCCGAGCAGGCCGTCCTCGTTCCCGGTGAAGACGCTGAGCGTCGCGGCCGTGACGGTCGTCTGGGTGTCCGGCTTGATGACGCGCAGCCGGCCGTCCCGTTCGATGTAGAAGACGCGGCCGTCCGGCGCGATGTCGAGCTCCATCGGGTTGTTCGTGTTGCTGTCCAGCGTCACCTTCTCGAAGCCGCCGGTCAGCGACGCGCCGCAGTCCGCGCTCACCGCGCCGGCCGCGGTCTGGATGCCGCCGAGCAGGTGCTGCCGGAACGCCGCGTCGGCGAAGGCCGCGTTGCTGTGGCCGCCGCCGGTGTACCAGGAGCGGCCGCCGTCGTACGCCTTGCACCAGGCGGTCGGGTGGTCGGCGCCCATCGCGCCCGAACCCGGCGTGTACGTGGACTCGTCGAGGCTGGCGAGCACGTGGGCCGAGGAGCGCGGGTTCGACTGGAAGTTGTACCACTCGTCGAAGCGGGACCAGCGCGGCGACAGGTGCGCGGTCGACGGGTGCGCCGGGTCCTCCACCTTCACGGTGGCGGTCTGCTCGGCCGGGTGTGAGGCGAAGTAGGCGCCGACGAGCGCGCCGTACCAGCTCCAGCCGTACTCGGTGTCGGCCGCCGCGTGGACGCCGACGTAGCCGCGTCCGCCCCGGATGTAGCGCTCGAAGGCCGCCTGCTGGGTGCCGTCGAGCACGTCGCCGGTGGTGGAGAGCCAGACGACCGCGGCGTACCTGGCGAGGTTGGTGTCGTTGAAGGCGGCACCGTCCTCAGTGGCGTCCACTGTGAAGTCGTTGGCGGCGCCGAGCTGCTGGATCGCGGCGATGCCGGCCGGGATCGAGTCGTGGCGGAAGCCGGTGGTCTTGGAGAAGACGAGGATCGAGTACGCGGCCGCGTGTGCCGGCGGCGGCGCGACGAGGAGGCTGACGACGGTGGCCGCGAGCGCGACCAGGGCTGTCACGAGGGTACGACGACGGCCGGAACGCACCATGGGGGTCTCCCGGAGACGGGGGCGTGGGGTGGGGGCGCGGGGGCGGGGCGTGACTGGGCGGACGTGGCCGGCTCTCGGCGTGAGCCGGCCACGTTTACTCCGATGTTGCGACCGTGTGTCGGTCGCGTGTTGGCCGACAGATTAACGCCGATGACTGCAAGAAGCCAATAGACCGACGAAAAATCCGAACGATACGGTGCCAGCTTTCGAGTAACTGGAACTGCCGGCGTCCCGCCGCAGTGATCAACGGTCCGCTCAAGTGGCTAGAACGACTTGAGCGGACCGTTGATCACTGGGTGGGAGGGGTGGCGATCTGGATGAGGTTGCCGCAGGTGTCGTCGAAGACCGCGGTGGTCACGGGGCCCATTTCGGCGGGCTCCTGGGTGAAGCGGACGCCCAGCGCGCGCAGGCGCTCGAACTCGGCGTGGACGTCGTCGACGGCGAAGGACGTGTACGGAATGCCGTCGGCGACCAGGGCCTCCTTGAACGGCCTGGCGGCCGGGTGGGCGTCGGGCTCCAGGAGGAGCTCGACGCCGTCCGTGTCCTCGGGGGAGACGACGGTGAGCCAGCGGTGCTCGCCGACCGGCACGTTCGTCTTCTCCTTGAAGCCGAGGACGTCGGCGTAGAACCGCAGGGCTTTCTCCTGGTCGTCGACGATCACGCTGGTCACGTTGATTCGCATGTCAGTCCTTCCCGGGCTTGAGCCACCGCTCGACGATCGGCTCGAGCGGTGTGGTGTTGATGAAGTGGAACTTGTAGCGGCCCTCGCGCCTGGCCTCGACCAGGCCGGCGTCCTCGAGGATCTCGAGGTGCTGCGAGATCGCCTGCCGTGACGAGGCGAGGCCGTGCTTGTTGGCCAGGCGGCCGCAGATCTCGAAGAGCGTCTGCCCGTTTCGGTCGGTCAGCTCGTCGAGGATCGTGCGGCGCGTCGGGTCGGCCAGGGCCTTGAAGACGTCGCCCATGCACCCAACGTTATGCAAGTAACCACTTGCCTGTCAAATGGCGCCCTCAGGCGGGGTAGCGGCGGATCCACTCCGTGTACGGGCCGTAGTCGCCGTGCAGCTGCCCGCCCTGGGTCTGCTCCATGGCCAGGTCGTCGGCGAGCTCCAGGATCGTGCCGCGCCCCTCGACAACGGCGACCCAGTCGGGCGGCAGCGCGGTCTCGCCGTGCCAGGCGCCGAGGATGTTGCCGCAGATCGAGCCGGTCGAGTCGCTGTCGCCGGAGTGGTTGACCGAGAAGAGCAGCGCCCGGCGCACGTCACCCGGGTCCGGGTAGGACAGTGCACAGTAGACGCCGATGGCCAGGGCCTCCTCGGCGATCCAGGCGCCGCCCAGGCGTTCGATTTCGTCCAGCACCGGCGGGCGCTCGGCGGCGACCAGGGCGGCGCGCAGCGCGGCGGTGGTCTCCTCGTGACCGTCCCGGGTGGCGAGCAGGTCGAGCGCGACGGCCACGGCCGCGCGCAGGTCCGCGCCGTCGACGAGGGCGTGCGTGAGCGCGGCGAAAGCGCCCGCCGCCAGGTATCCCGTCGGGTGCCCGTGGGTCTGCGTCGCGCACTCGGCGGCCAGGTCGAACGAGTGCGCCGCGGTCGGCAGGTCGCGCGGGCAGAGGCCGAACGGCGCCGAGCGCATCACCGTGCCACACCCCTTGGAACCCGGGTTCTTCGGCTCGGCGGGCGTGCCCATGCCGGGGGAGGAGAGCCCGGAGAGGCAGGCGTTGCCGGGGGCGCGGCGGGAGTACAGCCAGGGCTGGGCGGCGAGCCATCCGCTCACGCCCTCGGGCGGGGCGGGGAGGCGCTGGGTGTCCAGCCAGCGCAGGTGTGCGCGGTGCACCATCGACGGCGGGTGGACGACGCCCCGGTCCGAGCGGACCGCGGCGCGGATCAGCCCGTCGACCGTGAAGAGCGTCATCTGGGTGTCGTCGGTGATCGGCGCGACGCCCGCCTCGCCGGTCACGATGTCGGTCAGGCCGTCCGGCCCGTGCTGGACCCGGATGCCGTCCGAGTGCAGGAACTCCACCGGCCCGCCGAGCGCGTCGCCGATGGCCCCGCCGACGAGGCAACCCCGCACCCGCGAGCGGTATCGCTCCTGAGAGTCACGATCCATAACGCCCATCGACCGGCGATCCTAGCAATCGCGTACCAAGTCGTGAAGATGAAGCCAGAATGGGCGATATGCGCTGGTGGCGGGTGATGTGGTGGATGGTCGCGTCCGCTCTTGCCGCCGCGGTGCCGCTGGTCGCCGGCGGCGCGGAGGCCCACGCGGACATCGGCGACGAGACCGCCCTCGCGGAGCGGTACGCGCCGGTGGTGCGCCTGGTGCGGCAGGAGGAGGAGTGCGGGTACGGCGAGCCCTACCGGCCGCTCGACGTCGACGTCCTCTTCGGCCAGTCGACCGTGGCGCTGCGCGGGCCGTGGGCCTCCAACGATCTGGTGAAGATCGGGCCGAGCGCGGCGGACCTGTCGGCCGGGCGGTACGAGTACCACCTCGACTTCCCCGGCAACCCGCTCCAGCCCGGCTGCGAGTACGAGCGGTGGGCGGACCGGATCAACGGCACCGCCCCGCCGACCGTCTACGCGCACGTGGCGACCGACCCCGCTCACCCCGGCCGGGTGGCGCTGCAGTACTGGTTCTTCTACGCGTTCAACGACTTCAACAACACGCACGAGGGCGACTGGGAGATGATCCAGCTCATCTTCGACGCGCCGGACGTGGCGGTCGCGCTGACCACCTCGCCGATGGAGGTCGGGTACAGCCAGCACGAGGGCGCCGAGCGGGCGGTCTGGGGCGACGACAAGCTGGAGCTGGTCGACGGCACCCACCCGGTGACGCACCCGGCCGCCGGGTCACACGCCAACTTCTACGAGAGCGCCCTCTACCTCGGCACCTCCGGCGCGCAGGGGGTCGGCTGCGACGACTCCAGCAGCCCGAGCGTCGAGGTACGGCCGGTGGTGAAGGTGATCCCGAGCGACCCGGCGGCGGCGCGGGAGGCGTACCCGTGGATCGCGTTCGAGGGGCGCTGGGGCGAGCTGCAGGCGGCGTTCTACAACGGACCCACCGGGCCCAACCTCAAGAAGCAGTGGACCCAACCGATCGAGTACGCCGAGGGCTGGCGCGACCGCAGCTACGCGGTGCCGGCGGGCGGGCTGCTCGGCACCGAGGCGACGGACTTCTTCTGCGCCGCGCTGCGCACCGGCTCGGACACGCTGCGCCGCACCGTCGACCAGCCCGACCGGGTCCTGGTCACGGCCGCGGTCGTGGCGGCGATCGCGATCTACGTGGTACGCCGCACCCGGTGGCGCCCGGCCGTGCCGCTGCGGGTGCGGCGCGCCCGGGCCTGGGGGCAGATCCTCGGCGCGGCGGCCCGGATGTACCTGCGGCGGTGGTTCCTCTTCGGCGGCATCGGCCTGGCCGTGCTGCCGATCGCCGGGCTGATCGCACTGCTGCAGTGGCTGGTGCTGGGCGCGGGGAGCGTGCTCGGCGTCGACACGGACGGGGAGAGCGGCGGCCTGCTCGCCACGCTCTCGGTCGTCGCCGGCGCGACGGTCACCCTCGCCGGCCTCGGGCTGGTGCAGGCGGCGACCGCGCGGGCGCTGACCGAGGTGGACGAGGGACGGCCGGTGGGGCCGATCGAGGCGTACCGGCTGGTGCTGCGCCGCCTGCCCCGCATCCTCGGCGTCGTCGCGATCGCGGTCGCCTGCGTCGTGCTGCTCGGCGCGACCCTGGTGCTGCTGCCGGTCGCGGTGTGGCTGGCCGGGCGCTGGGCGCTGCTGGCCCAGGTCGTCGAGCTGGAGGACGCCACCGTGCCGGGCGCGCTGCGGCGGAGCGCGGCGCTGGTCCGCGGCCGCTGGTGGAAGGTGGCCTGGCTGGTGGTGGCCGGCGCCGGCATCGTGCTCGCGCTCGGGCCGCTGGTCGGGTTCGCGATGCTCTTCGGCACGAACGCGTCCTTCGCCCTGGTCAACATCGTGGCCGGCGTGGTCTACGCGCTGGCGCTGCCGTTCGTCGCGCTGGTCACCACGTACGTCTACCACGACGCGGTGGTGGTCGGGCCACGCGAGGAGATCGATGAGCTGCCCGCCGAGGTCGCCGCATGACCGCGCTGCCCGCGGCGCCCCGGAATGACCGCGCCGCCCGCCGAGGTCCACGCATGATCGTGGATACGATCGCGCTCGTGACCCGACTGGTGAACACCGCTAAAGGCTGGGCCGTCGACGACGGCGGGCGGCTCCGCGCCCTCGGCGCGACCCTCGCCGACCTGCTCGCCCTGCCCCTCGGCGAAGCCCGCGCCCGCTACGCCTCGGTCGGCGAGCCGCTGGCGGCCGCTGTGCGGGCCCCGGTGGACAAGCAGGAGGTGTGGGCGGCCGGCGTCACCTACCAGCGCAGCCGCGAGGGCCGGCGGGAGGAGTCGGGGGAGCACGCCGGTCTCTACGACAGCGTCTACACCGCCGACCGTCCCGAGATCTTCTTCAAGGCGACCGCCGAACGGGTCGTCGGCGACGGCGAGCCGGTCGGCATCCGCGCCGACTCCGGGTGGGACGCGCCCGAGGCCGAGCTGGGGCTGGTGGTCAACGCGGCGGGGGAGATCTTCGGGTACACCGTCGGCAACGACATGAGCAGCCGCTCCATCGAGGGCGAGAACCCGCTCTACCTGCCACAGGCCAAGGTGTACAACCGCTCCTGCGCCCTCGGCCCGGCCATCGTGCCGGTGTGGGAGGCGGGGTCAGGGCCGTTCCCGGTGGCGGCACGGGTCGAACGGGAGGGTGCCGTGGCGTGGGCCGCCGAGACCTCGACCGGCCGCCTCGCCCGTACCCCGGAGGAGCTGGTCTCCTGGCTGACCCGGGCGCTCGACTTCCCCGCCGGGGTCGTGCTGCTCACCGGCACCGGCGTGGTCCCGGACCGGGACTTCACGCTGCGCGCGGGCGACCTGGTGACGATCGACATCGAGGGTGTCGGCACGCTGCGCAACCCGGTGACCGTGGTGGGCGCGGCGCCATGAGGATCGCGGTGACCGGTGCGGCCGGGCGGGTGGGACGCGAGGTTGTGGCGGTCGCCGGGGCCGAGGGACACGAGGTGCTGCCGCTCGACCGGCCGGACATGGACGTCACCGACTAC
>Ga0307513_10012517_pt1 | contig 10461 bp, 3 predicted proteins | sample 15_EM_MG_FD_202174 | JGI IMG/M metagenome (GOLD analysis project Ga0307513, IMG submission 202174) | Populus trichocarpa ectomycorrhiza microbial communities from riparian zone in the Pacific Northwest, United States - 15_EM | ecosystem: Host-associated > Plants > Roots > Unclassified | place...
AACATGGGTTCTGAATGTCATGGCCTAAGAGAACAGCCCAAGAAATCTTGGAAATTCTCAGGCTTGAATCATGATGGTAGTGTTTCAATGCAAGAAACAGCGAAATGTAGAGTCTGTGGCAAAGAATTTGGGTCACCAAAATCCCTCCATGGCCACATGAGGCATCACTCTGCTAAAGAAAGGAAAGGAGTTTACTGCGAAGAATGTGGCAGAGGGTTTCTGTCATTAAAATCTCTAAGCAATCACATGAGGCTGCATCATAAGAAGTTGAGGGTCTCAAGTTCAGTGCCTAATCTGGTTGTTATGGCCTTATCTGCTACTGAGACCGTGAATCTTGTGAGAAGAAAGCGATCTAGCAGAATGAGGTACAAGATTACTCCCAATTCTTCTTTTTCTAAATCGAATGAATCTGTATCTGGTTTTGATATTGAGCAAGAAGTTGAGGAGGTGGCTATTACATTGATTATGATGTCGAGGGGTGAATGTAACGGGTTTGATTCATTGTGTCAAAGTAAGCGAATTGAGAGAGGTGAGGGTTATCATGGTTTTGATGGTAATGGATTTGTAAGACCAAAGAAAACCGGAGAGGATTATTTAGATTCTTGTGATTTGGATTATAAAATTAGTATATCTGGTGGTGAAGGTGATATTGGAATGGGATATGGTGAGGCAAATCAAGTTAGATTGGAAGTTCCCATGGAGAGTTTTCATAAGGATGTTGAATCCAAGAGCCCTCAATTGGATGACGAATCAGGAGTTGAATTCTGTGGTATTGAGATAGAGAAGGGAGGTCACGGTGAATTGATTACCAATTGCACTGTAGCTGAATCAAGTCTGGATCTGATGGGAGGAGTTGGATTGGATGTTGCTCGTTTGGGATTTCAGAAATCTATTCCAATCAATCAAGCAAACTATGATGCTTCTGATGCGGAAATGGGACAGGATGCTCGCCTTCAGATGGTGGTAGCTACAGATTCTGATATCACGGAAAGTCCGAGCAAAAAAGGTGATTTCAGGTGCAGAATCTGCAATAGAAACTTCATCAGTTACCAGTCACTTGGGGGTCACCAAACATTCCATAGAAAGAGCTCCATAGGGTTGAAGGTTGATAGCTGCAAAAGGGATATCCAGGCTATTTTTTCTCCTGAAACTAAGGCTATAGGAAAACTTGTCAAGATTGAATGTATTCAGGAATCAGTGAAGCAGGAAACTGATGGAGTCATTGTAAGAGATTGCGAGTCAAAGGAGGGTAAGGAGCACAAATGCCCAATCTGCTTTAAAGTTTTTCTTTCCGGCCAAGCTTTGGGAGGTCACAAAAGGGCTCATTTTCCTAAGGCCAGAGAAGAACAGAACATTGCAGTGAACCGAGAGGTTTCTGATATCTGTAATGTTTTCACTATTAATGTCCCATACACAGCTGCTCCAGAGGTCAGCAATGATGTTCGGTGCGAGTCATGGTGGCCTGCCAATTCCCACAAGCATGAGCCACTGGTGGGTCTTATAGCCAACTAAGATGCGTAATGATGCTATACCTTCCTTCTTAAGAGTTTCAAGAATGTAGAGACAGGATGGTGCATTTCATTTCTGGTTCAAGGATAGTTCATTCAGAGGTAGATTCTCTTTGCTACTGTGGCTTAGAAAGTCTCAATTGCACTCATTTGGTTTTTGCTTCCTTTTCCATATCATTTCATCTATGAACAGAAGAGGCTTCATTGTTGAGAATCTGAAGCTCATTGGCCAATTCTCTACGGAATTTTGAGTGGTGTAGTACGACTTGTTTTGCTTCCTTTGCATTGTTGTTTTCGTACTAGTATGTCAATCGGAACAGATGAACAGAAACATTATTGTTGATCTAGACCGGGTTCCCAATTTTTGTTTACCATTCTTTTGTACTAAATACAGAACAGAAAGCAGTTCTAGAAGCATAAAATCTCAGTAGTTTGGTTTCTATACAGTTTTCAAGATTGGTTGGGAATCATTAATATGTGGAATTGCGAGAGATGAGAGGTTGGTGGCCATCAGACAATTTAAAATTTTGTGCAGCATATGGCATCAGAGCAAAAGGTAGTTCAGTCACCTAACATATACACATGACATATTACCTCAATCTGCATTATATTTTATAATCAATTTTCTCTTAGTTGTAATCTAAAAGAAAACTTATTTTGCATTTCATATTCTTCACTTCTCAACATTTAAAGAAGCTCCTTATAATCTTATACTAGCAGCTCGGCTAAGAGGAAGGCAAATAGTTCCTGCAACTTAAATGAAGCAGACAGTATAGGATCAAGCTGCTGCTAACAATTAGCTCATGTTGGGTATTAGCTTTTCTACGATAGGAAGTAATATAAAAACATTTTTAAGAACTTACCTCGTATCTTAATTTTTTTAACTAATTAAATTAATAAAATTAAGCACAAGAATATGATGGACTTATTTAAAGAGTTTTTATTTAAGAAAATATATTAAAGAATAATATAAAATTATTCTTAGATCTCACTTCATACCTTAAGCTTTTGAAAATTAAACACAAGAAGATGATGGACATGTGTAAATTTTAAACTTGAATTTTTACTTGAAAAAATATAGCAAAGAGTACTATAATGTTATTCTTGAGATCTTACTTGTTTAAGTTTTTAAAATTGAAACTTGTTAGAAGTGCCTTTGCATAATCTAGTTTAAACATTGTCGTGTCCCCAATGAACATGAGCCAAGCTTGAAGGCCAACAAGCTGCTTTGAGTCTCTTTGGGCTTGAAGCACAGGTTGCATTCATGCAACTGAAAGATGCCATGTTAAGAAACTTCACTTGTAGATCTAGTAGAGCAATGATGGAGAGAAGCAAGCAGCCCTATTGCTCCACAGCACCTTATGGATTGATGTTGTGTGACAGTTTCCTCTAATTAAGCTGAGGACTTGTATTGTCAAAAGTTTGTTTATGTAAGAAATGAGAAACACTTCGACAAGAAATCTAATGTGGATAAAGAAGTTGAGTAAATGCAATTAAGAATTGGCGTTGGCAGAAATATGATTATGGAACCAATAATCAGACTTCGGCCACCTCTGCGGCCATTTCTGTTTTAGATTTTCTGCTTTCGTTTTCATTCTCTTTTTCAGAAAACTAAGAACAAAAACTTAGAACTGAAAATGAAAACTAAAAAACATATTTGATTGCATATTTATGTTTTTTTTTCCGAGATAAGATAATTATAAATTCTAAAATAGACTTGTACTCTTAATAAATTATGTTTTCAATTATGAGTAATATGAAAGTTGATGGCTGGCATTTAGGTTGATATATACCAGAACCTTCCCAAGTCAAGAATGCTCTTGTGGTGAATGTTCTGTTCTGCAACATGGGAGCAAATTTGTCCATGAATTCACTGTGAATTTCAGGGGAAAAGGAAAAAGAAAAAAGCTTGGGGTTTTCACTTATTGACTTGTGAATCTGTCTCTTAGTTACTGATAATGGCTAGGTCATTTGATAGTTTCATTAAATTTCTTGGTAGCCTGGTGCTTTTGCCCATTTGGGTTTTAGCTTCTGGTGTTTGTTTTTTATTAGAAATAATAAAACTGATACATCAAGGTAAAGGAAAAAAAAAAACCTTTCCTTCTGCAGAAATTCATTTCCCTGTGATTCTCTATGATCACTACCACAGTTGCGGAACAGTGAACTCCTTGCATGTTATAAAGAAGGTTGATCATGCAATTCTTTAATATGTAGCTGTGGGTGATTATGCAATCATCTGTGGAATCTATTTCTTTATTTCAAATCTATTTGGTGCATAATATTGCATGCTTTTGTAAATGCAAATTGAAAGGAGATGTAGAGCAGACAATCAAGAAACATCAACGTAAAATTCTTTCCAACGTCGACAGAATAGAAAATCCCGACGAGAAAGTTTTCGACGATGATATTCCATCACCTATTACATTAGCATTATGCTTTTGTAAATTCAAATTGAAAGGAGATGTAGAGTAGACAATCAAGAAACATCAAGTAATATTCTTTCCAATGTCGCTGGAATTGAAAATCCTGAAGAGAAAGTTTCCAACGATGATATTCCATCACCTATTACATTAACATTGAAAATTATAATGGTAAGAGCTTGAGATTAAGGAGTTTGCTCTCTCTGTAGCCTCAGGTTCGAGTGCTGCGGTTGCTAATATGATGGCCACTGGAGACTTACATGGTCTTTAATTTCAGGACCGTAAGATTAGTCGAAGTGTGCGCAAACTGACTCGAACACCCACATTAATAAAAAAAATATTGAAAAATACCGACCGGATCTTTATTATATACCAACAGAATATTTTGGCAACATTTTTCAATTTTCAGGCAGTGATTAAATAGATCTCTAATAACAATTTCATTTTAATTCCATCCTTTTTGTATTGTAACATAATCAAGAAACTTAGATAAACAAGTAGAGGTGAAGCATCATTATTGATGCAGTTTCCTTGTATTTCAGGCAGTAAACAGTTGTTTTTGGAAGGTTTTCAAATTCTCCTCCAAATGGATATGGTTGTAACATGCAAGAAAAGATAACAAACAATACCAAAAGAAAATGAAAACATCCACATAATAATCTTTCCAATGTCGACGGGATAGAAAACTCCGACGAAAAAGTTTCCAACGATAGTATTTCATCACCTATTATGTTGGTATTGGGAAATACTGACGGAATCTTTACTATATGTCAACGGAATATTTTGTCAATTTTTTTTAATTTTCATGTAGTGATTGAATAGATTTCTCAAGGTTTTTAGCTTTTTCTTTCTTGGATTTTTTTATATTGGAAACCGATTGACCTACCATGCTTGTTTTTGTCTCTTTTGGTGTCAATAAATCCATTTGCTGACTGATTTGCAACCCTTTACAGATGAATAATTTTCTGAACTCTTCCAGTTAACATTGATTTGTATATATGGTGATAAAAAGGAGGAGTCAGAGATGATGCATTCCATAAAATTTCTTGTTTTCTCAACATTTGTTTTTCTCGAAGTATTGTTTGCCCAGATTGACAATCAATAAAATGTGTTGTAAGAACATTTATAGTCAATTGTTTAAGATATTTAATAATTGAAGAAGATTCAAATCTAACATAAATTCCTAGTCTCCTTTGTTGACCCATTTTTGTGCGTTCTGGTGGGGCAATTGAAATATATATTTGGTTCTTGATCAAGAATTAATATATTTGGTCCCACAAATTTCTTTTTTAAAAACATATATTTTCCTTTTTTTATTCAAAAAATCTATAAAAAATCAGAAATTCAAAATCCAAAAATATTTTCAATACACAAGTGGATGAACTCTTGAGCTGCAATAGATCAAAACATCAGAAGAATAGTCAGATTAAAATATTATTGACAAGATAGGTTGGAGAAAGATTTAATGGAAATAAATTTAAGTTTGGGAGTTGTTTTGACCAACATTAGAAGAATTAAGTAAATTCAAGAGCTCAATTAAATTTCTAATAAGCTTAATTAACTGAAGCAAAATTGAGTTTGAAAGTCAATTAGATCAAAATTGAAAGAATTAATTAAATTTAAAGGCTTAATTAAACTTCTAATGGGTTTGTTTAACTTATTTAAGGACTTAATTAAAAGAAATTTAAGGTTGAAATCCAACTTGACCAATATTGGAAGAATTAGTTAAGTTTAAGGGCTTATTTAAACTTCTAATGAGTTTAATTGATTTAATTAAGAACTTAATTGAAACAAAAATTAAGTTTGAAAGTTGTTTTGGATAAAATTAAAAGAATTAATTATGTTCAAGGGCTTAATTAAACTTCTAATGGGTTTTGTTGACTTATTTGAAAAAAATCAAGTTTAAAGGCCTAATTTGGATCAATTTGCAAAAGTTGAAAGATCAATGACATATTTGAACCTTAGGAATCATTTAATTGAAAGAAGTTTGAAGTTTGAAGGTTAATTAATTATTTAATTGAAAGAATTCAAAGTAAAAAACCAAGGTGTAAAAGACGCATGCATTCAAGGACTAAAATTGATCAAATCAGGGGTCAATTTGAAACAAATTAAAAGTTTGAAGGTTAATAAAGGTCAAATTTCATAATTGAGAAATCAAGGATTAAGTTGTCAAAGGCACACGAGTTAAAGGATTTTAACCAATGTTTGCAAGGATGCAATTGCAACAATTGAAGTTTTCGGTTCAATTAGGGATATAAATGCTAAAATTAGAAGAACATGGACAAATTTGAAAATTTAAAAAGCCTAGTGAAATACCCTAATTTTTAGGGTTTAGTAACGAATGACATGTCACTTAAATTTAAATGAAGAAATTAGGTGACGCGTCATTTGGTCACTATTTTTCTTCTTCTTTAGTTAAGAAAGGTGATCAAGCAACCACCTTCAGATGAATAAATGTGGTATCTCTAACCACCTTAAGGGATCTAATCAGAAACAATTGACTGAAAGACATTCTCTGTATAAAGATTAGCCATTCTCATCAAATATAAGACAAACTTGACAATATCTTATCCCGGTTTAGCCTCCCCTACATTGAGAATCTCAAACATATCAAAGATCAATTTGTCAACCAATGAATGTGAAGTTCTAGACCTCCAAATCAAACGAGGTTTATTTTCAATGATAGATATGCATCTCCTCTACATATTTCAGGTCCATCAATAGCACATTTATGTCCAATTTCCACAATGAATTCACCAAAGCACTCTACCCGGACAACCTCAACTAAAGAAGAAATTCACCCATGAAAGAACAAACTTTAAGACCGCTTTCTCATGCTAGGACTCGATTCACAAAGTGACAAAGGAACCAGACACCACAACTTTCAGGAAGAAGGTTTTAGAAGATAAGGAAAAAAGAAGAATCTTTCATAACCACCTACCTTTTACAAAAACACCATGGTTTTGTAACCTCTTGGTTTATCTTTGCTTGTAAAAGAGAGGTGTTTTACAGGAATAGAGAGTCTAGAAGAGAAGGAAAATCATGGAAAAACCGAGATAGAAATTCTTGAGTTTATTGAGAAAAAAAATACAAGAAAATAATGTGTAAAGTTAAAAGAAGAAAAGAGAAAAGAAAAAGGGCATACAAACCAGGGTTTAGGAGCAAAGGAAAAGAGGAAAGAAACAATAAAATCTAGTAAAAGAAGGTTACATCTTGTAAAAGGTATATTTTTAACTTTGATAAGGTGTAACTTAATAGGCACACCTCTCCTTTATTTTTTATGAAGTCCATTTTTTATTGTTTGTTCTCCATATTGTTGGTTTCTCTTTCATTTTAGAAGCAACATACACAGTAGATTACTAGATTAGTGGTTCGCGTAATACCATGGGCTGGCATAAATTTTATTTTTTTTACCTGAAAAAAAGTTTAGGAAACAATTATATTTTTAAAGAAGTGAGAAATTCTATAACTGGGTTAAATCTTGGTTAATTTGATAATATGATAAAAAAAAAAATAAGGCAATAACAAAAAAAATTTAAAAAAATATTGCCCTAGACAAATTTGGGATAGCACATGAAACATGTGATTATGATAACCCTATAGAAGTATGATACCATAAAAAATCAATTGTGAAAAAGGATCTAGAAAAAAAAACCAATGTCGAACGATGATATCAAAAAAGAAAATAAGACAAAAAATGATGTCAACCCTTAGTAACTTTTCAAACTTGTGACCCGAGTCATCAGACCGAAGGTACTATATATGAAAAAAATTATGAAGCCCAATCCCTAGAAAATAAAACGTTGAAGGATTAAATAAAACAATTACACAAAAAAATAATATATTATAAACTTGGATTGAACGGTGAAATTAAAATTAATAAAACTTTTATAAAGGGTCAAGAAAAAAAAAGTCCAAAGAATAAGGATTAAGTTGAAAACATCAGTGCATGATAAAAAAAATTGGACATGTAGAATTTTTTAACATGTTTTTTTACATAAAAAACTCCTAAATGTAAATTGAAAAACTTATGCATGCATCTAATTAAATAAATCAAGAACTATTGTGTAATGAAATGGAAAAAAAAGGTCATCAAAGATAAATAAAATTAAAATTAAAAAAATTGATAAATGAATGTAAATGAAAATATTTAATATCATAAAAACATGTCATTTATCTTATTGTGTTTGATGAAATTGCTTATTAAAATAAATTTATAATAAAAATCGATACACATAAAATTTATTTAAAAGAATAAAAAGAAAAATATTATGTAAAATTGCATATATTAAAAATAAAAGAAAAAAAATATGCTATATATATATATATTATAATTTAAAAACAATAACAATTAAGAGTTTGGTAGACATTATGAATTCAAATAATAGGACCATATATTTTCTTTATCTAAAAAACATACAAATACACATGTACATATGTCATTCATGCATTCTCATATTTTCTTAACATTTTCATTATTAAAATGAAAAGTCACAAAGAAAATATTATTGCAAGACATCAAATAATAAATGCATTTAAATTATATAAAATATTATTTACGAATAAAGCCTCTTCGAGAGCCTAAGAGAGCTTAAGATGAAATAATATATATTTATCTTTTTCAAGAGATAAAAGAAATCATATAAACTTATCCTCTTCAAAAAATTGAAAATCATGAGAATTTATCTTTCATGAGATCAAATCATAACCTCTTCTTTGGATTTTTTTTTTAACTCTATTATCTTTTCAGAATTTCATTATCTTTCAAAACTATATAGTCATATATGTTTTTATCTAATAATAAAAATAAAATTTGTATTTACATATGATTTAGAATGAAAAAAATATGATTTTATCTTGATAGCATGAAATAAAATTAAAAAATAAATAAAAATAAAATAAAATACAAAGAGAAACTAGAAAATCTCGCAATCATCATATTAAAATGATATTTTATATTAATCTATTTATAAGAAAGAAAAATAAATGAATAAAATAAAATAAATGTGCATTTCATAATATATTAATAACAATAGTATTTCTTTTTTAATTTTTCTCTTATATACCATAGTTTTAAACACGGGACACGGATTTTAACCACGTCACTAGATTATTTTAGAAATGACACCTAATTTTTTTTTTTTTTTGATAAAATGACATTGTTTTTATTTTAAAAAAATTAATTAATGGGTTGTAATTGAATTTTAATAGCTTCACCGAGTAACCACCTGAAATTTTAACCAAATCACTGAGTTTTTTATTTTCCTCTATTTTTTTTTTAAATTGGATTTGATTCCGGAAAACTATTTATAGCTTTGTATATAGCAGATATATAAATGAATAAAGAATTCAAATTCAACCATCTTTTAAATTTTAGGGCAAAAGTAATTCTTGAAAATTGTCCAATTATTTTTTTTTCCATCAAAAGATTCATACATGTCTTGACACAAAATAAAAACGCCACAAACTCATAAAATTCCCATGGAGTACACAGCAGCAGCATATCCTCAAATGCATCAAAATCAAAATGCAAACCCTAACCCACCGCAGCAACAGCCACAGCCACAGCGACAACCACACCCAATCTCTACTTCTGTATACTCTTCTTATTATTATCCTCCTGCTGCTGCTGTTGCTGCTGATCCCCAAAACCAGCACATTACTACTCAATTCTACACCACTGACCCCACTACCAGTCTTACACCTCCTGGGGTTGAATCCTACACTAACTACCCACATCTTGCCTACTGCTTCGATCCCAATTCCAATACTTGGGTTGCTAAGGAAGCTGTTCGGCAATTTGGGTCTGCTCCTGCTGCCTTTCCTGCCCCTGTTGTAAGTGCTTGGTCCTCTGTTTTTCACCTTTTTTTCTGGGGTATTTTTTTATTGCTATATTCCTTGTGAATTATTGAGTGTTTAACAGGATTTAAAGTTTGTGCTTTTATTTGTGAATTGCGGGCTTTGGTATTTTTGTGGAGATTTGTAAAGGGTTTTTGATTGCTGAGAAAATATGGCAAATGGGAAAAAATTCTAGAATTTTGTGAACTAGAAAAGAGTTCGTTTGGCTTCTGACATTATGTTGGAAACTGAAATAAAACTAGAGTTGTGAATATAATAAAGGCAACCAAATTCATAGTAAGAGAAAGCTTTGATTTGTTTCTTCCAGTATTAATAGTAAATGTGAAATTTTAAGTTTTGGTGTGATTTGATAATGACTGCATTAGAGGGAGAAATCAAAGTATTGTTGACAAAGTGATCATGTCTGAGAATTGGCGTAGTGATTTCTTCTTGATTATGATGATATTGTTGTATTCGAATAAGAAAGCTAGATTGGAAAATTACTTGCATCTGCGGAAGATTACGCTTGTTGAGGCTCTAGAAATTCTCAGTAATAATCTTTTAGTTGGAGGACTTCCCTTTTTATACACAACTTTGTCATCAAACCATTTCGCCAACCTTCTTGCCTTGACCCAGCAAGCTTGGGTATGGAGGATTTATTGATTGAACTTTTCAAGCCGTCCCAATTGTTGGGC
>Ga0307513_10012518_pt1 | contig 10459 bp, 8 predicted proteins | sample 15_EM_MG_FD_202174 | JGI IMG/M metagenome (GOLD analysis project Ga0307513, IMG submission 202174) | Populus trichocarpa ectomycorrhiza microbial communities from riparian zone in the Pacific Northwest, United States - 15_EM | ecosystem: Host-associated > Plants > Roots > Unclassified | place...
TCATATCCCTTGCTGCAGGGAGGCTCCAGTCAAGGTATACCCTGGGGAAGGTTGAAGGAAATTCATCTTCATTACACTATCATGAATGCATATTCTAAGGATGTTACAGCCTGTAAGGTACCTTACCCACTCTCAATGAGTATACTAGTGCTCATATACTATTTTTATTTCACTCAGAAGGCTTCCAGTAAATAGGTACTGGTGTTGGTCATCATTGCAATTATGTGCACTGCATACTGCAGTGCTCTAGGGCAAGGAACCATATAATTGACTACAGAATCTATATAACACACCACTATACAATATAATTAGCAAAAATGATGAGGGGAAACGGCCCAGTAACAGTGGAAACAGCCTCCTCATCATCAAAGTGCAGGATGGTGGAGGAGGCAGTATGATGGGAATGGTAACTGGATTTGGTAGGTGGCCGGAAATATCCCAATGTGGACACCGTTGGGCACCGCGTTTTTCCTTCCTTTGGACACTGTCGGAAACTGAGATTTTTTTTTTTCAAACACCGTCGGAAACCGCATTTTTGCCTCCTTTGGACACCGAGGTTTTCCTTTTGCGGACACCATCGGACACCGCATTTTTGCCTCCTTTGGACACCAAGGTTTTCCTTTTGTGGGAACCATCAGAAACCAAGATTTTTTCTTTTTCAGACACCGATGAACACCGCGTTTTTTCCCTCCTTCAGACACCGAGGTTTCCCCTTTGCAGACACCATCAGAAACTTAGATTTTTTTAATTTTCGGACACTGTCAGACACCGCATTTTTCCCTCTTTCAGACACCGAGATGTGTTAATTTTATAATGGAGCCTGAGGGTGCCATCCTCAGGTGCCAATTTGACTGACTGCGGCAGAAGGCCATGGAAAATACCGCAGCAACCGAATCACCCAGTGGCGCCCACATGGGACCAAGTTGCATGCAAATGAACCACTAAGTACATGACTTTGTAGCCAATCAAGCTGCACTGTGATCTATGTGACACATGTTGTTTAAGACTCAGTCCAACTGCCACAGTGATCAGCGTGATATCATTGATTACTATATTTAGGTAGGTTAGGTAATTGTTACACTGTCCTATGTGAACTAATGCTAGATATGCCTACCTTCCGGTCCGGCGGCCTGCAGCATCCCAAATCCAGAAACCTGTTGCCACATCGCTTTCATCCCTCCCACTACCACCATTCCTCCCCCACACCACCCTCCCACTCGGAACATCACCAGGACCCAAGGTAAGTACACCGCCACCTCCATCCTTCGCGTTGGCTAATGAGAACCCAGTCGCACGCTAGAGCCACGTCACGGTGTGTGGCAACAACAATGACAGGCATCCATGGTGACAACATGGACAACAGCGACAATGACAATGAAGGGAGCCACGGCAATGATGACGCCAATGATGAAGCCAGGCCCACCAATGACAACAACAGCACCAACGACATACCACCACCACATCACCTGCCTTGACCACCACCACCACCAACAACTGCCATGACGACTGCAAGCACCGCCCGGTGGAAATGGAGCAAGGAGGTGATGACCCAACTGGGCAAGAGCAGGTCAACACGAGATGGTGGGAGGTTACCTCTGCCGTCTAAGCCCCTAGTGCGTATCCCCAGCCTGCTACACACCCACTCACTGACCACCTGCAAAACACAGCCACCACATCACCCTGTGTCACCTCCCAATGCCAATCCCACGACGCCATGTGAATGCCTACCAGCACCACGAGCGCCCATAAAACAGTGTACATGGGACCGAACACCCACCACAAGGCATAGGGGATGCCCAACACAGATAACCCTGGTGGACAGAGGAAGGGAAGACCAAGGTAAGCCCCCCCACCCCATTCCGCCCATATCCCGAATGCTGATCCCCCAACTCGCTCCCATGAATGCATCACATCGAGTGCCCAGACCTTTGCCCTAGCCCCCATCTCATATGCAGCCAGCCCGCCACGAGGATGGTGGACGCTGCAGGTGCAAAGCGGAGGCAGTGGTGGGTTAACGACAGCAATGACAGGCTCACAACAGCAACGGTGGATTAACAGCAATGGCAGCAGGGCAACAGTGGTGGCGCAGAATTAACAGCAGTGGCAGTGGTGAACGCAACAACAGAATGACGAGTAGGAGGTACAGCCATCCACCGGCTAATGTTACACCACCACCCAGTGTTACACTTCCATAACTCAACCAAAAATGCACATTTTTTGATGAAACAAAGGTCTTCTGTAAGCCATACATATTCCCAATCACCCGGTAAATATTCAAGAGGCTTGGATAAGATTTGGCTGAGGAATGGTAAACTCAAAATCACTGGATTTAGCCGAAATTGGCTCACCACCCAGTGTTACACCAGTAATCAGGGAATTACTTCATGAGAAGTGGACAAAATTGCTTGAGATTTTTACTGAAGCAAGTAATTGAATTATAAAGAATTATCACATGGTTTTTATTGAAAGAGTACAAGGCCAAGAATTTCCTTTCAATTTCTAAGTTTCAGTGTAACATTAGCTGGTGCATGACTGTAAGTCCCCTCCCTCTCCCCTGCTACAGCTTTGTATATCCATTATTTAGCCCTACTATATTACTCTATGTATTTAGTCTATGCAATTAATATATATGATTTCTTCATCAATTTCTATATTCTTAAGTCTTCATTCCATCTCAATTTGACTTGTCAGAAATATTTAATGGATATGTTCTGTGTGGATTCCATGTGGAATGAATCCATGTGGAATCCATATGGAATCCACAGTAGTAACTACTTGATTTATATGCCAAAACATATTCCATATGGAATCCATGGGGAATCCATGGAATATATTCATTCCACATGGATTTCATATGGAATGTGGGGGGGTGGTAAAGTAAACTCAAAGGGGGTCACTAAAGTGGAAAACTATATAATCTGAGCAAGTTGAGCCTATGTAAAAACAAAAACAATGCTAGCTGAGCAAAAACAGTGCCCCAACTGCAACTGACCAAAATAACAAGCTTTAGGCCTATATTATAGTTGTAGGAATATGTTACAACACATTTTGTGATCTTCTGTGGATCCATTGGCAATTCATAGCCCTCCAGAAGGCATAAACTCTAGTTTAGGATCTGTTGTGTATTGTTTGTTTTCAAAATTGCCCAGATCAGCAACTGCCAACCTCTTTGCAAAAGGCTGTAAGCGATCTCACCAGAGATTTAATTAAGTTAGTGCCAAATCCACATTTGGGTAAAAAAACAGATTTAAATACTTGAGTATGTCTGTTAATGCAAAATTTCTTAAAGTCTAATATGTATAACCTAAAATGATATTATATAAAACAACTATTTACATAGTGTATGCTAAGCAGGTATATAACAATCTGCCCAGTCATGACCTATTTTGCAATGCTGAAAGTCCACAGAAATAGAACCATTATTCAAAATAATGAGCTCAGTATAGGGGAAAAACAGAGAAGTAGTATGCCACATATGGTGATTTGTGCCTGGGAGGAACATTATCCATTCGTCTTCAGAATAAGGCCAAAGGAAGGAAATTGATGCTGTAATAGTGTGGCTATTCAGCACCTTCAACTGAGTCCCAGTGGAGGCATCCCATATGCACACAGACTGATCTTGAGAGCATGAGACAATATGGGTAAAATCACTGGAGAAGGCAACAGAAGTAACAAAGTCAGTGTGGCCATTCAGCACCCTCAGCTCAATCCCGCTCAAGGCATCCCACATTCGCACAGAAGCATCATCAGAGCCTGAGACAATATGGGTGGAATTACTAGAAAAGGCAACAGAAGTAACATAGTGAGTGTGGCCATTTAGCACCTGTAGCTGATCCCCATTTGAGGCATCCCATACCCGCACAGACTTGTCCCAGGACCCTGAGACAATGTAGATGCCATCACTGGAGTAGGCAACAGAACTGACATAGTGAGTATGGCCATTTAGCACCTTCATCTGGGCTCCATGCTTGGCATCCCACACTCGCACAGACTCGTCCCAAGACCCTGAGACAATGTAGTTGTCATCACTGGAGAAAGCAACAGAAGTGACAAAGTCAGTGTGGCCATTTAGCATCTTTAGCTGAGTCCCACTTGAGGCATCCCACACCCGCACAGTCTTGTCCCAGGAGCCTGAGACAATATAGGTGCCAGCACTGGAGAAAGCAACAGAAGTGACATAATAAGTATGGCCCTTCAGCACCTTTAGCTGAGCCCCACTTAAGGTATCCCACACCTGCACAGACTTGTCCCAGGACCCTGAGACAATGTGGGTGCCATCACTAGAGAAGGCAACAGAAGTAATGTTATCAGTGTGGCCATTTAACACCTTTAGCTGAGTCCCACTGGGGGCATTCCACACCCGCATAGACTGGTCTTGAGAGCATGAGACAATATGGGTGCAATCATTAGAGATAGCAACAGAATTGACACCATAGGTGTGGCTATTCAGCAGCTTTTTCCTACTCAAGGCATCCCACATCCTTATGGCATCCCATATCCGCACAGACTGATCTTGAGAGCATGAGACAATGCGGGTGCAATCATTGGAGAAGGCAACACAATTGACACCATAAGTGTGGCCATTCAGTAGCTGTAGCTCAATCCCACTTGCAGCATCCCACACCCGCACAGACTGATCTTGAGAACATGAGACAATGTGAGTACAATCACTAGAGAAGGCAACAGAAGTGACAAAGTCAGTGTGGCCATTTAGCACCTTCAGCTCAATTCCATGCAAGGCATCCCACACCCGCACAGAAGTATCATCAGAGCCTGAGACAATGTGTGTGCAATTACTAGAGAAGGCAACAGAAGTGACATAGTGAGTATGGCCATTTAGCACCTTTAGCTGATTGCCACTTGAGGCATCCCACACTCGCACAGACTTGTCCCAGGACCCTGAGACAATATAGGTGCCATTACTAGAGAAGGCAACAGAACTAACATTGTGAGTGTGGCCATTCAGCACCTTTAGCTGAGTCCTACATTTGGCATCCCACACCTGCACAGACTCATCCCAAGACCCTGAGACAATATAGTTGCCATCATTAGAGAAGGCAACAGAAGTGACAAAGTCAGTATGGCCATTCAGTATCTTTAGCTGAGCCCCACTTGAGGCATTCCACACCCGCACAGAATTGTCCCAGGACCCTGAAACAATGTAGGTGCCATCACTAGAGAAGGCAACAGAAGTGACATAGTGAGTATGGCCATTCAGTACCTTTAGCTGACCCCCACTTGAGGCATCCCACACTCGCACAGACTTGTCCCAGGACCCTGAGACAATGTAGGTGCCATCACTGGAGAAGGCCACAGAAGTAATGTTATCAGTGTGGTTATTTAGCATCTCTAGCTTAGCCTTACTTGGGGCATTCCACACCTGCACAGACTGGTCCTCAGAGCCTGAGACAATGTGGGTACAATCACTAGAAAAGGCAACAGAAATGACATGGTGAGTATGGCCATTTAGTGCCTTTAGCTCAATTCCACACAGAGCATCCCATATTCGCACAGACTTGTCCCAGGACCCTGAGACAATGTAGATGCCATCACTGGAGAAAGCAACAGAACTAACATTGTGAGTGTGGCCATTTAGCACCTGTAGCTGATTTCCACTTGAGGCATCCCACATCCGCACAGACTTGTCCCAGGACCCTGAGACAATATAGATGCCATCACTGGAGAAGGCAACAGAACTAACATTGTGAGTGTGGCCATTTAGCACCTTTAGCTGATTGCCACTTGAGGCATCCCACATCCGCACAGACTTGTCCCAGGACCCAGAGACAATGTGGGAGCCATCACTGGAGAAGGCAACAGAAGTGACATAGTGGATATGGCCATTTAGCACCTTTAGCTGATTGCCACTTGAGGTATCCCACACCCACACAGACTTATCCCAGGACCCTGAGACAATGTATTTGCCATTATTAGAAAAGGCAACAGAACTAACAATGTTAGTGTGGCCATTCAGCACCTTTAGCTGATCCCCACTTGAGGCATCCCATACCCGGACAGACTTATCATTAGACCCTGAGACAATGCAAGTATCATCACTGGAGAAAGCAACAGAAGTGACTTTGTTGGTGTGGCCATTTAGCACATTCAGCTTACTTCCACTTGAGGCATCCCACACCTGCACAGACATATCCTCAGAGCCTGAAACAATGGAGGTGCCATCAGTAGAGAAGGCAACAGCTGTGATGGTCCTGGTTGTTTTTATCACCATTGGTAGTATGGCCATGGGTTTCAAATAAGTTATATGAGGAATGTAAGGGAATTGGTTTTTCCACTGCTGAGAGAGAGTAGAGCCTGTCCACCATGTAGCCAAAGATGAAATATAGAGGTGAGGTGTTGACAGAGCAGCAGGGCTATTAGTGAAATAGGTGGTGAAATTTGCAGCTTCAGTAATATTGGCAGCCAGCCCTGGTTGGTTGTTTATATTCTGACCAATTGGCATTAGATATAAAATGTGTGAAGCAATGTGATTTTTACCTTCAAGACCCACTCACTTGCATGCTGAAGTATAATTTTACACTGATCACTTAATCTAAGCAGATGCATAGCCTCAATCCAGAAGAGGATGTGAATCTGAAGAAAGTTACTGATGTAGTCACTAAAATCATCCCCATCAATGACCAATGGTCTAGTTTGGGCCAGATGGCTTGCCCAGTAACAACAGGCATACTTTAGAACAGCACTTATATTGGTGTTGACACGTGCTGCAAGCTCTTGGTCCTGACTGTTAAAAATAGATGATGATGATATTTCACCAATGTTGAAATGCAGACCTGAGTCAGCTGATAATATGATATTAAAGCAAGCTTTTGTGAGGAGAGCATGTTGATAGGCCTTGTCACATAACATGTCAATATGATGACCATCAAGCTCAAAAGGTTGTGCATAGATGAAGATGAAATCAGAGAAAGATGCATGATACCACAAAACCTGGCCATCTTTGCAGTAGAGAACAGCATGAAGGTCTCTTAAAACTGCATTCACTACTTCATCATCAGGCTCAGAGAGAAGGGCAGCAGTAACTGATGTGGATGTGCGTTCAATGGTGCAGAGGAAGGTATGAAGGATGCACAAGCGTGCCCTGAAGATATCTTCAGAAAGATCAGAAAAAGCCTGGCAAAGAATGTTTTGGTATAGTTCATCAATCAGCAATGATTTTGTTGCATGACTCTCTGAATTGCGTGAAAGCAGCTTCTCAAGTAGCATGCTTTGCTCCCGCCGGGTGATTGAATGACGTGGCGTCAAGTATCTTACCACTGTTGCAGCGAAGATGAAAAGACCATCTGCCTGCTTTGCTGCTTTGTCCAGCTCTGGCCCATCAAGGTCTGGAAGCTTAGCCCGCAAGTAAGCATCAATGTCAGACCTTACATCCTCTTTCGGCACATCTTGGAGACGGCGGACAACTTTCGGCGGCAAGGACTCACAGAGCTTGGTTACATCAGGGTCTGGTCGGCTCGTGACAAAAAACTTGAGTCCTTGTAAGGAACGTCTGTCAATGGCTTTGAGCAAATCTGCAAGAAACGCCGAGCCTTCCTGGCCCTCAATCTCATCTAACGCATCAATAATGATGAGGTAGGGCGGGAGTTCATGACGTTTGGCTTTGGACTCCTGCCAGGGACCACAGAGGAGGTCATCCATCTGCTTGGAAAGCTTGTCGTAGGAGTCGAACTTGTCTGCTTCATGTAAGGCATGGGCGTACGATCGGGATTTCTGGGCAAGCTGGTATCCAAGAGTGGGAAGAATGCGGATCCGCTCTCTCGTCTCTTCGAATTGGCGCGAGCAAAGAAAGGTGCCACCCAAGACGGTGTGCGGATCGGGGTTCTTCTTTGTGTCTGTGTCAAGTCTGTCGAAGTATTCAGCGATGGTGTATGCGATAGTCGTCTTCCCAGAGCCGGCTTGGCCGGTCAACCAGAAGACAGACGGGCTGTCCGGTGAGCTGTCCATCGCCCATCCAACTATATCTTCCCTTATTTTCATGCGCGTTCCTTCGGTGCACGCCTCACGCTTCAACCCTCCTCCCAGATCAGTGTTGTAGATTGCCTTCCGGCCGCAAAGTAATCGTTCCAACCGCATTTTCTAATTATATGGATTAGGATTGCTCACACGCCAAAACGTTCTTACCTTGATATCAGAGCCTATCTCATACATCTTCCTCTCCGTGCTCCAGGCGATGCCAAGCTAGATGCGACCTATGAGTAAATGTGGAACCTGATAGGAGCATAGATACATACAAGTACGGTCTTCGTAGCCTCGTCAATCCGTTTGAAGCATTGCGCGATGGTCCTCTTGTCTACTTCGCTTTCCAACAACTTTTTGAATACCCTTCTCGATGACATTTTCTTCAGTACATTGATTTCCTTCTGAAGTGTCCTGCAAGGAATCACAGTCACTAGTGCGCATTCATTACAAAACGAGAACGTACTCGGAAAAGGTCTTCATCCTATCCGACGCAGAATCGGGAACACCATCATCTACAGCCTTGTCCATGGCTTTGAGCCTTTCTGCCGTCTGATTGATAGTGTCTCGGAGGGCGTCATTGTTGTCTCCGACCGCCTAACGCAGTTGATCAGTATTGTGTGCACATGGAGACTGACAACGCACATCTTTCAACTCGATGAGGGCGTTAATAGCAGCCACAGGTCCTTTGGCGGGAGTTCCATCGAGACATCTCTCGACCTTCTTCAGCAGGAGTTCTATACCTCGCCATGCCAGTGCCAATTTCGAGCTCTCCCTTTGGGGATCCACCGCGAATGGCTGGGCACTGGATGAAGTCGGAGTTGCACCGAGGTCGGTTCCGTGGATCCGATCTGTCAGATCGGTTCAATGTCTTCGCTCATCAGCCACAACGGTGATAACTTTCTCACCTATACCATCCACAGGATCCATGATCCCCGAAGGGTGAGCAAGTGGAGAAGGATATCGTTCGTGTTCTTCAAGGTGATCAAGCTATGGACTGCGCTGAAGGTGTAACTCGGCCGCTCACCAATACGTGTGGCATCGCCAGTCGGAGACGACACACTGGTTTCTGGAGAACCCGGCAGCCCGGGTACAGCGATATCGTTGGACGAAACTGTAAAATATTGGAAGTTGGTCTTTGTAAAGTTCGATCGGGGTTCGGACACACCTTGAGGCGAGGCGATATGGGTGGGCCTCCCACCTGCGAAAGATGGAGAGCCCGGACGCACGAATGTGCCTGCAGGATAGGGCTCAATTATGAGCCAGGTAGTTGAACTGTTGTCCAACTAATGCACTTACCAGCTAGCGAACCTGAGGGTTGTGGGGTGATTGTTCTGATTGTATCGATCGTATGGCCCTCGGCATGAATTGAGGTCTGCGATGGTGACGGAAAGACGGGTGTTGAACCCGACGAAGCAACAGCGATCCGTTTTTTAGGCTTGAACCAGCGCAATAACACTTCTCCTTTGGCGGTGAGGACATGGTGGCAAGAGACAGAAAGATAAGTCCCTTGCGGAAGAGATCAAATGATGCTATGATAAGATTGTGATATCCAAACATCAGTTGGCGACTTTTAGCCACCAACACGTGATTTTTGATGGTTATGTAAAGCAAACCAGTTCGCAATTTCGAAGGGCCACACAAGGTCCAACCAGGAGGTAATACAGCAACCGACCAAAACACAAGTTGTTTGAAGGATATATTTATTAAGGGTTATACAGTACAAGTATGAACAAGAAATCAAGTAACAAGAAATCAAGTAATACACAGTACAAAACATGGCGCCACATACACAGTGCAAGAGGCTTGCCGTCATAAACGAGGGTAGGTGCAGATGAGGCGACGTGCAGGGTCCACGCCGCCTCGGCGATACGCCACCTCCAACCCCTGTTCGTGGCAACTGGCTCAGGCTTCAGTGGCGTCCCTCTTGTTGCCGATCCTATTGTCAATTTGTGATCGAGGCAGCGATGGTACGATGTGGTGGTGCTGGTAATTGGCTGTCGAGGTTGAGGCAGGTGTTGTAGTTGAGGTGGCTCTCAAGGAGGGTCAGGATGGTGGTGGTGGTTGTGGCCCAAGTGAACGCGGCAAACGAACTGCTTGAATTTGGGTAGGTTACATAACGAAAATGGATCACGTGCTTGGTGGCTAAAAGTCAAAAGCTCCAAACATCCCCTCTTGTTACGATTGTTACGATTTGACATCTATCTACACCTACAGGAGACTCAGGTTATTCTAATAAGGTAACCTCGATAGACCAAGTGGTAAAGAAATGAGTGAATATATGTAAATATAGTATGAAAGTGTAAATGGTCATCCTTCTACAGCCTAACACTCAAAAAGAGAGGCCAGAGGGGGTACAAGGGTGAAAACCGTTGGGATACATATTAATTATATCGCGATACTGGGTGAATAAGGGTTGAAAAGCTAATGCTTGGTTTTTCGTCGTCTAATTCTGAGGCGGCCGCCGGGTCTGCGTGTTTTGAGG
>Ga0307513_10012519_pt1 | contig 10459 bp, 11 predicted proteins | sample 15_EM_MG_FD_202174 | JGI IMG/M metagenome (GOLD analysis project Ga0307513, IMG submission 202174) | Populus trichocarpa ectomycorrhiza microbial communities from riparian zone in the Pacific Northwest, United States - 15_EM | ecosystem: Host-associated > Plants > Roots > Unclassified | place...
ATTAGTAAGGAAATTGCCAAAATATTCGTATTAGGTGAATCCTTGTTTTGCATCCATTAGAATCCCTGTCCCGTTTGTGTCTTGCTTAGCTGCTAAAAAGGGCAGAAAAACACAGCAAAAGATGAGGTTATGTAGTAGCATATTAAATCATAACGAGAGAGAGAGAGAAAAAAAGAGGAAGGGGGCAAGGGTTGTTTTCCAGGAGGGAACGGAGCTTTGAAGTCTGAAAAAGCACAACTGTAAATAGGAAATGTCACAAGAAAATCACAAGTACAATGTCTTCTGGATCAGCTCATGTGTCCAACAAAATTCATAATCACGCTTGGACAGCCAAAAAACACTCTCATAAAAGTCCATATGTTCGCTATCAAACAGGAACCATCCCACAAGATCCAACTACGAGCCTTGCTCTGATTTCAACTTGCATAAACCTATGACCAACCCAAGACATAATCAAGAACATAGACCAGTACCAGAGAGAATGGATACAGGAAGTATGCCAGAAAACAGGTCCAGAGAGGAAATGTGGTGCGGAAGCTGGCAAAGGCGCCCATCACGATGCACACAATACAAATAACCAGCACTTCAGCTGAGAAGTCCCAGGTCAATTCCCTGAAGTAAACAAGGGCCAAGAACACTGATAGGCAAAGGACATTATTCATAGTGACTGCCCCATATAGCTGCAGTAAGAAAAGCCATCAAGGTCAGCATTCAAAAAAACCGCAGTTTCTTTTATGATTGCATGATTATGTACTAACATAAGACTGCAAGTTGCCTCCTAAGAATGTAAGCAAGGCACAGAGTTATCTCTGAAATTAAACAGAGGATAATTCTTTGTTTATTTTCATCCCCTGTAATAAAGGCAAGTCATTTCAAAGGCAACCTTTCAGAAAGCACAACTACCATCCATACTATGAGTCTCCGTAAGTGGTTCATTGAGCTTGTGCTTCTTAGGATATCCCATTTTTCACTACCATGTAAATGGTTAGTGCTGTATGGGGTGTTTTTAGACAGGATACTGCATCACATGCCCAACTGAAATGAGTTAACATTTAGAGGAGATAATGCAAGGAACCATCTCAAATTGAAATGCATTCAGCTTGGAAATAGAAATCAATAACAAGTTCAGAATAGCACTGTGCTTTTGATGCTGCCTCCTTTGGCAATCAGAAATTATATTCTTGAAGACAAGCTATAAAACTGTACTCGAAATTTTTCTATTTTAGATTGAAATGTGACCTTTTAAATAGTTGCAAATGCCTACAGTAAATTATAATCAACTTTAAAGAGCAGGAAGCTGAAACACTGGGACTGGTAAGTAAGAAACACACCTCAGAAAATGTTAACGAGGCAGTGGTGACTTTCTTACGGCTAGCGAAAATGATTGCTGATACAGCTTCACTAGAGTTGGTAGCCAACGGAAGAGCAATAAATGAGATGAAGAAAGTAGGAATACTTGTTGCATCAGAGAAATTGTCAACAGCATCCACCAGAGGATCCGCGAAAGCAGCAGCAATAACAGCACCAGCCAACAACATCAGTGATGCTTTGAAGGACGTCCACCTGGGGTTTTTGACTCCCCCATCACTCTCTCCCTCCTCTGGTTCCTTAGACCCCAATAGAGCGTGTGCTTTCTTTGTTTTCTGCATGAATTACGAAATCAAATGATCATATGATACTATGGCACTAAGGTAAGCCACAATACTGCCACTTACATCATGAAAGTTATCCAAGTACTTATGTGTCCGGGGACCAGGGTCAGGAGAGCCACCTCCTACACGCATTGCCTCATCAAGCCATTTTTGGATACCATTAATGAACTCCCTAAAATTAATAAGATTATCATTAGTTTTGTCAAAATCTTTAATTAATTTAGAAACAGCATCATCCTTGTCGAAGTCTATCTCTTCAAACCGGATTCCTATGACAAGTGCCTTTAATTCAGAAGCAGAAAGGCAACCATCACCATTCTCATCAATAGTGTTGAACAACCTGGCATGGTGTATACATTAGAAAATTACAAATTAAAAGAGGTATAGATTGAAAGGCAAAGACTATCAGTTCAGGTGTTATGGAAGCATGGAACTGACTTTTGTACGACACTTTCATCCAGTGAACTGTCATCAGCCAAAAGCCTTCCTAAAGCACGCTGTTTTAAATGCTTTAAAATTCCTGACATCACAAGTTTGTGCCTTGTATACTTAAGTTTTCTCTCCTGGATCCAAGGCTGAAAGACCTGTCCGATATAATATGAAAGGAAAAACATTAATTTGGAAAGAAGCCCCAAAAACAGATCGTAGAAGGCTAGATTGTAGCATCTGATAAAACACAGGCAGGCACCAAACACACATTATTTGACTCAATTATAACAAGAACCCAAGCCGCAGTATCTAACATTTGGGCCTTAAAATATAACTACTAAATAGGGCAACTCAGTCGATTCCTAACCTATTTTAAGCAAGGGAAAACACCAAAGTAGTATCAAGTTCAAACATATATTGTATGGCTGTCCGACAATTGTTAAAAACATTACTAGCAATAAATTTCTTCAGTGACAAAAAAGAGAAAAATTGAAGTAATTATTTGCACAATATAGCATGCACAATCTTACATTGGTATATTCAAACTAATCCACCCTAACAAACCTGCAACATTGTAAACAAATCACAGACCGTAGAATGGAGAAAACATACACTGGTAGCTAAATTTTTTGCACTCGCTTAGAGCAATAAGCCATTAATTACCTAGAGCAAAAACTGAAAAAAAAGAAAAAGTTTCTACGAAGCTTACAGATATTCACATTCTAGATTTGACTAAAACTTGCAAATTGCTAGGGTCTACTGAAAATAAACTAGATTTACCAAATAACTGCCTGGCTCTTAAAATTCTGGTCTAAACTAGCAAGAAGTCACACCTCAAAAAACAAGAAGTCTGTGATGATAAGGCCAGGGTCTATTCATACTCCTTTTCCAAAACCAGATTCTTTGGATGTGAATTTCTCACAATATGGAAAAGAAAGTGCTTTGGTTTTGAGCACATTTTCATTGAAGTAGCAACTGGCAACTCGACAAGACACCTTATCCAGCAAGTCACCTTCCAAGAGGTGCATGTCAGTTTAGGATGCAGCTCACTCACATGATGATAAATAGCATATTTATTATGTTCACAGAGTACGGAGTAACACTTAGGCCCTTAAAGGCTACCACTAATCAAGAGGTTGATTTCCAGATTAATTTGTCAAGTACAAAATCATTAAATGACATTTGTAGAATTTAGAATATAATGAAACTTGGAGGAATTATTAGGTCTCACGAGGGTATCAAAAGAATCTAAACTTAATATGCATCAACGTTGGAAACTGTGCAACCATAGAGATCGAAACTTTATGGTAATTTTAGTATGCATATCATCCTTAACCAAGTAAAACCAAATAAACTTCATCGATCTTTGAAATTATAACATGTTACTGAACCTAGCAACATTTGCAATGTCAAATTGTTTAGGAATTAACATAATAATTAAGTCAAATTGTAGGGCCCCAATCTAGAGAGGTTATATTAAGAGAAAAGATGACCTAACTGCGTTGTTAGAAACATAAGGGACAAGCTCAAAACTATGCTTCCCAAGCATACCGAGTGCAATTATAAACATGGGCTCCTATTTCAATGAACTACAAAATATGAAAGCATGTGGAATGCCCGTTTAGTTCCTGCCAAAACTATGCAGCCAAAAGCAAGCCTTGTAATTTTATGGGCTACAAAGAAGTGGGGACTGCAACAACGAGGTAGCTTTTAGCTTCTCAATAAAAAAAAACAGCTTAATAATATCTACAAACTAGGTACACAGGAAAGAAAAATAGTTACCTGGTAAAGACAGTAAGATATCAAGATAGCAAGAGATAAAATTAGCCCAATCAAGACTGCTAAGTGCTTTCCTGAAGTTGAATGGAGGGTTTGCAGTAGTTGAACAACAACAAATGGAAGAATAGATATAGCCATTATTCTTGCAGCATAGCATGTCCAAATATCAGTACTAACTCCACTGCCTGCAAACATGGATAAATTATTTTGAGTATGGAGGCATCTAGTATATTCAACCACAATTTTCATACTGTTTCACATCACAGCTCCAATTGTAATCAATGCAATAAATTTGATAATGAATGTGCAATGTTTTAGAATGATATTTGTTTATAAAATTGGCATACAAGTAACCATGTAATTACTTCAGAATTTGATGGCTTCCATTATCAGTATAATGTTTCACATTTCACAACCCCAGCCCCTCCCCCTCTCTTTCAATTTCTGTAGGATTTAAATCCCTCCCCCCATCATTCCTTTCATACATCTGCTGCTAAGCTCAGCTCCCTCTAAATATTACATTTTTTTTCTGATTTTCACTCATCCTTTCCCTTTCTGTACTGTCAATAGAATGCCATAAATTATGCCTTATTAATAGCTGTTAATTTAGGTTGTATATAGGAGAGGAGATTTAACTTACCATGTATAGATTCCTAAAATCACTATGTAATTAGCATGTATAGATTTAAGTTTCTTTGCATAACTGGCAATCTTGCCTAGATAATGAAAGACCTTCTCAAGAGAGGGCAATTCGAACCATTCTGTTACGGTTTCAGAGTCATTCTCTAAGAAATCTTAGTTCTAGTTTTCCCAGTCATAGCCTTAGTACTTATGGAGAAGTTAGATATTGTTTGTCCATTCTGATTGATTTACTAGCAAAAATTATGTTGCTTGGGAGTTTCAATTGGAGACCTTCCTAAAGGGTAAAGAGTTGTGGGGACATATAGATGGTAGTAGCAAAAGAGGATCTACCGGGGAAAGGTCTCTGACCGCAAGGAAGCTTGGGATGCCAAAGATAATAAAATCATATCCTGGATTCTTGGTTCTATAAAGCCACATCTTATTATCTCTACGTCCTCATAGGTCTGCAAATGCTATGTGGAATTATCTCAAGCAAGTCTATAACTATGACAAAAATGTTAGGCGTTTCCAGCTTGAGTTGGCCATTGCTAACTATACTTAGGGGGATCTATCAATTAAAGACTACTACTCTGGTTTTCTGATTTTAAAAATGATTATTCCGACCTTGTTGCAACCATGGTCTCTAAAATACAACACGTACACAAAACCAGACAAAGAGATCAATTTCTAATGAAATTGAGGCTTGACTTTGAATCTATTTGTGCCTCTCTAGTAAATAGAGATCTTAGTCTGACTTTGGAGGTCTGTTATGAGAACTCTTGCGTGAGGAACAACGCTCAATACTCGAAATATTATGGAGCAGTCTTGTGTTGCTTCTAATACTGTCTCAGTTGCCTATGTTGCTTAAGGCAAGGGCAAGGGTTGTGACATGAGCACCACATAATGCTATAGTTGCAAGAAATATGGTCATAATGCTCCTAACTATCCTCAAGAATTTTGTAATTGCTGCAAGTAGTCAGGGCACATTATTAAGGATTGTACTATTCATCCTTAACGCTTCAACAAGGTCTATCATGTTGTTGTTACTGGTGACTTACAGCCAACTATGCCTGTTATTGTAACTTCTGTTGCTGGTTTATAGTCTCTAGCACCTTTTCTAACTCAGGAAACAATGCAAGAAATGATTGTGAGTGCATTTTCAACATTGGGTCTTCAAGGTATTGGTTCTTCATATCTCTTTTAGATCTTAGACGCAGGTGCTTCTAATCATATGAATAATTATCTAAATGATTTAAGTAATGTAAGAGAATATCGTGGCTCTTCACATATTCAAACAGCCAATGGTAGTGCTCTACTCAATATAGCAGTTGGTGATACATCTTCTTACTTTAAGGATGTTCTTATATCACCTGAATTTAGTTTCTTTTGGCCAACTTTGTGGACCAAAATTATGATGTACATCTTACTCCTTGTGGTTTTTGTTGTGCAGGATCAAATGTCAGGCAATTGATAAAGAATGGGCCTAAGCATGGATGTCTTTTTTATCTACAACTACCTATTCCACAAAGTTTGCCTTATTTCTCTATACTGTCTTTATCTTCTAAAGTTCTATCTAATATGTTGAAATTTGGTCTATTGAATAATAAAGAGTATTCTTCTTCCATTGTGTTTTCTAATTGTGCAACTTGTAAACTTGGCAAAAGTAAAACCTAACTCTTTCCTTCTGAAGGAAATAGAGCCACCTATAATTTTGAGATCATTGTGATGTTTAAGGTATTAGTCTTATTATTTCTCATGCCCAATACAAATGTTTTCTGACAATCATTAATGACCACAGCAAATATACATGGATCTATTTCTTGCAGCACAAATCAAAAGTTTTTCATATGTTCAAACTATTCTTAGCTCTTTTTGACACTCAATTTTCAGTTGATGTTAAAATTCTTTGGTCCGACTCGAGTGGAGAATATATATCTCATGTGTTCCAATCTTTCTTGCAATTTAAAGGTATACTTTCTCTCAACATTCTTGTCCATATAATCCACAACAAAATAGAGTAGCTGAACGAAAGAATCGTTATCTTCTAAATGTTGTCGGAACCATGCTCATTAAGTCTTCAGTTCCTCCTAAGTTTTGGGTAGAAGCATTTACCACAACAACCTTTCTCATAAATAGATTGCCTTCCCCAGTTTTGGATTTCGAGTCTCCATATTTCAGGCCTCATACAAATCTTCATATTTTTAGGTGTGTATGCTTTATAAAAACCAAGATATAGAGGGGAATAAAATTAAAAAAATTAATTCTGGACAAGTTTCTAGGGATTAATTGTCATTCTTGGTATAATTTATGCCCATGAGCAAATGTACATGCTAGACAAAATTTGATATGTAAATTGTTAATAAGGAAAATAGTAAACATTCATCTTGTCTGTCATAATCAATTTGGTGGTGGTTAGAATGATTTTTTTGGGTATCCAATTGTTTAGAAGCTGCCTAGTTTAATTAGTGAGATAATGATTTGTAGTTTAATTATCCACGATTTGATGTTTAGAAGCTGGTTCATATGATATTTTTCTGTCACAATACAAGTATACCCAGGATTTTATGGTTGTTGTTGGTCTCCATGACTCTACCCCTCTTGATACTTACTCCCTTGGAACTTAATCTCAAGCTACTCAAAGAAGAGGGTAATTTGTTATCAAACCCTGAAGCCTATCATACATTGGTTGGCAACTTGGTCTATCTTACAATTACTAAACCTGATATTTCTTATGTGGTCCAACATGTTAGCTAGTTCATGGCTTCTCCTCGGCACCTTCATATGGCTACAATTCGACGAATCATTTGCTATGTCCATGGCATAGCTTTGCAGGGACTTTTCTATCTTGTTGGTATTTCACTTGATCTTTTAGCATATAATGATATTTGATTATGTGATTATGCCGGGTGTAGTGACACTCGATGTTCTACTATAGGTTGGTGTATGTTTCTCAGTCCGGCTCTTATTTATTGGAAAAGTATGAAACAAGATTGTATTTCTAAGTCCTCTACCAAATATAGGGCTATATCCCAAGCTTATGTTGAGATACATTGGCTCTGAGGGCTATTGGCTGAACTTAGCTTCTCTTCAGGAGGCGCTACTTCTCTTCATGCAAATAAACACTACTATCATTCACATTTCAATCAATCTCATCTTCTATGAATGCACTAAACTTGTTGAGGTTGGTTGCCACTTCATCTGTAAGGCGTTTGAAGCTCAAACTATCTCTCTTCCTCATGTGTCTAGCAATCTTCAAGTGGCAAATATTTTTACCAAGGCTCTCACACGGGAGCAACATAATTTTCTTACAAACAAATTGATGCTTATGGATAACCCACATCAATTTGCCGGGGATAGTTTTCAGACCCGGCCCGATCCAAGGCCCGAGTTCCGGGTTTTGACCGGGTCATCGGGTCGCTTGGGTCAATTTTATTTTTTTTAATTAAAATAACGTCGTTTTAGTAAAAAAACAAAAATCAACGGGTTGCAACCAGGTTTTGACCGGGTCTTGCCGGGTCAACCGGGTCACACCAGGTCAACCCGCTGGGTCACACCGGGTTATTCCTTCCTCTATTTTTTCTTCAACCCGGCCCAGTTCCAGCCCCGGGTCGGCCGGGTCCCGGGTCGACCAGCCGGGCCGGGCCGGGTTTAAAAACTATGGCCGGGAGGGTCAATAGAATGCCATAAATTATGCCTTGTTAATAGCTGTTAATTTAGGTTGTAAATACTCTCATAAATAGAAGAGGAGATTTAGATGTATAGCTTCCTAAAATTACTCTATGTAATTAGCACGTAGAGATTTAAATTTCCTTGTATAACTGGCAATCTTGCGTATATAATTAAATAACTTCTCAAGAGAGAGGGCAATTAGAACCATTATATCATGTACAAAAGGGCAGCATTCAATATTCGGAAAGCTTATGATGTGTAATCTCAAGAAATTTTATGAAAATGTTCACTATATTTGATGTCCTCATGCATCATACATTTAATTGCAACATATTTAATAAATATGTGTTCGCAAGACAAAATGCATCACTTGCACTGTTTTCTAAAAGAGAGGGGTAGCATTTATCCTAAAAAAACCAAGGAAACAATTAAACTGCACAAAAAAATCCTGTCTAGGAATGTAAATCTGGGCTTCAGAAAACTGATACAGATTGAGCATAACCTTATACCTCTAGATTTTACCAGATTAACAGCCTCGCAAGATTTCTCCACTAGTTTAAGTAAATAAGTTAAGTCTGATACTTCAGTTTGCATATTATCTAAGAAATACTGCTTATAATCTTCCAAGACAAAGAATGGTAAACAATATTAACCACATTTTCTGATGCCATAGTGCTTTAAATCTTTCAGAACTCAGCGTCTGTCTCTAAGTTCTGTCGATACCATGTTAATTCTAAGAAAAGAGACATACCAGTTAGGCTGAATCTTTTTGTGTCCTTTCGGTCTATTGCAGAGTTTTCTGTCTCACTCATGTCACATTTTCCGACAACAACACACGATCCCCAGATAACTGTAAGAAGCATTACAGTTGACCCGGCCAACAAGCCCATTCCAACCGAGACCTGGCTTTGAGCAGTTTCAGTACTTCCAGAAAGTCCAGAAACTATGGAGCAAAGGGGAGAAAATTAGACAATGTTACCAAACAAAAGCTATCTCGTGTCACCAAAATCGCCATATACAATACAATTGGCAGTAATAATCAAAATGATTCGACAATCACTTTCCTTGTATCCGTAACACAGAAAATTCACATTCACATTCACATAAAAACTAATTCTTTTCATTTTCAGATTCAATGTTTCACTGTAAATTTTTAATGCTATGAGTAAATATAAATGACTATAGAAAAAATATAGAAAGAGGTAAACAAAGTGTGTGTGTAAAAAGCAGGCAACAGTATAAAGCACAAAAAGAAAAAATCTAAAAACTACAAATTTTAAAAAACAAAATCTAGAGGAAGAAAATAAAAAAACTCTTTTTTTTGCCGGTAAAACCATCAGATTCAAAAACCAGATAATTTCACACCGAAAATTATATATATATAGATCGATCCAAAATGTTCATGTCATTTTTAATTAAACAATCGAAAATTAAATCCTAAATATCCAGATCACAAAACGAGATTAGTAAAAGTTGAAATTAATAAATTCTACCTCAAATCAGTCATATTTTCCACAACCAAAAAGAGAAAAAAGGAGATGAAATTACCGAGAATGAGCAATGCATCAGGAAGAGCACCAAGGACGGGAAGAAACAAGCCACCAATAATACCAGGTCCCAGAATCTGAAGCAAAAGCTCACTCCCACTAGACAGATATGTAGCGGCAAAGAACATCAAGTAGCCATAGACGAGAATCAAAAACAAGTTTCCAATCACCGTCGTAGTGCAGGGCAGGAAGCCGTAGGTCTGCTCGCACGTCTCCTCTGCACTACTCTTGAGGGCGAGATGGAAAGGCGATGATGTAGTTTGATTAAGGGACTGATTGTTGTGGACGCCATCGGAGATTAGATCAGACGGATCAAAGGGGGAGTAACGTGAATGCACGGTTGTGATTAGGAGGAGGAGGAGGAGGATTGGGATGGTGAGGACGAGGTGGCGTCTGTTAAAACTGAAACTGTTCCTCATGGCTTGGTTTCTTTGTAATGTTTAAGACATGAACAAAAAGAGAGGAACTGATGGCCAAGTGTTTTCCAAAGGGATTGGTCGTTAGATAGACGGGGGGAGTTCTGAAAACTAAAGGACGAGGTTAGGTTTGGTGAGATAGGCCGTGTCCTAGCCGCGTCAAGCTTCCAGATATGGAAGCTGTACCGTTTCAACTTGAAAATCACGACCCCACCTGTTTTCCGTATCTAAGAGGAAACGGCTTAACTATTTTAAGATTCTGCTTTTATATATTTAATCGTATTCTTATAAAAGTTACTGTGTTTTTAATTCATCTTTCCTTTGTATTTTTTTTTTTTTCTATCAA
>Ga0307513_10012520_pt1 | contig 10459 bp, 6 predicted proteins | sample 15_EM_MG_FD_202174 | JGI IMG/M metagenome (GOLD analysis project Ga0307513, IMG submission 202174) | Populus trichocarpa ectomycorrhiza microbial communities from riparian zone in the Pacific Northwest, United States - 15_EM | ecosystem: Host-associated > Plants > Roots > Unclassified | place...
CAATGGATGACTTTTCGAGAGGCAAAGCCACTGAGCCACAGCATAGAGCTACCGTATACGGAAGGTGCGGAATCTGCGTGTCTCATCAGTCCATGGGATAGCAGCTTACATCAAGTTACAGTAACACAAAAAAGATGTAAGTCTTGGTGTTTTTTTTTTTAACGTTTGCAGGTCTCGTGCGCAGTATGATGTAACCACCAACCTTAAGTTTACTCTGATCGATTGCGATGAGCTTGGCAACCCTATCCAATTACATCCAGGACTCGGCAATCTTCCGCTGCATCCCGACCAGGATGGATGGTCTTCGGTTCTTGGTTCCTGGAACGGCACTCCTGATGATCCCAGTCCAGCCAATCGCGTAAGCGAAGTAAATCCGGAAAACGAACATGCCATCCCCGCCCCCGCCATAGACCCTCCAAGGAATGTCCGTCCCAGCCTCCCAAGAATCTTCTGCCAATACCCCAAGTGCTCCGGCAATAGGTAAGCTGCCCCTCTCCACTCCGTGCTATAATCCTACTTACTATATCATACTAACATGTATCCACCACATCGGTAGTGGTCCTCATACTTGCGCCCCAGGCAGATTTACCTGCGAGGACCCGAATTGCTCTTGGCCGGGAACCTTCAAGACGAAGCAAGCCTTCAACAGGCACTACCACGCCATGCACCACAACGACCGTGTAGATTGTCCAATTGAAGGGTGCATGCGTGTTGGAGCTCAAGGGATCAAGCGGGCTGATAATCTTGCTGCCCACATGTGGAACAAGCACCGTATGTCATTCTAGGCTGCCATCTAGGAATTAGGCTTGCTAGTGCTAGGATCGTTTATGTTACCCGAGATCTTGTCGTCTGATGTCTTTACTTGATGGAACAGTCATTCTCTTATAACCTTCATTGTTTTCCGTTGTGTTTATCTTATTTGCTATATGCTCTGCCCTCGGTTCTGCACTCATACCCGCTCAATTACGGTATGCCTTCAAGCCCTGTTCCCATTTCATATCATGTAGCCGCCGTCATCTGGTTGTTCCACCTGATCAACGCCCGTATTGTGCTTTCTTCTTCTTCTTCCCCCTTTTGCCATTCATTCATCCTTCCCCTCTCTTCACACAAACCACTTGGCCTCTACCTTTCCTAACCCTGTCTCGATTCTCCTTATACACCCAGATAAATCTCCAGTATGCAATGAATTTCAAGCCTCTCCCCTCGCCACTTCTACACACTTATCAAGACTCCGACCTCTGGAGATTGATCTTTGTTTAATAGCCGATTCCCCTCATCTGAGACTTTAGTTATAGCGCGTAAAGCAAGTGACATAAAAGGGAGTGTGACCCGAAACTGGGGAAATGATAGCTTAAAACATAGCTCGTGCACAGGCTAGAATTGGCTTGGATAGGGTTCAAGCACTTGTAAGGGAGGAGGAGAATGCGCATCTGGATAAAGTAGATAATTTCAATGTTGGGGTTGATATTGTAAAGGCTTCCTCAATTTGATGTGTTGCTTCCCGCTTGCTTATTTCTCTATCACAACACCTTTTTTTCTTTTTTTTTCTTTTTTTTTCTTTCTTTTCTTTTTTGCTGCAACCTGAACTTTTCTGTTTTCAATCCGAGGCACATGTTGAACAATTTTGAGGAAGTATGATCAGACCTGGACCCACCAACCCAAGACAGGGCAGCTGTCACAAGTCTTATAAATTGAGGGTCACGGTGGATTGTATAATAGAAGCACGAGAGGGAAAGAACCAAAAAAACGGTATGAGGGGCAGAAACTTATTCGCTGACTTGACTTCTACATCTGTGCGTGAACATGGCCCTTAAGTACCAAAAACTAATACTACACGCCCACGAGTAGTCCCTATACCCTCAGACCATTTCCATCAGATATCGTATGATCTGGCTACCCCTCAGTTCCCCCGCTTTTTTTTTCACCGCAACTTCCCCTCTTTTGTTCACCGCAACTACCCCGCTTCTCGCAGCCTTCACCGAATACCAAACGCTCATCGGTCATGCTTCCGGTATACTTCTAGCATATTCTAATAGGGATGCACTGACAGGGATGTGGGCGTAGGAGGTGCCGGTGATTCACAATAACAAGTAGGTTGAATTTGACCCGCCAATCCTGTTGAGAATCAATGGCGATCACCAGGTGCTCAAGTATATTTTTCTTTGTACCCTTCCCATTTGTCACTCGTCAGTTGTTAGTCTCATTTGCCACCCATTATGAAGCAAAAGAGGAGGAACGCGTTACCCTGATAGTATACGGTGTGTGTGGATTCGCACTAATGTGGTGATGGACATAATCAGGATTGTGTATATAATGGGGGACATGTTCGATAATGATCTGATCGAGGACCCGATGATAGAATGATCGATGAAACGGGGGACCCTGATCGAGTGATCGATCATGGCCACTGCTGGAGCATGGTCGAGTATAGTCGATTATCATCCACTATACTCGAGTATGATTCATTTTGCAGTTAAAGAATTAACGGCGTAAAGTCTGGCTGAAACAATTGGTATCTAGTGTGCCGGCAGACTCCCTTTATATAAGTTCATAGTATCACCCAACACTATGATTAGTAGAGTGATCAGTCATGATTCCAGATGCGCGTGTATACTCGATGATGGCCCTTATGCGTTCCAACTCCTGGTAAACCTTAACCACTAACCTCCAGTGTTCCCTAGTGCCAATTCCTAAAACATCCTAAACGTTCCTCCTTAAGCTAACGTCTCAACCAAACATATCATCACTCTTCCGATACCAAACTAGCCCATAGTGCAACCATTGTCAAACCCAATTCCTCTCAGCCAACCCCATCAGTGTTCAGACTATCGTGCAGGTATGGAACCTTTGTGAATTTCAACATAGACAAGAAAGTTGGATACGAATCCGAACAATATACACTTGATTCCTCCTTGATTTAACTCTTTGCACTCTCTCACTTCTGTTCACTTCTCCGCTCGTCCTTCTTCCCTCAATCAGCACCTCATAATAACAAATACAGTATTAGGTCTCAGACTGGTAGAGTGATGAATAGGCACATTATTTAATAAAACTCAGCAAAATCTGCTTATTCAGTTATCCCAGGAATCGTGCGTTCTGTCACAGGTTCTGTGTTAGTGTACTTGAACTGAAGAGGGTCGCACTCTGGGGATGCGCGCCGCAGTGCTTGCTATCATTCCACACTCTTCTTCTACCCTTTCTCTTGTTTTGCCCAACTTCCTATTTACCACAATCACGCTCATTGCAGCTAGAATCTTAACCTTATCACTTCACTTCTACTGTATAACGTCTCACAAAGCACGGTATATTTTGCAGAGCTATCAAGATGGAGTATTTCATGCAACTGGTGTATATCCTCCGCGATGCCCCTTCCATGGAGAACACCCTCCTCTGTATAACTTGGGTGCACTTTGCCAAAGTGTCGCGCGGTGTTTAGTCTGCCAGTAAACTTTGGATGCCAGAGCCAGAGAGAGTAGATGAGAAGAAAGAAAACGAGGAAAGGGGGACTGTAATCAGTGACCGCAGGGGTAGTCTACAGGAGGACCTGGAATGGTTGAGAGGCTAGCAGTACGGAGGTACAAGTGCGGCGCCTGAGTTTTGTGGGTTCCACAAGGCGAATTTGTTGACCTTGACTGCTGTGGCACGGACAGAACTTATGAGCTGTATCCCCGTAGTGCAACTATCCGCTCAAGTTGCCGGTTGCTAAAAAGTACGTAAGAAAAATTGTCTTACTATACTTGAGCCCGCGCTAGTGCGTATCAGTCACAGCGATCGGAGGTTCCTGATTTCCGGCGTCAAACCTTATCTCGACATCTTATCCAGGGGGGGCTCGGGATATCCCTGTAACTTCGCCCTTCAACATTTTCGAATGGAGCCGCAATGGCTTGGCACCCATGCAAGAGCAACCAGTCAATAAACCCTTCGGCTATCGCTTATCTCACCAGCCGAGCCAACTCACCGGACCTGCTACCCCTCCCACTTTTCATGAATGGGTTCCATTGGCCCCCAACATCGTTTCGGTACATGGGGCCCACATCGTGGCTGCGCACCAAGAGTCTTTTTCGAAGGGAGCTATTGTCGATGAGGGCAACGCATTGGTGGAAGGACCGAGAGCAGCGCAACCACCACGGCCAAACCATTCCCGTCCTCCTCTGCGTAGAGTACCAGCATTCTGGGACTCATTGCTCAAACTCTCGTTTAGAAATAACATAGGTTGATCACATAGGAACAACCTTCAACGCGACCCCACTAGCGCACCCCCCCCCTCAAAAAAAAAACCTCCCCGCCGAAACCTGTGCGACAGCTTTCGGTTCCCCTCGTCTTCATCTTAGCAAACGGAATAAACGACATCCGACGACGCCGCGTGCTCCACCCTTCCCCCAATAATCCTAAGCACAATGTCGCCCCCCGTGAAACCATTCGCGCGGGGGTAAAGCTACTTCTCGAATTTACGACTCAAAATTTCGGCTTCAAGTACCAATTCCACGTAGATGCCCGTGCAGGTCTCGCCGCGGGCGTGGGGTTTGGTTCTCTTCTGGCGCCGAGGTGAAAATTTGACCGAAGCAACTGCAATGTGTGGAGGATTCGCAAGGACCGTTTGGGTGGCCGGCACAGCCCAACCGCTCCAGGCGGCGGCTACTGGAGGATTGGACTGGGAGAATGCGAGATAACCGGCCTGGATGGTATTCCCGTTTGGATGCTGCGGCGGTGGTCTCTTTCGCTCCACTTGGCTTGGGTCATTCTTGGGCGGTGCCGGGCTACACAATGTACTAAGTTTTCATGAAATGTCTAGATTCCAATATATAAGAGCGTTAATCGTTCGGAAGGACCCAGTCGGCACACCCCAACCACGGCATTACTCCGGCGACAGCACGGCTAACTCAGCAGCTGTGAGCGGGGAACTTGCATGCACGGAAGACAGACTCGACCCATGCGCATCTGGAGGATCGAACATTGGCTTTCTGTTGGAATTTTGTCCCCGTATGCTTGATATCGTTTTAACCTTATTCTTTCTTGTTATTCCTTTCATGAAACGCTCTAGTGCACCTTCCCTTGTCTCATCCGAAACTTTATCTCCTTGCAACTGAAAGTTTCTTTTGTGTTTCAGTCAGAAAATTTTCTTCCTCTGAGTGGGTGGTGATTGAGCTTTCACCTACACTGGCATGGCATTAGGGAAGGCGGATCCTATGATAAAGCACCCGATCATCTAGCTAGAAATTTTATGCGAATTTGAACGTCTATCAAGTGCCCAAGTGAATTGCCCAAATTTTAATCAATCTCTTTTCCGATTACTTTACACCTTTTACTCCCTTTACTTGGCCTGAATTCCTACACTTTCCACTCCATACATGCCCCGGATACCGCCACTTCCGTTCCGTTCTCGGACGATGTACAGTCGCTTTAATAATATTTCTAAATTGTTTGGCTAAACCATTTCAGATATAACAAAAAGGCTATCATCTGTCATCTGCCCTCAAGTCGATGTCACATCCGGATGCCTAGGGGCCCACCTCCCCGACTCCTCCGCCGTGCTACTCAGGGCACCCCCCCTCCACAACCTTGACAAAGTTTTACCGTGAAGTGTAATCGATCCCGCGATTGTGGCGACCAGATCGCGGCCTTAGTATACACTTCCCCACACATAGCTGACCCCAGTACGGCCGCCGGCATTCCCTACAGGTAGTCACAATTCCCTTCTGTGTTAGAGAACCGGCGCTTCAATCCCCGTCCCAAAGCATTGAGCTCCGCCTTGGAGAAAGATGGCAGAATAGCACTAACACTTTTATCAGATGAATTCCCAATCCCCCCAATCAACATCTCCAAGACAAACTAAGAGAAACAATTAGTTATACCGGCGGGAAGTTTGTAAATCCCAAACTATTACAAGAGAACATCGCCAGCTGTGAAATGGCTGTGGTAAAAAACACCTACGCGGAGGACTTTTGGGGGCATGTAAAGGTTGGGCAAGAGCACTTTTGGGTACTACATTCCTCCGGCCTTTGCGATCTCTAGTTTGTAGGCAGGCTGAAGGTTACCTCCTCTGCCGTCGCTGCCTCACGGTATGCGTGGACCAGGAAACGGTGGAAAGGAATGGCGAGCCCTGCACCACGTTACCGAATACAAGGAGGATCAATCGAAGGTTTTTTTTTCGGACAGCATGTTGCGCACCCGCCCCTTGAGAGCAGGTTCCGGGTGCCAGGGTTAGGGTTGTGGGTGTTGGCAGAGTTTAGCAGGACGGGGATAGTGATGGGCACGATCAGATCGTGATCGAGTTTTGCTCGATCAATAGTCTGCTCGATCATGGGTACTGCTCGATCATGCTCGGCCATCATCGAGTATACTCTAGCATCTTGGTTCATGACCGATCACTCTACTAATCTTAGTGATTGGGTGATGCGATGAACTTATATAAAGGGAGTCTACCGGCAAACTAGATACCAATTCTTTTGGCCGGACTTTACCTTGTTAGCTCCTCAACAAACTGTTGAGCCGGCGTACCTCGGGATTGTACTGCAGTTAAGGATTGGTAAGCTCGGACGGGTGTTATCCTTTACTATTATAGTTAAATAAAATTATCGAACAACAAACCATCATGACTACTAACTTTATAATAAGGTTACCACTCCCATCGTTTCGAGTCTATGGCAACTAGTCAATACCACCAATGATTTTCAATTAATTTATTCAACAATAAGTAGGGAGTCGAAACCTATCCGGGCTTCTACACACTCTAGATCAGCCACGAATTACGGTGATACATTAAATGGACGATAGGGTATGGCTCTTCTATTCTTGTTATAACACGAGTGAAAATACTCAGAATCCATATTGAATGAATATTTAATCCCTGCTGGGCACAAAATCGATCATACTCGAGTATAGTCGACAATAATCGACCATACTCGATGATGCTCGAGCAGTGACCATGATCGATCACTCGACCAGGGCTCCCCAGTTTCATCGATCATTCGATCATAGGGTCCCCTCGATCAGATCATGATCGAGCATAGCCCCCATGATCTGCTCGATCATGATCGTGCCCATCACTAGACGGGGATGTAGAAGTAGATGCGTACATACTATTTGGTGGGTCAGACTTAGGTTACTTGGAGAATTCTCTACAGTCTACCCTTCCTACCTGCCGCCTACTTCTCTGCCATACGCAGGGCAGGCGTGCACCTACCTGGGTGGCACTTCTTGCCTTAATATTCATTCATTGATTTATTTATTTTTGGTATAATCGTAGCACTTGTTTTTCCACCGAATTGAATGGTTGATGCGGTGTTAGTAATTCCAGAACCCATGTCCATACCGCACGAACAGGAAATAATTAACCTCGACCATGGGTGCTGGTGCCGCCTTTGCTAGGAAGGTCCAGCACTTTTTTGTTTTCCCGTCTTAAACTAGGGCACAGGTGACCAGTTTTCGCAGTGCTTTGGCCCCCGTATCCAAGACAACGGATCTTAGGCTTCTGAGCACAAGGTTCCATTATCATTCCCCCTCTACTTGTATGGATGTGCGAACATTCGAAAAATAATGGCATTGAACATCAAAGCAACCCTTGTATACTAGCCCCCGCCATTATCTCATCCCCAGTCCCCTGGCGGAAGCGAGATCTGGATGATTACCCTACATCAGCTTCATAAAAGTATCCAAATCCCGGTATCAAAATACTCCCCTCATCCCCGTAGGGCGATAATCCAATCTGCATAGCACAAGCAGATTCGGCCTCCTCTTCCCTCTACTTTTGCACTAGTTGTTTTGTGTCTTCAGTATCCGGCTGCTCTGCGGTAACTGCGGGAGTGTTATTGGCTGTACTAAATGGAAAGGCTGAAAATTAGATAGGGGTGGTAGGGAGAGACGTCATCTCATGAGAAACGGATGAGGTATGACATATTGCGTTTGCGCAGACATACTGGCAGTAGGCGGGAAAGTACCTCTCACACCAGTAATCCACTATGTGATGGAATAGTCCCCCATTGGGGGAAACCGGGACCTAGGATCTATAGCATCGTCGTAACTCATTTTTGGAGGGGTCAATTCAAATACTACCGTTTATCCCCTGCCCCTTCTTCACCAAATTTCGCGTGTCTGCTATCCCTTTTTTCAGCTATAGCTGCTTACATTAACTTACGGTTACACGGAAAAGATGTACTGTAAGTATTGATTTGCTTTTTTTTTTTTAACACTTAGATTTCAGCTTCAATTTCCACCTACCTCACCTGCGCCTCCCTGGTCATTGCCGAGCACGACGAACGAGGCCACCCTGTCAAGTTACATCCTGGGCTCGGGGATCTTCCACTGCATCCAGATCAGGATGGATGGTATTCAGTTCTGGGTTCCTGGAATGGTGCTGCAGGTGATCCCAATCCAGCCAATCTGGTAAGCGAGGGTAACCAGGGAAATAACCATGCCATCCCGACCCCCACCACGAACCCTCCAAAAGATGACAGCCCCAGTCCCCCGAAAATCTTCTGTCAATACCGCAAGTGCTCTGGCAACAGGTGAGCCATCCCCTTCTTGTAAGCGCTATAGCCCTGCTCACTGTATCACACTAACATGTGCCCATAACTCCTGTAGTGGTCCTCATACTTGCGCCCCGGGCAGATTTACCTGCGAAGCCCCGAATTGCTCCTGGCGAGGAACTTTCAAGACGAAGCAAGCCTTCCACGGGGACTACCAAGCCATGCACCTCGATGACCGTGTGGATTGTCCAGTTGAAGAGTGCCCGCGCGTCGGAGCTCAAGGGATCAAGCGGGCTGATAATCTTGCTGCTCAAATGTGGAACAAGCATCGTATTTCTCATGCTAGGCTGCCATTTAGGAATTAGGGTTACTAGTGCTAGGATCATTTATGTCATCGGTGATGTTATCATCTGATGTCTTTGGTTGATGGAACAGTCATTCTCTTATGGCCTTTATTGTCTTCCCTCGGATAATTTGGATTTATCATATTTCCGATCTGCACTGCTCTCGAATCTCCGCTCATGCTATGCTGCAATTACTCTATTCCATCGAGTTCTTTTCACATCTCATATCATATAGCCTCCGGTGTCTGTTTATTCCACCAGATCAATACCTGTATTGTGCTTTTTTCTTCACTTTTTGTCACCCACTCCCCTTTCCCCTTTTTCCCCATACGAATCACTTTGATTTCTTATTTCCCAAATCTTCTCTTGATTCCTCTTATTCGCCCAGACAGGCATCCAGTACGTAATCAAATTGAAGATTCTCCTCCCCCACGTATTTATACTTTCCATTGTCCCCCAGGCTGATAATAGCTCAATCGCCAGTTCCCCTTCGATGACACTTTTCCCATCGGTAGTAAAAGAAAGTGTGACACAAAGGTAAGAGTAACCTGAGAATTGGGAAATTGTAGGTATCGTAAAAACACATTAAACCCACTATCTACAGTCTAACCCCTGCCTTCGCAACACGAGACATCACCTGCCCAGCGGGAGCACCGTTTCCCCGACCAAGCATAGTTTATTTAAGTTGACCAGGTTGTGTCTCCTTAACTGGTACTTGTGGTTCTGTTAACTTACTCTGCTGAGCTAATTTCGGCTTTGTCTAGCGGTATCTGTTGCGCAATCTAGTGGTGGGTTTAACTAGCTTTGACGTTACCGCATGCTTGATTGGATGCCATAGCGGTGGCACAAAGCCATATTATTTAATCAACCCTCCCAAAATCGGATTGCTAAAGACATCCCTGGAATTGCGTGTCATGTTACACTTTCCGGGTTGGCGCATTTGAACTGAGAATTCCCGGCCTCATGGAATCAATTTTATAGTGGTTGCCATCACTCTACGCCGTCCCTCTACCCCCTGGTTTGTTTGTCGAGTCGCCCTCCCCCCCGATCGCGGCCATTTTCATGGTATCAGAAATCCTTGTTGTCAGCCTGGTGTTTTGATATGTTGTAGAGTTCAAGAAGTATAATATCTACCGGAGGTGACGGGTCACCATAAACGATACGGTCTGAACGAAAGTTGGGCGCGGTTCCTTGTGGATACCTATTAGCTAAATTTGTGATACCGCTGTGGGGATAGAGAGAACCTTCATGCAGACTGTTTCGTCGGTCAGGCAGGGGGTGCTTGAAGATTCTTAGAGTTTGATCCAGTTTTTCAATCGCCACTTATTGTTATGAGGGTGGGATATGAGAAGAATGTACGGGAACGATGAAGAAGTACAAAGAAGTCAGAGAAGGAACTGCTGTATATTTTTCCGGAAAACGAGTCTTGCTTACTTGTTCTAACTACGACAAAACAGAGGGTTTATATAGACAGGCCAATGAGCTTTCCAAGCCCCTCCACTCGTTCATATCCTCCGTTCCGGTCAGTATCCCGATCCATCCTTCGCTTTTCCCTCCGCTGGTTTCCGGCTATATATCCGGCTTCGTATTCGCTCGCTCCTTCCCTTGATTGATAACCATTGACAAATGAAACTAGTAAAGACAGACTAA
>Ga0307513_10012521_pt1 | contig 10459 bp, 7 predicted proteins | sample 15_EM_MG_FD_202174 | JGI IMG/M metagenome (GOLD analysis project Ga0307513, IMG submission 202174) | Populus trichocarpa ectomycorrhiza microbial communities from riparian zone in the Pacific Northwest, United States - 15_EM | ecosystem: Host-associated > Plants > Roots > Unclassified | place...
CGGAGCCCGGGAAACCGCCGACACCCCGAGTGGCTTGGACCGTCATCGCCAGGTCGAGGAATGGCACAACACGGCGACCCCGATCCCGCCGCACAACGGCCGGTACCAGCTCGTCGAATACTGGGCCCGGCGTACCCCGCACGCACCCGCCGCCGGGGACGAGCGGGGCACACACAGTTACCGCACGCTCGACCGGCGCGCCAACGCGCCGGCCGCGACTTTGCGTTCGTACAATGTTCAGCCCGGTTGTGTCGTCGCGGTGCTGATGGACCGTTCGGCCGATGTCGCCGCCGCGCTCGCGATCGCCAAGGCGGGCGGCGCGTTCCTGCTCGCCGACCCCGAGATCCTGGCGGCCCTGTCCGCCGGCGCCACGATCGTCTTCGCGCCGGCGTCACGTCTCGTGGTCGGCCGGCCGTTGTGGCGGACGCTGCGTGACCGCCGGGTCAGGATCCGCGGCCGGCGCATCGAGCTGGAAGAGATCGAGCAGGTAGTGGTCGTCGTCGCGAACCTGCCGCGAACCGCGGTTGGCAAACGGGAACAGCCGCTGGTCCCGACCGCGGCACCCGAGCGGTTTCCCGAGGTGAACGACGGTGAACCGATTGAACTGGAGGTGCTGGCCGAGGTCTCCGGGAAGTCTGGAACAGTTCCGCTCGTCCACGGCACTATGGACAGAGCGACCGCTTTCCGTAAGGCTGCCACAAGGCTCACGGGATGGACGGTGGTCAGCTATGACAGGCGAGGTTGGGCTGGTTCACGACCGCGGGCTCACGAAGGTCTGACACTCGACGACCACATCTCAGATCTCGTGCGTGCCCAACGTACGTTACCCAAGCCGGTGGTGGCCGGACACAGCTACGGCGGCCTGGTCGCGCTGTGCGCCGCCGCGCGCCGGCCCGACCTCGTCCAAGCCGTGGTCGCGCACGAACCACCGCTGCGCCGGCTGCCGTGGTGGCCGGCCGACGAGGAACGGCAGCGCCTCGTGTCCGAAAAGGTACCTGATGGCCACGCGGCCCAGTTCGCCCAGCTCGTCGAACGGGCCGCAGCGGGGGCCGGCCAGTGACCCGAACCGGCTCACAACTTGCTGAGCGCCATCCGTACCCCGAGCCCGATCAGCACCGTGCCGGTGGCGCGCTCCAGGGTGCGGCGGAACCTCGCGCGCGCGAAGAGCTTCCGCGCCTTGCCGACGAACACCGCCACGAGCATGAACCAGCCACCGTCCACAACGACCTGGACGAGGCCGAGCAGCAGCGTGGTCACGAAGACGTTCGACTCCACGGGCACGAACTGCGGGAAGAACGCGACCATGAACACCGCGACCTTCGGGTTCGACAGCTGCGTGAGGGCGCCGGTGACGCCGGACTGCCACCACCGGCGGGACTCGGCCTGCGCCATGTCCATCGAGCTGTCCGCGGTGATCTTGCGGGACGCCAGCCACGCCTGCACGCCCAGCAGCACCAGCACCGAGGCGCCGGCGAAGCGCAGCACGGTGTACGCGGTCTCGCTCGCCGCGACCAGTGCCGCCACGCCCAGCGCGGAAGCGAGGACCCAGACGTACAGACCGATCTCGACACCCACCACGAGTGGCACCGCGGCGCGCGCGCCGTGGACGCCGCTCTGCCTGATCACCAGTGCGGTGGTCGTTCCCGGCACCATCGCGCCAAGTGCGACCGCGACGAGAAATGCCGCGAATGCTGTCCAGGTCACCCGCACATCATGGCACGAAACATCCCCCTGGTAACGCGAAGATCGTTTGCCACGAAACCTGCCGGGGGTGGCACTTGTCGTCGATGAATCATGATCAATTCGAGGTCCTCGACATCGCGGATCGATTCTTCCTGATGTGCTACACGCATGACGGCGATGTCATCAAACCGCGCCTGCACCAGCGCGGAATCGATCTTGGTCTGGCCGCCGCGCTGCTCTCCGAAAACATTGTGACCGGGGGCCTCGACATCTACGACGGCTATGTCGTGCCGTTGAATCCACAAGTAGGCACTGATCAACTCGGCCGCATCATCATGCAGGACCTGGTCCGCGAGGAACCGCACGACGTGCGGACCTGGCTGGAATATCTCGGCCAGACGTCCTGGCGCATGGTCGGCAACAGACTGCAGGCAAAAGGAGCTCTGGTACGTACCCGCAAGCGCGGGATCCTACCGGGCACCGCGAAAACGCGATATCAAACCGTTGACCCGGAATCGGCGCTGGTTCTCGAGGCCATCGTATTGAGCCTGTTGTCCGGGGAGTATTCCGGACAAAGCACCTCAGAGCTGGCAGACATGACCGTTGCGATGCTGGCCCAGGCCACCGGCCTGATCGCCAGCTTGCTCTGGGATGACTACCGCCGCGTGGGGCGCGCCCAGGTCGACCGGCTGAGCCACAGCCTCCCCTATCCCCTGCACCAGCTCATCCGGCATACCGAAGCCGCCGTGGCCAGCGCGACCATCCATCACCGTCGATAGCCGTTGAACAGGAGTTCCCTTGCTCGAGTACAGGTCGGACAAGATCTTCCGGACGCTCGCCGGCAACCGGCTCGACGTGGCAGCGATCGTCTTCATCGTCATCTCCGCCGCCGCACCGCTGACCGCGATCTCCGCCGTCGCCACCATCGCATTCGCCGCCACCGGCGAGATCGGGCTGCCGATCGCCTATCTCGTCGTCGCCGCCGTCCTGATGGTCTTCGCCGTCGGTTACGTCGCCATGTCACGACACGTCGCCAACTCCGGTGCGCTCTATACATATGTCACCAGAGGCCTCGGGAGAGTCACCGGGGTGAGCGCGTCATTCGTCGCGGTGCTCGCCTACAGCGTCTTACCACTGTCCCTTTACGGTGGCGTCGGCGCGGTTTTCGCCGGGTTCCTGGAAGGGCGCCTCGGAATATCCGTGCCATGGTGGCTGATCGCATTGCTCGTCTGGGTCGTGGTCACCACGCTCGGCGTTCTCCGGGTCGATTTCAACAGCCGGGTGCTGGCCGTTCTGCTGATCAGCGAGACGCTGGTCGTGCTGCTTTTCGACCTGGTTTTCCTCGGCAACCCGTCCGATGGCTCGATCAGTTTCGCCGCCCTTTCCCCGGGCGAGCTGATCTCCCCCGGTGTCGGCACTCTGCTGGTCACCGCGTTCCTGGGCTTCCTCGGGTTCGAGGGCAGCGCCGTGTATTCCGAGGAAGCGCGTGACCCGAAGCGGACGATCGCGCTGGCGACCTATATCGCTATTGCCGGTGTCGGCATTCTGTACTCGTTGTCGACGTGGGCGCTGACCGTGGCCGTCGGCCCGGAGAACATCGTCGCGGCGGCCGGCACGGACCAGACCGACCTGATGTTCAACGTCGGCGCCAACTACCTCGGCTCGGCGTTCATCGACGTCGGTCACGTCCTGTTCATCACCAGCCTCTTCGCGGCGCTGATCAGCTTCCACAACACCGCGTCGCGCTACCTCTTCGCGCTCGGCCGCGAACGCGTACTGCCGGCCAAGCTCGGGCAGACGAGTGGCCGCACGGGTGCGCCGTACTACGGCTCGCTGGCCATCTCGGGCCTGGGCCTGCTCGCGATCGTGCTGTTCGCGGGCGCGGGCCTCGACCCGCTGGCCGACATGTTCTACATCCTCGCCCAGTACGGCACGCTGGGCGTGCTGATGCTGCTGGCGATCACGTCGTTCTCGGTCATCGCCTACTTCCGCCGCAACCCCAACACGGAGACCCCCTGGCGGCGGGTGGTCGCGCCGGCCATCGGCGGCGTGTTCCTCACCGTGATCCTGGTACTGGTGCTGGACCAGTACGGCAGCCTGCTCGGCCTGCCACCCGGGCACGTGCTGAACTGGCTGCTGCCGGTGTCCTTCGTCGTCGCCGCCGGGCTCGGCGCGCTGTGGGGCCTGCACCTGCGCAACAACCGGCCGGACGTGTACCGCAACATCGGGCTCGGCGCGGAGAGCGTGGTCGAGCCGCTCGTGCCCGACCCGTCCGCCGCGGAGCAGTCGTGGGGGCGGACGGGCTACCCGGGAATCCCGCCGGTGCGCGACGCGACGCCGCCGCCGGCGTCCTTCCCGCAGGTGGCGTTGCCACGCATGGCCGCCCCGCCATCCCCGCTGCAATCGTCGCTGCCCCCGGGGATGATGCCGGGAATGCCCGGGATGCCGGGGATGCCGCCCCCGGCCGCACCGCGGCGCCCGGTCAGCCCGTCGGTGTCCCGCGACCGGATCATCGAGGCACAGCCGACCTATTCGGTCGAGCCGCTGGCGCACCTGATGGCGGCCGCGTACTTCTCCGACTCGCTGGTGCAGTGGCTGATCCCGGACATCCAGGAACAGGGCCAGGTGTGCCTGGGCTTCTTCCGCACGGTCGTCCAGCAGGCGCTCGCCACCGGCATGGTCGACGTTGTCGGGGACTACTCCGGCGCGGCGATCTGGTACCCGGTCGGCGGCAACCAGCCGGTGTTCACCCCGCCGCGGCAGTCCCCGGCGATCGGCCAGCTGAGTGCGAACCTCCAGTGGCGGCTCGACCTCGTGCACCACGCGACCGAGCAGGCACGCCCCGCGGAAGCGCACCACTTCCTGGCGTTCGCCGCGGTGTGGCCGGGCGCGCAGCGGCGTGGCATGGGCACCACGCTCATCTCCGACCGGCTGCAGAAGCTCGACGCGGCCGGCTCGCCCGCGTACCTGGAGGCGCCGAACGAGGCCGCGATGAGCCTGTACCAGAGGCTGGGTTTCCAGCCACAGGGCAAGCCGATCTCCCTGCCCAACGGGCCGAGCATGTACCCGATGTGGCGTACAGCGCACAAGCCCGCGGCCCTCGGGAGGGAGCAGCAGCCTTCCTGGTAACACTCCGTTCCCCTGCACCGGAGGTGACCCTGTGACCGAGGCGGCCACCGTGGCCGAACGCGTCCTGCGGAGGCTCTTCGAGTCCCGCAGACTGCACCGAGACACCGAACCCTGCACCGAGGAGGCCCTGGCCTGCTGTGTGCGTGCGCAGCTCCCGCGGGTGCTGCCGTACGTCACAGCGGGCCGGCCCGTGACGTGCGTGCTGCCGGCGTTCCCGGCGAAGAGTCCGAGCCCCCGCAAGGTGCTCGGCGTGCGGCCGGACCTGAGCGAGGAGCAGGGGCTCGGCTACCTGCACCGGCTCTGCACCCGGCTGGGTGAGCTGTACCCGCCGGGCGTGCGCGTCGTGATCTGCTCCGACGGCCGCGCGTTCAGCGACGTGGTCGGGGTGCCGGACCAGAACGTCGAGCTCTACCGGCACGAGCTGGACGCGATGATCGAGCGCCTGGGCTACGACACGCTGTCGGTGTTCTGCCTCGACGACGCGCTGCCGGGGCAGAGCTTCGACCGCATGCGGGAGTTACTCGTCCGCGACTACGCGGCCCCGATGGGAGAGTTACGCAACCGCCTGTTGTCCACTGAGGACGGCAGGCGGTTGTTCAACGGTATCCACCGCTTTCTCATCGAGGACCGCGCCGCGGTCGAGCCGATGCGCAGCCGCACGTGGCTGCGCCGGGACTGCAAGGACCGCGCCTACCGGCTCGTCCAGCGCTCGGACGCGTGGAGCCGGCTGATCGAGGATCACTTCCCCGGCACGGTCCGGCTGTCGATTCACCCGCAGTCGCCGCATTCGCCCAAGATCGGCGTGCTGCTGTCCGACCAGCCCGACAAGGTCTGGCTCACCCCGTGGCACGCCGTCACCGTGCGCTTCGCCGAGGGCTACCGGTTCATGCACCGGCACGAGGCCGAGTCGCTGGGTGGCACGCTGGTCGAGGTGAACGGCCAGGCGAGCCACTTCGACCTGCGGCACCGCGAGGCCGAGCGGCTCGCGACCGCGACGCCGGGAGGACCACCATGATCGAGACGGGCACGGCCGTCATCCTGTCCAGCGACGAGGTCCGCACGCGGGCCGCGGAACTGCCCGCGCTCGCCGAGGCGCTGCGCTGGGCGGAGGACTACCTGTGCGCGCCGCATCCGGACCTCGGCCGGGCGGGCCTGGTGTGCCCGTACGTGCGGGTGGCCCTGCGCACCAACACGATCTGGTTCACCGAGGTGCACAGCGAACAGGCGGACGCGGCGGCGCTGGACGCCCGGATGACCGAGCTCGCCGGGATCTTCGGCGGCCTCGAGCCGGCCGCCGAGGACCAGGCGACCGGCAAGGCGCTGATGGCCACGTTCCCCGACGTGCGCCCCGGCGACGCGGCGGAGCTGCTCGGCGGCATGCTCCGGCGGGTCAAGCCGGCGTTCGTCGAGGCGGGCCTCATGCTCGGCCCGGTCTTCCCGGACAACGAGATCCCCGGCGCGCACAACCCGGACTTCCGGCCGATGCGCGGCCCGGTGCCGCTCGTGGCGATCCGGGTGCTGATGGAGACCGACCTGCCGTTCCTGGACCGGCCGCTGGACCCGCCGCACCTGCGTGCCCGTTACCTGCGTACCTATTTGAACCGTCTCGGCGGGCAGATCTCCGCCTCCCGCAAGCAGAAGGCGGAGCAAGCGCTGGCGGCCGCGACCTCGGAGGTGGAGCAGCGATGACCGGACCGACCCTGCGGGAGGTGTTCACCGACGCGCTCGGGTTCGACCCGTCGCAGCCGGACTTCCGCCGCAACCCGTACGCGCACTACGCCCGGCTGCGCGCGCGGTCGCCGGTGCACCGCGGGTCCGCCGGGTTCTGGGTGGTGAGCGCCTACGACTGGTGCGTGGAGATCCTCAAGGACCCGCGCTTCGGCCACCCTGGGCGCGCGCCGGTGCACACGCCGGACGCGCTGCTCGGCGGCTCGGTGGACCAGGACAACTTCCTGCTGTTCATGAACCCGCCAAAGCACACCCGGGTGCGGTCGAGCGTGCGCGAGGTCTTCGGGCCGGGCTTCGTCACGCGGCTGCGGCCGTACGTGGAGCGGCAGATCGCGCGGCTGCTCGACGCCGGGCTCACGGACGGCGAGTTCGACGTCATCGGCTCCTACGCGCACCCGCTGTCGCTGTCCACGGTGTGCGAGCTGCTCGGCGTCCCGGACGAGGCACGGCCGAAGGTGATGGCCGCCGCGCAGGACTTCCTCGCCGGCATCGACCCGACCTTCGCGCTCACCGACGAGCGCGGCGCCAAGCGCGACGCGGCGCTGGCCGAGCTGGACGAGTACTTCGGCGAGCTGCTGGAGCGCAAGTATGCCGAACCGGCCGAGGACCTGATGAGCGCGCTCGCGGCCGAAACCGAGGGCAAGATCGACGCCCGGGAGCTGCGCGGCACCTGCATCCTGCTGTTCATCGCCGGCCACGGCACGACGACGAACCTCATCGGCAACGGGACGCTGACGTTGCTGCGCCATCCCGCGGACCGGGCGCGGTTCCTGGCCGACCCGGCCGTCGCGGTGTCCGGAGTGGAGGAACTGCTGCGCTTCGACGCACCCTCGCAGCTGACCGTGCGCACCGCGCTGGAGGACGTCGAGCTCGGCCCGTACTCGATCGGCAAGCACGAGCAGGTGCTGGTGCTGCGCGGCGCCGCCAACCACGACCCCGCGCGGTTCGAGGACCCGGACGTGCTGCACCTCGCGCGCCCGGACAACAAGCACCTGGCGTTCGGGTCGGGCATCCACCGCTGCCTGGGCGCGCCGCTGGCCCGGCTGGAGGGCGGCCTCGCGCTGCGCGAGCTGTTCACCCGGGCGCCGGAGCTGCGCCTCGTCTCCGACGAGCTGACCTACCGCGACAGCCTGCTCATCCGCGGGCTGAACGCGCTGCCCGTGCGCGCCGCGGCCTGACTCCACGAGCGGACCGGCCCGCCCCCTTCCGGGGACGGGCCGGCCTCTTCGAGGGTTGCTCGGTGGCGACCTCTCAGTGGCCGTTGCAGCTCGTCGACTGGGTCTTCAACGTCGTGACGATCCGGTTCAGGACGTTGGTGTCCGACGCCAGCGAGAAGTGGTCCACCCCGGCGTTGTCGGTCAGCGAGAAGTGGAAGCACTGCATGCCCGACCAGACACCGACGGCCTCGTTGGTGATGTCCTCCTGGTTCGCGTCACCGTCACGGGTGAGGAAGCGGTCGTCGGGGATCACCTGGCCCACGGTCAGGTTGTCGAGGTTCGCGCCGACCGCTGTCGGCAGACCCGAGCCCTTCTCCGCGTGCACGTCGACGTTCGGGAAGTGCTGCGCGTCCCGGAACTTCACGAACCCGATATAGGCCGCCGCGATCTCCTTGGCCTGCGGCAGGTTCGCGTCGGTGAACAGCTGCTGGTTCCCGTTCGGCGTGTAGGACTTGCCGGTGGCGAGGTCCTTGACCACGACCTCCTGGTCACCGAAGACCGCCGGGTCCGACGAGCTCATGTACGACGAGGGCAGCGAGAGGAACATCTTCGCGCTGCTCTGCGCGTTCTCGACCGTGGCCGGGTGGGTGAAGTCGACGGTGTTCAGGCCGGTGAAGAACACCGAGTACACGACGCCCTGGCCCGGGAAGTTGCCGGCGAGCGGCGTGAAGCCGTGGATGAACTTCTTCTTCCAGTTGCTGTCCACGTGGGTCAGCAGGTACTGCGCGTACAGCGGGCCGTTCGAGTGCGCGACGAGCTCGACCGGCTGGTTGCCGTTGGCCGAGTAGGTCTGCTCGATGAGCTGCTTCGTCTTGCCGACGAAGTTGCGCATGTCCGGCGTCAGGCGCGAGTCGTAGCCGGCGACCTTGATGTCCTTGTTCCTGGTGTACCCCTCGGACTCCAGCTTCTGGTACAAGGTCTCGTAGAACGGCGCGCTCGTGGTCTTGCCGTAGTCGATGATGCTGACGTTCACGCCCTGCTGCTCGGAGAACCGGTTCGCCATCGGGCCCGAGCCGCTGTAGCGCATGGTCAGCAGCTTGTCCTGGCACACCTGGTTGAACGGGCTGGACGTGTCGTTGGTGAACCAGTCCTGGAAGCTGCCCGACGCGGGGCACTCCGGCGCCGCGGTCTGGTTGCTCACGTTCACCTGAAGCTTGGTGAAATGGAAGGCAGGGAAGAGCACCACAGGTGCGCGGGTCGTCCCGGCCGCCTGGGCGACGACGGTCAGCCCGGCCGCTATCACCACAGCGACGAGCGCTATTCGCGCCCACACCTTTCCTTTCAGGCCAACTACATGGCGTCCTAGCACTGAGGTTCTCCATTCATGAGCAATTGACCGGGGTGCCCAAAAAGGACCGAGGGAGTGTACCGGTCAGCGGGACGGGCCACTGGGCGGTGCACACAAGCCGGTTCCACCGCCACGAACGGCCATTATCTTGACCGATCGCGCGCCTACGGAAAACGGACAAATCCCCGAACATCGTCAGGCAAAGTAGATCATTCGGCGTATTCGGCTCAACCGGGCGGTGTCCTGAGCGCTGCTCCGTTTTGCTGCACGACCGAGTTCGCCAGCTGGCTCCGCTCTTCGCTCAGCCGCAGGGTTTCCGCCCGCGAGCCGTGGCCGGTGTCCACCCCACCAGCCACTCTGGACTTCCTCGAACATCGCAAGCCGCGACACCGAAGTGTCGCCGGTACGCCGATGGACACCATACTAGTACCGGACCGTATCGCAAAGAACTCACGAAAAGGACCGGACGAATGTGGTCCGGATATCCAGGAGGAATCACCGTCCACTCGTGACAATACGTAGCGGTAGCTAGAAGAAAGGCCGGGACACGCATAGCGGGCGACCGGCTTTCGTGACTCTCGGGGGTCGATCGGGCCGCATTACTGCGCGCCGCGGCGCCGGGATACCCGCCGCGTACGTGACAACGGCCGAACAACCGGTACGGCAAACGGTGCAACCACGGCGAGGCGGCCGGACGCGCCCGCACGGGGGATGCGGGCCGGAAGGTGCGCATGCTGCTGGCGCCCGGTGGGGCTACCGTGCGCCTATGGCCCGCACGCGCCGGTACCGGGACGGGGTGCTCGAGGCGGAGGACTTCCCGGTCACCGAGCTGTCCGAGCACTTGAACGATCCGGGGGTGACCCTCTGGGTGGACGTGTGCTCCCCCACCGACGACGACATGGCGCTGCTCAGCGCGGAGCTGGGCCTGCACCGGCTCGCGGTGGAGGACGCCGTGGACGCGAACCAGCGGCCCAAGCTCGACCACTACGACGGGCACTACTTCCTGGCCGCGTACGAGGTGCGGGCCGACCCGCTGCGGCCCGAGCTGGCGAGCTCCGAGGTGTCCGCGTTCATCACCGACCGCGTGCTGGTGACCGTCCGCCACGACGAGCGCTTCGACATCGAGGCCGTGACCTCGCGGTGGGACTCGCTTGCGGAGCTGGCCAAGGGCGGCGTCGGCTTCCTGCTGCACGGCCTGCTCGACGACATCGTGGACGGCTACCTCGACGCGGCCCAGGTGCTCGACGAGCAGATCGACGGGCTCGAGGAGATGGTGTTCGCCGACAACGTCGACCACACCGAGATGCAGCGCCGGTCGCTGACGCTGCGGCGCAGCCTCGGCCGGCTGCGCAAGGTCGTGCTGCCGATGCGGGAGGTCGTCAACACGCTGATGCGCCGGGATCTGCACCTCGTC
>Ga0307513_10012522_pt1 | contig 10459 bp, 12 predicted proteins | sample 15_EM_MG_FD_202174 | JGI IMG/M metagenome (GOLD analysis project Ga0307513, IMG submission 202174) | Populus trichocarpa ectomycorrhiza microbial communities from riparian zone in the Pacific Northwest, United States - 15_EM | ecosystem: Host-associated > Plants > Roots > Unclassified | place...
GGTGCCGGGCACCGGACGGTTCAGCAGGTCGTCGAGGCCGTCACCGCCGTACGGCACGATCCGCAGCCCTGGTATCCCGGCCTTGGTGAGGTCGTCGACGGCCCGGATGTCGCACAGGGCGTGCCCTATCCGGGCCATCTCGCACATCGTGCTCAGCTCCTGCGGACGCTGCTGGGCCAGCACGGTGACCGCGACCGCGCCCGCCTTCAGCACCGCCAGCCAGCAGGCCGCGAGCCACGGTGTGGTCGGCCCGCGCAGCAGCACCCGGTTGCCGGGCACGACCCCGAGGTCCCGGGTGAGGACGTGCGCGACCCGGTCGACCCGGGTGCGCAGCTCGCCGTACGTCCACACCTCACCGGCGGCGGTACGGAACACCGGGCGCCCGGGGGCGGAGCCGTCGCCGTCCAGCAGCTCGGCCGCGCAGTTCAGCCGGTCGGGGTAGCGCAGCTCGGGCAGGTCGAAGCGGAGGTGCGGCCACTGGTCCGGGGGCGGGAGGTGGTCGCGGGCGAAGGTGTCGACGTGGGCCGAGGGGACCCGCCGCTCGGGATCGGCGCGGTCCTCGGGAACCCTGCCGTACCCGGGCGGCCGGGGATGCGTGGGATCCATGGCGGGGCGCCCCCTTGCCGTGGTCGACGTAGTGGTGGGCCGGGGTCTGGGCCTGTCCAGCACAAGGAGCGTATCGTGTTGGTGACGACAGTCAACGGTGCGCGATATCGTCGGGGAGGGGCCGTGGACGACGGCCTCGGAGGGAGGACCGGCGATGCCCGCATTCTCGCTCGAACCGGCACAGGCCGCCTGGTGTGCCGAGCTGCGTGCACTGGCCGCCGACCGGCTGCGCCCGCTCGCCGAGAAGGGCGAACCGGGCCGCGTCAACCGTCCCCTCGTCGCCGAACTCGGTCAACTCGGCCTGCTCTCCCGGCTGTTCACCTCCGGTGCGCTCGACCTGTGTCTGATGCGGGAGTCCCTCGCCCACGCCTGCACCGAGGCGGAGACCGCCCTCGCCCTCCAGGGACTCGGCGCCCACCCGGTCCACGCCCACGGCACCCCGGCCCAGCGCGCACGCTGGCTGCCCCGGGTGAGCGAGGGCAGCGCGGTGGCCGCGTTCGCGCTGAGCGAGCCCGGCGCGGGCTCCGACGCGGCGGCCCTGTCCCTCACAGCAGCCCCCGACGGCCCCTCCGGCTGGCGCCTCACCGGCGAGAAGTGCTGGATCTCCAACGCCCCCGAGGCCGACTTCTACACCGTCTTCGCCCGTACGACAGCGGACGCCGGGGCCCGTGGAGTGACGGCCTTCCTCCTCCCCGCCGACCGGCCCGGCCTCACCGGCACCGCCCTCGACATGCTCTCCCCGCACCCCATCGGCGCCCTCGCCCTCGACGCCGTACCGGTCACTGTGGACGACGTCATCGGCGAACCCGACCGCGGCTTCCGGGTCGCCATGGGCACACTCAATCTGTTCCGGCCGAGCGTCGGCGCCTTCGCGGTCGGCATGGCCCAGGCGGCGCTGGACGCGACCCTCGCCCACACCGCCCAACGGGACGCGTTCGGCGGCAAGTTGAAGGACCTCCAGGCCGTGGCCCACCAGGTCGCCGAGATGGCCCTGCGCACGGAGGCGGCCCGGCTGATGGTCTACGCGGCAGCGGCGGCGTACGACGAAGGCGCCCAAGGTGTCCCCGGGCGCGCCGCGATGGCGAAGCTGCTGGCCACCGAGACCGCGCAGTACGTCGTCGACGCGGCCGTCCAACTCCACGGCGCGCGGGCGCTGCGGCGCGGCCATCTCCTCGAACACCTCTACCGGGAGGTGCGGGCGCCGCGTATCTACGAGGGGGCGAGCGAGGTCCAACGGACGGTCATCGCCAAGGAGTTGTACAAGGAGTCGCAGGTGACGGGGGAGGTCCTGTGACTGCCGAGCGCGTCAACCCGCCGGGTCTCTCGCCGCCGACCGGCTTCTCGCACGCCGTCGTCGCCACCGGTTCCCGGCTGGTGTTCCTCGCGGGGCAGACCGCGCTCGACGCCGACGGGAAGGTCGTGGGGGACACACTGGTCGAGCAGTTCGAGCGGGCCCTCGGGAATCTGCTCGCCGCACTGCACGCGGCCGGGGGTACGCCCGCCGACCTGGCCCGGGTCACGGTGTATGCCACGGACGTCGCCGACTATCGCGCCCGGGCCCCTCAACTCGGCCGTGTCTGGAGGAGGTTGGCGGGGCGCGACTATCCGGCGATGGCGGTCGTCGGGATCGTACGGCTGTGGGACGAAGAGGCCCTGGTGGAGCTGGACGGCTTCGCGGTGCTGCCGTAGGAAGCCAGGGCCGGAGTGGCCGGAGTGGCCGGAGTGGCCGGGGTGGCCGGGGTCGGTCAGGCCGCGGTCGTCAGGCGGTGCGGGGAGACCACGCTGCCGTCGGGCAGCAGCTCACCGGTGTCGTCGAAGACGATCGCGCCGTTGCACAGGAGGTTCCAGCCCTGCTCGGGGTGGAAGGCGACGATGTGCGCGGCGTCGCGGTCGGGCCGGTCGGCCGAGGGGCACGCGGGCTGGTGTGAACACATGGTGTGCCTCCGGATCGGATGCTGGTGCTCGGTTGCGGTGCTTCCTTGACTCTGACTCTTTGCGGCCTTGCTCCTTGCCAGTTCTGACGATGCCCGTGTTGGGGGCGCGGCGCCAAGTCGTGACGAGGAAGCGTGACAGCACGCGGACGTGCTGTGACACCACGCTGACAATTCCGCCGTTCCGAGAAGATCCGAAAAGCGGGGCAGTCGGCGTGCACGACTCGCCGACGATGGGGTGATGATCACGCGCGCGGGCGCGTGGGGCCAGTACCTGTGGAGTCCCCCCAAGGAGGTTTCCCCATGACTGTTTCCTTCCGGTCCCTCTCCCGTGCCGCTGCCGTCGCAGCGGGTGCCGTGCTGCTGACCGTGTCCCAGGCCGCTACCCCCGCAGCCGCCGACGAGGGCTTCGACCAGGTCACGGTCGAGTCCGGCAGCATCACGCCGGACGGCGAACTCACGCTCGCCGGCAGCTACCGCTGCCTCAGCACCGGCGGCTCCGTCCGTGTCGCCGCCGCGATCGAGCGCGGCGAGAACGTCTGGCACGGTTTGGACAGCATCCCCGCGAGCTGTGACGGCTCCTGGCACCAGTGGACGAACACCAAGGCCACCGAGCCGGGCGCGTACGAGCCCGGCCCGGCGCGGGTGAAGACCAGCCTGGTGGAGTTCCGCCGCTCGGGCTTCATCCCACTGCCGACCGTCCACTCGGAGCAGATCCAGGAAGTCGTCCTGACCCAGGCCTGAGCCACCTGCCGCAGTGGTGCTGACGGGGGCCGGCCGGTGCTACACGCCGGTCAGCCCCCGCATCCATTCCTCGACCTCGTCGGACGTACGGGGCAGCCCGGCCGACAGGTTCTCGTGGCCGTCCGCCGTCACCAGGATGTCGTCCTCGATCCGGACCCCGATGCCCCGGTACTCCGCGGGCACGGTCAGGTCGTCCGGCTGGAAGTACAGGCCCGGCTCGACCGTGAGGACCATGCCGGGTTCGAGGATGCCGTCGACGTACAGCTCGGTCCGCGCCTTGGCGCAGTCGTGCACGTCCAGGCCGAGCATGTGACCGGTGCCGGCCATGGTGAAGCGGCGCTGGAGGGCCAGCTCGTACACGTCGTCCGGGTCGCCCTCCAGGAGGCCCCACTCGACGAGCTTTTCGGCCAGGTAGCGCTGGGCGGCGACATGGAAGTCCCGGTAGGCGGCACCGGGCTTGACCGTCCGGATACCGGCTTCCTGGGCCTCGTACACCGCGTCGTAGATCTTGCGCTGGAGCGGGGTGAAGGTGCCGCTGATGGGGAGGGTGCGGGTGACGTCGGCGGTGTAGAGGGAGTTCGTCTCCACGCCCGCGTCGAGCAACAGCAGTTCACCCGGGCGGACTTCGCCGTCGTTGCGCTGCCAGTGCATGATCGTGGCGTGCTCGCCGGCGGCGCAGATCGAGCCGTAGCCGATGTCGTTGCCCTCAAGTCGGGCCCGGCGGAAGAAGGTTCCCTCGATCCAGCGCTCCGAGGTGGCGATCGCCGTCGCCAACTCCCGTACGACGTCCACGAATCCGCGTACGGTCGAGTCGACCGCCTTGCGCATCTCGCCGATCTCCCAGTCGTCCTTCACCAGCCGCAGCTCGGACAGCACCGTCCTCAGCTCGGTGTCCCGGTCCTCGTCCGTCTCCACGGCGGCTTCGAGTTCGGCGTCGTAGCCGCGCACGATCCGGGTGGGGACGGCGGGGGCCGCGCGCAGCTCGGCGGTGGCCTCGCGGACGTCACGGCAGGGCAGGCCGAGGACCTGTTCGGCCTCGGCGAGGGAGTGCCGGCGGCCCACCCACAGCTCGCCCTTGGCCGCGCCCTGCCAGAACTCGCCGCTCTCCCGGTCGGAACGGGGGAGGAGGTACGCGGTGGCGTCGTGGCCACCGTCCGGGTGGTCCCGCCGGGGTTCGAGGACGAGGAGGGCGTCCACGGTCTGGTCGCCCGTGAGGTGGACGTACTCGGTGGACGGGCGGAACGGGTAGTGCGTGTCGTTGGCGCGGACCTTGAGGTTGCCGGCCGGGACGATCAGACGCTCGCCGGGGAAGCGGGCGGAGAGGGCGGCGCGGCGCTCGGCGGCGTACGGGGCCTGCTCGATCGGGCGCAGGTCCCGCAGCTCGGTGTCGGCCCACCCCGTCGTCATCAGCTCGGCCAGCTGCGGGGAGACGGACGGGTAGAGGCGGTTCTTGCGGTCCTTGGTCTCAGCCGTCTCGGCGGGCTCGGTGGTCTCGGCGGTCTCGGTCGAATCCGTGGACACCTGTGGGCACCTTCTTCGTCTTGAGGTGGGGTCGGCATCAGCAGCAGTGCAGGCAGCAGCGCAGGCGGCAGCAGCAGTGAGGGCCGACGCTGAAAATGAGAGTTGGTCTGACCAGCCCTTATCGAGCGACGGCCTCGGCGCAACGCTACCGCCGTGATCGCCTGAAACCTGTCGGCGACCTGGACAGCGGTGGGAGCGCCGAGCCGGGCGCCCTCGGCACAGGCGCCCGTCCGGCGAACGTGCGGCGTGGGCAGTCGGCCGTGCCGCGGAGGAAACGACGGACCGTCAGCCGGATCACGACGCTTTTCCCGGCGAGCGGCAGATCTCTCAGACGGCGTTGGTAGGAGCCGTGTACCCGGTCGGACGAGCAGCCGCAGTCCGGACACACCGCGCCGGCCGTCCGGCCTCTCGCCACGATGTCGACCGTGCCGAAGGCGGCGGTCACCGCTTCGGCGTCCACGTCGTCGATCCCGTCGAACACCAGCGAGTCCCAGAACGTTGTGTCGGCCTGCATGACCAGCACTGTCACTGGGCATGGCCAGCTCGGGCTGCGGCAGGGACAGACCTGATGGAGCGTCACACTCGTCCGCCGGGCGGCGGGGCGTACGCGGTCTCACTCGAACCCGGACCTCCGTAATCGAACACCGCGGTTACCCTCCGTCATCACTCCCCAAGATCTGTGCCAGAGCCCAACTCTCACCTACAAAGCCAGGCCTGCTTCCCTTCCGCACGCTCAGGGTGTGACCAGGGCGTGTGCCTGGGGCAGGAGGCGCCGAAAACAGGTCCGTGGCGGACCAGGGGCGCCGCCCGACGATCCGGGCCGACGATGCTTGTCGTCCGCCGGTCCGAGGGACAGGAGCCATGAGGACCCGTCAGAACGCCGAACGGCCCCTTGGGACAGGGCTGTTCGGCATGCGACGCGGGGAGGGGGCGGGATCTCGACTGGCAGTACGAGTCAGGAGTCCCGCTCGCGCCGGGTTTGTTGGGTACGGCAGGTGCCCGGGCCCCCGGCCCAACCTTCAGGGACCGTTCGGCCCTTCCGTACGGACTTCCCCTGCGGCTTTGATCTGACCATGTCCGAAAACCAGATGACGTCCGCACCGTCTCGCACGGTACGCACCATCGACGGGGCGACCCTCGTGACGTTGGGCGGCGAGATCGACCTCGTGGCGGCGATCCCGCTGGCGTCCCGCCTCGACGCCCTGTCCTCTGGCCGGCACCCCGATCTGGTGCTGGACCTGCGGCCCGTGTCCTTCATCGACTGCGCCGGGCTCGGTGTCCTGTGCCGGACCCGGAACCGGGTCCGGGCGCGGCACGGCCGGCTGCGGCTGGTCACCGACAGCGGCAGCTTTCTGCGGGTTCTGCGGGTCACCGGCCTGGGCGGAGTGTTCGAAATACACCCCCACCTGCCGTCTCCCAGGGGCAATCGGCCCCGCCCCCTGCCGGGAACCGGTCCCGAGCGGTCCTTCGGCAACGCCGCTTCGGCCCGTAGAACCGCGTGACCGGGGCTGCCACCCGGGACGCCATGAGGACTGGAGGAGGTACGGGTCCATGGACGACTGCACGACGCCGGCGAGCAAACGGCGTTCCGTCCGTGCCGTGCGAAGGGGACCGGTGGCCGACGGCACCGGTCCCCTCGGGACGCGTCAGGCGTCCGTCACCAGCGCCGTGAGGTCGAGGAGCCGGCTGGTGTAGCCCCACTCGTTGTCGTACCAGCCGAAGACCTTGACGAGCGTGCCGTTGGCCTGGGTGAGGGCCGGGTCGAAGATGCAGGAGGCGGGGTCCCCGATGACGTCACGGGACACGATGGGCGCCTTCGACACCCGGAGGATGCCGTTGAGCGATCCCTCGGCGGCCACGGTGAACGCCTCGTTGACCTCGTCCGCGGTCGCCTCACGGTTCAGGACCACGGCGAGGTCGGTGAGCGAGCCGTCCTCGACGGGGACACGGACGGCGATGCCGTCCAGCGCCCCGGCCAGCTCCGGTATCACGAGGCCGACCGCGCGGGCGGCTCCGGTGCTGGTCGGGATGATGCTCCTCGCGGCCGAGCGGGCGCGGCGCAGGTCCTTGTGCGGGCCGTCGAGCAGGGACTGGTCGTTGGTGTAGGCGTGGATGGTGGTCATCATGCCGCGCTCGACACCGAAGGCGTCGTGGAGCACCTTCATCATCGGTGCGACGCAGTTGGTGGTGCAGGAGGCGGCGGAGATGATCCGGTCGTGGTGGCGGTCGTACGTGTCGTCGTTGACGCCCAGGACGATGGTGGCGTCCACGCCCTTGCCCGGCGCCGACAGCAGCACGGTGTGGGCTCCGGCCTTGAGGTGCAGGGCCGCGGAGTCGCGGTCGCGGAACCGGCCGGTGGACTCGACGACGACGCCGGCACCGTGGTCGGACCAGCGCAGGGCCGCCGGGTCGCGTTCGGCGGTGACGGCGATGCGTCGTCCGTCGACGGTGATGGAGCTGTCGTCGTGCTGGACGTCGCGGCCGAGCGGGCCGAACGTCGAGTCGTACTCCAGCAGGTGGGCCAGGGTGGCGGGTGAGGCGATGTCGTTGATCGCGACCACCTCGACGTCCTGGGTGCCCGCCTCGGCGCGGTCGAGGGCCGCGCGCAGGTAGGTGCGGCCGATACGGCCGAAGCCGTTGATGCCGACTCGTACGGTCATGACGGTGAACTCCTCTTGGTGAGTGGTCGGCGACGGACAGACAGGTGTCGGTGTCCGGCGGCAAGCGGGCGCGGACGCGCACGGCTTCAAGGCCCTTGTCGAGAACCTGGGCGACGAAGCCGGGGTCCTGGTGCGGGAAGCCGCCGTGCCCCGGCGCTCAGCCGCCTCATCCCCGCTCGGGCACGATGACGACCGGGCAGGCGGAGTGGTGCAGTACTCCGTGGGTCACCCGGCCCAGCTGGAGCACGTAGTGCCCGGGGCGGCGCCTGGCTCCGATGATCAGGAGGTCGGCGTCCCGCGAGGCGTCCACGAGCACGGTCCGGGTGTGGCCTTCGACCGTGCGGCGGTGTGACGTGACGTCGGCGGGGGCGTCCTGGAGCGCTGAGTCCAGGGTCTCCACCGCCTGCCGCTCGTGCAGCCGGGCGGGTTCTCCGGTGAGCAGGGGATGGTCGGTGCTCTCGTGCGCCGGCCACCGCCAGGCCCGTACGGCGTCCAGCGGCACCCCGCGTCGCCGCGCCTCCTCGAAGGCGAAGCGCACGGCCGCCGAGCCCGCCGGTTTGTCTCCGACGCCCACGACGACGCGGCCGTGCGTCGCGGTCCGGGCCTGGTTGTCGTGGTTGCCGCGCATGACGATCATCGGGCACTGCGAGTGCCCGGCCACGGTGAGGCTCACGGAGCCCAGCAGCGCCTCGGCGAGGCCGCTGCGGCCACGGCTGCCCGTCACCAGCAGCGTGGCGCTGCGGCTCTCCCGCACCAGCGCGTACTCGGGTTCCTCGGGCAGTACGTCGGTGGAGACCTTCAGGTCGGGCCGACGGCGGCGAGCGCGCCGGGCGGCGGTCTCCACGATGTCCTCGGCCAGCACCTGCTCGGACGGCTTGCCGACGTCGTCGGCGAGCGAGGTGCCCTCGTACCGCTCCCACAGCGACGCGTACACCAACCGCAGCGGCAGCCCGTGCAGTACGGCCTCGTCGGCCGCCCAGTCGACGGCCCGCAGGCTGGGTTCGGAGCCGTCGACTCCGACGACGATCGGGAGGTCCATCGTCCTCACCTTCCCGTACCGAGGTCGAAGACGATCCGGGCCCTGACCTCGCCGCGCAGCACCTCGGCGATGGACTCGTCGACGGCGGCCGGCGGCCGGGTCTCAGGGCGGGGTCGGCTGGACCGGCCAGTAGCCGTGGCGGCGTGGATGCCGGTGTGGCACAGCCCGGACGCCTCGACGCGCACACGGACCTGGCCGGGGCCGGGCTCGGGGCGGTCCTCGATGACCAGGGGTTCGCCGAAGGCTCGGACAACCGTTGCCTTCATGATTGCTGCTCCTCGGGACGGGTCAGCCGTGGGAGACGACGGCGACGGGGGCGGTGGAGTGGTGCAGGACGGCGTGGGTGACGGAGCCGATGTGGGCGCCGAGCGGGCTGCGGCGGCTGTGACGGCCGACGACGACCAGGGAAGCCTTGTGGGAGGCGTCGACGAGGTGGTTGCCGGGGCTGCCGTAGGGGCACTCCTTGGTGACCTCGGTCTCTGGGAACTTCTCGGTCCACGGGCGCAGCATCTCGGTGAGGGCGGTGGATTCGCGCACCGCCAGGGCCCCGTGCAGTTCGAGGTCGATGGACAGGCCGTGGGCGTAGTGGGCGGGCGGGTTCCAGCCGTGCACGACGCGCAGGGAGGTGCCGCGGCGGGCGGCGGCGGCGAACGCGAAGGCGATCAGTCCGTCGTCGGGGTGCTCGATGTCGAGGCCGAGAACGACGGGCCGGAACGGAGTCGCCGCGGACGGAGTGTCGACCGGGTCCGTCTCGTGTTCGTCGGCGGCCTGTTCTCCGGCGCGGACGAACACGACCGGCCGGTCGGCATGTGCCAGGACGGACAGCCCGACCGAGCCGACCATGAACCCGCCGATCCCGCCCAGTGCGCGGGTGCCGAGAACGAGCAGCTCCGCGTCCTTCATGGCGCCCACCAGTACGTCGGCGGGCTGCCCGGACAACTGTTCGCTGGTCACATCGAGGCCGGGAAGGCGCAGCCGGATCCCCGCGCTGGTCTCGCGGGGAATCCTCTCGGTCCAGTAACGCTGCGTCTCGGCGCCGAGCAGCGGTGCCTCCGCCATGGATGCCGGCACCGGCTCCCAGACCTGGACCAGCTTCAGTGGCAGGCCGAGCAGCTGCGCCTCGCGGGCGGCCCACTCGGCCGCCGCGCGGCTCTCGGCTGAACCGTCGAGGCCGACGGTGACGGTGCGGGGCATGATGCCCACCTCTCGGATCGGGGGTCCTGGTGAGAGCCTCGTCCTCGGACGAGGCGCCCGGCAGGGGCCGCAGGTCCCTGCCGGGGACCGAACGGCCCTGGCAGGCGTTCGGAGCGGTGGGTCCACCGACGAGCCCGCCGCCCCTTCCGTGATCACCGCGGCCGGTGGCTGTGGCGGACCAGCGGGAGCTTCGCCCAGAGCCAGCGGAGGCCGAGGGAGTCGCCGGCGGAGACGGTGGCCGAAGCGATCGCCGTACTCAGTAGGCCGTCAGGCCATGCGCCCGGAACTGTGCACGGACACGTTCGACCAGTTCGGGAGTGGGGACGGGGGTGTCGCTCAGCGAGAACGGCACGCCGAGGGCCTCGTACTTGGCGGCGCCCAGCTTGTGGAACGGCAGGACGTCCACGCGGTCGACCGAGCCGAGACCCGCCACGAAGTCGGCCAGACCCGCCACGGACTCCGCGTCGTCCGTCCAGCCCGGCACCAGGACGTATCGGATCCACATCCGGACGCCGAGGCGGTCGAGCCGGGTGGCGAAGTTCAGGGTGGGCGCGAGTTCGCCGCCCGTCAGGTGGCGGTAGGTCGTGATGCCGAAGGACTTGATGTCCAGGAGCACCAGGTCGGTGTGGGCGAGGAGTTCGTCGGTGGCGCGGGCGCCGAGGAAGCCGGAGGTGTCGAGGGCGGTGTGCAGTCCCGCCTCCTTGCAGCGGCGCAGGATCTCTCCGGTGAAGGCGGACTGCAGCAGTGGCTCGCCTCCCGTGAGG
>Ga0307513_10012523_pt1 | contig 10458 bp, 5 predicted proteins | sample 15_EM_MG_FD_202174 | JGI IMG/M metagenome (GOLD analysis project Ga0307513, IMG submission 202174) | Populus trichocarpa ectomycorrhiza microbial communities from riparian zone in the Pacific Northwest, United States - 15_EM | ecosystem: Host-associated > Plants > Roots > Unclassified | place...
CCTCCTTTTCCACTACCAAATAGTTTCATCTAAGTTCATTATCTGAATAATAACTTGAACTGCAGAGTACGCTCAAACAGTTAGAGTGAATGAGAAGATTGATGTTTATAGCTTTGGAGTTGTCCTTCTTGAACTAACGACAGGGAAAGCAGCTAATTATGGTGACGAGGATACGTGCCTTGCCAAATGGGCACGGCGTCACATGCAAGAAGGAAAACCTATAGTCGATGTGTTAGATGAGGAGGTAAAGGAGCCTTGTTACGTGGATGAGATGAGAGATGTTTTCAAACTAGGGGTGTTTTGTACCAGCATGTTGCCTTCTGAAAGGCCTAACATGAAGGAGGTTGTGCAGATCTTACTTGGCAGGAACCGTCGATGGGTCTGTGGAAGGAAGAATATGAGACATGCATGAGTACGCTTCCACTCCTTTGCTCAACTCCTCAAAAAGCCAGAGGTTGTCGGAGAGTGATGGCATCCAATATTAAAGACTTATTAGAATAATAATATCCACCTCTGGAGTTCAGATTGTAAAATATCATCAGTCGTTATGCATAATAATATAATGAACTAGTCTACAATGGTGGAACCTTCTAAATCTCTGGAGGAGGGAATCCGCACCTGTAACGTTGTCGCATTGCATGTATGATCTTCTTTTGAGTATGCTATAGTTTACTACAGCACTAGTTACTTACTGAAGATTTTTATTTGATTTGATAATGATTAGCATAGCATTAGATGTCCCCTCTGTGTTGGTTGCTCAAAGATTTACATAAAAAAATAGGTTTCTCCCACAAAACATAGCTGGGAATGGTCACTTTTTAACTAATGGTTAAAAAAAAAAAAACAATGCAATTGGCTCCTCAGGTTCCATGACCCTAGAGGCCCTATGGTTTTGATTCTTATAAAAACACCTTTACACTTTTAATTTGGATAATTTAGGTCTTATAATTTGATTTGTTATACAATACAAATCACTTCCTCTTTGATTGAATTGAGTTTTTACTATATAGGTTATCCACGTGTTACTGCGAGCTACTTTAAAAAATGTGTATTGCTTTTAATTGTGAGACAATTAAGCTTTTAATTGTGAGACAATTGAAAAAAAAACACTTTTTAAGCATACAATCAAGAGGTGGCAGCTTTAAAAGGTATATGATTTGACTTTCAAGCAACGGATAAATAATATGCAAAAAACTTACTTAAACTGTCTTGAATTTCATATAAAAATCAAATTGTAAAATGTAAAAGGGCATCAATCTAACATAGATATTGTTTGAGCAACTCAAGACAAAATATGGCACGATGAACAAAAAAAGTATGGAAGCCCAAGTTTTGAGTGAGAAGTGAAATCCTATCAACTGTTAGCAACTAAAGAGTAACAAATGCTTGTTAACTCTCTGTTACTATAAGGACTTGAATAACTTAGTTAAGTATCTGCAAAAATATTTTATGTATCCATCTATGTGTTTGAACCTAATGTATAAAATGAGTATGGTACATACCTCAAACACTCATCTTAGAAGGTAATTTTTTCCCTAAAAGAAAGCAACATCTAAAAGCACCTAAAGCCTTTAAACTTTTTTAGGCAAGCATTAACCAAATAGTTTCCTCCACTAGATTCTCCATATATATAGCAAAAAATCTTCTGGATGTAAATCAAAAAACTTATGTACACATCTAATTAAACAACTCAATAACAATTATGTAAAGTAATGAAAAAAAATCATCAACAATAAAAAAAATTTGAGAAAATCAAGCGAAAAATAAATATCAAGATATTTAACATCGCAACACGGGTAATTTACCTGGTCATGTTTAATAAATTCCTCTATCAAAATAAATTTATAATAGAAAAACACATAAAATTTATAATAGAAACCGACACACAAAAAAAAATGCAAGGCTACACATGTAAATCCCGGTTGAAAATTAGGTAGAAAAGCAATCTAAATGCTTGTAAAACGTTTATATAGAAAAATACCAGGATCCAGGAATTTTATCTCAGGAACAAGATATTTACTATTTGGGATATAGAGGGAATTTGGTAAAAAGTGTGTGTATATATATATTAATGTGCATGCGTGTGGGCACGGGCAAGAAGGAAAAAGAGAGAAAAAAGAGAGGGGAAACTACCATTTACATGTGAGAGAGAAAAAATGGTAAAGGAAACATAAAATCTTAAGAGTAGATCTTGAGGGAACATTAACCAAGCTTAGTGAGCATTAATTGGAAGGAAGAAAAATCTAGTGAAGGTGAATAGAAAAGGAGAAGGGAAATTTGACACGACCAAAGAGTTGATGTCTTCTTCCAAGTGTAGGAGTGTCGAAGTAATAAATAACCTGGCAAGACCGGGGTCGAACCGCATGGAGGTTAACTGTATAAACTACAAATAAAAAAATAGATAATAACAGAAAATGAGTTGAAGAGAGCTTTGAGATGTGATATTAATGTAAGGATTTAAACAAATATAAAATAGTTATCAAGGTCAGAGGATCCACTAATGGTATTTCAAACAAGTATAGTATAAACTCTTTTTGTTACTTAACTGGAAACCACATACAAAGGAGGTTCCAATCGGTTTATAAATTGTTAACATGATTACATTAGTTATTTTATTCGAATAATGCTAATACTTGTAAATGTTGTCAGGTATTCATGATTATAACTTATGTTAACAACAAATCAAGTTCCTTTCATAGCACAGATGTCGATTATACCATACGGTTGGGCTATGAAAGTGTCAAGTATTTGTTGTATCAAGAGTTATACACATAAATCTAGATTAACCATTTAACAAGCAAAGTATTAAAAGTGAACAAGATAACAAATACAAAACATGTTTGTATCAAACATTAAAGTCTATGTTGAGTTTATACTATACTTATTCTTACACCATTAGTGTAACCTTTTCATCTTGACATAATTAACTTAGCTAAACATAATGAAAGAGAGAAACATAAATAAACAAGATAAGAACATAAATAAGATATAAGTTAACTAAGTAAAGTAATGGAAATGAAAAGCATAAACAAGAGATTAATATAAACAAAACTTAAGCATTATAAAAATATAAAGAGAGAGAGAGAGAGAGAGAGAGAGCAAGAACATGATCTTGATCTGAAAACCAAGATGCCTAAATGCCAAATTGCCTAAATGCATGACAAATGCCTCCTTTTATAGGCTAAAATTTGGAACTATTGATTTGATGATTAAGTGTTGAGTTGGTGGCCACATCTTGACTTGGTGACAATCCTTATCTTCTTGTCTGAAAAAAATATCATTGTTAATGCCAAAATTTGAACAAATAGTCCCATAAAAGTTCTAGGAAATTGTCTCAGATTTCCAACAAAAAAAATCGGTGCATTTGGACTTCTAGAACTCAAGATACGGGCTGAACACTGAACAGCGTCTGGGCTGCAGGACAGATTATGACTTCTCTGTTGTTGCTATAATTTAAACTTGAAAACGGCCTTTTTGAATCTTGGACTCTCATGAAAGTTTTAGGCCTATGTCTTAGCTTTCCATCCATATAGACCAGACCTAAATCCAAGTTCTACAGCTCCAGGTATGATCCAATAACCGAATAGTGTTCCAGTTTGGACTGAACCAACATCTTTTTTTTTAAGCTTGCCCCTCTCTTTGTCTTCTTAATTTCAGTAGTTAAACTCATCAATCAATCCTTTGATTTATACGATAGGCCTGTATTTAAGATGAACATTTACCATAAAGCAATCCTTTGATTTAAAGGTATCTTATAATATCAGACTTATTATTATAAAGCATGCTTTAATTAAGGAGTTATTGATACTTTAAGTGCAAAATGATGATATAAAACCTTGATAAAAATGCACTTTTAAATACTAATCAAAGTTTGACCAAGATTAAAGAAGAAGAAGAGTTGGAAGCTTGAATTAGGTAGTGTTTAGAGTTTAATTACTTGCTTGGTAAGGCATTCTAAAGACTTTTGATATGATTTTAATGGCTTAAAGTCCTTAATTGATTTAATTTTTGAAATTTAGAAAGTTAGGGTTCTTAAATGAATTTGGGGGAAATAAAAATTTACTGTAAATTGTCATGGGAAATACTATGAAAGTTAGAGTAAAGTGATTAAATTATTGTAGTTGAAGTAAAAAAAATGATAATTAAATAGAGCTAGTGGTCGGCCAATAATGAGAGTCTTTCAATCTTGTTTTATGCTACTCTGTTAATGTTTTATACTCTATAATGTGAATTGATGAATAATGTAGGCAGTAGAACTATTTTTTTTAATATCTCTTTACAACTTCTTAAATTTCATGGAGATGCCTGATGAGGAATATAGTTGATTGCTGGTCCTTATTAGATTTGGTATGTAATAGAGTTATGAGATGTTAATAATTCATTAAAGATGTTAAATTAGTGGCTAAAATCCATGAAATGCAACGGGACTGTTACAAAAAGATGAGATATCTAAGACAGTAATAGTTCAGGTCTAAGACAGTAACATATCAAACAGTAACAGTTGATATGTAAAACAATAACAGATCAGGTCTAAGACAGTAACAGATCAAACAGTAACAGTTCAGGTCTTAGATAGTAACAGTTCAGTTCTAAGACAATAACAGATCAAACAGTAACAGTTCAGGTCTAAGACAATAACACTTCAGGTCTAAAACAATAACATATCAAACAGTAACAGTTCAGATCTAAGACAGTAACAGATCAAACAGTAACAATTCAGGTCTAAGACAGTAAGAGTTGAGGTTTAAGACAGTAACAAATCAAACAGTAACAGTTCATGTCTAAAACAATAATAGTTGAGGTTTAAGACAGTAACAGATCAAACAGTAACAATTGAGGTTTAAGATAGTAACAGATCAAACAGTAATGGTTGAGGTTTAAAACAGTAACAGATCAGGTCTAAGACAGTAACAGATCAAACAGTAGCGGTTGAGATCTAAGACAGTAATAGATCAAACAGTAATGGTTCAGGTCTAAGACAGTAACAGTTAGACTTTCATGTGAATACTGTGTGTGTGTGTGTGTGTGTGTGTGCAAGAACTGAGTCGTGCAGACACTTGCACGTTGAGATATTAACTCTAAAAATATACATAATATGTGTATGTATGTTATGATGAGGAAATGAACATGCATAGAAAGTAACATATATGTAATAAATGAATATGGGTTCTCTATAACATTCGGCTTGAAGGGCTCATGACCAAAAACTTCCTTGTAATTTAGAAGGAGCGATCATGATTGAATCTTCTGTTGGGGGAAGTCACGAGACAGGTGGAGCAATTGCGTGATTTTCCCTCTTCTTTGCACTTACACAATTTAAAGTTTTTTCTGGTGAATGTAATTACAATAAATGTCATGTTCACTGTAAATAAGTCTAGTGTATTTACAAGATTAGTTTCGGGTAATGGCATCCGCGATAGGATTGTCGGAAGATGAATTATAAGATTAGCTTCGGCTAATGGCATCCGTGATAGGATTGTCGGGAGATGAATTGCAAGATTAGCTCCGGCTAATGGCATCCATGATAGGATTGCCGGGAAATGAATTACAAGATTAGCTTTGGCTAATGATGTCCACGTTGGGACGCCCGAGAATAATTGATAAGACTCGAATTGTAAAGGGTATCCGTGTTTGAATTACCTGGGGGAAATTGATAAATATAATTGCCTAAACATATTCAGGTTGGATTATGCAAAGTCACTCGGTTCATGCAAGTAAATAAAAGTATTCAAATTAAGGATATGCAAATGAGTTTTAATTGGATTTAAATGACTTACAAGCAAATTATAAGTTGATTTTTAGAATTCCTATGGATTCGATAGAAAATTTATACTTCATTCGTATACATTACATGATCATATATATTTCTTTTATTAACATAATGGTATGCTTACTAGGTTGTTTGTGCAACAGGTTCATCAAATGTCCAGGGAGATCATTAGTTGAGGACTCTACTTTGTTAAGCTTATATAAATATTTAACTTAAGCATAATGGAATTAACGCGATTATGCAGTATGCTTTTGTGTAAACCTTAATGTATATATTAAAGTCTTAGCTCAACATGTAGTACATTAGTTATCCTGTAATTAACCTTTTTGAAATGTTTAAGAATACTTATTATGTTTTAAATTCTCTCTTTACATGTTAGTATTCCCTTTTTCTTTTAAATTTTATAATATGATTTGTGGGCTATGTTCATATTGAACTTATTCGTATGAGGTGTTCAATATTGATGATTGAAATAAGGTTTGGAATTATGGGACCTTGCGATGATAGGTTGATTGAGTAAATTGATAGTAGTCGATAACTTGGGATGTCCTAAATACAAATGAAACTCTACCGAAATTTTGATAGAATTCTTTACAAAAAATAAAATACCCTCAAATTAAAAGCATATGTTGGGATCTTTTAGCGTTGATCAAATCGTACAGTCGAGTTTGTTACAGCACATATGAAGAATCTTATAAAAAATCAATATTAAAAAAATCTAATCTATATGAAATTAAGAAAAAACCACAGATGAATAATACCTGCCTAAACATAAACCAAAAATTTATTTGAAAAAATATACACAAATAATGCTTTAGTTTTTTAAAAACTAAAAAAAAAGAATATATATATATATATATATATATATATATAAAGAAGGGCAAACATGCCTGACCCACGTTTAATTGAGTCTGACAAACATGTCAGACCCACTTTAATTTGCACTTGGTTGACCATAACGTCCACACACTCTGGACTTGGCACCGGGCAAGTCCAGGCGCCACGAGTCTGGCAAACATGTCATACCCACATTTACTTAGGTCTAAAAACATGTTTGACCACCTTTTACTTGGGTCTAGCAAACATACTTGACCTAAGTTTACTTGAGTCTAAAAATCATACATGACTTACGTTTACCTAGGTTTGCCAAACTTGTCAGACCCACGTTACTTTAGATGTGGTTGACCGCCAAGTCCACGCAATTTGGACATGGCTCGCGCCAAGACCAGGTGTCTTAGGTCTGAAAACTTGCCTAACTCGCATTACTTGAATTTGACAATCACGTCTGACGACCCACGTTTACATGAGTTTGGCAATCATACCAAACCAACGTTTATTTGGACTTGGCTTACCACCAAGTCCATGCATTTTGGACGTGGCTGGCACTAAGCTCAGGCACCTTGGGTCTAACAAACATGTTAGACCCATTTCTTATTTCGTCCTTATGCCTTTTATAGAAGTATTGTTTTTTTTTTCAATTTTGTCCTTCAATTACAATTTCTTATATATTTTGTTTTTCATTTTAGTTCTTATTCTTTTAGTTTCAGTCATCCTAAATCCGTTATTTTTTTTTTGGTGTTTCAGAATCCATCATCTTTGTTTTGATTTTTGATTTTGGTCATTTTCTCTTTTGTGTGATTTTATTTGTTTACAATTTAGCTCTTTAATTCTAATTTGTGTATATTATATTTTTCAATTCAGTCCTTTTACTTTTGATTTCTTTTTCTTTTCCCTTGGCTCTTTTTTCCAAAGTTCTTATAGTTTTTAATTTTACCCTTCAAATCAAATTTATGGTTTTTTTAAATAACATTTTCTTCAAATTTAATAATAATAATAATTTTTAATTTTACCCTTCAAATCAAATTTATGGTTTTTTTCAATAGCAATAACATTTTTTCAAATTTATCAATAATATGAAAATAATAATATTTATAAAATTAACAACAACAACAACAACAACAACAACAATAATACTAAGAGTAGTAGTATAGTCATAGTTAATAGTAATTATAATAATAATAATAAGTAAACATGTCTGACCCACTTTACTTTTGACTTGGCTGACCGCCACGTCCACACACTCTTGACTTGGCGCAAGCCAAGTCCAGGTACCTTGAGTTTAGCAAGCATATCAAACCCATGTTGCTTTGGACTTAGCTGACCGCCAAGTCCAGGAGGCTTGAGTCTGACAAACATTTCTTATTTCATCATTATTCCTTTTATAGAAGTTGTGTTTTTTTAAATTTTGTCCTTCAATTACAATTTCTTATTTGTTCTGTTTTTTCATTTCAATCCTCATTCTTTTAATTTCTTACTTTTTTTTTCTTCATTTTTAGTTTCAGTCATCCTAAATCCATCCCTATTTTTGGTTGGTGTTTCAGAATCCATCGTCTTTGTTTTGAATTTTTATTTTGATTCTTTTCTCTTTTGTGTGAGTTTTATTTGCTTACAATTTAGCCATTCAATTCTAATTTGTGTATATTATGTTTTTCAATTCAGTTATTCTACTTTTGATTTCTTTTTTTTTTCCTTTGCTCTTTTTTACAAAATTCTTATAGTTTTTAATTTTACCCTTCAAATCCAAAAAAATATTTCAATAGTAATAATATTTTTTTAAAAATTTATTAATATAATAATAATTAACATTTTTTTTCAAATTTATTAATAATTATATTAATAATATTAGTAATAATGAAAATAAAAATATTTATAATAATAGTAGTAGTAGTAGTAGTAGTAATGAAAATAAAAATGTTATTACTATTGAAAAAAAACCATAAATTTCATTTGAAGGGTAGTAGTAGTAATAATAATAATAATAATAATAATAAATTTATTATTATTATTACTACTACTACTCTACTACCCTTCAAATGAAATTTATGGTTTTTTTTCAATAGTAATAATATTTTTTTTCAAATTTATTAATAATTATATTAATAATATTAGTAATAATAAAAATAAAAATATTTATAATATTAATAAAAATAAAAATAACAACAACAAGAATAGTAGTAGTAGTAGTTAGTAGTAGTTGTGATTATAATAGCAATAGTAATAATAACAAACATGCTAGACCCAAGTTACTTGGGTCTGACAAACATGCTTAACCTATTTTTTTGGGTTTGGTAATTATATCTTACCCACGGGTTTTTGCAATGGGCAACATAATTTTCTAGGAGGAGAGAGGGAGGGGCAGAAAAACCCCCAGTCAAAGCTTCTTCGTGGGCCACCTCTGCACAAGCACCTCGCCATTGTGCCTGGGGTGGCGAGGCGCATCTAACGCTGCCCTGAAGGCGGTGCTCAGTTCTTTTTTGAAGTCGCACACGCCACCCAAATGGCGCGGGCAGCGCCAACCCTCTGGCGCTTGCTCAACATGCTTCAACCATTTCTGAACATAAATAATAATTTATATACATACAAATACCCAATTACCCCTGATATTTACAATAAAACCATATAAAAACTACGAAAACACCTCTACATACAACCTTGTTTTTTTTTAAACTCAAGGGTAATTTCATATTTGAACTATTTCAATAAAAGAAAAGGATAGAGAAGCCCCTCAACACATGTATATTTCCCTCCTTGGGGGCATGATTGTATCTTCACTGTTTATTTTTAAAACAAAAAACAAAAGAAGCCCCCAACCCAAAGGTTAAAATTTGGTGCCCTGAAGGGCAAATCAATATCTGTATTGTAGCTTAAAAAACCTGAACATACCATTTTGTCCCCAATAATTCTTTCAATATCAAATGTATCCCATGAAAAAGACAATCCTACCCCCAACTACATGCTTAGCAAGTTTCTTTGGTAATGGCAATTTTGTTATTACACTGCTACAATCTACAGTAATATGTGTCTAGGTGAATAGAGAAAGGATAAACAGTCATACATTGAACTATTTTGGTATTTGTTGTAATTAATTTTTACTTTTATATGAACACATGCCAATTTCTATTGGTGTCCATTTTAAGAAAAATAAAAATGGATAAAAAACTCAAAAAGAAAGAAGCACTAAGGATTTTTGTCAATTTCTTGAATTAGTTGCCGAAGAAAATTGTGTTTTTTTTTACAAGTTTTCGATTCATACTAGAAAAAAAATGTTTTATTTTAAGAAGTCAATAAATAAATCACTACTGAAAATTCGCTCAATATCAATGGATTTACCGACGGAATAGTTCTGTCGGTAATTTAAGGTCGAAATTACCGACAGAAACTTTTCCGTCCGTACTTCATTCGGTAACTACCGACGGACAGTGTCCGTCGGTAGGTACCGACTGAATTACGGACGGAAAACATTTCGAATTAAAAAAAAAGGCGGGTCGCTGACGTGGAGGTTTTGGCAGGGTTATTTTTACCGACAGAATCACCGACGGGTTCAAAATGACAGCCTATACAGTGATGTGACCAGTTTGCTGTTTAAAATGCCGACGGAATCACCGAGGGATTTGAAATGGCTGATTCGTACGGTGACATGTCGATTTTTCCGTCAGAATCACCGATGGAAAATCTGTCGGTGAAACCGTCGGAAAAAGTTAATATATATCCTCTCTACCGACCCTCTCCTCCCCTATTTCTCCTTCTTCTTCCTAATCCCAACTCTCCCCATCTGCAAACAACCAACCCCCCTCCCCCCCAAACAAAAATCTCCCTCATCTCAGCACAACAAGTTATATTTCTTGAAG
>Ga0307513_10012524_pt1 | contig 10458 bp, 11 predicted proteins | sample 15_EM_MG_FD_202174 | JGI IMG/M metagenome (GOLD analysis project Ga0307513, IMG submission 202174) | Populus trichocarpa ectomycorrhiza microbial communities from riparian zone in the Pacific Northwest, United States - 15_EM | ecosystem: Host-associated > Plants > Roots > Unclassified | place...
GCCGGCGGCGCGCAGCGCCTGCGCGAGAAGCGCGCGCCGCTCAATGTAGACGGAAGAAGCCATGCCCGAACTGTAGCCGCGTGCCGCGCCGCTGCAGCGAAGCAGGGCTTGGGCTACCCTTCGCGCCTTGCGCCAACAACCCCCACCGAATCACCATGCATTACCGACGACTGGGCCGCAGCGGCCTGCAGGTGAGCGAGCTGTCGCTCGGCTCCTGGGTCACGTACCACAACCAGGTCGACACCAGCGCCGCCACCGAAATGCTGGCCGCGGCGATGGACGCCGGGGTCAACTTCTTCGACAACGCCGAGGTCTACGCCTCGGGCCAGAGCGAGGTCGTGATGGGCCAGGCCTTCAAGGCGCTGAAGTGGCCGCGCCTGAACTACATCGTTTCCACCAAGTTCTTCTGGGGCCTCTCGCGCGAAGGCAACACGATCAACCGGATGGACACGCTGAACCGCAAGTACCTGATGCAGGCGATCGACGGGTCGCTCAAGCGCATGGGGCTGGACTTCATCGACCTGGTCTACTGCCACCGCCCCGACCCGCACACGCCGGTCGAGGAGACGGTGCGCGCGATGAGCGACATGATCACCCAGGGCAAGGCGCTGTACTGGGGCACGAGCGAATGGGACGCCGGCGACATCCGCGCCGCCTGGGACATCGCCGAGCGCCACCACCTGCACAAGCCGGTGATGGAGCAGCCGCAGTACCACCTGTTCCACCGCGAGCGCGTCGAGAAGGAATACGCGCGCCTGTACGAGGACATCGGCCTGGGCCTGACGACCTGGAGCCCGCTGGCCAGCGGGCTGCTGACCGGCAAGTACCGCGACGGCATCCCGCCCGGTAGCCGCGGCGCGATGGCCAGCATGAGCTACCTCGCGAAGGGCCTGACCGACGAGCGCAAGCGCGCCGCGGTCACGCAGCTCGAAGCCGTCGCCGCCGAACTCGGCTGCAGCGTCGCACAGCTCGCGATCGCGTGGGTCGCGAAGAACCCGCGCGTCAGCACGGTGATCACCGGCGCGTCGAAGCTGGCGCAGCTGCAGGCCAACCTCGGCGCGGTCGACGTGATCGCGAAGCTAACGCCCGAGGTGATGGCGCGGATCGACGCGATCAGCGCACCGCTGGCGGCCTGAATGCTCAGGTGCGGCGCTGCGCCAGACGCCAGCCGGCGTACAGCGCGGCCGCCAGGCTGCCCAGCCTGACCAGGCGACGCCAGCCGCCGCGCCCGCGCAGCACCGGCGCGACGCCGCCGAGCAGCGCCGCGGCGACGCGGTAGCGGCGCAGCAGCGACAGCGCGACCGCGACCCAGCCGCCCTCGCGGTCCGCCGCGGCGCCGGCCGCACCGAACAGCGAACGGCCGAGGCCCCCGCCGCCGACCACAGAACGCAGCAGGTTCGGCAGCCGCGCGGCCAGATGCAGGCGCGCCAGTTCGCCGCGCAGCGCGGCGCGCTCGAACGCGATGCGCGTGATCAGCACCTGCTTGCGCGCATGTCGGTCGATCGGATTCATCATCGCACCGCTCAGCCCAGGTCGCGCGACGGCGGCGCTTCGCCGCGCATCAGCGCCGCGTCGGTGCGCAGCTCGGCCATCGTTTCGGCGAGCAGCGGCGGGTCGCTGCGCAGCGTCGCGCGCAACCAGATCAGCAGCCCGGCGCCGGCCAGGCCATAGGCGAGCGCGATCCACACCAGCACCGCGTGGCCCAGCGTGGGCCAGAGCGCGAGCGCGATCCAGGCCGTGACGGCCACGACCGCGCCGCCCAGCAGCAGCACCGCCGCGAAGCTCGCGACGATCGTGAACACGAGCCGCTCGCGCGCTTCGCCGACCTCGATGCTGGCGAGCTCGAGGCGGTTCTGCAGCATGCCGAACACGCTGCCGGCGACGCGCGCGACCGCGTCCAGCAGGCCCGGGTCGTCGCGGCTCATTCGCGCTTGCGGATCAACGGCGGGCGATCAGCAGGCCGATCAACACGCCGACGCCCGCGGCGGCGACGATCGCGCGCCACGGGTTGTCGTGCACATACTCGTCGGTGGCGAGGGCGGCGGCCTTGCTCTTCTCGAGCGCCGCAGCCTGCGCATCCTTCAGTCGGCCCTGCAGCGCCTTGAGCTGCTCGAGCGCGCGGGCACGCAGTTCGGCGGCCTTCTCGCCGGTGGCGCTCGTGGCCTGGGTGAGCATGTCTTCGGCGCCGGCGATGGCCTTGTTGACGTCGGCCCGGACGTCGTCGGCGAGGGTGGAGGTGGTGGTTGTGGCGTTCATCAGAAGGTTCCTTCGATCGGTGGCGCAGGCATCAGGGGCCAGCCGATGCGCTCTGGGCGACCGGCCCGGGAGAGGGCCCCAACGATCGGCAGTCCTCGTGCCGCACTCTGGTGTTCATCGGGGCGGCTGTCCTCGTCAACATCATAGTCCGCGATTCAGCGCTTCCAACTGGGCCGGCGTCCCCACGTTTTCCCAGGCGCCGCGGTAGACCTCGGCGGTGATGCGGCCACGGCGCATGCCCTCGAACAGCAGCGGGCCGAGCGCCGCGCGCGTGCCCGGCGCGACGCCGGCGACGAGCGCGGGGCGCGCGAGCGCGAGGTTCGCGTAGGTCCAGGTCAGGCCATCGGGGCCGGCGCCGTCGGCCAGGCCGTGGCCATCGGCGCCGAGACCGAAATCGCCTTTCGGGTGGAACGGCGGGTTCGGCACCAGCCACAGGTGCGCCTGCGCGTCGCCGTCGGCGAAGCGCCGCGCCGCCTCGGCGTCGAAGCCGAACGCAGGCGCGTAGACGTCGCCCGAGACGACCCAGAACGGATCGTCGGCATGGTCGGCGAGCCACGGCAGCGCGGTCGCGATGCCGCCCGCGGTTTCGAGCGCGCCGCCGAAGTCGCGGCCTTCCATCGAGTAGCGGATCGCGACGCCGAAGCGCGCGCCGTCGCCGAGCGCCGCGACGATGCGGTCTTCCAGCCACGCGGTGTTGACGACGATCTCGCGCACCCCGGCGCGCGCCAGCGCTTCGACATGCCATTCGATCAGCGGCTTGCCGCGTACCGGCAGCAGCGGCTTCGGTGTGTGGTCCGTCAGCGGCCGCATGCGCTCGCCGCGGCCGGCCGCGAGGATGATGGCCTTCATCGTGAACCCAGCTCGCCGCGGTTCAGCGCGTGGCGTTCGACCTGCCCTGGCGTGAACGCCGCAACCAGCGCGCCGAGCAGCGCATGCGCGCGCGCCGAGTTGTCGCCGCCGAAGTTGCAGACGTAGACATCGAGCGTCACCGCGGCGATCTCGGGCCAGGTGTGCACCGCCAGGTGCGACTCGGCGAGCAGCACGACGCCGGTGATGCCGACGAGCGCTTCGGCGCGCGCGTCGGGCGCCGGCGCGAAGCGGTGGAACAGTTCGCCGACCGGCTGCAGCCCGGCCGCGCGCACGGCCGCCAGGCAGACGGCGCGCAGCGCGTCGGGCTCGGTCATCGCGGCGCGCGCGACGGGGCAGTCGCGCAGGTCGGCGGTCAGGTGCAATCCGTGCATCGCGCGAATTATCCGGGGCATCTCGCCCGGCCGCGCTGCGCTGCCCGTCGCCCCTAAAATGGCGGCCTTCCGCCCACCGCACCCCCACCCGCATGGCCATCACCCCGACCCCCTCGAACGCGACCCTGATGGCCAACTCGATCCGCGCGCTCGCGATGGACGCGGTGCAGCAGGCCAACTCCGGCCACCCGGGCGCGCCGATGGGCATGGCCGATATGGCCGTGGCGCTGTGGGGCCGACACCTGCGCCACAACCCGGGCCACCCGCGGTGGGCGAACCGCGACCGCTTCGTGCTCTCGAACGGCCACGCGTCGATGATCCTGTATGCGCTGCTGCACCTGACCGGCTACGACCTGCCGATGAGCGAGCTGCGCAACTTCCGCCAGCTGCACGGCAAGACGCCGGGCCACCCGGAGCACGGCCTGACGCCGGGCGTCGAAACGACGACCGGGCCGCTCGGCCAGGGTCTGGCGAACGCGGTCGGCATGGCGCTGGCCGAGAAGCTGCTGAGCAAGGAATTCAACCGCGACGGGCATGCGATCGTCGACCATCACACCTACGTCTTCCTCGGCGACGGCTGCATGATGGAAGGCATCAGCCACGAAGCCAGCGCGCTGGCCGCGGCCTGGAAGCTCGGCAAGCTGATCGCGCTGTACGACGACAACGGCATCTCGATCGACGGCCACGTCACGCCCTGGTTCGTCGACAACACGCCGGAGCGCTTTCGCGCCTACGGCTGGAACGTCATCGCCGATGTCGACGGCCACGACGCCGATGCGGTCGACGATGCCATCAAGCAGGCGATCGCGCAGGGCAGCGGTACCGCGCCGGGCGGCGGCAAGCCGACGCTGATCTGCTGCAAGACGACGATCGGCCAGGGCTCGCCGAACCGCGCCGGTACCGCGAAGGCGCATGGCGAAGCGCTGGGCGCCGACGAGATCAAGCTGACGCGCGCCGCGCTCGGCTGGACCCCCTTGCCCTTCGTGATCCCCGAGGAGGCGTACACCTTGTGGGACGCGCGCCGCCAGGGTCTGGCCGACGAAACGACCTGGGTCGACGCCTTCGCCGCGTACGCCAAGGCCTACCCCGAACTCGCAGTCGAGTTCGCGCGCCGCACCGACCACGAGCTGCCGAAGGACTGGGCCCAGACCGCGGTCGACGCCGCGGTCGCCGCGCACACCAAGGCCGAGACCGTGGCCAGCCGCAAGGCCAGCCAGCTCGCGCTCGAGGCCTTCACGAAGGCCTTGCCCGAGCTGCTCGGCGGCAGTGCCGACCTGACCGGCTCGAACCTGACCAACACCACGAGCACCGCGCCGTTCCGGCTCGAGGCCGACGGCAGCAGCAACGGCGGGCGCCACATCAACTACGGCGTGCGCGAGTTCGGCATGGCCGCGATCATGAACGGCATGGCGCTGCACGGCGGGCTGATCCCGTACGGCGGCACCTTCCTGACCTTCAGCGACTACTCGCGCAACGCGCTCCGCATGGCGGCGCTGATGAAGCTGCGCGTGATCCACGTCTTCACGCACGACAGCATCGGCCTCGGCGAAGACGGGCCGACGCACCAGAGCATCGAGCACGCGGCCTCGCTGCGGCTGATCCCGGGCCTCGATGTCTGGCGGCCCTGCGACACCGGCGAGACCGTGATCGCGTGGGCCTGCGCGATCGAAAGCAAGGCGCGGCCGAGCGCGCTGCTGCTGTCGCGCCAGAACCTGCCGTACGCGCCGAAGCGTTCGCTGGACGGCATCTCGAAGGGCGCCTACGTGCTCGCCGAGCCGAGCGAGGTCGGCCTGAAGAAGAACGCCCAGGCGCTGATCATCGCCACCGGCTCCGAGGTGCAGCTCGCGCTGCATGCGCAGCAGGAACTCGCCAAACCGGAGAACGGCGGCATCGCGGTGCGCGTGGTCTCGATGCCGTCGACGACGGTGTTCGATCGTCAGCCCGACGCCTACAAGGTCAGCGTGCTGCCGAAGGGCCTGCCGCGCATCGCGGTCGAGATGGGCGCGACCGGTGGCTGGTGGAAGTACGGCTGCGCCGCGGTCGTCGGCATCGACACCTATGGCGAATCGGCGCCGGCACCGGCGCTGTTCAAGTACTTCGGGTTCACGCCGGAGAATGTGGTGGCGACGGTGCGCAAGGTGCTCCGGAAATGATCTCCCGGGCGGTGCGCTGCGCGCGCGCGTCCGCCGCGCCTGGTGGGCGGGCTGACCCTGCTGCTGGTGCCGCTCGAGAGCGCAGCGCAACGGGTCTTCGAGCCGCCGTCCGACATACTGCAGTGCCTGTCGCAGACATCAAGTCGCAACGGGCGTGATGAAGAGTGCCATCGGCGGCCGCACAACCGTGTCGATGCCGTGCGCGCTACTCGACCTTTCGTAGACTCATTCGACCCCAGGAGGAGCGGAGCAATGACCAGCATGATCGGCATCAACGGCTCCGGCCGCGTCGGCCGCACGGTGTTGCGCTGCGCGATTGCAAGCGCTGCCTGCCACGCGCTCGGCTCCGTGGCACTCACGGCCGCTCTGGCGGCGAGCGCGCAAGCCGCAGACGAGTTGCGGCCACCGATCTACTCGCTCAAGCAGGAAGTTGCGATCACGGGCTCGAACATTTCGCGCCGCGCGGTGACGAGCGCGCGTATCCCGCTCAATCGCCGCTACGCTGAGTTGACACCGGAGGAACAGGACGTCGTGAAGTCGGCGTACGAGGCGATGTACCCCCTCGACGAACCACCCTATCCGATCGACGGGACACTGCCAATTTTCCAGGCCCTGCGCACGGTCCAGAACAAGCTTCTCGCACAGGGCGACCTCAGCCTGTTCGTCGAGGTCGACGCGCAGGGGCAGGCGACTGCCGTGAGCGTGATGCAGTCACCCGATGCGAAGATGACCCAAGCAGTTGCCGCGGTGCTCATGCTGACCAAGTACAAACCTGCGGTGTGTCGCGGCCGGCCCTGCAGCATGGGCTATCCGTTCCGAATGACGTTCAGCGTCGAACACTAGCCGTGGCTTTGCGATCCCATTCATCATCAGCTCAGGAGACCCCCACATGACCATCAAGATCGGCATCAACGGCTTCGGCCGCATCGGGCGCATGGTGTTCCGCGCCGCGATCCAGAACTTCGACGAGATCGAGGTCGTCGGCATCAACGACCTGCTCGAGCCCGAGTACCTCGCCTACATGCTGCAGTACGACTCGGTGCACGGCCGCTTCAAGGGCAGCATCGCAGTCGACGGCCACACGCTGATCGTCAACGGCATGCGCATCCGGCTGACGCAGGAGCGCGACCCGGCGGCCCTGAAGTGGGCCGAGGTCGGCGCCACCGTCGTCGTCGAATCGACCGGGCTGTTCCTGACCAAGGAGACCGCCGAGAAGCACCTCGCCGCCGGTGCCAAGAAGGTCATCCTGTCGGCGCCGTCGAAGGACGACACGCCGATGTTCGTCTACGGTGTCAACGACAAGAGCTACAAGGGCGAGGCGATCATCTCGAACGCGTCGTGCACGACCAACTGCCTGGCGCCGGTGGCGAAGGTGCTGCACGACAAGTGGGGCATCAAGCGCGGGCTGATGACGACGGTGCACGCGACGACCGCGACGCAGAAGACCGTCGACGGCCCGAGCAACAAGGATTGGCGCGGTGGCCGCGGCATCCTGGAAAACATCATCCCGTCGAGCACGGGCGCGGCGAAGGCCGTCGGTGTCGTGATCCCGGAGCTGAACAAGAAGCTGACCGGCATGTCGTTCCGCGTGCCGACCTCGGACGTGTCGGTGATCGACCTGACGGTCGAGCTGCTCGCGCCCGCGAGCTACCAGGAAATCTGCGCCGAGATGAAGGCGCAGTCCGAGGGCGCGATGAAGGGCGTGCTCGGCTACACCGAAGACAAGGTCGTCTCGACCGACTTCCGCGGCGAGGCGATGACCTCGGTGTTCGACGCCGAGGCCGGCATCGCGCTCGACAGCACCTTCGTCAAGGTCGTGTCCTGGTACGACAACGAGTGGGGCTACTCGAACAAGGTGCTCGAGATGGTGCGCGTGATCGCGAAGTAAGGCGAGGTCAGCGCCAGCGACCCCCGCGCCAGCCACCGTAGTAGCCGATGCCGAAGCTGATCGCCGGGCCGGCATAAACGTACGGGGCCGGCGTGTAGTAGACCGGCGGCAGCGGCTGGTAGTACACCGGCTCCTGGGGCGCTGCGACGTACGCCGGCGCCACGGCCGCATCGTCGTAGCCGGCCTGCGGCGCCGGGGCGGAGCCGATCGGTGCCGGCAGCGCGCCGCCCGAACCATCCGCCGGCTGCACGCTGACCACGAAACGCCGGCCCGGGTCGCGCGCCATGCGCGTGCTGTAGCGCTGGCCGGCGTAGTCGTACATCACGTCGTAGCCGACGATGCGGTTCTCGTAGCTGGTGGCGATCTGGCAGCGCCGCACCGGCACCTCGGTGACCGGGTTGGCGTTCGCCTCGACCTGGTTGCCGATGACCGAGCCCGCGACCGCGCCGACGCCGGTCGCCGCGGCGCGCCCGAAGCCACCACCGACGCTGTTGCCGAGCACACCGCCGGCGATCGCACCGATCACGGCGCCGGCGCCGCTCGGGGCTTGCTGGACGTATTGCTGGGTGTCGTTGCAGACCTGGCGCCGCACCGGCACCTGGGCCGTGACCGGGGTCGATGACACGACGGTGGCGTAGTCCGCCGCGAATGCGCTCGGGGTGGCGATGGCAGCGCTGGCCGCCGCGACGACAGCCAGGGCCGGGTAGATGGTTCGGCGCATGATGTGCTCCTTGCAGGGGAACCCTGCTGGTCACGCAAGCATAGCGACTGGCCTATTCCCCGGCGTGAACCCAGCGTAAAGAACGGTTGCGTGCGCACACAGCCTATGATCGCGCCTGCGGCGCAGACCGATTGGCGGGTTGACACTACTTTTCGATCAGACGCGCCCCAGCAATCATCATGCTTCACCCCGCGGGCCCAATCATGTGCCCTCGCCGCGTGAGCGTGGCATGTTCGTGGACTCTCAGTGCAAGGATTCGAGACGTGAAGAATTTCAGGTGGTGGTCGGTGATCGGCCTGGCAGCAGCAGCGGGCCTGGCCCTGTCGGGTTGCGGGAGCAGTGGCAATGATTCGTCGGGCGCGAACGTGCGCGTTGCGAACGCGACGCTCACCCACCCGTCGATCGACCTGCTGGTGAACGCGGCGGTCGCGGCCCCGGCGGTCGCCGCCGACACCGTCAGCGCCTACGTCGCGCCGGCCAGCGGCAGCGTCACGCTGCAGGTCAACGACGCCGGCGGTGCCACCGCGCTCGTCACCGCCGTGCCCACGCTCACCGCCGGCAGCCACTACACGCTGGTCGCCTACGAGTCGGGCGGTGCGGTGAAGACCGCCGTGATCAGCGAGGATGTCGTCCTGCCGGCCGCGGGTGTGACCACCTTGCGCATCTACGATGCGGCGATCGAGGCCGGCGCGCTCGACGTGTACATCACGACCGGCGCCGACTGCAAGAGCCTGCCGGCATCGCCGACCACGAGCTTCGGCGTGCTCACCGCGGTGGCGGCGGTGTCGCTGACGCAGGGCGCCGGCACCTACAACGTGTGCGCCACGGCAGCGGGCAATAGAGACGACCTCCGCATGACGTTGCCGATCACGATCACCGGCCAGACCGTCGCCACCGTGGTGATGACGCCGGCCTCGGGCGGCGCGCTGCTCAATGGGTCGCTGCTGGTCCAGCAGGGCGCTTACTCGCCGGTGCGCAACACCAACGCGCGCGTGCGGCTGGCCGCGGCGGTATCGGGCGTTGCCTCCGACGTGACGGCGACCTACGTTTCCGACACCACCTTGAGTGACGGCGGTGTCGCGCCCGCGTTCGGTTTCTACAAGACGGTGCCGGCGACCAGTACCGTGAACGTCAGCGTCAAGGGCCTTTCGGTTCAGGTAACCAATGGTTCGCTGGTGGCCGGCGGCGACGCGACGCTGCTGGTCTATGGCAGCCCGGCCAGCGCCACGGCCACACTGATCGCCGACGACAACCGCCCGCCGACCAGCGCGACCGCGACCAAGCTGCGGCTGATCAACGGCGTCACCGGCAGCGCCGGCACGTTGACCTTGACGGCCAACTCGGCGCCGGTGGGCATCAACATTGCGGCCGGTGCCGCCGCGCCAAACTATCAGTCGCTGATCGGCACGACCAACAACGCCGGGACCGCCAACACCTTCAGCTTCGGTCTTACGTCGTCCACCGCGGGCCCGTTGACGCTGCAGGGCGGCACCGGGACCGGCACCGTGAACTCGAACGCGACCTACAGCATCCTGGCCGTCGGCGACGTCTCGGCCCCGCAGCTGCTGATCCGGTAACGCCGATAAGGGCGGTGTTTCCGCGCGCTTTTGCGCGGATCGGCCGCCTGCGTGCGCCTACACTCGGAGCCATGTTTCTCGGATCTCCTGGAGGGAACGCCACGGCGCGCCCCCGGGGGTGTTTGGCAGGCGCCGCTGGGTGCCTGTGTCTCCCGGTGACCCGTTCATGAAGACATTCTTGTGTCGTGCCGCTTGCGCGCTGGTGCTGGTTTCGTTCGGTAGCATCGCGGCGCCGCCGGGGCGCAGCGCCGAGCGCGGGCCCCTGCGCAGGGCCGTGCCGGTCGTCACCGAGACCGAGGCGCGCGTCATCGTCAAGTACCGGGCGGACGCGGCGCCGATGCACGCGCCGCCGCAGCACGCGCAGGCACTCGCGACCCGGCTCGGGCTCAGCCTGAGCGACGGTCGCACGATCGGTGCGCGTGCGCAGGTGGTGAAGGGACGGGGCATGAGCTCGCGCGACCTGGCCGACCGGCTGGCCGCGCAGGCCGACGTGGAATACGCGGTCGTCGACGGGCGCCAGTACGCCCTCGCGGCGCCCGACGACCCGCTCTACCCGAACAACCTCGCCTCCCCGACGACGCCCGCTGCGGGCCAGTGGTACCTGCGCGCGCCGACCAGCGCG
>Ga0307513_10012525_pt1 | contig 10457 bp, 14 predicted proteins | sample 15_EM_MG_FD_202174 | JGI IMG/M metagenome (GOLD analysis project Ga0307513, IMG submission 202174) | Populus trichocarpa ectomycorrhiza microbial communities from riparian zone in the Pacific Northwest, United States - 15_EM | ecosystem: Host-associated > Plants > Roots > Unclassified | place...
CTTTGCACACACATTGTTTCGATATCTGTACATACGTTAAAAAAACAATTACAAAGATTGGTTGGCTGAGCGTTGAAAAATTTGTTGAACATAATTTCGGTGTACAAAGTACCGGTTAAATACTGTACAAGACCAGATTTCGTTACCCCAAAGATGAAGACAGTCCATGTGACTAGAAGGCGGTAGCCTGTCATCGGAGGATGGCTGCTGGTATGAATACGGCCCTCTCTGCCCTCCAAGTCGTCATTCCTGTAGCTGGGTCTGTGGATACGAGCGAACGTATATAGGAAGTCTCATAAATAGTCTAGATAATCAGTTTTGAAGAACCATGACATTCGAGGGGTATAGCCATCTTCAGATGTGCCTAGGATGTGCAATCTGAGGAGATGGGACATATTCAAAATACTCACACAAGAAATAACACTACATAGTGTAATTGAAGCATGCGGGAGATTCAAGTACGACGTGACCACCTTCGCGGCGCCTGGTCCAATGGTGGAAAATATCATTAGCAATCGATAGTGTGCCATAATGGCCGTCTATCTGTCCCATCCAAAAAGTAGATCTGGGTCGAGGACCAAAATTCGACGAGCTCAGTAGTGGATTCATTGTGAATCCCCCACCTGAACGACAGTATAGGGTTCTCTCCAACTCTGATGGTTCCGTTGGCGCAAACTCTGGTCGGCTAGCCATGGTCTGTGGGAAGAACATGTGAGATACAAAGCTTCACCTTTGTCTTTGCCGCCACCAACTTATATTTCCGAGATTATTGAAAATGAATGGATTGAGCTAGTGAGCTTACGTGTGAGTCCGACTGGAAGTGGGTAAAGAGTGTCAAGATAAAGAGTGCTATTAATGACCTCGTTTGAGGCGGAGTATAGGTTTCGTTTGAGCAGCCAGCTTCGATTAGCATTTCCAAGAATCCTGATTGAAGGTGATTAGGGCCTATTTCCCTCAAATCAAACATCTATACGTACGTCTCGCTTGGATGGGGAGCCAGATTGGAAATAAGGATGGTCGCCAAGACATTCCGCAAGGGTGACGAGTTTATAACCGGCGCCTTGAAGCTTTTGGATGGCATAAGGAAGAACATCGCGACTGTTTCAATCTGGTAAGTGTCATGTTTGGTGGTGTACAGAGACCCTGCTCACACGCTAGTGTCTATTTCAGGTCGGGGAATTAACATCAATAGAAAGGGTTGCACCGTAGGGAGTAGGAACGTACTGTGGACCTCGTGCTGCAAGGATAATATCGTACTCGGGTGTTGGCTTACAACTGCGTCGTAAAGTTTTTTCTGGTCATCAACAGTTGCATCAAGGGAATCTCGGGAGCTGAAACCCTCTTTTTAGATCATCGGTTCGCGGAAAAGAAAAAAATAACGTACTCAAAGTCCCAGTTAGCGAGTTGCTGGCCACGCGAGGCTGCGACCCGGCGAACTCGGTCGTTGTACTCGCCGAAAGCTGGCACCCGCACAAGACTCAGACTTTGAAAGAAAAAACCTAAGCTGAATACGCACGGGGTCTCGTAAACGCAGGAAGGGATCCAGTAATTTTGACGATTGCATCTAAGATTGTTTGAAAATCCTTGAGTATAATGCGTCAGAGGTAATAAAAAAAGACAGAGACTGACCCTCCACGCGAGCCATTTCACTATTAACTAATCAAAGGTCGAAATGATCAGAACAAAACATTGACAAGCTGTTAAGGCCAGAACTGACTGCCATCTTCTGAAAGTGTAGAGAGATTCTGATGTGCCCAGGTATGCGAACCGATCTGGAACCCGCGGTCAAAGGCGTACTTCACCCGCTGCACCGAGTCTTCGCTGTAGATGCAACGCCCTACGCGACGATTACAGGTAAGCTCAACATTGGGCACATGATTATGTCGGATTTGGTCTTACAATTGTTACCGTCTGGAGTGAAAGGAGGTCACACAGCAGATCGATAGAATTAGAATTATCAGGGACGACACGTACTAAAGAAAAATGTCCCTTTTGCCCCAGCATGCTCGAGGGTATCGACGACCTCGGTCCTGTAAGAAGATTTTAGATATAATTTCATAACACGAAAAGAATGATCTCACAAAAGGTCATACGGACCATCGTCCTGTTTACGTTTCCCCATAGTTTAGCGCATTTTCAGTATATACAACAACAGCACATACGAAGGTAAGAGCCACAGTATTGGGAATCTTGCAGCTGGTTATGACGTCAGCCGTCGCTCTGTTCAGTGGACGAGTGCACACCGCCGAAAGCGCAAGAGATAGAACGATGGAACCGGCGAGAAGCATCATGAACAATAGGGATCAGAGAACGGACTGGAGAGTTGAACATATCGACCAGGTTTATATAGTTCGGCACGCACATGCTTCCCTGACACACAGAAAACGTCCTTCTCGCTTCCTTTCTTGATGGTACTAACGTCATGATATACGATCAGCCCTCGGCATGATAATCGGGAGAGCGCCTCGAGGCGTTTCTTGAACCCTCGACTGTCTTCTGCCCAGGGATGTTGACTCGGAAGGCCGCCGTGCGGAGCTCGGGCCCAACGAAATCTACCAGACATACATTTCGGACTCCAGGAACTTGAAGCGAACTAGTTTCTAAAAAAAAACGGATTAGGGACCTCGTTACAAAAACAAAACAAAAACAAATTCGAGGATGACAAGGACTTGACGGGACTCCACAATACGACCCGAGAGACACTAGGAGGGATGATCAATCCTTGGATCAATCATGATCAATGGACCGGCCAGAAATAGTACCCGGGACGATTGTCAACAGTTCCTTCCCTAATGGGAAGCAAATCATAACGTGACTATTACTCATGATGGGCTGGGGCTTAGTATATGCGTCTATGCACTCCCAGGCAACTCTCTACCACGCCGGTCGTATGATCTTGAGAGCCAGTCTTCTAAGGAATCGACATGGAATCACCCGGCCGCTCGTCCGCGAGGTGACCGGGTTGACAAGGAAGCATCTTTGATGTTTTTTTGACGGGCGCCGGTTATGTAATTTGTTGTTCCTTTAAAACATGCGTTCCAACTTCCAACAACGCGCGATTACTAATTACAGACAGCCCTTTGCAAAAAGGTTGGCGGTCGCCACTTTGTAACTATTGTTGCCAAACACTTCATTTTACTACACTTCACTTTTACTAGTCCTATGGAATATGGTAGAAGTAGCTTCAGGAAGCAAAATTTCTCTTCACCAAAAGTGTTGATGTAGAATCGATTGCGACTTGGCTTCGACCAAAAGTAGGGGGCTTACTGCATGCCCTCCTCGGCCAGGCTTCCTCGTCGAAGGTTGAACTCTGCTTCGCTGGTGTTATCCCGGATCAAGCGGAACTCCGAAGCCTGATACTACAACCAAGCAGAAAAGGTCAAGGAAAAGCGACAACGTGGATCGAACGTGGCTTTTACTTTTTCCCGCATTAGCTTTTTCCCAGTTCTCGGATCCTAGTTTTTCCATTCCCCCCCCACTTGCCGTCCAGTCGCCAAAATAAAATTTATGTGAAGATATAAATGAAAGTGATGCCTATCAAAACGATGTAATGCACATCTTTGAAGTATGCATAAGTCGAAGTTCTGTCCTGTGTGATCAGGGCGTGTGAGAGATATCATATTGGATCTAAAATTTAACTTTTAATAAAGGTCGAAGCAGTAAGAAAAGCGCGAAGACACCGAGTGCGACTGCCACTCCAAGGATCGCGAGAGACATTACTACGGTGGTACTCTCAATAAACCCTCCGTTGTGAACCCTCCATACATGCCAGAGTTCAATGAAGCATCCCAAGAACATCACACCCAACGTGATGCACGCGGCGGCACCAAGCATATGCAAAAATATGTAGAGGAATGTTCGTCGAGTTCTAGAAACTGTTGATCAAAAATTAATTGAAATGGGTGGATCCAGAATGCATACTTATGTACTTGCGAATAATGATGGCTTGATTGAGAAACGTGTTTTGTGTGTACGCCTGAGAATACAAGGGAAGAATTCGAGTTGAGAGGTCTGATAAGAACCGTCGTTGAACGGCCCTGGTGAAGGTTCGGATGGGTAGGAATGTTCGGCTAATAGCCCAAAGTTGTATAAGGATTAGAAAGATACCAAGGACGACCAAGATAAGAAAAAAAAATGTTGCCACGACTTTGAAGGACAGGTTGAATATCTCGTCGAAGTCCGACCTGAATTGCCTGTCCACGATAAAGGGTTCGTACAGAAATTTTATGAGGGCTCGCAACCAGAAGTTTGTCCACGTTTCACAATAATAATCCCAGGGCATAAAGCGAGAAGATAAATCCTAACCGAAGGTGAGAGGAATGTGTCGGATGGTAAACCATGCAAAAGTACCGTTCTGAATAGTATGGGTGTAATCTGTGGCGAAGAACGCAGGCAAAAACTTGACCGTGTTATTCTCGTAAAGACCAAGCACATAGAGACTTTTTATCGCACAGGTCAGAATTTCACTGCAAAAACCAGCGGGAAGAGAACGAACATGGATGTTGCGACAACTGCGAAGATCCAATCGAACGAATTTGCTGCTGTGGGCAGCCCGACGTATCCACAAGCTGCTTTACCGATCCCGAACGTGATAACAACCATTGAAACGAGAATCCGGTAGCCAGAAACGGGGGGGTAGTTCTCATGGGGCACACGAACGACGGCCAGCCCTTCAGTGGTGTAATATGGGCGAGGGATTGATGTTATTCTGAGAATGCGCCACAGGACATCCATGCAGTCAGGCGCAAACATCCAGGATAGATATCGAGGAATGGTGGCGCGAGATTTATATATACCCAAGTGGAAAATGATCTTCAGATCTTGCAATGGAGAAAGAAAGCACGGGACAAATACAACAACGAAACAACGACACCAGCAACCCATTCCAAGGTGATCGGGGTGATAATTTCCCCCTTGTATGAGAGAATCGCCTTTGTCGTTCCAAAGACACGCTAACCACGAATACAAGAAGGCGGTAGGGCGTAATCTTCGTGTGCCATCTTTGAGGATGTTTCTTCGACAAGTCCATCCTTGAAGTGCCGGACTACGTTGGGTGTTGCTTTCAGAATCCGACCCTATAATGAATCGCAACGCGCCACCTTGAAATGGCATCGCTGTTTGTTTACTTGAGATTCGGCGACGAGTCCAGCCTCATGATTGGGCACGTAGTGAAGTAGAACGTAGTGAGCAGTTGTGCGGTCCACATTCGACAGTCACCGATTCATCTGACAAATAGTGGGAACACGTCGGCGGCCGTTGCATTTTTTTTACCACGGCCCCAACCAAGGGGGCCCGACCGGCATATCCCGTAAAACCCATGTACCTCGGTTTCCACGCTGCCTAGTGCCAGTAGTCCTGCCCCCATCAATTACTAATGTACCTTTTATGGAGTGGTGCCATCAGTCCCGGTCTCAATCAGCTTTTCTTATCATCGTGATTTTCTGATCGATTCTGCCTATGTACGCAGTGTTTTTGAGTACGACGGCATTCGAGACGCCGTTGTTGACGTCTGAGAAAGTACGGAAAATGCCCGTTTCCTCCCCTCTGGTTCGCCATCCATACTAACGTTGCCTCGATGTGAATCATGTTCTGCGTATTCCGCTGAGTGCGAAGGCGCAATCTCGCTCGTGATTGGTAAGTGGTATCTGTTCCTATAGCCCATTGTTTTCATCAACTTAACACCCATGCTCTCCTCTTCAGCCCGGCTGATATGCGAGGATACTCGAAGCTTGGGAGGAAAGGGAGGGAGCTTTCCGTCGTCAAGGTGGTACTCGAGCACGTGTTGGAAACATAGCAGGGTGGAGGTCAGGTAAATCGCCATATGCTGGTGTCGTTTTATCATTATGATACTGGAGGATATCTGAGATTACGCTAATTAGTAATGAGGATAAACATACAGCGAGTGGCGTCTCCAAAGGCCTTGTCATGTGCAGTCTCCGCCCTCTTGACCTCGAGCTTATTTGCTTTCTGCCTCTCCAACTTCTCCAAAGTCTTCTTGCACTTTCCCCCCCCCAATGTTCGATCATCTTTGGTGAAGTTCCATCCGATTTGAGCGGGGGAAAAGTTCCGCATCGGTTGCATTTCAAGTATGCTTTGTCAGATCCTTGGCGGGTGTATGCATCGAAATGAACGACTTTAGATAATCTGAAGATCGAGACTGGGACAGATCGGTTCGACGACGTAAAGGAATCGGACATTGGGAGAAGTGCGAGATGATTAGAGCACTCCTGATAAGCGGCAGGGACTGATGGCACCACTCCATACAAGGTACATTAGTAATTGATGGGGGCAGGACTACTGGCACTAGGCAGCGTGGAAACCGAGGTACATGGGTTTTACGGGATATGCCGGTCGGGCCCCCTTGGCCCCAACACCAAACGCTTCCGACGATCTGAATACTCACTGTCGCCGCCTCCGTGGGTTGCTTAGGAGGGCGTATTTTTTCATCCCCATATTCGCCACTACAACCATAACAATAATTCGGTATCCCGGATGGATGGGTGTTGATTTCATTAGAAATATAGTATGGACGGTTAAAACGAGTCAAAAAATGCCCAACTAGGCATAAAGGATATCGATTACTGGTCTCTTCTTATATGCCTAGAAGGTTCAACGTAAGCCACTCATACAAGCCAGCATATTCAAAGTCGCTAAACCTTACAACAGGGAAAATGCCACTCCCAAATCCATTCGAGCCTGGTGATGGAAGCCCACTCCCTGACTGCCTATAATATACCATACATTGAACATTCTAAATCTATGCCCCATGCAGCCCACGATGGAGAACTCTGGAGGTGGTGCCAGTCATCTACAACTTCATACTTATAGGAGCCTTGATATTCCGTGGAACATTTTGAACGGACAAGCCGACAAGCCAGGAACCCAACAGTTCACATTTTGTGGATTGCCTCCATGTTTCGTGCCAGAATTTTCAACCTGGACCTCGTTGCAGAATCCGCAGTCTTCGGTCGACAATAACGTAGCAACGCCTCAGTCGTCTCTGCGTTCGATTTCCACTCTGGATTCGTTTTCGTCAATTGACCTCTTGGCTCTCCAATTTATGTGAATTATCCCTTTGTTCATACACATGCCTTTATCGATTGCTAGAGTTATTGTGTGTCCTAGAATTCCTGCAAGTTGAACACTGATCTAGGAGCTCTGAACGAATGAACTTCGGGATAACCCAACACTCTTCCACTATCAGGATCAATATCTACGCTCACCTTTTGATGTCCGTGGTTTTCTGGATAGCGCCGCAGGTTGTCGTTCGTCTCCAGACCACATGGAAGGTTAGTTTGCGATCATGCAACTTGGCACTTTAACGACGATGGAATATTTTTCTTGGTACACCCAGCTTTACTTCAACCGAGTGCCCCACGACGTTTTTCTTTTCTGGAAATTCATAACGAGTCAAACCTGATTAGAGGAGTCGGTCAAGCTGTATTTTATTGATACTCCGGGGATCAGGGGGGGTGAGTAGAAATGCGTTCATGGGAACGAAACGGTTGTCCACTGGATAGAAACCGCGAGAATGAAGGTCAGCGAGTTCGCGATAGATAGAACAGCTCTTCGAGGAAGGAGTCATTAATTACGCCTACACCCGGGGAGTCACGGACGGCCACCAATGCAAGGGTCAACGCATTTGCAGGAGAGGGGTTCTCTTGCACAACCACTGTGTGTGGTGGACCAAAAGATCCATGACGGTAGCATATCACAGAAAAGTTGTTCGCTAACAATCCAATTTTATGATTAGGACCAAACTGGCAACTGATTCAACAAGCTTCCGGACCTGTGTGTGTGAAATCTGGCCTTCAGCTGGTATCCCCATCCTTTCTCAAATATTTACCCTTCGCTGAGGCTAACAAGTGACAAGTGAGATACTACAAGTCCGTACCAACTGTATTTTATTTAAGCAGCTACACTTGTAGATAGTTATCATCAGCATCACTCATCACACCTACTAGGAAGTAGCCAACGCATATGTACCATGAATACAACACCTTGTAAGAACAGTACCCTAGGGCAGGGACTAGAACTATAGATACCAATAGCCACGCAGCTAACAAAGGAGAGTCCATAGATACTATTAAGAGAGCAATCCACTGTTTACATAGCCATGTGCAGATCACGAGGGGTACAGAGATTAAAAACAAAAACAATAGTCTAGGCAGGAGCAGGATCACTGCCCAAGTATTAGCGATCGATAGGCGAGCAGGATCGGAGAACGAAGACGAACCTTGTCTGATCAGAACTCTCTTCAGGTAGAAAAGCCGCCCTTTTCGATAAGGTGGCGGCGTCGGCAGCAAATATTTTTCGTGAATCCTCTTAAATATAACTAAACCTGGAAGTCGGGCGAGATACCGACCAACACGAGACACGCGGAATGGCTCGGAGTGCTTGTAGAGGTTGTTGAGAAGTAAGAATATGTACAAGAGACCACCGCTACCAATGAACAGGAGCATGGTGGTGAAAAGGACTTTGTCCATAAGCCCAAAAAATGGAGGAAGGGATGGTGACCAGACCGTCGCGGAACTTGCAATTGCATATGCGAAGTACCAGAAGGCGTAAGTGTACCCTGCAGCCAAACACATCCCAATGAGATGGAGTAAGAACCAAACGACGTTGGAACCTGTTGTCAAGACTAAACACGTGTTAGAAGACCCCATTAGATATGATTCGCAAATTGAACCAAAATGACGTACAACAAAATACTCCGGCTGAGTGGTCGACGTGAAATAGAGCAGGATATACTTCAATTGAGCTGGCTTCATAGAGTCCGAGCCAATATAATCTGGGAGATAATGAGTGAGATTGAATACATATGTAAAAGCGACGCACCCGGTGACAACAAATACTCCGAAGACGCATTCGACGATAGTGGCTTCGGACTGAAGGTTCCCATATACAAGAACAGATTTCGTCATCCCAACGATAAAGACGGTCGATGTGACTAGAAGACGATAGCCCGTCATTGAAGGATGACCGGTAGTAAGAATGTGTCGAGAGTTATCCTCATCAGTTGTGTAGTGGGGTCTGCGGATATGAACGAATGTATGTAGGAAATCCCACAAATAGTCCAGAAAATCAACTTGGAAGAACCACGACATTCGACGGGTGTGGGCATCTTCATATGTGCCTAGGATATGCAATCTGAAGAGGTGAGTCGAGGAAACGTAGACGATGATTCAATGTACTCACCCGAGAAATACCACTATACCGAGAATCCACTCCAGCGTGATTGAAGCGTATGTGAGATTCAAATACGACGTGACCGCCTTCGCGACGCCCAGTCCAATTGTAGAGATTATCACCAGCAATCGATACAGTGTGAGTTTTGGGTGCCATGCTGGTGGTCTATTTGCCCCCATCCAAAAATTAGTGATTTCACTAGGCTGTCTCGAGGGCTGGTAGTTGACGAGTTCGATTGTGGACCCAGAGGGCGAGTACTCGACTGGGGCAACTGGGGGACCCGATCCCCATGCTGAACAATGGCGCGTCGGATTCCGCTCGCCCTCCAACTCTGATAGGTCTGCTGGCGAGAATTCTGGTTGTCTAGCCATGGTTTGCAGGCGGTGACAGGCAGGATAAAGCTTGGCATCTTTGACAACAAGGAACGAGCTGAATTCGAATTTCGAATTTGATGTCAATCCCCAAGTTGGCGGGCCGGCTGTTGATGGAAGATAATCTTTGTAATCTTATCTTTCAGGCTTCTTTGAGTTCGCCAATTCTCCGCCACCACCCCTGAAGATCCAGGATTTGTCCAGGATAACATCTCTCATTCAGAATGGCGAGATACAGTAAATCCGAACATCCCGCAATTTTTCAATCTGTATGGCTGGGAGGTGTACGGGCGCCAATTTCCTACGTTCCGAATGCCCACTACGAGAATTGCCTCGATAGAGAGGAAGTTGTTCAAGGTGGGGAATCCACGTTAGCGTTTCAGTCAGGTCAGTAAATAGAAGGTTTCCTAACATGTGGGGATAGTCGAAGTTTGTGGCTCACGGTGAACAAGGAACCACAATAGGAAACTACGAAAGGACGCCCGAGTCCCTTCTATTTCAACTTAAAAGCTGGGAATTCGAATCCGATGTCCGTCTAACAGCCTTTGGAAAAAATGCCTTGAATCACAGTGTAATTCCCCATCTTTCATATTGGTGTGTTGGAAAATGGTCGCGGCAAACCTGGGTCGAGACGTTGTATGAGGGGTGAAGGTCCTAACAAACCTCAAGTAATTTCGCGAAATGGTTGATCACTTACGTATACAACGAATGAAAGAGAAGGTTGGTGCGAGGACATAAAGAAAAAAATCCTACCTGTCTTCTCGCTTAATTCCTATACGGAATATTTATCCTGCTGTTTTTCCAATAATGACCCCGCTATTTAACTTGTGCTGCAGCTTGGCTGCAGTCGGAACATTTTCGGGCCATTCTTGTTCGTTTGAGTGTCAAGCATTTTTA
>Ga0307513_10012526_pt1 | contig 10457 bp, 11 predicted proteins | sample 15_EM_MG_FD_202174 | JGI IMG/M metagenome (GOLD analysis project Ga0307513, IMG submission 202174) | Populus trichocarpa ectomycorrhiza microbial communities from riparian zone in the Pacific Northwest, United States - 15_EM | ecosystem: Host-associated > Plants > Roots > Unclassified | place...
AAATATATTAAATTATTCTACCCAATTATGTACAGTATTTATTCGGCTGAGTTGAAAACTGGGCACTTAAGGTGGCAGTTCGCATATTGAGTGTCCGGCTTCAACTCGGCCGGGGGAGTACTACACGATCCGCGGGCATTTAAGGGAATGTTTTAAATAGGTTGAATTGTTCTGCATGAATATACGGCCAAGTTGAAGCCGTACACTTAAGGTGGCAGTGCCCATATTCAGTGTCTGGCTTCAACTCGGCCGGGGGAGTACTACACGATCCGTGGGCGTTTAAGGCAATGTTTTAAATAGGTTGAATGGTTCCACACGAATATCCGGCCGGGTTGAAGCTGGACACTTAAGGTGGCGGTTCCCATATTGAGTGTCCGGCTTCAACTCGGCCGTGGGAGTCATACATGATTCGCGGGTATTGAAGGGAATGTTTTAAATGGGATGAATTGTTCCGTATGAATATACGGCCAAGTTCAAGCCTTACACTAATGGTGGCAGTGCCCATATTGAGTGTCCGGCTTCCACTCGGCCGCAGGAGTACTACACGATCCGTGGGCGTTTAAGGGAATGTTTTAAATAAATTGAATTGAATAGGCGGCCAAGTTGAAGCCGGCGACTTAAGGGAGAGATTCCCGTAGAAAGTGTCCGGCTTCAACTCGGCCGCCTGAGGTCTGTGGATGATTAATGCGAAACTATGCTCTCCTGTGGGAAGGGAAGCCAACCAAAGTAGGGGGTCTGCATGGCGGCCGCGGCGGGCATCTTGTGAACAGCAAGGGAATTATGGAAATGACAGTATGGTGCAGACTAAGAAAAAAGCGACCTAGGATGGCAGCGGACGGAAGCGGATGGAAGCGGACAGATCTAGGTCGCCAGAGGTGTGAGGGTAGCAGAGATGGTCGCCGGAGGCGCGCAACCGCAAGGAGTAGGCAAGAGGCCAGTAGACGAGAGGATAAGGGGGCGGATACAAGGGGGAGGCACGAGGAGGGGGTGGGGCCGCAACAAGCGTGTCGGACGCTGTCGAGGGAAAGTGGGGCGTCCGGCTGCACCAGACGCAAGAAATAAAAGGCAAAGAAGGCACGCGAGATCCGGGAGGACCGGACGCAAAGAACGGACGCTATTCGTCCGGAAGCGGGCTTTGTCCGTCCGGAGAAAAAGGTTTTTTTGCTGATGCAATTATACATCTGCAATTCCCTCCCGTTCGCCCACAGTCTTAAATCTACTTGCGACGCCGGCGATAACCCCAAGTTACCCAGATCCAACAATACTGGAATTGGATAGCGGAGGAGGACAGCAGGCCAGCAGCAGGCGAAATATGGCCACAGGGCTTGAGCGTAGCATTCTAGCCAGAGCCCATGATCTGATAAGGGACTGGACGATCTTTGTCAATCCGTTTCCGTACCCAATTACCCTGACCGAAGAAGTCCGCAGATGTTGGAGCGAGGCCCGGACCCAATAAGGCTTTCCCGACTTTGCTGATGCTACTCCAGCATCAAATGACCAGGTAAGTTACCCTTAATCGATAACTGGCATCCCATCACAGACTTAATGGAGTGGCCGCTGGTCACTGAGTTGCAGATGCGGGCAAAGCACAGCGGATGCCGATCGCAGTATCTGCATCCAGTAAAGAAGGCTATAACAGAACTCTATAAGCTCAATAGTGAGGATCCTACAGCCTGCGCACGAAGAGTGGAATACCTACTGGAGGAGGATAGGTTCATTTGCCCGCCTGGCAGCTATGAGGTATCTTTTTCACATTTGTCGGGATTGTTTCTAATCGCAGTGAGACTAAATCAATCTGATCCGGTGGACAGGCAATCTCTCTTAGATTCGTAGCACCGCAGATTACGGGCGCGATATTTGTTCAATATTACGCCAGCCCGAAAAGGAAAGGCATAACAGATGAGGGTTTCCTAGATAAGATCGATGGCCCGTTTATCTGTCTTACAGCGGCCATATTATGTCATTCACTGAGATTTTGGCGGACTGGCATCTTCATCGATAATGTGGCTTTCACACGGGCCAGTTCCGGGGGTAAGATAAACTATGCGTACTGGCAGGTTTGAAAAGTGTCCGGATCCCCCGACTGCCCTGGCATCCGGATACTTTTGAAAACCGCCTGTACTTGAATGGTGTGAAAGGTCAGCTAATGGATAGATAGCCCTGCTTGAACGTCAGACAGGATCGTGGGGCAAAACAGGAAGAGTTTGGCAGAGTCGAATAATCCGGCAGATAAGGACGACATTGGAGGCTAAAATCGTGAAGGAGCGGGGAAAGCGGGTTGAGAGGACGGTGGGATATGACAATGATGAGGAGGCACTGAGGCGGGAGTTTGGCAGTGATACGGAGCTGGATGAATTAGAGATGGCTGGTGGCCGCGCGGATTCAGGAAGAAACAGTCAGCGCGAGCCGAAGCGAGAACATGGGGCGAATCCGGAGCACTGGTTGTTGCAGCGCAGTTCCGAGATCCTAGGGACACGGAATCGCAGGTTGAAGAAACCGATCGAGAGGATAGGGAGAATGGTTTTATCACCACTCGCTGATCGTGTATATATATGTAATAAAATCAACTTGGATTACCCGTGCTAAAAGGGTCAGGAATGATCAAACAATAGTAGTGTACGGGCCAGGCCGGTGTGCAGGAAAGGGATGTGAACGAACTGGGCAGATAGTCATAAGCCGTGCAAGCATGAGTAAGTCATCTAGCGGGCAATTGTAGGTTCGGTAGGCATGGGAATGTGTCGGGGGATGGTTATAAACTGGGCAGGCTTGGTTAAGTAGTCTAGTGGGCAGTTGTGGGTGAAGAGGCACGGGAATGTGTCTGGAGGACTGTTAGAAGCCAGGGAAGACGGTGGGAGCCCGCGAGCAGACAGCAAGAGTCCGGGGGCTGATGGCGAGAGGAGCGGGGCGAACAAGATAGGATGTGGAGAGCTGAGGAAAGAGCCTAGCAAAAGGGCAAGGGGGTGGGGGATGTCCGCCGGATATGGGAGAATACAGGGTGGGATCAGAGGGAGGAGCAAGGGCTGAGGGCGTTGGGAGGAAATAGGGTGAAAAAATGAAGACTGGAAAAAGTCCGCCGGATATGCGAGAAGACGGAGGGAATCCGGCGGTGGGGGAGAAACAGAGATGATGTTGGACTGGTTCCGGGTGAGAAACGGATTCAGAGAGAGGCTAGTGACGAAGTTAAAGGAGAGAGGGTATCATGGGAGGAAAGCTGGCGGGCTGGCTTGTCTGGGGGGGGGCCGGGATGTGAGAGGTTGCGGTTGAAAGGCGTCCACAGAACGGCAGCATGGGAACGTGGACTTTAGGCGCCAAGGGAGGAAGAGGCTGGGCGCTGGAGGGAGGGTTTCTGGGGGGGGGGTCTAAGGCGTCTGGATGCAAAAGGGCCGTGTCCAATGCATCCAGACGCTGCCTGTGGCGTCCGGACGCATTGGAGGCGGCCCTTTCACTTCCGGATGGAATGAACCTGGGCAGACGCACCCCGAACTCGAGTTCCCGTTACAAGCGCCTGGAACGTCCGGCGCCCAGGGTGAGCCGGGAGAGAAGGGGCGCAAGATGATTTTTTTGCTGATGCAATTGCGGTATTCATGCTAACTCTATACTAACTAAGTACCTTGCCTGCAACGCTGCGAACTTCATCTGAGTGCGAACACTCGTAGACCCTGAAAACTCTCTACCACACTTTTTGCTCCCATTGCCAACTTATCGGTCTGCGCTTCTGTTATTCCTAACGGTGTGGCGACCATGTCAGGTGTCAGCTCATCAGTTTTATCAGTTGACAACAATGGTTACGAGTTATGTTGCCCCTGTGCTCACCGAGGGTAGTCTAACTCGCTGGACCGAAGATGGCGATTCTTCAGTGGTTGGTTCCGTTGCGAATTCGACATGCGACTGCACGTCGTATTCTTGTCTTCCAGCATTACACGACTTGTCCTCGGAATCGTACCTATGGACTTCTTCCCTCGGACTCCATCCGTTACCAACTTGTCCTCTGTGGATGCACCCGATCCACTTACTGGGCATAGTTACCTCCTTCATACTCTACACGACTTTGTAGGTACGAGGGGACTAACTTTCGTGCGAAACGTCCCGTTACTTCCGACCTACGCTTCCGACTGTCTGTCTTCAAGTGTCTGTAACCTTATGCGCTGTCTTCCGATTCCCCTGCTTCCACTTGCATCAGGTGTCCGAAGGTCTCCCCTCATATATCCTGCGAACAGGATCCGGCGGACAGACGGCCGCGACGTATACGGTGTTATAAGATGTGTTCCATTCATAGTGGTCTTTGGTGTTGGGACTCAACTACCCAGGCAGCCAGTGATGACGCGCCGTCCCAACGCCGGGGCTGCATCAGCAAAAAAAATCAGTTTGCGTTATTTCCATTTCAGCGCACCCTGCAGCTTCTGGCTGCGTTCCGTGGGACAATTTTTTTGAAGTTATGTAATCAAAAAACCCGTTTCATTTTAAGATTAATCTAACAATTAGGTAGACAAACATGAATTTTCAGCCCTAACAGACAACATTTACAGGTCCATTTTGGCTTCTGAAGTTTAAAACTCGATTCCTGGGATGCACAGGATGCTGACCAGATGCAAACTCCACTACAGGGTGCGTTCAGATGCGTGTGGATGCAAAATCGAGTTTTTTTGCTGATGTGGAGGGGGGTGTTATCTTTTTCCTTCGAAGTTCGTGTGCGTCAAGGTAGGGTAACTTTACCCTGTAAATCCTTACGGGGAGTCCGTGCGCCTAACACAGTCCCCGAATCGACTGGGGCCAAGGAAACATCACCTTCGAAACCAAATAGTGTACGACATTGTGTTTAAAGGAATCAACAACCGTATACGCCGTACCAGAAGACGAGGCGCGAGAAGAGAACTTGAAAGTCGAGTTTGGCGCGACCCAAAGCAAGAAAGACCAGAGGATTCAGGTAAAGAAACTTGACCCTCAAGCAAAGATACCAACTCGAGAATCAGCAAGAGCGGCAGGACATGACTTGTACACAAATGAAGAAAGGATTATCCCGGCCAGTGGACAAGAAGTTGTAACCACGGGGATATCAATTACACCACCAAGAGGAACCTATGGACAGATAGTACCACAAAGCGGCATGGTAGTTAAACACCAGATTGCAGGTGTGATCGACTCCGACTATCCGGGTGAAATCAAAGTGGTACTAGCCAACATGAGCGACTAGGATTATTAAATCTGCAAGGGAGATCGAATCGCACAACTCATCACAGAGAAGATAGTCGAAAGCGACTGTTATGAAGCTTCTACTCTAGGAAAGACCAACAGATGTCAGCAAGGATTCGGAAGCACCAGAACGTTCAAGGCACAGATTTGCGAAGTCAGCGCTCAAGCCTTCGGGAAGTTTTACCGAAGACCCGACACAACCACAGGAATTCTCAAATACAATAAGAAAGAAGGCCGAATAAGCCTAGAATCGGTTAACATCAGCACCGAACTAGCCATCAAAAGAGGAAAATAGCAGAAGAAGAGGAAACTAGAAGAAATGGTACCTCAACAATATCACGAATACTTAGATGTATTGGAAGAAGAAGAAAAAACTGAATTACCACCTCATCGACCTGGAGTTGACCTGGACATCAAGCTCGAGGAAGGACAAGGGTTACCGGTCAAAAAGATATATGCACTCTCCCAGGACGAACTAGAACAACTCTGGAATTACATCAAGCAAAACGACAAAAGAGGATGGATACGAGAAACCTACTCCGACGGGGATCTCCTATCATGTTCTAAAAAAGGACGGAAAGCTCTGACTCTGCGTCGACTATCAGGCACTTAACTATGTTACCAAAAAGAATCGATACCCTTTACCGCTGATAGGGGAAGCCTTGGATAGGCTAAGAACCGCCAAATACTATATCAAGCTAGACATCAAGGATGCCTACCACAATGTGAGGATCAGAGAAGGAGACGAGTGGAAAACGACATTCACCACAAAATACGGAACTTACGAATACCTGGCCATGCCTTTTGGGCTAACCAATGCACCAGCAGTGTTTCAGAGATGGATCAACAGAACATTGCAGTCATATATCAAGATATGCTGCATAGTATACCTGGACGATATTCTCATATACTCTGACAGCCTGGAACAACACCAAAAAGATGTGGCAGCCATTATTCGTACTATACAGAAACAAGGAATAAAACTCAAGCCATCACAATGCGAGTTTCATCCACGAGAAACGGAGTACCTAGGATTCATCATCAACAACGAAGGAGTCAAAGTCGACACCGCCAAAACAGCAGCCATCTGGGATTGGAATGCAACTACCAGCAAAAAGGAAATCCAGGAATTCATGGGCTTCTGCAACTTCTATAGACGCTTCATCGAAGGATTCAGCAGAACCGCCAAACCACTATATGATCGAACCAAGAAAGAGACCCCATGGGAATGCGGAGACAAAGTACAAATCCCTTTTGACGAACTGCGACAAAAGCAATGCTCAACCCCAGTGTTGACATACTTCAAACCAGGAAGACCACTCCTTGTTGAAACAGATGCATCAAAATATATTTACTCAGGCATATTGTCTTAGCAGAATGATGACAGAAAATGGAGACCCATAGCATACCGATCAAAAACAATGAAGCCAGCTGAATGCAACTACAATGACACGACAAAGAACTATTAGCAATAGTTCAAGCACTCAAAGAATGGAGAGGGTACCTTAAAGGGAGTGGACAACATTTCCGAGTGCTGACAGACCACCAAAACCTAATAAGATTCACGACCACTAACGAGCTAATGGAACGACAAATCCGATGGAGTGAAGTCTTGAGTGGCTTCGACTTCAAAATCGACTACCAACCAGGAAAAGAAGGAGGCAAACCAGACGCCCTAACCAGGGGAAAAGCAGACAGGCCCATGGAAGAAGATGAGAGACTCACACAAAAAGAAAGAATCCTTTCAAGTTTACCAAGGGAGAAATACTTTGACACAAGCATTCAAGAAATGGAAACAATGGAGTTCGAAGGAAAATACGACAAGGAAGTCAGCAATGAGTTAGCAAGGAACGACGAAATCTAAGCAATAAGGAAAGCCTTGGATAAAGAAGAAAAAGAAAGAAAGGGAGTGGCTCTAGGACTCTGCCAGTGGAAAAATGGATACCTGTGGCACCAAGGAAAGATTTGGGTCCCTAAAGAAGAAGGAATAAGGACCAACCTTATACGAAAACACCACGATATCCCTCAGGCAGGGCACGGAGGAACAGCAAAAAACAACGTAGCTCCTACAACGCAAATATTACTGGCCTCGAATGCGAGATACGATAAAACAATATGTCAAGAACTGCGACATATGCCAACGAACGAAAGTGGTACGACATGCACCTTATGGTCTGATGAAGCCAGATGAAGCCCCGGATCCACCGTGGAAATCAATATCAATGGACTTCATCAAGGACTTACCAAACTCGGAAGGAAATACGGCAATCCTTATCGTCATCGATCGACTCACAAAAATGGCTCATTTCCTATCATGCACCAAGAAAATGAACCCATGGCAATTTTCAGAACTCTTCATGAGGGAAATATTTCGATTACATGGACTTCCCAAAGATATCATAACGGATAGGGAATCTATATTTACTTCACATATATGGAATGAAACAACAAAACAGCTGGGAATTGAATGAAGATTGAGTACTGCATTTCATCCACAGACGGACAGACAAACGGAACGGAGTAATTCCATCTTGGAACAATAGCTCCGAGCATACGTCAACTATCAGCAGGACAACTGGAAGGAGCTCCTACCCATGGCTGAATTCGCATACAATAATGGATATCAAGAAAGCATTAAACACACGCTATTCTTTGCGAACTGTGGAGTCAACCCCGAACATCAGACCATCGGACACCTAATGCAAGGTCATATCAGACCACCAGAAAACATGAGTCAATTACACAACATACTGAAGGCGGAAATGACGGAAGCGCAATTAAGGCACAAAGAATACTACGATGCTGGAAGAAAACCCGATCCGAATTTACAATCAGGAGATATGGTCTGGTTATTGCCAAAGAAATATACGTACCACACAGCCATGCAAGAAGCTGAACTACAAGAAAATTGGACCCTTCAAGATCTTGGCAAAGATAGAAGCAACCGCTTATAAGCTCGATCTTCCACCCTCGATGAGGATCCACAACACAGTCGACATTTGTCTTCTTGAACTTTACTACGACGACAAGTTTTGTTCTCAACGAACACAACCACCACCTCCAATCATTATCAAAGGGGGAACCAGAATACGAACTAGAAGAGATAACCGACTCGCAACTACACTACGGAAAGCTACAATACTGAGCCAAGTAGACCAGTTAGCCTCGCGAACACGACAAAGTTTGGTACCCCTATGACTATTTCGAAAATGCAGACAGCGCAAAGCAACAGTTCCACCAACAGTACCCAGGGAAACCCTCTCTCAATCAAGATCGAGGAGCAAGAAAATGGAGAGACGTGGGTCTCAATATCACCAACACGGCAACTCATACTACCACCACTGCCTCGAAGAATGACGACACCAAGACCACCGACACCCAAGACAGCCCAAGATGGTTGGGAAACCACTGTGGGGTTACCAACGGCCCCCTATATCGAGCCCCACACGAGTGGAAAGAAGTGGAAAGCAGAGAACAAGCTCGCCAGGAGCACGACCAGCTGTTATGGACAGCATGCTACGACGACGGGTGCTAAACCTACTTTCGAGAAAAGGAAGCTTCGGGATGGTTTCCCCAAGACCGATCTCGGTCTGTGCCATTACCAGCAATATCGCGAAACAACAAAAAGCAACAGAGGAAGTACCACCAAGACAGAATTACCTGGGACAAATGTTACAAGGACAAATGTTTCGTCCACACCCAGAAAAAAATAAATGCGGGATACTACCTCCAGGAAAATGGCGAAAGAAAACCTCTATCGACATGACACAAACAACACCCGAAACCGGAACAAAGAAGGAAATTTGATGCCATGGGGACACGGCACGAGAGGGAGGAGGGCGTAAAAACTCAACCGCACGTCGGAGCCCTTCAGAGGCAAGTTTAGGAATTGTTGAACGAAAAGGACCAATTCCTAAAAACCGAGAACGAATACCGACAGAAGCTAGCAGACCAGGAAACCACGATAAGCCGAATACGTGAGGAGGTTCAAGGACTTCGCAGAACAGTCGTGGGATCTGGTTTCAGCCTCGCAAGGTTGAGGAGCGAAATGGAGACCAGGAAGCGAGCAAAGGAGGAGCCCAAGCACAGAAACCACAGCCTCCAAATGGAGCTCAGAAGAGCTGGGCAGAGGTTGGTAGATCTGGGCAAGTAGCATCGTAGGACAGATGCTAGGAGGAGACAGGAGCTAATGTCACAAATCGTGACTAAGCAAGGCAGATTTCACATGGCTAATACTTATTAGTCATAAGGTATGTTGGATTCAACACTATGACGTCGCTTGACTTATAGTTCTCACATGACTACGCAATTGCGAGTCATTGTCATATTATGATTGGTTAATTGGTTCATGACTCACGATTGTGACGTCATATGATGTAATGACTTTCACACATGACTCACATTATGAGTCATGGGTTTCACGCAGGTGACTCATTTGAGCACATGACTTGGTTGATGGGTTTTGATTGGTTAACGGAATGTTGCGTGATGACTCATGTGAGTCATCGATGGATTTCGCACTCTGACTCACTATGAGTCATAGAGGTTTATGTAGTGCGAGGTGACGAGTCACCAAGTTTAGGGTTGGGGGAAAATGCCTATAAACATGGCTTAGTTCCGACCAAGAGATAGGCACGAACTATCTCCTCTCCACCTCAGGCAACTGAAATCTCAACACCACAAGAAATCTTCGTCACTTTCCCCCACCCACCTCTCTTCTCCCACGATGGCTACTGCCTAGGAGTTGACATTAAGACATCTTCCCTCCTCTTCTCAGGCCTGTCGGCCTCCCCTCTGTGGGGTTCTCGTTCTTATTCATCGTTGACATGCTCATGAAGTTCGGTTCTCCCCCTTATCCTGCATGCGTTTTGCACCTCGCTTAGCGTTTGCATGGTCGGAAAGCTTCTCGGTTCATTCACGGTCGGTGTTACGGTATCCGGACTCTCGGTCGAAGTAGACCTCGGCTTGCCGGGCTTGTACCTCTGATGGGGAAAGCCACTGTTAGTAACATCTCGGTCCCGCCTCGGTTCGTCGTCGTCCAAAAAGCCCTTGCTATGGCCTGTTTGTCGGTTGTGGCTAGCCCGTTCGCAATCCTTCCTTCCACCTCCTCCCGGTTCTGTCCGCTTGCACTGTTACTGCTTAGTGTTCGTTACGGGGCGGGGCGGGGCGGGTTTTCACTTTGTGACCCCGCCGTTACTCCGGCCCGGGGTCAACTCTTTGCCGTTCCTCCCCGCCCCGTATGACACGGGGCCCTGGCCGGGCTGTGG
>Ga0307513_10012527_pt1 | contig 10457 bp, 9 predicted proteins | sample 15_EM_MG_FD_202174 | JGI IMG/M metagenome (GOLD analysis project Ga0307513, IMG submission 202174) | Populus trichocarpa ectomycorrhiza microbial communities from riparian zone in the Pacific Northwest, United States - 15_EM | ecosystem: Host-associated > Plants > Roots > Unclassified | place...
TTATCCCGATACGGCGGGCGCCGCGGCGCTGATCGCCGAGATGAATAATCCCAAGGTCGCCGCGCTCGCGCCACCGCCGGCCGCGAAAATCTATGGCCTCGAAACGCTGGCGAGCGACATCGCCGACGCCGAGCACAATACCACGCGATTCGTCACGCTGGCGCGCGGCGGCCGCCCGCTGACCGGTGAGGGGCCGTTCATGACGACGATCATCTTCGAGGTGAAGAATGTACCCGCCGCGCTGTACAAGGCGATGGGGGGATTCGCGACCAACGGCGTCAACATGACCAAGCTCGAAAGCTATCAACGCGGCGGCAGCTTCGCGGCGACCGATTTCTACGCGGATGTCGATGGCCGCCCGGGCGACGACAATCTCGACCGCGCGCTCGAGGAACTCGGCTTCCATTCGAAGTGGATGCGGGTTTTGGGCAGCTATCCGCAGGCACGGAAGCGGGGATGACACCCCGCGTCCTGATCATCGCCGGGTCCGATTCGGGCGGCGGCGCGGGGATTCAGGCCGATATCAAGACCGTGACGATGCTCGGCGGTCACGCGATGACGGCGATCACCGCGATCACCGCGCAGAATACGCTTGGCGTCCAGGCGGTGCTGGCGGTGCCGACCGACATGGTGATCGCGCAGATCAATTCGGTGGTGACCGATATCGGGATCGACGCGGTCAAGATCGGGATGATCGGATCGGCGGCGACGGCGCATGCGGTGGCGGATGTGCTCGAGCATCTGTCGGCGCCGATCGTGTTCGACCCCGTGATGGTCGCGACCAGCGGTGATGTGCTGGCCGATCCGGAAACGATCGCGGCTTTCGGGCGGCTGATGCGGATTGCAGCGGTGACTACGCCCAACCTACCGGAATACGAGATTCTAGCTGACTCCCACCCCGTTCGTGCTGAGCCTGTCGAAGCACGCCTCCCCGTGTCGCGAGGCGAGAGCCGCCCTTCGACAAGCTCAGGGCGAACGGAGTGGGGGAAGGGCGTCGCGATGCTGCTCAAGGGCGGGCACGCCGCAGGCGAGACGGTGGTTGATCGTCTGCTGGTCGAAGGTGTTGAAGTGCGTCGCTGGGCCAATCCCCGCATCGGCACGCCGCATACACACGGTACCGGCTGCACGCTCGCCAGCGGTATCGCCACGGGGTTGGCGAGAGGCCTGCCACTGATCGACGCGGTTGACCGGGCGATCGCGTTCGTCCGTGCCGCGCTCGCCAACGCGCCGGACCTTGGTGCCGGACATGGGCCGATGGGCCATGCGCTTGGCGTGATCCCATTCGACGAGATAGAAGGCTAGGGATGCCAGGTCTCAAACACGAAAAACTCTGCCTCGCGCCGGTCGCCGGAGTCGACGAAGCCGGGCGTGGACCGCTCGCTGGGCCAGTGGTGGCGGCCGCGGTGATCTTGCCGGCCAAGGGCGTGCCGCGTGGGCTCGACGATTCGAAGAAGCTGTCAGCCGCCGAACGCGCCCGGCTGCATGGCCGGCTGATGGATTGTGCGATCATCGGCGTCGGCATCTGCGAGGCTGAGGAGATCGACAGCCTCAACATCTTTTGGGCGACGATGAAGGCGATGACGCTCGCGGTCGAAGCGTTGGGTTGTCCGCCCGGTCACGTCCTGGTCGACGGCAATCGCCTGCCGCGATGGACCTATGCCGCCACCGCCATCGTCGGGGGCGACGCGATCAGCATGTCGATCGCCGCTGCGTCGATCATCGCCAAGCACACCCGCGACACGATCATGATCGCTCACGCCGAATCATATCCGCATTACGGCTGGCACTCGAACAAGGGCTATGGCGCGCCCGATCATTTGCGGGCGTTGCGCGAACATGGACCGTGTCCGCTCCATCGCCGGAGCTTCGCGCCGGTCGCGCAAGCGGTTCTGCCGTTTTAAGAGTCTTTTGTGCCACACCCCATGGCTTGGGGCTGTGGATAAGTCAGGACTCAATATCCGGTAAGGGTCGTAAAATGTTCCGCCGTCTTAACCATTTGCTAACCCGATTCGTTAACTAAACTTCGCTTGACCGGAGTCCGCGCGCCCGGTTTTCGTGCGCGCAACATTTCGGGGAGTGGTTGCCGATGGGGGTTATCGAGAAGGTCAGGGCGCGCGCCGTTGCTCTTGGGCAGCCGTCGGTGCTGGTGCCGGGCGAACTTCCGCTCGACCGCATCCTGATGGGCGATTGCATCGAGGCGATGCGCGCATTGCCGGCCAAGTCGGTTGACCTGATCTTCGCCGATCCGCCCTACAACCTTCAGCTCGGTGGCGATCTGTCGCGGCCCGACGGCAGCCATGTCGATGCGGTGACCGACGATTGGGACAAGTTCGACAGCCTGGCGATCTATGACCGCTTCACCCGCGAATGGCTGGCCGAGGCGAAGCGCATCCTCAAGGACAATGGCTCCATCTGGGTGATCGGCAGCTACCACAATATCTTCAAGGTCGGGTCGGCGATCCAGGATCTTGGCTATTGGATCCTCAACGACATCATCTGGCGCAAGGCCAATCCGATGCCCAATTTCAAGGGCACGCGCTTCACCAACGCGCATGAGACGCTGATCTGGGCGTCGACTGGCGAGGGCGCCAAATACACGTTCAACTATCGCAGCATGAAGACGCTCAACGATGAGCTTCAGATGCGCTCCGACTGGGAATTCCCGATCTGCGGCGGGCCCGAGCGGCTCAAGAAGAACGGGGTCAAGGTTCACCCGACCCAGAAGCCCGAAGCACTGATCTATCGCATTCTGCTTGCCTGCTCGAAACCGGGCGACGTGGTGCTCGATCCGTTTTTCGGCACCGGTACGACGGGCGCGGTCGCCAAGCGGCTTGGCCGGCATTGGATCGGGATCGAGCGCGAACCCATCTATATCGAGGCCGCCGAGGAACGCATCGCCGCCGCGCTGCCGCTCGACGAATCGGCGCTGACCACGATGCAGAGCCCCAAGGCGGCGCCGCGCGTGGCGTTCGGCGCGCTGATCGAAAACGGCATGCTGGCGCCCGGCACCGTACTGACGGACACCAAGCGCCGCTGGAAGGCGACGGTCGGGGCTGACGGTTCGCTCAAGAGCGAGTGCGGCCAGGCGGGGTCGATCCACAAGCTCGGTGCGATCTTGCAGAATGCGCCGGCCTGCAACGGCTGGACCTTCTGGCATTATGAAGCGGTGGATGGGTTGAAGCCGATCGACGCGTTGCGCCAGAATTACCTGCTCGCGACACAGCCCTGATCCGATTCGTCACCCCGGCCTTGTGCCGGGGTCTGCCGTGCCGCAAACCAACCGCGCGCGGCGCTTGCTGCCCGGCGGATGCCGGGACAAGCCCGGCATGACGAAGGTGAAAGAATGGCCAAACTCCACCTCCGCCCGGTCCAGTTCGTCGATACCCCGATCGGGCACGATGGCGAGGTCGCGCGGCTGGCCGGCGGGATGCAGTGGTTCGCCGCCTATGAAGTAATCGAAGGCGATACTAAGCGGACTGTGTCGATCGCCGAATTCGCCCGTACGTTGTGCGCTAATGACGAACGTGCCGCCGAACTTCACACCATTATCACCCGTTCGCGCCCACCGCTGACGCTCGGCGAACGGACGTTGCGCTTCGACCAGCCGGCGGTTGCCGGCATCCTCAATGTCACCCCCGACAGCTTTTCCGACGGCGGCGAACAGAGCGACCCCATCGCCAGCGGCGTGGCGATGGCCGCGGCCGGCGCGGCGCTGGTCGATGTCGGCGGCGAATCGACCCGGCCCGGTGCCGAGCTCGTCTGGGAAGAGGATGAGAAGAAGCGCGTCGAGCCGGTCGTGCGCGGGCTCGCGCGCGCCGGGACCCTGGTGTCGGTCGACACGCGCAAGGCGATAGTGATGGAGGCGGCGCTCGCTGCTGGCGCCAGCATCGTCAACGATGTCGCCGCCCTGCTGTGGGACGACCGCGCGCTCGATGTGGTGGCAAAGGCGGGGTGTCCGGTCGTCCTCATGCATTCGCCCGATCCCGCCAAGGGCCCGCATGGCGGCAGCGGCTATGGCGACGTCCTGATCGAAGTGTACGACTGGCTCGAGGCTCGCATCGCGGCGGTGGTCGCTGGCGGCGTCGATCGCGCGACAATCATCGTCGATCCCGGCATCGGCTTCGGCAAGTCGCTTCAGGACAATCTGTCGTTGCTCAACGGACTGGCGATGTTCCACGGGCTCGGCTGCCCGATCATGCTCGGCGCCAGCCGCAAGCGGATGATCGGCGCGCTGTCGAACGAGGCGCCTGCCGACCAGCGGCTGGGCGGCTCGATCACGCTCGCGCTCAAAGGGGCGGAAGCCGGCGTTCAATTGCTCCGCGTCCATGACGTGCCGGAAACGGTGCAGGCGCTGAAAGTCTGGCGCGGGATGCGCGATCAGGCGCTGGTCGGCGGCTGACCGGATATTGCTGCCGCGGCGTGCGTTGCGGACGGCAAGCTAGCGGTCGTGAAAAGGACGGATGCCATGGATATCAAGCGCAGCGGCTCACAGCCGTCAGGAAAGGGCCCGGCGGACTGGTTCACCGGCACGGTCAGGATCGACCCGTTGATCACCGCGCCCGATCCTGCGCGCATCGCCGGCGCCACTGTCACGTTCGAACCCGGCGCGCGGACCGCGTGGCACACGCATCCGCTCGGTCAGACGCTGATCGTCACTGCCGGCCTGGGCTGGGTCCAGCGCGACGGCGGACCGGTTGAGGAAGTCCGCCCCGGCGACGTGATCTGGTTCGACGCGAACGAAAAGCATTGGCACGGCGCGACGCCGACCAACGCCATGACGCATATCGCGATCCAGGAGCGGCTTGACGGCAAGGCGGTCGACTGGCTGGAGAAGGTCAGCGACGAACAATATCGGCGCGATTGAGCGCGGCTCCAGGTCTTTGTGTTGGTTTGGCGACTGGGCCGCTTGACTTCGCGCGTCCCGACGCCACCTGATGTGGACGATAACGGGGCCCGGTCGCATGCGTCACCAGTTCGTCCGTCGCTTCGTCGCGCTGGCAGCGGCGCTTTCCGTCAGCCTGTCGCTGGCGGGCTCGGCAACGGCGCAGGCGACCAGTCCCTATGTTGCGCCCCAGCACACTACCGGCTGGCCGGGCATGGGTACCGGCGACGATCAGGCGGCGGCGGAAGCCTCGCTCGAGCTCGGTCCCGAACTCGAGCGTGATCGATCGCCGGCCTGGATGCTCGCCGACCAGCGCCGCCTCGACAAGGCGCTCGCTGCGCTCCAGCCGCAGAAAAAGGGCGTGGTCGACGCCTATGTCCTGGTGGTCGGGCTCGATAGCGATCCGATTTTCGGGCGCGAGGCGCGCGAGGCGGGCAGGGTGCTGTCGCGCCGCTACAATGCGGTTGGGCACACGATCGTGCTTGCCGGCACCGACGGATCGGAACCCAGCCAGCTGCCCAATGGTACGCCCCGGACATTCGCGCTGGCGCTTGCGCGGATCGCCGAGTTGATGGACCGCAACGAGGATGTGCTGGTGCTCTACAGCGCCGGACACGGCGTGCCGGTGGGGCTGGCCTATCATGACGGCGATGAGGGATTCGGCATCGTCTCGCCGGCGCGAATGGCGCGGATGTTCGACGAACTCGGCATCAGGAACCGGCTGCTGATCCTGTCGGCCTGCTATTCCGGGGTGTTCGTGCCGGCGATGGCGAGCGATACGACCGCCCTGTTTACGGCGGCCTCGGCCGATCGCACATCGTTCGGTTGTGCCGCCGACCGCGACTGGACCTTTTACGGTGACGCGATGATCAACCATGCGCTGCGCGAGCCTGTGCCGCTCGCCAAAGCCGGCGAAGACGCGCGCGCGCTGATCGCGCAATGGGAAGGGCAGGGCAATGTCACGCCGTCGCGGCCGCAAATCTCGATCGGCAGCGGCGTCGGCAAATGGCTCGCTCCGCTGGAGGCGCGCATGCCCAAGACCGCGACCGCGATGGTCGGCCGCCCGGCGATCTCGATCCTCAGCGATCGGGCGCGCTGAAGGTCGCGTCGCCGATTTCGGCTTGTATCTCGGCCAGCAATTCCTTGCGGCTAAGCTTGCCGACCAATGTCTTGGGCAGGGTAAGCCGCACCACGACCTGATCGACGCGCTCGTGATGGCCGAGCTGCGGATTGAGCCACGCCTTGATCTCGTCGCCGGTCGCCGTGGCGCCGTCGTTGAGCGTCACATAGGCGCGCGGCTGCTCGCCGCGATACGTGTCGGGGACGCCGATCACCAAAGCCTCCTTCACCGCCGCATGGCGATAGAGCGCGGCTTCGACCTGGCTCGGGAACACCTTGAACCCGCTGACCGCGATCATGTCCTTCAGCCGGTCAACGATGTGGATGAAGCCGTCCGCGTCGATCATGCCGACATCCCCGGTGCGCAGCCACGCGCCGCCCGTGTCGGGGACAAACACCTCGGCATCGGCGTCGGGCCGGTTCCAATAGCCCTTCATGATCTGTGGCCCGCGCACCAGGATCTCGCCAGGCTCGCCGTCGGGAGCGGGGCGCGACGAATCCTCCTTGTCGGCCAGCCGGATGTCGGTCGCCGGGATCGGCTGGCCGATCGTGCCCAATTTGCCCTCGGCCTCATAGGGGTTGCACGAGACAACCCCCGAACTCTCCGACAGGCCATAGCCTTCGATCACGCGCGCACCGGTCGCGGCCTCGAACTTCGCCTTGACCTCGGCGGGGAGCGGTGCGCCGCCCGAGATGCAATATTTGAGGCTGGAAAGGTCGGCCGACGCCAGCTTGGGATGGTCGAGCAGCGCCTGGTACATGGTCGGTACGCCCGGTAGCGCGGTCGCCTTGGTCCGCTCGATCGCCGCCAGCACTTGCGCGCCGTCGAAGCGCGGCAGCATCACGATCATACCACCGTTCGCGACGGTGCGGTTCATCACGCAGGTATTGGCGAAGACGTGGAACAGCGGCAGCACGCCGATGATCCGGTCCTCGTCGCCGGGGTGCGGATCGAGCCCCTCGATCTGGCGGGCATTGGCCGACAGATTTTGGTGCGTCAGCATCGCGCCTTTTGGGGTGCCCGTCGTGCCGCCGGTATATTGGATCAGCGCGAGATGGGTGACCGGATCGATCGCCGGGAAATCGTGCTGGCCGTCATTGGCGATCAGCGCGGAAAAGGCGGTGATGCGGCTATCGTCAGGGCGTTTCGTCACTTCCTTGCCGCGGAACAGGCGATAGAAAAGCGACTTGGTCGCGGGCAAGGCACCCGCCACCGATCCCACCACCAGCCGCTCAAGCCCGCTCTTGTCGAGCACCTTGAGCGCGGTCGGCAGCAGCGCGCTCGCCGAGATGGTGAACAGCAGCTTGGTCCCCGAATCCTCGACCTGGTTCGCCAGTTCGTCGACCGTGTAGAGCGGCGAGAAGTTGACCACCGTCGCGCCAAGCTTGAGCGCGCCGAAATAGGCAGCGAGGTAATGCGGCACGTTGGGCAGGAACAAGCCGATCCGGTCACCCGGACCATAGCCCATCCGCGCCAGCCCGGCGGCGACGCGCGCCGCGCCATCCGCCACTTCGGCGTAGGAATAGCGGCGGCCGAGAAAATCGAGCAGCGGCCGCTCGGGATAAGAGCGCGCGGTGTTCTCGAACATGTCGACCAGCGACAAGGGCGGGAAGTCGGTCGCCCAGGGCGTGGGGTGTCGGTAGGCGCTGCCGCGCCACAGGCTTTCCGCATCTTGTGTCATTGCGATCGATGTAAGCGTGCCGCCCATCCGGCGGCAAGCGGACTCAGCGATCGATCGAGTTGCCGGCGGTCCAGGTCAGCAGGAATTTGACCGCGACCACGCCCAGATCGACTGCCGCCTGGATACGGTGCGGTGCCGGATCGCCGACGCGGTGCGTCAGGATCTCGATATCGGCGGTCGGATGACGCGCCACCGCGATGAGCACGAGCAGTGCTCCCATCGCCACCACCGCATTACGCCTACGCATACGCCGCGCCTCCAATCATCCACTATAAAGCGCCGGGGGGCGACCGACAAGCCGGAGCCGCGGCGATCCTTCGCGATTTCGCAAACGAAACGATGATCAGGCGGCGCGGACGGCGATCGGCGGCGCGAACCGGGCGCGATCGCGGCCAGCCTGCTTGGCATCGAACAGCGCGCGATCGGCGCGGCGATACATCGCCTTCCAGTCGGATTCGGTAACCATGGGGCCGGTGCACGCGCCGATACTGGCGGTGACGGTCAGGTCGAACGGCATCCGCGCCGAGCGCAATTTGGCGAGCACGGCGTCGGGTGTGAACGCGTGATCGGCGGGGCATAGGATGGCGAATTCCTCGCCCCCCATCCGCGCGATCAGTGCGCCTGGGGCGGCCTGGCGCAGGACGCGGGCGAACACGCGCAGGACCTCATCGCCGCCGTCATGGCCCAACGTCTCGTTGATCCGCTTGAAATGGTCGAGGTCGGTCAGCATCAGCGCCTGGTTCGTCTCGCGGCCGATCGCGTGGCGCAGGAAGGCGCGGCGGTTGAGCAGCGCGGTCAACGGATCTGTGTCGGCCAGCCGCGCCGCGATCATTTCGCGTTCGAGTGCCTCGTCGCGTTCGAGCGAGAGCAAGCGGATGCGATAGGCGATCGCCAGCGTCGAGATGATTGCCTCGAACGCCATCGATAGGATGGTCGAATTGTCGAGCCAGAAGCTCCACGGGATCAGCGCCAGATTGCCCAACAGGCGCAGTGCCGCGAACAGGATCGGTGCCGCCCAGGCGATCGCGAACAGCCAGAGATAGGGGCTGCGTTCGGCGCGTGCGCGGCGAATGATCGGGAAGACGACGACGATAATCGCCGCAAAGGACATCGAAAAGGCGGCGTCGAGCACCCGGATATGCCACGGCGCGAACAAGGCGACGAACGTGGTCGCGACCACCGAGGCGGCAGTGATGGCGTTGACCGTCTTGCCGACCCAACCGGCGGTCACCGCGGGCACGAAGAAATAGCGCGCGAAGGTCAGCGCGGTCGCCGCCGCCGTGCACAACAGGACGTAATTGAGCCGCAACCGGTCGTTGTTGAGCATCGTCGGGTTGAGCCAGGCGAGCGCCCCCGACGAAGTCAGCGCATACAGCATCAGCGCCGCGACCATCGCGCAATAAGCAAGCTGGAACGGGTAGCGCAGCGCTCCCCACATCGCGAAATTATAGATCAGCAAGGCCAGGCACAGACCGCCGAACCCGGCATAGATCGCCGCCATCGCCAGGTTCGCCCGGCCCGATTCGTGCGGCGTGGCGATCGTCGGGGCAACCAGGATGCCGCGCAGATTGGCCGATCCTTCGACATGCCACATCAGCCGGGTCGGCGGGCCGATGTCGGTCGGCAGCGGCCATTCGATCATCGCGCCCAATTGCAGGTGGCGGCTCGCCTCGCGGCCGTCGAACCGCCAGCCGCGGATCTTGCCGTCGGGATAGAGGGCGTAGAGCGTGACGACGTCCTGCCACAGGCTGCCGACGCGGACGCGCGATCGGCTGTGGAGTCCGGGGACGTTGCTCAACGGTTGCGAGATGACCCAATAATCGCCCGATCCGAACGAGGTCTGGCGCCGGTTGCAGTCGAATCGCGCGACGGCGGCGAACATGCCGGCGGGCCGGTCGCCATCGCGCGCCGGAGCGACGCACGTGGCGAGCGGCGCTCCGGTGACCGCGCTTCGCGCCTGAGCGGGAAAAGCCACCACTGTGGAAACGGCCAGCAACAGGGCGGTCATCAACAAAAAGGGCAGGCCAGCTAAACGCATGCCGCCGACCTACCCGACTGACCCCAAATTATTGGTAAATAACGGACAAACTATCGGCATCCTTGATTTGGTCGGCATGCGGTTGCGCCCGTCCAAGCCCGATCCGCCGCCCACTCTTTCTCGTTGGCGGTTGGTTGCCGCCATCGCGAGAGAGTCTCCGGATTGGACGGAGATCGTCGCTTGCTTGACTCGCGCAATCATCAGGGTCGTTATGCGATCGGAACATGGTTAAAGACGAGGGCGCGTGATGACCCGACTCCCTATTGCCGTCGCCATCCTGGCCGCCGCGCTGATCGCGCCGGCTGCCACCGCATCGGATTATGACGACCGCGACGTCCAGACGACATTGGTCAGCGTCGGCGATCTCGATTTGTCGACCAGCTGGGGCATGGATCGCCTGATCAAGCGGCTGCGCGGCCGGATCGATGATATGTGCGGCTGGGACGAGGATTGCCGCGACGAGGCCTGGTTGAGCGCCGACTGGCAAGTCGCCCGTGCGGTCAGCCGCGACCAATGGCGTCACCGTATCGCTTTCGAGCGCGAGGCCGATCGTCGGTTCTACCGGATGCGGCGTTTTGCTCCAGCGCCGCCGCCGGTCATGGCTCAGCCGCTGCCACGGATCGCTTATGTGCCGATCCCGGCCCCGCCCGCGCAGCTCGTGTCCAAGACGACCCAGGTCACCACGACCACGATCAAGACGACGACGATCACGCTGACCTATCGGACGCCGCCCGCC
>Ga0307513_10012528_pt1 | contig 10456 bp, 10 predicted proteins | sample 15_EM_MG_FD_202174 | JGI IMG/M metagenome (GOLD analysis project Ga0307513, IMG submission 202174) | Populus trichocarpa ectomycorrhiza microbial communities from riparian zone in the Pacific Northwest, United States - 15_EM | ecosystem: Host-associated > Plants > Roots > Unclassified | place...
CGAGGTGTGCAGGTCGTGTTGGATAGTTGGCAGCACCGGGGTGATCAGCGACTGCATCAGGGAGAACGAGGCTGCGGTGGCCGCGAGCACCACGAAGGTCATCCGCGCTGCTCCCGGCGTCCGGTCCGCCGGACGGCGCGGAGAACCTGGGTTCGAGGGTGACTTCGGGTAAAGTGGAGGCATGCCTCCACGCTAACGGAGGGGTGCCTCCGCTTCAATGTGAGGAGGGTCTCGATGGCGCAACCGCAGGTGCGCAGACCTCAGCGCGCCGACGCGCGGCGCAACTTCGACGCGTTGCTGGTCGCGGCGCGGGACGCGTTCGCGGAGAACGGGACCGAGGCGTCGCTCGAGGACATCGCCCGGCGCGCCGGCGTCGGCATCGGCACGCTCTATCGCAACTTCCCGACCCGGCAGGACCTCTTCGCGGCGGTCTACCTGGGCGAGGTCGACGAGCTCTGCCAGGTCGCCGAGGACGTCGGCGAGCTGCCGCCGTGGGAGGCGCTCGTGGTCTGGCTGCGCCGGTTCGTCGAGTACGCGGCGACGAAACGCGCGATCCACGAGGCGCTGAACCGGGACTCCGAGATGTTCCGCAGCTCCCGCACGGCGATGTACGCGGCCGGTGAGCCGTTGCTCGAGCGCGCCCAGCAGGCCGGCGAGGCCCGCTCGGACGCCAGCTTCGACGACGTGCTGCGCCTGGTCACCGGCATCACCGCAACCGGCTTCGTCGACGACCAGCAACGCGAGCGCGTGCTCGCCATGGCCCTGGACGGCCTCCGCCTGAGGTGAGCCCGGCGGCGAGCGGCCGAGGTGAGCGCGGCGGCGCGGCCGAAGCGAGCCCAAGGCACGCCCGGCGGCTAGCTGCGGGGCTGGCCGGCCAGGTCGTGGTGCCGGTTCGGCTGGAAGCGTTCCACCCGGTTCTTGCCTTGCGCCTTCGCCGAGTACATCGCGATGTCGGCGTGCCGGGTCAAGTCGGCTGCGGCGCAGCCCGGCTCGCTGATGGCAACCCCGATGCTCGCGCCCACGGTGACGGTCGCGCTGCTCAGCCGCAGCGGCGCCGCCAACCGGGCGCACAGCCGCTCGGCGACCCGGTCCGCGTCCTCGGCCCGCTCCAGCCCGGTCAGCAGCACGGCGAACTCGTCGCCGCCGAGCCGGGCCGGCACCCCGCCCGGGAATCCGACGTCCGCCAGCCGGTTCGCGACCTCGATGAGCAACTCGTCGCCGGCGCCGTGCCCGTACGTGTCGTTGACCGCCTTGAAGTCGTCGAGGTCGATGTTGAGCAACGCCACCGTGCCGGGGCGGCCCTCGTCCACGGCCGAGGCCAGCCGGCGGAAGAACTTGGCCCGGGTGGGCAGCTGGGTCAGGTGGTCGTGGTTGGCCTGGTGGTCCAGTTCGGCGTGCGAGCGGACCACTGTCGCGCCGAGCACGACCTGGTTGCAGATGGTCCGGAATGCGTCGACGACCTCGTCCGGCACCCGCCGCGCGCCGCCGACGAGCAGGTGCAGGTCGTTCGGGAAACTCTCGATCCGCCAGTGCGGGAAGCCGGGCACGAAGCCGGCGAGCAGGCCCGGCTCCCGCACCACGGCCTCCGGCAGCGCCTGGCCGCGCAGGTCCCCGGGCAGGCCCGCCGCGCTTTGCAGGTACAGGCCGGCCGGGCGGCGTCGCACGATCACCACGGCCACGCCCGGGTCGAGCGCGATGATCTCCTGCGCCGCTTCGATGCCGAGCCGGTGGACCGCCTCGACCTCGGTCGCGCCGAGCATCTGCGAGCCGGTGCGGGCCAGGATCGCGTCGCGGGCGCCGGCCCGTTGCTGGTGCAGCAGCGCGGTGTAGAGGCCGCGCATCATGGCGCTCATCAGCAGCAGCTGGGGCAGGACGCTGAAGATGGCGGCGTCGTGCCAGGAGATCTCCCGGCCCATCGATGTGCTGTTGAGGGCGACCGCGCCCGGGATCGCGGCGACCAGGCCGATGCTGCGGACGGCCCAGAGCGCCAGCCTGCCGTACAGCGACATCACCATCGTCGCCGCCGCGGCCAGCGAGATCGTGGCCAGCGTGTCCTTGAGGCCGGAGCCGGCGAACGCGATCAGGATCGGCAGCGCCGGGAACTCCCACCAGGGCGCCCGGCCGCGGAGATGGGTGCGGACGAACGTCGCCAGCAGCGCCACGATCGCCAGTACGGCCGCCGCGTTCCACAGCGGCGGGTTCGCCGGATTGCCGACCTGCGGCAGGTTGAGCCCGAGCGCCAGGCAGCCGAGGACGACCGCCGCCAACCGGGTCTTTCCCAGGTTGTCGGCGGGCAGCAGCTGCCGAAGGCGGGTCACGGCCCATCTCATCGGCCGGCCGCCGGCCGGCCTGAGGTAATCCGACAGGCTGTCGGATCCGCGACGGGTAGGCCGTGTGGCCTGCGCCGGTACAGACAATTGCCCGATGGAACCCGCCCAGATCGACCGCACCCCGTTCGCCGACCTCGACCGGATTCCGCCGGACCTGCTCACCATGCTGATCGCCGCGTTGGCGGCGATGGGCAACCATCCCGAGATCCGCAAGGTCCGCGCCGCCGCCCGGGCTGGGCTGCGCCCGGAGCCCGGCCAGCGGCTGCTGGACGCGGGTTGCGGCGGCGGCGACGTCGCCCGCGAGCTGGCCGCCGCGGTCGGCCCGGCCGGCGAGGTGGTGGCGCTGGACTTCTCGGCCGCGACCCTGGCCGCCGCCCGCGAACGCCACGACGGCAGCCCGGTCCGCTATGTGACCGGGGACGTCTCCGCGCTGGAGCTGGGCGACGACACGTTCGACGGGGTGTGGTGCGAGCGGGTGTTGCAGCACGTCACGTTCCCGGACGTCGCCATCGACGAGCTGATCCGGGTCACCCGCCCCGGCGGCCGGGTCTGCCTGATCGACACCGACTGGCGCTCGCTGGCGTTCGACGGCGTCCCCGAGCACCTCGCGGCCGTCGTGGCCGCCGACATGCACAGCCGCTTCGACGGGGCACAGGCCGTGATCGGCCGCACCCTGCGGCGCCGGCTGGTGGCCGCCGGCCTCACCGACGTCACCGCCGTGCCGGTCACCTGCCTGTTCGACAGCCCGCAGTCGGCGGCCGTGGTGCTGCCGATGGCCAACCCCGAGGTGCCGGCCGAGTCCTGGTCGGCGACCCCCGACGTGCGGGCCGACTGGTTCGCGGCCGTCGATGCGGCCGGCGTACGCGGCGAGTTCCTGGCCGTGCTGACGATCTGGGCCGTGGCCGGGACGGTGCCGGGCGCGGGCACCCGCTGAGATCGTTGTCACTCCGGCTTTGGCGGCACCCCGTGGGGTAGCAGGCTGGGCACAGATGAGCGCCCGCAAGTTCGCCGCCCTGCGCAACCCCGACTGCCGTCCCTACCTGTTCGGGGCCGCGCTGGGAATGATGGCCGACAACATCGAGCACGTCATCACGTACTGGGTGCTGTGGGAGAAGTTCCACTCGCCCGCGCTGGCCGGTTTCCAGGTGATCAGCCACTGGGTGCCGTTCCTGCTGTTCTCGGTGTATTTCGGGTCGCTGGCCGACCGGTTCGACTGCCGCCGGGTGATCCAGGCCGCGCAGGGGCTCTTCATGCTCGTCTCGGCCGGCTGGGGCGTGCTGTTCCTGACCGGGACGCTGCAGATCTGGGAGGCCTGCCTGCTGCTGATGCTGCACGGCCTGGCCGGCGCGCTGTGGGGCCCGGGCGAGCAGCTGATGCTGCACGACTTCGTCGGCGACGAGGAACTGCCCAGCGCGGTCCGCTTGAACGCGACGTTCCGCAGCCTGGGCGTGCTCTTCGGGCCCGTGGTCGGCTCGGCGCTGCTGCTCGGGCTGGGCCCGACCGCCGGCATCTTCGCCAACATCGCCTTCTACCTGCCGTTGCAGCTGTTCCTGATGCGCACCCGGTTCACCGGCCACACCCGCGACGGCGGGGTCGCCCGGCGGGACCGGGTCGGCGTCCTCGACTCGGTCCGCGTACTGAAGCAGGTCTGGGCCGACCACACCCTGGTCAGCATGATCATCCTGGGTGGGCTGGGGTCGTTCTTCGTGGGGGCGTCGCTGCAGTCGTCCATGCCGATCTTCGCCGGGGACCTCGGCGCGGGCAGCGTGGGCACGGCCTACGGCGTGCTGCTCTTCGCCAACGGCGCGGGCGGGGTGCTCGGCGGCATCCTGCTGGAGGCCACCGGCTGGGTCAGACCGAACGTGCTCGCGGCCGTCGTGAGCACCGGAGTGTACGGCCTGACCAGCCTGTTCTTCGCCGTGACGGCGAGCTATCCGGTGGCCCTGCTGTTGCTCGTGGTGGGCGGCGTGGCCAACCTGGCGTCCATGTCGATCGGGCAGACCGTGGTGCAACTGCTCGCGCCGGCGGCCGACCGGGGCCGGGTGATCGGCGTCTACGGCATGTCCGCGAACGGCCTGCGCTTCGGCAGCGGCATCACGGTCGGCTTGTTCGGCGCGATCGTCGGCATCCACTGGTCGCTCGGGCTCAGCGCCGCCGCCCTGTGCGTGGGGACGGCGCTGGCCGGAATCTACGCGCTGGCGGGGAGCCGGCGCCGTCTCCCCGCCGCAGTGCCCGAGCGAGGCCACGGCGCCGAGCAGCCCGTCCAGCGAGATGCTGGCGAAGCCGACCCGGACGTCGCTGGCCCCGTACGGGAGCCAGAACCGGCCGTCGTGCACCATGCCGCCGCACGAGTAGACGACGTTCGGGACGTACCCCTCGCGTTCGTGCTCGTCGGGGTCGAGCAGGCCGTGCGGCAGGTCGGCGATCACCCGCTCGGGCCGGTCCAGATCGAGCAGCATGGCGCCGATCGCGTACCGGCGCATCGGGCCGACGCCGTGGGTGAGCACCAGCCAGCCGGACTCGGTCTCCACCGGCGAGCCGCAGTTGCCGACCTGGATCAGATCCCAGCCGCGGTGCGGCACCAGCAGCGGCACCGCCTCCTGCCACTGCATCTGCTCGTCACGGGTGGACAGCCCGAGGGTCTCGCCGTCGGAGCGGCAGAGCGCCAGGTGCCGCCCGCCGACCGCCCGCGGGAACAGCGCCATGCCCTTGTTCCGGGCGGCCGGCCCGCGCAGCGCGGTGACCTCGAAGTGCCGCAGGTCGCGGGTGTGCAGCATGCGCCCGCCGATGTGCCGCCCGTCGTACGCCGTATAGGTCGCGTGGTAGGCCGTGCGCCCGTCGGAATCGACGACCTGGACGAACCGCGCGTCCTCCATGCCGTTGCTCTCGGCGGGCGTGGCCGGCCAGAGCACCCGCTGGTGCAGCGGCACGGTCGCCGGGAACGCGACCGCGTAGTCGGTCGCCACGATCCGCCGGATCACGTCCAGCGTTTCCGGTGAGGTCTGCCGGGCCAGCAACTCGCCGGGCAGGTGCGCGAGGACGTCCTCGAACTCCTCGTCGTCGTAGCGTTCGGGCAGAGCGTTCATGATGAACGCGGACACCTCGTTGTCGATCTCCTCCTCGTGCAGCCCGGCCAGCAGCAGGTCGCGCTGGTGCTTGGCGACGGTCCGCGCGCCGATCATCAGCGGCCCGTCGCGGCCCTCCAGCCGGATCGAGTCCGCCGGGCCGAGGATCGCCGAGCAGAAGCCGACCGACGAGATGTGCCCCTCGCCGATCTGCCGCAGGCTGATCGCCACCCGCAGCTCGCCCGGCTCCAGAGCGGTCTGGTCGGGGTGCGGCACCATCGACGGGTTGCACAGCGCCGCGGCCTCGACCGAGAACTCGTGGCTGAAGTACGCGCCGATCAGCGCCCGGGCGCTGGGCGACAGCTCGATGTCCGGCGGCACCCGGTGGTGCACGAGGTCGAAGTGGTGCTGGAAGGTGTTGCAGATGTCGTGGTGCCGGCCGGCGAACCGGGCCAGCACGTCGTCGAGCAGCCGGGTGATCTCGTCCTCGTCGAGCTGCAGGATCCGCTCGATCAGGCTGGACGCCCGATTCTGCACGAGCTGGGCGTCCTCGCCCGGCACGAAGAGCTTGATGACCACGCGCCGGTCGTCGGGTTGCATGACCAGCTCGTGGCGGACGGTGAGGTCGGAGGTGTTCATCGTTGCGGTCACGCTAGGCCGCCTGACGGTCGGGTCGCGCCACGGGTCGCCAGAGTGCGTGCATGCTGCAACGTGGCGATGAGCGCGAGGGTGGATTCGGCACCTTGGTTCAGATTAGGACCATCTTGCCTTAATCCGTCATATCCGCCACCGGTTCGGGGATCGAACATCACCGCGCCCGCGTCGTTCTCGCCGAGAAACCACGCGATCGACTGGAAGAGCGGGCCGTCCCAGCGGTCGTCGCCGGTGGCAGCCGCCGCGGTGGCGCAGGCGTCGGCGGTGGCCGCGGTCTCGATCGGCTGCTGGTCGTGCCGGTGCCTCGGCTCGCCGGGCCGCCAGCCGCCGACCGGCACGGTCGACAGGTGCCCGTGGTGTTCCTGCATGCCGCAGAGCCAGCCGAGCATGCGCAGGCCGTCGGCGAGCAGCAGTTCGTCGCCGAGCAGGTCGCCGGCGGCGATCACCACTTCGGCCAGCGCCGGATTGGCATAGCTGAGCTCGCGCTCCGGCCAGACCCAGTCCGGGTCGGCGCCGGGCACCCCGATCACGGTCGCCGCGTCGGCCAGCAGGTCGGCGGCCGGGCCCGAATGCGGGTCCGAGCGCAGCACCTCGGCGGCGCCCAGCCCGGCGAAGGCCATCGCCCGCGGCCACGGCGAGCGCGGCCGGGCGGCGATCAGGAACGCCTCGCGCGCCTCGCCCCGGATCCAAGCCACCGGGCTGCGGGCGGCCGCCGTGCCCAGCCCCCAGACGGCCCGGCCCCACCAGTCGCCGAGCGCCGGCTCGTCGCTCCAGCGCCGGTCGTAGCTCATCCGGTTGCGGCACAGCCCGTCCGGCGCCAAGGCGTGGGTCAGGAAGGCGAGATACCGCTCGGCGAGCGCGACGACCAGCGCGGTCGGCTGCCGCTCGCGGCTGGCGACCAGCAGGCCGCGGGCGACGTCGTCGACGCAGTAGCCGTGTTCGCGCCGGACGATCGCGTTGCGGGCGTGCTCGAGCAGGCCGGTGTCGTCGGAGAGCCGGGCGATGTGCGCCCAGTTGGGCTCGGGGGCGTCGGCCAGGCTGATCGGCGGCGGAACCAGCCGCAGAGCCTGCGTCATAGCTGAGCCACCCTAGGCATGCCCTTCTGGCCCTCGCCTGCCATGTCGTTGCTCGGCGCGGCCGTGTGCCGCTCGGTGCAGGCGGTCATGACTGAGCCTCCTTAGGCATGCCCTTCTGGCCCTCGCCTGCGATGTCGTTGCTCGGCGCGGCCGTGTGCCGCTCGGTGCAGGCGGTCATGCCGGAAGCTTCGCGGCGGCCACGGGTGCGCGTTCGGCCCGCAGGCGGGACGCGAGGGCCTGGTAGCGGGCGGCCACCGCCGGCCAGCGCAGGGTCGGACCGCCGGCCAGGCCGGAGAGGCCGGCCACGTTCGGCGCCGCGAGCACGTGCCGGATCGCCGCGGCCATCGCCTCCGGGTCCTGGTGCGGTACGAGCAGCCCGGGGCCGTCGGCGAGCAACTCGACGGCGTGCGGGAACTCGGTCGCCACCACGGGCACGTCCGCGCCGACCGCCTCGATCAGCACGCCCGAGGTGACCTGCTCGGTCGAGTCGTACGGCAGCAGCACCACGTCGGCCGACCGGATCAGCCGGCTCAGCGCCGCCTGGTCGTGGTAGACGTCGTCCCAGGCCACCGAGTCCGCCACGGCCAGCTCGTCGGCCAGCGCCCGCAACGACTCGCGGTACGCGTCGCCGTGGTGCGCGAGCACGTTCGGGTGGGTCCGGCCGGCGACCGTGTACGTCGGCGTCGGCTCCTTGTCCTGCAGCAGCGCCAGCGCCCGCAGCGCCCACTCGATGCCCTTGCCCGGGCCGAGCAGCCCCCAGGTCAGCAGGTGCGGCCGGTCGTGGTGGGGGCGCGGCGCGCTGGAGTGACTGGCCGCGCCGTGCGGGATCACCGCGACCTTGCGGGGCTCGACCCGGTAGCCGCCGATCAGCCGCTGCCGCGCGGTGTCGGTCATCGTGACGACCGCGTGTGCGGTGGCCATGATCCGTTCCAGCACCGAGCGCTGCATCGGGTCCGGGCTGCTCAGCACGGTGTGCAGCACCACGATCGTGGGCACCTTGAGCGCCCGCAGCAGCGGCAGGACTTCCTCGCCGGCGTCGCCGGGATAGATCCCGTACTCGTGCTGCACGATCGCCACATCGAAGCGGTTCAGCGCGTTGGTGGCGGCCACCCAGCCGCCCGGTGTGTCGGTCCGCCACGTGTGCACCACCCGCGGCGCCATCCGGTCCAGCGGCAGGCCGCCACCCGCGGCGTCGTCGGCGAGCAGCCGGACGACGCCACTGCCACCCGATCCGGCGGTCAAGTGCGACGCGAGTGCCGCATTGAACGTCGCCAAACCGCATTGTGTCGGCGGGTAGGTGCTGAGAAAGCCGTACGTGGCGGGCATGACCGGCCCTTTCTTGTCAGCGGCTGCCTCCCCGCAGCACGGAGCTGGCGCGCGCGGACACGGTGGTGCCGCCGCGCGGGCGACTCAGCGGCGAATCGGAGAAATGCCGCCGATTACCGCGCAATTCCCATTGCGACGTTAACAAGATCAGGTTATTCACCTGACGATTTCGCGATAAATCCGTAGGTAGTCCTCGACCATGCGATCCGCGCCGAACCGTTCCCGGGCCCGGATCCGGCACCCGCCCCGATCGATGCCGCCGATCGCTGCGACGGCCGCCACCGCCTCGTCAACGTTGCTCACCAGCCGTCCCGTGACGCCCTCGTCAACCACCTCAGGCATCGACCCTTTCCGGTACGCCACCACGGGCGTCCCGCAGGCCATCGACTCCACCACCGACAGCCCGAACGGCTCGGCGAAGAAGATCAGGTGCAGCAGCGCCGCCGCCGACCCTAGGATGCGCGCCCGGTCCGGCGGCCCCACGGACCCCAGATACACCACCCGGTCGCCGTCGATCAGGGGCTCGACCAGCTCCGCGAAGTATCGGGCGTCCTGGACGATCCCGCACATGATCAGCCGCCGGCCGGCCCGGCGGGCGATCTCGATCGCGGTGTGCGTCCCCTTGTCGGGGTGGATCCGCCCGAATGCCACCAGATCGTCGCTGCCGTCCGGATCGAAGGGCAACTCGTCCAGGTCGATCCCGTGGTAGACGGTGCCGAGGTAGTCGAGGTCGGGAGAGCGGTCGCTGTCCGAGATCGAGACGAACTTCGAGCGCGAACGGACGTACGCGGGCAGGATGTTTTGTCCGGAAAAGCCGTGGATGGTGGTGACCATCGGGGCCGCGCAGAACTCCGAGAGGGCCAGTGGCAGCCAGTCGAGGTGGTTGTGCACCAGGTCGAACTCGGCCGAGCGGCGCAACGCGTGCGCGATGTGGATCGCCTCCCACACCCGCCCGTCGAGATCGGGGCTCATCTCGTAGCCGGTCGGCACGACGCCGTCCAGCGTGGCCTTGGTGACCGAGTCGAGCGTCGCGAACAGCGTGACGTCGACGCCGCGCCGGGTCAGGCCCTCGGCCAGCAGGCTGGTGATCAGCTCCCAGGGGCCGTAGTGGACGGGCGGCGTACGCCAGGCGATGGGGCCCAGCAGGGCGACCTTCACGACAAATAACGCTTTTCAGCAATTAGCACGTGCTTAGTATGCCCGGTCAGTCCGCGCCGGAATCCCGTGTTAGAGAAGAGACATGACGGATCAGTGGTGGAAGAGGGCGGTCGTTTACCAGATCTATCCGCGGAGCTTCGCCGACGCGGACGGTGACGGCATGGGCGATCTGCGGGGGATCATCGGCCACCTGGACTATCTGGCCGGGCTGGGCGTCGACGTGCTCTGGCTGTCGCCGATCTATCCGTCGCCGCAGGACGACAACGGCTACGACATCAGTGACTACCAGGACGTCGATCCGCTCTTCGGCTCGCTGGAGACCTTCGACGAGCTGCTGGCCGGCGTGCACGCGCGCGGCATGCGGCTGGTCATGGACCTGGTGGTCAACCACAGCTCCGACGAGCACCCGTGGTTCGCCGAGAGCCGGTCGTCCACCGACAACCCGAAGCGCGACTGGTACTGGTGGCGGCCGGCCCGCGCGGGCATGGAGCCCGGTGCGCCCGGCGCGGAGCCGACCAACTGGGGCTCGGTGTTCGGCGGGCCGGCCTGGGCGTACGACGAGCGGACGGGGGAGTACTACCTGCACCTGTTCTCGACGAAGCAGCCCGACCTCAACTGGGAGAACCCCGAGGTGCGCCAGGCCGTCTACGCGATGATGCGGTGGTGGCTCGACCGGGGCGTGGACGGCTTCCGGATGGACGTGATCAACATGATCTCGAAGGACACGGCGCTGCCCGACGGCACGCTCTCGGTCGGCCGCGCGTACGCGGACGGCTCGGCGTCCTTCATCGAGGGTCCGCGCATCCACGAGTTTCTGCATGAGATGCACAAGGAGGTCTTCCGCGGC
>Ga0307513_10012529_pt1 | contig 10454 bp, 8 predicted proteins | sample 15_EM_MG_FD_202174 | JGI IMG/M metagenome (GOLD analysis project Ga0307513, IMG submission 202174) | Populus trichocarpa ectomycorrhiza microbial communities from riparian zone in the Pacific Northwest, United States - 15_EM | ecosystem: Host-associated > Plants > Roots > Unclassified | place...
TGTAAACTACAGCTGTTAGAGGAATGTTTTAGTGTCTTAATGCATGCAATAGTTGTTCAGTAATGCAATTCCTGGGTTGGCATCAATGATTAGTGTTTGAAGGTCCAGTCTTAAGACTGGAAAAAGACTGCAACACTGGACCAAGACTGGAAAAAGACTGGTTTTCATGGACCAGCCTCATTGCTTAAGACTGGTATATAATAGTCCTATAATTACCCTTCAAAATGCACCCAAGAACATAATATTTAGTCCAAAACTGAAAATGATATGATTAAAACTATAAAATACTCCAAAAAATAGTAGATGTCCAAGAATATTTTTATAAAGCCACCAATTATCAACCTACATTGATGTTCTTGGGCTTGTTTAAAAGCTTAAATGTATGTTAACAACTTCACCAATTCATAATATTGAAATACTTTACATACTTAAGTGAAAAACTGGTCTTAAACCAGCCAAGACCAGTTTAGACCAAGACTGGTCCAAAGACTGCAAAAGACTGTGGTCTTCAGTCTTTTGCAGTCCAGTCCAATCTTTGGGAGGTCTAGAAAAAAGGTAGACCAGTCTCAGTCTTGGTCCATGCCCTGAGGGACCCAATGACTGGACCAGACTGGACCTTTAAACACTATTAATGATGCAGGAGGAGAGGTCCAACTGATCACTTTCTTTCTCCACTTCTAGTGGGCCATTTGCAGAGCTCATAAATGCATTAGAAAGGTATAGATTACAGCTCTTAGGACGAAGTTAGACCTTACAAATGTGGCCAGTATTGGTTGAGTAATTCAATTTCGAGTTTTTGATCAATGATACTAGAGGAGAGGTTCAACTAATCCCTTCATTTCTCCACTTCCTCCTGCCCATTTTGAGCATTCTTACATTCATTGGAAAGCTATAGATTACCACTCTTAGGACCAAGTTAGACCTTATGAATGTGGCCATTATTGGTTCAGTAATTCAATTTCGACTTTTTGATCAATGATACTAGAGGAGAGGTACAACCAATCCCTTCATTTCTCCACTTCCTCTGGGCCATTTTAAGTGTTCTTACATTCATTGGAAAGCTATAAATTACCACTCTTAGGATGAAGTTAGACCTAGTAAATGTGGCCAGTATTGGTTGGGCAATTCAATTTCGACTTTTTGATCAATGATACTGGAGGAGAGGTTCAACTAATCCCTTCATTTCTCCACTTCCTCTGGGCCATTTTAAGTGTTCTTACATTCATTGGAAAGCTATAGATTACCACTCTTAGAACCAAGTTAGACCTTATTAATGTGGCCATTATTGGTTGAGTAATTCAATTTCGAGTTTTTGATCAATAGTACAAGAGAAGAGGTACAGCTAATCAGTTCTTGGATGCATTGGAAAGCTACTGATTACACCTTTTATGATGAACTTAGAGCTTGTAAATGTGGCCATTATTGGTTGAGTAAACCAATAACTAGTTTTATTAATTTAGTTTGTGACTGCCAAGTGCAAGTCAATCTAAAAATGTCATTTCCCCCCATGATGATTGGACAATGCTATTCTTGTGTAAGCATAAGCTGCATTAAAAGGTTCCTCAGCTTGTCACTGGGAGCATTGGCTTATATAATTCAGGAATAAACAAAAAAGATATTGTGAAATGAATCACTTGTATTGATAAGTGGATCATTGGGGTATATCATAGTGGAATACATTTTAAAGTCAGTCTTTTGCAATCTATTCTTCGATGAGCAATTGATACATTCTGAGATTGTACATGAATGAGTAATTAGGAGATACTTTAAATATAATCTCAGGAAATGAGCTAGAATATACTTGGGATTACATTTAAATCCTTTCCAACAACAATGCTCCGAGTATATGCTGGAGGATATTGTGATCAGCCAAATGTGGATAGGGACACCTGGCACTCAATATAAGCTCCACCACCAAAAGCACCCTCGGCAGGGACAGCCTAGCAAATTACAAAATAGATTACATAATATCTGATATTGAAATATTCGTTCCACATCAATTGTTCGTTCGCTGTGTTTGTCTATATAAGTCCTATAAACAGGACTCATAACATGGCCAACTAAATTATGTGGTTTGTATATGTACAAGTACTTGGAATATGTACAGGTCCAAAATATAGGTTTGTGCTAAGTATAGTATACAGGTCATTTCAGTCGAGCTGAGGTTGGGAGGTGCTCGGACAAGAACAAAATTTACCAAGAAAAGCATCGCATTAACGGGTGGTTGTTTCTAAGTAATTAAACTCAATCAAATGTGTTTGGATGCACCCATGGAAGGACTTACGATTAATTTTGATCATCAGTGAGTTGTACTCGCCTTGGGATATAGTCCAGTGTACTCCCTGAATCTCCAAGTCCCTGGACGATTGTAAGGAAGCCCCTGGAGTGACAGCAGGTCTGCTGTCAGTCGAACCTGACGGACGTTGATGATCTTTGACAAAATCAGCCGTCAGCAACCACGAACACAATCAAAAGTTACTACTATGCATCCTTTCCGAAGGATGAGCTCTGGCCTTCCAAGAATGGGTTGAGTGCCGGTTGTCTTTGGGTCAGTGAGCACAAGTTTTCTCCCTTTCAAGATTTGTGCACATACCTTGAACCTGAGCACTTCTTTCATATCGGTGACACCAAAGATAACTGATAATTAATGCGACAACAAACAGAAGCAGTACAAGCATTGTGTGGGTAGGCAGGTGAATGGATTAATGATAGTATCAGTAGGTGTGAGAATGGACCAACAAGTCCAAAAATGGCTCCCTAGCCTTTCAAATAGCATCAAACCCAATTCGAAATGTTTCGACTTCAATTTTCACACATTCAGCACACCCATTTCCATCTTGCTCGCTCTTGGCTCTTGGCTATCTGAAGAATGCCCAGTCGCGGTCACAGGGGTGAATGCAACACTGCACATCTTCAAGCTACACCCTTTCCACTTAATAATTATGCTGAATCATACTATCTCAACTGAAGACGTTCCTTAGCCAGAAGACCACCATATTGATTTTCTGTTGCCGGATATGTGTTCGAGTTGATTGCAGTGGTATTGAGGGGGATTCATTGGAGCTAAAGGGGGAACTCTAGTAAGTATTGGGAAAGGAGGCTTTGAAATTGACCTAAAGCTTTCCGGCTGCAGCAATGATGAGCTCCTAAGTATCAGTCTACCGTACCATGAATAGATTCGTTTGATGCAGGTTCTGTAGAATCACAGCCTTGCCCTCCCTTATCTTTCGTTTCCACCCTTCTCATTTGACAGGATTATAAACTCCTCTGCCTCCACAGCAGCATCATAATCTCTCATTGTCACAAGTAGGCTACACCCACCATGTGGTACATAAATGATATGAATATTAGCATCGTTGGTCCATTTTATATGTCATGGGGAGGATATTACACAACCCATTGTCCCATCTCATGAGAAAAAATAAAGCAAGCATTGTAAGTAAATCAGAGCATCGTATATAACAGGATGTGAATATTGATTATAAATGTACAATGATGGTTGGGCGTCTCCAGAAAGGTGGATACCAAAGTGTGGATTGGTACTATACAACGGTGGAACGTAGAAAATTCGAAAGCAGATGTGGTGTTGAGATGAGGATGCCGAACCTTGTTAGGGTTCATAACAAGAAGGATAGATTGTTTGAGTGATGAAACTCAAAACAAAAATCATGTTAAGGCTACCTTCAATAGGTTCTATTGCTTTCCCAATAGTCTGCACAAAATATCAGAGCGATTAAACTAGGTGGATGAAGTCATGGCTTACAAGAAAATTCGGTTATCATGCATGAAATTGTAAGGCTTGCTGGTGGGTCGGACAGTCAAATCCTGATTCCGTATCCTGGAAATCCAATTGGGCAGGTAAGTATTCACAGGGAGGCCTGGAACAAATCTCCCACTTGTGCTGAAAAGTCCCACTGCTGCAACTCGGATGCTCGGAAGGGCCCCACGACCAATCCCCCTGCCCAAACGGGGGAAGCGCAAACGTCTCTGAATCGCTGTGACTGCATCGAAAATACGGACAAATGGTGTAACTCCAGTTGCTCGCCATGGGTGGGTGCAGATACTATACCCTCTAGATGGACCATCGGACTCATCAGAAGACATCTCGTCAGGTCCCAAGAGCTGCAGGATTCCAACGTGGGCCCGCAGAAGGGGCTCTGTCAATGCCGTTTCCATATGTTGTTTGAAGAGCTTGATATATCTGTAAGTATTATGACGAGCGCGGTAGTAAAATAGAAGGCTTACAGTAGTTTTTCTTTGCCTGCGTCTCTCGAGCGACTTTCTTTTCTCCTCTTCAACATTGCTAAGTTGAGTATCCAACCTTCTAACTCTAGCGTGGAGTGTCTTGATGTATGTAAGTATGTGTTTCTCGATAATAGGAAGGTCGTCACGGTTTGCCTGATTAGACGTGATATAGTTGAGGGCGGATACACGGGCAGCAGATTTATTCCATTCGCTATGAGGTTTGCCCTGTAGATCAACTCTAAGTGCATCAGCGCTGCAGCAGGGGGGGCAATTTGCTCGGTCGGCCTTCAAGGAAATCTCAAAAGCAGATATCTCCAGGATTAAAACCCGTTGGTCTTGATGAAAGAGCGCAGTTTCACCTCCTAACACCTTTCGCTGAGTTAGATAGAATTTTAGTCCAATATTTTCCAGAATGTAATGCACTAATTACATACCTTCAGCGCATTCTCCTGGGGGGGGGCATCTCTTAGGAAGGCCAGCCAACTTCCTTGTGGGAGGGCACGATTCTGCTAGCCCCTTATTCGGCAATGTCTCGAGCATAGAAGCGACGTGAAGTATTCCGCGCTCTATACTCTCCATTTTATTGAATAATGCTGAGCTCGATATCTCGTCGGGTTATTAGTGACAGACGTCAAATTAGGGCAGAGCGACAGACTCACAGAATCTCTATGATGATCGCCGGCTTCTTCCTCATCTCCTCCATCGTAAGGGTCTTCAGAGCGATTAGGATTGGAGGAGGCTTTGGAAGTGGATTGATTCATCGAAGTCATATAAAGATAGGTCGATGATGTCGCGTCAAAAAAGGGGGCACCCGGCGCAGTGAGATCGACGCCTGGATGAATGCCTGCGATTTGCATGGACAGCAGCAGCGCTTCTTGGTTTTCCAGCCATGGGGAAAGTGTATTAGAAAGCCAATTATAGCCGGGAGTTAGAACGTCTTGTATAGCCCAAGAATTGGTCTCGCTACCTATGTTGGAGGGCTGTAGATGAAGGTGGTTGTCAAGGGGTGGGAGATAGAAAGAATCATTGGGGTTGCTGGATAATGGGGCGGTCACAAAACTTCCGCTGGCTGAGGATGGAGGGGGAAATTCATGGCCACCTTCATAGCTCAAAGTTAGTGGGATGCATGCGATGAGAAGGGTTACTTCCTGACCTAAATCCGAATTGGCACCAAAGTCCACCTCTGTGTCAGTGAAGGATGACATGACAAAGTAGTTTTCAACAATATACTGGTGAATTACAGGTGGTTTTTACGTTACGATGAATCAAAGCCTGATGCTAAGCATGAGGCCAAGTTGCAGTTGTCTTGAATAGATTGGCATTATACTATTAATACCTCGTGGTGGCCAAGACCTATTAAGCGAATAAACGAGCCCTGGATGAGTAGAATTCGATAAGGGATGATGCGAGAAGTACTAGTGTTTGCTCTTACTGAACGATGATCTCGAAACCTTCGAGTAGTTTAACCCAGTCTCTTAGGACATCGTGGTGCTGTGAGGGGTGGTGAATGTGAGGGTGATGGGTGGCCAGTAATGAAGGGGATGCATACTTGCAAGTCTCCTCCTGGCGGCGAAGATCTCTGTACAATTGTTTCAGTCGGATACACCGGTACCACTCCCAAGAGTGCCATGACATCCACCAGGGTCTGATCATGAGTTGGCCATCTGCGAGGTGTAGGCCTGGGGCATGTACATGTTGGCGTGGTCCTATGATATCATTACTCCCTTGAATTTGGACCTCGATTCCCATGATATTCATGATCAGATCGTCAGGGTCCAAGTGCAGGAGGGAAAGAGAATTCATTCTTGTTGGCCATGGTCCATACTTGACACCAGGCACTAGGATTGGGTAATATAAGTTGCTACTTCATTATTCATCATTTTTCAGTGTGTCACCTTGAGCCTGTTTGGAATTATGAAACTCCCTGTGAGGAATATGTGGCGCCGGTTGTTCAGGGCTTCCGGACACCATTTTTGGTATTCATCTCTGAGTAAATGACTCCTAGCTTCAGATGCATCTACATACTAATTATAATTGTTATAATTACTTCTTGTTTAACATTCTAAATGCTGATGGTCGAAAGAGAAGTGTGGGACGCGTTCTGAGAATATGATGAGGCTGCCAGCTTTAGGGCAGGTGTCCCGCACTAGGGAACACCACGAGTTAACCCGCAGGTTGATCCGGATCCGACCCGCAGGTTGATCCGGATCCGACCCGCAGGTATTTCATTTTCAAAAAGTCCAATCTGGATCCATATGGATAAATTCCCACTGCCTCAGCGGATCAGGTACCTGTATATCACAGGTCACCCGTAGTGTACGAGTACCTGCAAGTATCTGTGGATATCCATGCAAGTATCTGCAGGTATCCACAGTTACCTGCAGATATAATTTATGATATAGGTGGCTAGCTGCTATAGTACACTTTAATATTTATACAAGTCATTCTTCGTCACTGATATCCCCTTCATCTGAGTCTACTACTGTAACATCTTTGTCGTTTTCCTTCCCAGCCTTCACGCGACGGCACTTGTCCTTGAAGACTTGAGATTTCACTTTCTGGAATAAGCCCCAGGATCTTACTCCATGCATTGAGAACTGTTGATGCACGTGTCGACTCATCTGACAGCCTATGCCGAAGTTTGCTTACAGTAAGCCCACCCCGAGAAAAGCCTCGCTCAACGTCACATGAAGATGCTAAAAATTAAAAGGAATTATTGAGTTCTTGGACAACCAGCATGCACCAGATGCTTACCGGGAGCAGACAGGAAGTCAATGGCCATGTGAGCAAGGGGATTTGACTCGCCAATTGCATGCCACCACACCAACGGTTCGAGAGATTTAGTGGAGATAGTTGGCGTGTTCAGATACTCTTCAAGTTTGTCTGTGGCCATATCCGTACCAAAGTCGTCCAATGCGTCGAACAAATCGTCTCGAGGAGGACCCTGAAATCATTTCCGAATGAACAAAATTATCTATGCCAAAGTACAAGATCCAAAACGCACCGAAGATGAGGATTGCGAGGATGCGTTTGTTTCCGAGTCATTGCTGGGCTTGTAGTATGATACCCACTGCTCTCAGAGGACAGTGCGTGCTGCATCAATCCATTCCTCAGGCCACTTCTTTGATTGGAAATATGACAGCTTGTATTTCGGATGGAGAACTGACAAGGAATATTAGTGAGCAATGAACAAAACAGCCAGTAAACATTTGAACTTACTCATTGCACATCGATACATAACTGATTCGTCCGTCTTCGCATAATATTTGTTAAGTACAGCAAGCCCTTTTGCAGCCCCGGCCCATACGGATGGAAAATAGGTAGAGTTGCTGGAGACATCTTCGAGGCGGTCTGTAAGCAAGTCGATTATGGGGATTACTTCATGTAGCAGGGGGATCTTCTTTTGGGACAGTCAAAGAGTGGCTGACAGGAAAGGCTAGGAGCAAAGTGGTGAAATTAGTATGGATATAACCATATAATGCATTTTGAATCACATACCGACAGAATCTTTGTGAGTTGAGAAAGAACCTCCCATTCTTTCGGGAGGATCTTCAATTTCCGTAGTCGAGTCTTCGCAACCATATTGTGTCGCTCCATCTCCACAAGCCGGTCAAGTGGCACTCGAAGGTGCAGTGCCGATTCTATCATCTCAGCAACTGAGTTCCACCGAGTAGGAACAGACCGCTTGATCAGCTTGGATTCAATCTTTGCATGAATGCAGGAGGCGGCCAGGTCTTCGCGCAGAAGTGAGTTATAATAAAATATTCGCTTTGCCAACTTTGTCATCTACCAGTGTGAAGTTAATTCACGAAAGACATGAACAGATTTGCCACGTACTTTGGTCATCGCTGATCACCCAAGTTCAAGATCGCTTGCTCCAATGAAAAAGCAAATATCAGCGTCCACCTCATCGGCGAGTTCCTGAATTTCTCGTTCGTCACTTGCTTGCCGGTCCTTATCAATCTCCTCATCAGCCTCCAATTCAGCCTCATCCGTTTCCTCATCTTCGAGTTCATCGACATCGTCAGCATCCACATCCGAGAAGATTGCGTTGTTGTCGGTCGACTTTTTCTTTGCTGAAAACTGCGATAAGATTGCCTAAAATATGTCAGGATAAGGAAGAAATGAGAGAAGGTTGAGTATATGGCATATACATCGGATTCATGTATGAACACCGCTCGCAGAATTGGGGTTGAGATCTTCCAGTGCAGACAACATCGTGTTGTTGTTCGAGGCGTTGTCGCAAGCTTGTCCAAGGATCTGAGATGTTCAAGTGTTGAATGCCACATTTTAAATGAGAAAGACATATATCGAACCTTTTTGTTGATCCCAAATTCTCGAAGGCACTTATCGAGTGCTTCGGCCAGATATTCACTGGAATGGCTCTTCTTGAGGCTGTATTCGAATGAATAAACATGGTTATATTCAATTAAATAAGAACGACTTACGTGATGAAGTCCAAAATAAATGATTGGAGCGTTCCTTCACAGGCAGTGTGAACGACGACACCAAGGAATGAAATAATATTAGGCAATGTCCAGCCGTCGAATCCAATGTGTATATGCCCTGGGTACTCCTTTATTTCAATAAGCTAAATGCAGGGCTGGAATTATTTTGAGACGAACCTGAAGTTTTTTTCCAACATGGACTTTAGAAATCTTATGAATCTCCTTCACATCCCGCGAAAGCGTTGATTCTGATGGAGTTTCGACCTTCGCGTACAGCATTTTGAGAATCGATTGGAATGGTGAATCATTGACAATCGCGAATGGCCGATGGCACTCGAACACCCAGCGCAAGATAAGGTATCAGAGCTCTGCTTTGTTGTACGTGGATCCCTGTGCGTAGTTGGTGATGCTCTGGGATGCATCAATGACTTGTCCTTCACAGGATTTGACGTGGCGAATGAGATTCGTTGTTGAGTCTTCCTCACATTTGCGAGAGAGGACTATGGAGGGATTCCTATCAGTTCATCAGGATTAGATCGATCGGTGGAATAAATGAAAAATAAGAGACTTACGTGCGACAGATAAATTGATACTTCACAGCTCCATTGTCTACAATAATAACTGGCGTTTTGAAGTGTTGATAACATGTCCAATTTTTAAGTTGTGCTTCTACAGGAGAAGAGTAAGATGTCAATTAATCAAGATAATGCAGAAAATAGGGAGCTTACTGAGAACTTCTTTGTTGGACTTTGCTGCAGTATCGTATCTCTCATCGAATGCCTCAAGCTTGGTACGAACGCGAGGTCCTTCACCTGAAGGTGAGGATTCTCGAGCTCACTTCTTGCTTGTACATGCCATGGCTGAAGAAATGGGTCTGGTGAGGATGCAATGGTAAGTCCCCAGCTTACTTATAGAAAAACAAATAGTTACCTTGTTGTGTTGTTTGTGGCATTGGGCCATACGACTCAGGCCTCCTCAGCCCCAAATGCCGTTCAGTGTAGGGCCCGTGGAATACATTGAAGTTGTTGAGAGGTTGGGAATGGGCCAAGATAAGGGAAAAGGAGAGGATGCGAACGGCTGCAAGAAAATTGACTTGGTTTGTCAGCGTCTGGGTGCAAGTGGGGTTTCTGACCATATGAATTGGGCATCCTGGGTCCTGGGCCCTGGATCCTGTGGCCAACGCAACACATGAAGGACATTGAGAGGCTGAGAATGGGCCAAGATGGGATGTCCATGGAGCGCAGATAAGTACTCAGTAATCGTACCTTTGCTGCAGATTACTGATTAAGAACTGATTAGATCAGATATGACTCACCAGCGGGGACTCGCAGATTGTGGCCCACCAAATTCTCAACTATGAGCACATCTATCGACAGTCATCCGAATGCCATGAAAATAACCTCAATCGCCAACCCTCCTAGCACACCACCTGCAGATTTGATCGTGGCGAGGGCCCAGTGTTATGAAGCCCACTGGGCTCTGGCCAAATCGACTCGGAACAATGGCTATGGCGCATTCGATCAGGCTCTGGCTGCGTCGAAACCGATGCATAACCCCAATCGAGAGATGGCCCGACGACTCGAAGCAGTGGGCCGCCACACTCACACTCGAAAAATTGCCCAATTGAGTGGAAAGTGTTAGAATTGTGATATAACACTTATGGACACTTTACGTATAAACGGACATTTTAGTAGTATTTCGCTTATATCTTTAGATAGAGTACGTTTTACGTAATTTGGTTTGATGATCCAGAATCTCCTC
>Ga0307513_10012530_pt1 | contig 10454 bp, 8 predicted proteins | sample 15_EM_MG_FD_202174 | JGI IMG/M metagenome (GOLD analysis project Ga0307513, IMG submission 202174) | Populus trichocarpa ectomycorrhiza microbial communities from riparian zone in the Pacific Northwest, United States - 15_EM | ecosystem: Host-associated > Plants > Roots > Unclassified | place...
TTGCAGGCCTGGGCGTCCGCCCCGTCGTCGACCTGCCAGGCGTAGGGGCGAATTACCGGGACCACTTCTGCTACGGCAGCAATTGGCGGCTCCGCCACGCGAAGGACAGCGAGAACCGCGAGTTTTCAGGCTGGCGGCTGCCTTTGAACGTGATGCGCTATTATGCGTTCGCCAACGGGCCGATGAGCACGAGCGTGGCGCAACTGTCGATGTTCCCCGAACTGCTGCCCGGCGGCACGGGACGGCCGGACGCGGAAGTCCTGTGGTTCCCCTGGAACATGGCCGCCGGCAGGAACGCCGCGGCTATCGCATTGGATGAAGAGCCTGGCGCCTCGTTGACCGGCTTCCCGCTCCGCGGCACGAGCCAGGGCACGGTCATGGCGGCCTCCGCCGACCCGGCCGACCGTCCGGTCGTTCGGCCCAACTACCTCGCGACGGACTATGATCGCTCGGTGATGGTCGGTCTGGTCCGGTTCACCCAGACGCTGATGTCGCATCCCAAGGTGCGGCCGTTCGTGGCTTCGGGACTAGGCGAAGCCGAGACCCTGCGCACCGAGGACGAGATTCTGGATTACATCGCTCGCAGGGGCTCCTCGGCCCAACATGGATGTGGCACGTGCAAGATGGGTACGGCCGACGATCCGCTGGCCGTCCTTGACGAGAAGCTATCCGTACGGGGGGTCGACGGCCTGAAGGTGGTCGACTGCTCGATCATGCCGTCCCAGATCTCAGGAAACACCAACGGTCCGGCGATGATGATCGGTTGGCGCGCTTCCGAGATTCTCAAACTGCAATTGCGCTGAGCGGTCACGCGCTCTCGCGTCTTGGGTAGACCATGACCATGCTGGAAGACTACGCGACCAAATACGAAAACGTCCGCTGCGAGCGCGCAGACGGGGTTCTCGAGGTGACCCTGCACACGGACGGCGGGCCCCTGGCGTTCAGCGAACAGGTCCATCATGACCTTCCGCTGGTGTTCCAGGACATCGCAAACGATCCGGAGAACAAGGTCGTCATCCTGACCGGGACCGGCGACCGCTTCTGCACCAGCTTCGATCCGAACGGCTTCGGAAAGGTCCTCAGCGAAGATCCGGCCGCCGGGCGCGTGCGCATCCAGCGCGATGGGGTTCTGGGGCTCAAGGCGTTCCTGGACATCGAGGTCCCGGTCATCGCCGCGGTGAACGGGCCTGCCCTCGTGCATGCCGAAATCCCGCTGTTGGCGGACGTCGTGCTGGCGGCGGAGACCAGCATCTTCCGGGACACCATGCATTTCAGAATGGGGGTGACGCCCGGGGATGGGGTCCACATCATCTGGACCCATCTGCTGGGCGCAAACCGGGGCCGTTATTTCCTGTTGACCGGACAGACGATCGAAGCCCGCGATGCGCTCAATCTCGGCCTGGTCGGCGAGGTGCTGGCCTTGGGCGCCGTCCTTCCGCGCGCTCGGGAACTGGCCCGGCAATGGGCGCGGCTCCCGCGCGCGACCCTCGTGTCGACCCGACACGTGATCACCTATGAATGGAAGCGCCTGTTGAACGAACATCTCCACAAGGGGCTGACCGAGCAGGGCTTGGCGGGCGCCCTTGGACCACCGGCGAAAGCGAATCCCGGCAAAGCGCCATTGCTGGAATTTCTGGATCGGTGAGTGCGCACCGGTCCGCGATGGACGGCCTCCTGGTGATCAACAAGCGCACCGCCGTCCGGCACGCGGTGTCGGCCGAGCGGAGGGGCGACGACGCCATCTCCATCGACGGCTTCGCGTGCGCCGGCCCCAACCCGTGACGGTATGAAGACTTTGGACAGACCCTCGACGCCAGGCCGGGCAGCGCTTTCGCTGCGGGACGACAGCCTCTTCATCGAGGCGGCCCTGATCGGGGGCGACTGGCTGGCCGCAGAACCGGGCAATAGCCTGGCGGTCGAGAATCCCGCCACGGGCGAGACCCTAGGGTCGGTCCCGTCCTGTGGCGCCGAGGAGACCCGCGCCGCGGTGGAGGCCGCCGTCGCGGCCTATCCGGCCTGGCGCGACCGCCCCGCCGGAGAGCGGGCCGAGATCCTCGAGCGCTGGTGCGCCCTGATCCTTCAGAATGAGGCCGACCTGGCGGCGATCATGACGGCCGAGCAGGGCAAGCCGCTGGCCGAGGCCGCCGGCGAAATCCGCTATGCGGCGAGCTTCGTCAAATGGTTCGCCGAGGAGGGCAAGCGCGTCTCCGGCTACAGCGTGCCGGCGCCGACCCGCGACCGGCGCATCCTGGTGCTGAAGCAGCCGGTGGGCGTGACCGCGGCGATCACGCCCTGGAACTTCCCCGCCGGCATGATCACCCGCAAGGCCGCCGCCGCGCTCGCCGCCGGCTGCCCGATGGTGATCAAGCCTTCCGAGCTGACCCCGTTCACGGCGCTGGCGCTGGCCGAGCTGGCGCTTAGGGCCGGCGTGCCGAAGGGCGTGCTCAGCGTCGTCACCGGCCCGCCGCAGGCCATCGGCGGGGTGCTGACCTCGCACCCGCAGGTGCGCAAACTCTCCTTCACCGGCTCGACGCGGGTGGGGGCGATGCTGCTCAAACAGACCGCCGACACCATCAAGCGGGTGAGCCTGGAGCTTGGCGGCAACGCCCCCTTCCTGGTGTTCGACGACGCCGACCTGGACCTCGCCGTGCAGGGGGTGATGATCAGCAAGTTCCGCAACGCCGGTCAGACCTGCGTCTGCGCCAACCGCATCCTGGTGCAGAGCGGCATCCACGACGCCTTCGTCGCGCGCCTGGCCGACGCCGTGAACGCGCTCACGCTGGGCGACGGCGCCCAGGCTGGCGTGACCGTCGGCCCGCTGATCAACGCCGCGGCGGCGGAGAAGGTGAGCCAGCACCTGGAGGACGCCCTGTCCCTAGGCGCGAGCGTCGCCGCCCAGCCGGAGGGCCTGCTGGCCTCGCCGAACTTCGCCCGCCCGACGCTGTTGACGGGCGCGACGGCGGACATGCGCCTGGCCCAGGAGGAGACCTTTGGGCCCCTGGCGCCGATCTTCCGCTTCGAGCACGAGGACGAGGCGCTGGCGCTCGCCAACGGCACGCCGAACGGCCTGGCCAGCTACTTCTACACCCGCGACCTGCATCGCGCGTGGCGGGTCGGCGAGCGGCTGGAGTTCGGCATGGTCGGCCTCAACACCGGCTCGATCAGCCTGGAGATGGCGCCCTTCGGCGGCATGAAGGAATCCGGCCTCGGCCGCGAAGGCGGCCGCGAGGGCATCGAGGAATATCTGGAGACCAAGGCCTTCCATTGGGGCAGCCTGGAGCTCGACCCGGCCCGCTAGTGTCCCGATTCCGGCTGACCCGCTCGCCGATTGCGGCACGGGATCCTGGCCAGAGGCGAAAAAAAACCCGCCACCAGGACGGGTCAGTTTTAGGGAGGAAATGCCCTGAACGGGCAGGTTCAATTTACCGGTGGGTCGCGCCAGCCGCAATTTGCGGGTTTCGGTAAGAGTTTCGCTGGCCCGTCGTAACCCTCCCGGCAACCGCCGCGGGTGACGATGGCCTAAGTTCATGCGCGGGAGCAGCGCAGCGCGCGTCGCCAGGCCGCCTGGCTACCCTTGGCCGGCGCCGGCCATGAAGAGCGCCTGCACCTGGGGAATCGAGACCTTCATGGTCTCCGTTCGGGGCAGTCGGGGCACAACAAGGATCAGGGCGGGAACCTGGTAGGCCAGCAGTCTCTCCCGCGCGAAGTCCTTCAATTCGCCCGGGCTGAGGGTGTCGGAAAGCGTCTTCAGCTCCACGGCCGCGACGGGCACTTCCCCAAGTCGCGGGTCCGGGATGCCGATGACGATGGCGTCGCCGACCTTCGGGTGCTGACGCAGCACCGCAGCGACGCTTTCTGGAAGCACCTTGAAGCCGCCGCGGTTGATCGCCTGGTCGGCCCGGCCGTGCACGAACAGAAAGCCGTCCGCATCGAGTGAGGCAAGGTCGGTCGTTCGCACCCAATCGGGCCCAATTCGCGAGACCTTGGCTTCCAGCAGGCCGATCTGGTCAACGGCGAGCGGTGCTCCCGAATCCGGGTCGGCGATGCGCAACGCCACGCCGGGGCGCGCGCGCCCGACGCTGCCGGGTTTCGACGCGGAGAACTCTCGATGAAGCTCGATCGTCCAGTTCGCGATCACCCCGCCGAATTCCGTCGCGCCGAAGCCGGGCAGCACTGGAATTCCATACGTCTGCTCGAAGCGAACCTGCAGGTCGGGATCGAGCTTCCCTCCGCCGACGCCGACAGCCGTCAGGCTTTGGAGGTCGCTGCTCGGAATGGCGGCGTCCAGCAGCATCCCGATTGCAGCGGGCGGCACCGAGGCGCGGAGCGGTCGGTAGTCTCGTACGACATCCACCCAGGCCCGGAGCTCGAATTTCTCCAAAAGCACAATCGGGCTGCCGTAGACGAGGGCCGGAACCAGGAAAGTCACCCCGGCGACATTTCCGAGCGGGTGTACGACGATGCTCGGGGCCTCGGCCTGGTCAGACCCGACCGGCGCATATACCGCCTTGGCGTCGGCGACGGCCTGCGAGACCGCATCCCAGCTCAATGGCGTCCGCTTCGGCGCGCCCGTCGTTCCGCTGCTCAGGAGCTGGAAGGCGATATCCGCGTCGGCGCCTTGCGATCGCCGCGGCGAGGCTGGACCGGGTGCGAGCTCCAGATGGACCGGTCCGTCGGCGCTGTCGCGGATGGCGAGGCCCGTCGCGCCGATTTCGGCGGCAGCCTGCCGCAATTCGGAAGACCAGTCCTCGATGTCGGCGACGACGACATCGGGTCGCAATCGCCGCAGGTCGGCAGCGAGCCCCTGCGGCGATTGCGCGGCATAGATCATCACCGTCGTGCGTCGCGCGAGCAGCTGGGCGGCTATGGTCGCGGCATGCTGCGGACGGTTGCGTGACACGAGGGCGACCTGGGCCGTTGATCCGCCGGCGCTCGACAGCACGGCTTCGAACTCGGCCACGAAGCGCGAGATCCAATCGACGGTGCGCCAGCTGCCCGCAAACGCGACGGCGTTGGCGTCCTTTCGCCGTGCAAGGGCGGCGCGGACGCCCGCCTGAATATCGAGGCCCACGGCTCTTGTCTCCGGCGGTCGAGTGTCTGGGCGGCGCCCGCGGGATATGCTCCCGATCGATGCAGCAGGTATTGAGGTATATCTATCCTTAGGGAGAAAGATAGAAGCTTCGGCCACGCCGCTATGGGCCGCCAAGACCTCTCGCCGTGAAGAGGTCGAGGTGCGCAGCGCCCGGGCCCAGGAGCAGATCGAACATCACCAGGCGCTTGTAATACTGGCCGACGGCGCACTCCTCGGTGACGCCGATCCCGCCATGCAGCTGGATGGCCTGGGCGCCGACGAAGTGGCCGGCCTTTCCTACGCGCGCCTTGGCGGCCGACGTGAGCTGCGCGGCCTCGCCCTCGCCGTCGAGCCAGGCGCCGATCGCCCGCAGGATGATGGAGCGCGCCTGTTCCGTTTCGATGAACATGTCGGCGAGCCTGTGGCGCAGGGCCTGGAAGTCGCTGATCGGAACCCCGAACTGTCTGCGGGTCATGAGATAGTCGCGTGTCATCATCAACGCTGCGTCCATCGCGCCGAGCGCCTCGGCGCTTGCAGCCAGCAGATGGTGTGCGACAGCCTCGGTGATCGCTTCCCCGGCGCCGCCGACCTCGCCAACGGCGTCCTCGGCGCTGATCCGGACGGCATCCAGGCGCAGGTTGGCGGCTCCGCGGTTGTCGACGGTCCGATAGCTCTGCACCTGCACGCCTGGCGTCGCCGGGTCGACGGCGAAGATCGTCAGTCCCTGCTGGCCCTCGACGCGCGCCGAGACCAGCAGCGAGGTGGCGGCGGGCGCCCCGAGCAGCGCGCTCTTGGCGCCCTCCAGCACGAAGCCGTCGGCCACGCGCCGGGCTACGGTGGATACGGACTCAGGGTCGCCGCGCGCAGCCGCCTCATTATGCGCGAGGACCGGACGTTCGGACCCCCACAGCAGGCCCGCCAGCAGCGGACTTTCGGGGGCCAGGCGCCGCAGGGCCACGGTGGCCGCGGCCACTGGCGCGAAGGCCTCGCGCACGAGCCCGCGTCCAAGTTCTTCGGCGATGAGGCAGATGTCGAAGAGGTCGCCGCCCAGTCCGCCGACCGACTCGGGCGCGCCTGCGGCAAGCCAACCCTGCTCGGCGAAGAACGCCCAGGTCCCGGCGTCGTGCCCGAGCGTTTCGTGCGCCGGTGCACGATAGTCCCTGGCGACGAAGCGGCGGACGCTGTCGCGTAGAAGAGATTGTGTGTCGTTCGGACGCAGCTGCATCGCTAGGCCTTCAGCAACGCGCTGGCGATGATGTTGCGTTGGACCTCGTTGGTTCCGCCATAGATGGTTGCGGCGCGGCGGTAGAGCAACTCCGACATAGCGCCCACCGCATGAGCCGGTCCTGGCATGTCCGCGGGCAGTTCGCCCAGGTAGTCGTGCTCCGGATAGATGGGGATCGCCGCATCTCCGAGCGCTTCGATTCCGAGCTGCTCGATCGCCTGCAGCAGCTCAGTGCCTTTGATTTTGAGGATCGACGACATCGGCAGGGGCGAGGTGATGCCGCTCTCGTCTTCCTCCAGGACGCGCCAGGTGGTGGTTTCGTGGGCGATGAGCTCAATCTCAAGCTCAGCAACACGCCGTGCGAAGGCGGGGTCCTGGAGCAGGTTTCCGTCGCGCCAGGCGGTCGTGGCGGCGCTTGCCTTCAGGCGCGCAAGCTCGCGCTTGCAACGCGGCGCCATGGCCGCGGATGCCCGCTCCTCGCCGAGCAGGGCCTTTGCGTAGGTCCAGCCCTGGTCTTCCTCGCCAACGAGGTTCCTGATCGGCACGCGCACATTTTCGAGGAAGACCTCGTTCAGGCTGTGCGCTTCGTCGATGGAGATGATCGGCCGGACGGTGATGCCCGGCGTGTTCATCTCCACCAGCAGGAAGGAGATGCCCGCCTGAGGCTTGCCGTCCTGGCGCGTGCGGACCAACAGGAAGAGCCAGTTGGAAAAGTGCGCCTCCGAAGTCCAGATTTTTTGTCCGCTAACGACGTAATGATCCCCGTCCCGGTCCGCGCGGGTTCGCAGCGAGGCGAGGTCGGAACCGCTGTTGGGTTCCGAGAAACCCTGGGCCCAGAGATGCTCGCCGCTGCGAATCCCAGGCAGGAAGAACGCTTTCTGCTCTGGAGACCCGAAGGTGTATATCACCGGGCCGACGAGGGTGAGGCCCTGGGGGGAGAGCGGGGGCGCCCCCAGAAGGAAGCACTCCTCCTCAAAAATGTGGCGCTGCCGCACGGTCCAGCCTGGACCGCCATATTGCTGCGGCCAGTTCGGGACGGACCAGTCCTTCGCCTGCAGCGCCCGCGTCCAGAAAACGACATCGTCGCGCGTGGGATGGTAGCCGCGCAGATTCCGCGAGGCCATTTCGGCGGGGAGGGTGGCCTGGATGAAGGTGCGGATCTCCTGCCGGAACGCGTGATCCTCGGCGGTGAAGAAGCTCATCTTGCTGGCCTTCGACTAGCGGCGGCTGGAGTGCGGCATGCGGCCTACGCCTGGAAAGATTTAGCTCTTTCGAGGCCTGGTTCCGATACGTCGAGCGGCGACGCGCGTCAACGGGCGCCGCTCGCCGAGGCAACGCCATAGCGCTCGGCTATTGAAACGGAAGCTGGCGACCGCTAGCAGTCCTGTATTGAGGTACACGATAGAGGTGGCCATGTACGAAGGATACGAGACTCTCCTGATCGAGCGTAAGGGGAAGATCGTGACGGTCACCCTGAACAGGCCGCAGGTCCGCAACGCGACCAATCCGCGGATGCACCAGGAACTGGAGCGGATCTTCCCCGAGATCGGCGCGGATCCAGACGCCCATGTGGTGGTGTTGACCGGCGCCGGTTCAGTCTTCTCTGCCGGCGGCGACCTGGCGCAGATGCAAAGGGGTCTGGACGATCACGCCCGCTGGAACGAAAGCATGGCCGAGGCGCGTCGGCTTTTGACCAATCTGGTCGAGATGGACCGGCCGGTGATTGCGAAGATCAACGGTCACGCCATCGGGCTGGGGGCGACCCTCGCGCTCTTCTGCGACGTGACCATCGCGCTCGACACCGCCAAGATCGCCGATCCGCACGTCAAGGTCGGCCTGGTTGCGGGGGACGGGGGCGCGCTGATCTGGCCGCTGATGGCCGGCCACGCGCGGGCTCGGCTTAAACTGTTGACCGGAGAGGCGATCTCGGGCGCGCAGGCGGCGGCATGGGGGCTGATCACTGAGGCCCATCCTGCCGAGGCGCTCGACGCGCGGGTGGACGAGATCGCCAGCAAGCTGGCCTCCGGCGCGCAGGTCGCGATCCGCGGCACCAAGCGCGCGCTCAACATGGTAGTCAGGCAACAAATCGATGTCCTGATCGACGCCCATCTCCGACTGGAAACGATGTCGCACCTGAGTGCGGATCATCGGGAGGCGGTCTCCGCCTTCGTCGAGAAGCGCGAGCCGGTGTTCACAGGGCGTTAGCTGATGGCGGCTGAGGCGAAGAAGGCAGAGGCGCCCACATGAGGATCATCGAGACGGCCCAGACCCGCGACTTCCGGCAGGAAGTGCGCGACTGGTTGCAAACCAACGGGCCGCGGGAAAAACGTCCGCCGGACGGCGCCGCAATGCGCGCCTTCGACATGGCCTGGCAGGCGAAGCAGTTTGACGGCGGGTGGGCCGGCATCAGTTGGCCCCAGGAATACGGCGGCCGCGGCCTGCCCCTCGTCGAACAGATGATCTGGCACGAGGAATACAGCCGGTCCGGCGCGCCTTCGAGCGGGAACATGTTCGTGGCCCTCAGTCACGCCGGACCGACGCTCATCAACGAAGGTTCCGAGGTGCAAAAGGCCTATCACCTGCCGCGGATCCTGCGCGGGGAGGTGACCTGGTGTCAGGGGTTCTCCGAGCCGGGCGCCGGGTCGGACCTCGGCGCGTTGAACACCCGCGCCGAGATCGACGGCGACCATCTGGTCGTCAACGGCTCCAAAATCTGGACGACCTACGCTCCTGGCGCCGACTTCCAGGAATTGCTGGTCCGCACCGATCCGGGCGCCGGCAAGCACAAGGGCATCACCTGGGTGATCTGCCCGATGAACACGCCGGGCGTCGAGGTCCGGCCGATCCGGGCGATGTCGGGCATCACGCATTTCGCCCAGTGCTTCTATGACAACGTTCGCATTCCCCTGGCCAATGTCGTGGGCGGCCTGAACAACGGTTGGCGCGTGGCCATGACCACGCTCGGTTTCGAGCGCGGCACGGCGAACATCGCTCACCAGATCGAGCTTTCACGCACGGTCGAGAAGCTGGTCGAGATCGCCGCGCAAATCGACGCGCCGGAGGGCGGGCGACGCGCCATCGCCGATGACGCGATCGCGGCCGAACTCGCCACTCTGCGCGCCGAGGTCGCCGCCCTGCGATCGATGACCGCCCTCACCATCTCCCGCAATATGCGCCAGGCGGTCCCGGGGCCGGAGGGCAACCTCGTCGCCTTGCAGTTCGGGGAGCTGATCCGCCGGGTCATGGACTTCGCGCTGCGGCTGCTCGGCCCACGCGGTCTGGAGCGCGACAGCGAGTTCGGCGAATGGCCGCTCGAATACCTGGAAGCCTACAAGTGGGCGATCGGCGGCGGAACGTCGGAGATCCGCCGCAACGCGATCGGCGAGCGACTGCTTGGACTGCCGAAGGGGCCGAAGGCATGAACGTCGATCTCCTGCCGACTGAAGAGCAGGGCGCGATCCGCGACAGCGTCGCTGCGGCCCTGGCGAAGCAATTCCCGGTCGATCGCTTGCACGATGAAAAGACCTATTCTGCTGGGGCCGAACGGGCGAAATGGGAGGTCTTCACCGGCCTTGGGGTGTTCGGCCTCGGCCTGCCTGAGGCGCTCGGCGGCGTCGGCTACGGCCTGGCCGAGGAGGTGACGGTCGCCCGCGAGCTTGGCCGACATCTGATCTCCCCCGCGGTGCTGGCGACGATGGTCGCCGCTCATGTCGTCACCGGCGATCGCCTGGCGGCGCTGGTCTCGGGCGATGCGAGCGCCGCCTTCGCCAATCCGGTCGGGCCTGTGGACTTCAGCGCGGCGGCGCCGCTGCCGGTCCAGCTCCTTGACGCCGCGGGCGCGGATTATGTCCTGGTCTGGAATGATCGCGCAGCAGCCCTCTATCGGCCGCCGGTGGTTGACAGCCACGTCGAGGCCCTCGACGAGACGGTGTCGCTCGCGCGCGCAAGCCTGGATCTCGGCCAACCCGTGGCCGTCGTCGACGGGCCTGGGATCGCGCGCAGGGCGGGACTGATCTTGTCGGCCTATCTGGCGGGCAATGCCGAAAGCACCCTGGCGATGGCGGTGGAATACGCCAAGGTCCGTGAGCAGTTCGGCCAGCCGATCGGCGCGTTCCAGGCGATCAAGCACTATTGCGCGGAAATGGCCCGTCGCGCCGA
>Ga0307513_10012531_pt1 | contig 10453 bp, 9 predicted proteins | sample 15_EM_MG_FD_202174 | JGI IMG/M metagenome (GOLD analysis project Ga0307513, IMG submission 202174) | Populus trichocarpa ectomycorrhiza microbial communities from riparian zone in the Pacific Northwest, United States - 15_EM | ecosystem: Host-associated > Plants > Roots > Unclassified | place...
GTTTCCACCAAAAACATATGTTTGTTTGTCTGGTAAAATATTATATTGTCATAGATTCTTTCAATTTCTCACAGATGTTAGGACTGGACAAAGAAGAAAATCAATGTTCTGAATTATCTGAAAAAACCATGGATATTCTTGACAATGATGTTCTTGTCAACTTGTTTGTTTCAACACAGCAAAACAATCTGGATTTGTGTATAGAAAAAAGCATTAGGTTAGTAATTTGTTAAATCTATATATATTTACTCTGAGAAGTCCACAGAAAGGTGTGGAGAGATGGTATTTTTTTTTGTTACCTTTGAACAAGAGGCTTTAATGAAATATAATATAGGAAAAATGTTGCGAAAAGAAATGGTTTCAAGGATTGTGATGTGGTTTCCAAATTTTTGGGTGAGAAAATGATTTGTAGTGGCTGAGAAAGGCACTAATTATGGTTGTTTTCAGAGTTCAAATGTAATATTCAATTCAATTTAAATTCAATTTATAAACAAAGCCTAATTTGGAGTTTAGAGGGTAATGCATAAATTTATTTCTAATAAATTGTTTCTTATTTTAGCTTTAGTATGTAAGTGATGACTTTAGTTTAAGTCATAAAATATGGTTACTGACTAGACCATTACAGAAGGTTGGTCAAGACACATTAGCCATAAATTTGTCAACTTGAATTTATATGCACTGAATGTCTAGCTAGTAAGTAATCTTCATATAATTGTCAATTGGATTTCTAACCAGTCAAATAACCTATGCGTATTCCAACATAGGATGTGAGTGCAGTGCCTCTGATTTCTCAGGAAGAATATTCTGATCAGTCAAATGACTTTTGCATGTTCCAACATAGAATGTGAGTGCAGTGCCTCTGATTTCTCAGAAAGGATGTTCTGATCAGTCAAATGACCTCTGCATGTTCTGACATAGGATGTGAGTGCAGTGCCTATGATTTCTCAGAAAGGATGTTCTGATCAGTCAAATGACCTTTGCATGTTCCAACATAGGATGTGAGTGCAGTGCTTCTGATTTCTCAGGAAGAATGTTCTGATCAGTCAAATGACTTTTGTATGTTCCAACATAGATTGTGAGTGCAGTGCCTCTGATTTCTCAGGAAGGATCAGTCAAATGACTTTTGCATGTTCCAACAAAGATTGTGAGTGCAGTGCCTCTGATTTCTCAGGAAGGATCAGTCAAATGACTTTTGTATATTCCAACATAGGTTGTGAGTGCAATGCCTCTGACATCTCAGAAAGGATGTTCTGATCAGTCAAATGACCTTTGCATGTTCCAACATAGTATGTGAGTGCAGTGCAGTGCCTCTAATTTCTCAGGAAGAATGTTCTGATCAGTACAATGACCTTTGCATGTTCCAACATAGCATGTGAGTGCAGTGCCTCTGATTTCTCAGAAAGGATGTTCTGATCAGTCAAATGACCTTTGTATATTCCAACATAGGCTGTGAGTGCAGTGCCTCTGATTTCTCAGGAAGGATGGTCTGATTAGTCAAATGATCTTTGCATGTTCCAACATAGCCTGTGAGTGCAGTGCCTCTGATTTCTCAGGAAGAATGTTCTGATCAGCCAAATGACCTTTGCATGTTCCAACATAGGATGTGAGTGCAGTGCCTCTGATTTCTCAAGAAGGATGTTCTGATCAGTCAAATGATCTTTGCATGTTCCAACATAGCATGTGAGTGCACTGCCTCTGATTTCTCAGGAAGGATGTTCTGATCAGTCAAATGACCTTTGTATGTTCCAACATAGGCTGTGAGTGCAGTGCCTCTGATTTCTCAGGAAGGGTGTTCTGATCAGTCAAATGACCTTTGCATGTCACGGTTCTAACATAGTATGTGAGTGCAGTGCCTCTGATTTCTCAGGAAGGGTGTTCTGATCAGTCAAATGACCTTTGCATATTCCAACATAGATTGTGAGTGCAGTGCTTCTGGTTTCTCAGGAAGAATGTTCTAATCAGTCAAATGACTTTTACATGTTCCAACATAGGATGTGAGTGCAGTGCCTCTGATTTCTCAGGAAGAATGTTCTGATCAGTCAAATGACCTTTGCATGTTCCAACATAGATTGTGAGTGCAGTGCTTCTGGTTTCTCAGGAAGAATATTCTAATCAGTCAAATGACTTTTATGTGTTCCAACATAGGATGTGAGTGCAGTGCCTCTGATTTCTCAGAAAGGATGTTCTGATCAGTCAAATGACCTTTGCATGTTCCAACATAGAATGTGAGTGCAGTGCCTCTGATTTCTCAGGAATGATGTTCTGATTAGTCAAATGACCTTTGCATGTTCCAACATAGATTGTGAGTACAGTGCTTCTGCTTTCTCAGGAAGAATGTTCTAATCAGTCAAATGACTTTTACATGTTCCAACATAGGATGTGAGTGCAGTGCCTCTGATTTCTCAGAAAGGATGTTCTGATCAGTCAAATGACCTTTGCATGTTCCAACATAGGATGTGAGTGCAGTGTCTCTGATTCTCAGCAGACATGATCTGATCAGTCAAACAATTTTTGTATAAAATGACTTTTACATGTTTCAATATAGCAAGTAAGTCTATAAGCTCAGAAAATATTTATTGTATTAATTTTTTTTTAAAACAAAAAAATCAAATCTGAAAACCAATACAACAAACACATTACTCAGATTGTAGGTGGTTTAACTAATCATTCACCATTTGTTTACTTTGGGCAGTTGGTTTGTTTAGTGTTTATATTCTTTAACATATTTTTAATATATGTTTGATAGCCAGTAAGCAGTTATTATCATTAATCACTGTATTGAATATATTTTTGTTCTAGATTTTCTTGCAACAATTTCCTTCTGTGTTTTCAAAGGTTGGAATTGAGCAATACCAAGTAAGTTTGATGCTCTATCCTCAGTTTGAATATCCTACTTATTATATATACAGGGACTTTCTAAATTTCATGCCATTGCTGGTATTATACATTGCTGATTTTGCAATCAATATCTAACACTTCTATTAGTTACTGCTCTTCTAGCAGAGCATTCTTTCTGGTTTTCTGGCAATGATATGGAAGCACAGTTACACCATGCCATCAAGTCCTTCAAATCTCAGAAAAACATCACCATCAGTACATTGAAGGCACAAGTTGAGACTGCATTCAACCATGCAATTGATGAAGAAGATCCAGCTTGGCTCATTCAATGGGTCATTAGCCACAAGCTTGTATGTCACATTATGTTCAAATTTCTGTTTCAAACACTGATATATTCATCAGGAGCACAAATAGTCCTTTTGTTTTCCACTGTAAGTATCCAACCATAGGTTGCTATTTTTTTCATCTCTATTTGTACAACACTAACTGTTCTTCAGATATGAATGATACTTTGGTATCTGATCCACAAAATCATGACAGAAAAAGAAGAGCCACCTGTACAATATTGATTCTCGGAATAGCTATGAATGACTCTGTTGGAAATGTTCATGAAAATGGTACTTTGCTTTACAGTGACTGATGACTTACATCAGGAAAACCGACATTTATTATTAGGTCAGGGTTATGCTACAGAGCCCAAATTAGGCTTGATAGGTCACCATATGTTCTGCTGCTCCAACATAGGCCTCGTTAGGTCCCAATAGGTTCAGTGGCTTCATTATTGGCCTTGGTAGACTACATAGTAATCAATGCATATTTTTCTTACTTTTTTTTCAAGGTAAGGCTAAATGGATAAAAAACCAATATGTAGTACATTAATTAAATTAATCAGGCCTACTACAAGAGTAACTAGACATATGCATGTAAATGGGCAAAGAAAGTCCGAATGTGTAAGTACTTGTTCAAAAATCACCATCCCATTTGGCAGGGTGGTACTTGGTACCGTATTTCAGGGAAAAAAGAAAACTGGAAACAATCAAGTCAAGAGTTCGCTGAGAGGAATGATCATGTTCCGGGAAGCACGAGTAGAGTCGATATCTAGAGCGCGAAACGGTGTGAGACATTCCACGTAGGGAGGCAGGCAGTGAGTAAACGCAAGTGACAAAGAGCTCAGTGACTGAGCAAGGAAGGGAGAGGCATGAATCAGAACATCCACTGTTTGACATACAAAAATTTGTGAAGTCAATTCAAACTCAGAAAATTCATGTGATTATGTTTGTTGTATGTTGAAGTTCAACATCAACCAAATAATCTGTGCTTCCCAACCACCACAGCCTGCCACTGACTTCCTCTCCATACTTATTTGACCGTAGCTGGCCATCAGTCATGTTCCAATCCACTGACCTGTGCCAGGGTCTTACTGCAGCAACAACCCATACCCCAGCCCAACCTGCCACGGCTCCACCAAAGGCATCATGACAAGATGACAATGGCACCACCTCATCGCCGCTCTTGCAGGCCATGAACCGCGAGCTGCGAACGATCCTGACACAACCCCACTGACCCCCCTCCCCCCCCCCTCATACAGAAAACCACGGCGCAGGTATGAAACCCTGCACCACATCATAACGACAACCACAGCGCTGCAACGATGCCACTCTTGCCCTACCTGCGGGGCTACAGGTATGTAGTCTCTCCTAGACAGACTGCAATATATGTGATGTACCCTATGGCTCACGATATATGAAGTCTGTTTATTACCACACCCTCCGAACCGTGTCAGAAAGTTGTTATGTAATCTTCGGAGATTGAAAATTCAGTCGAGCTCACTTAACAAGATGAGGGGAACCTTTTTTGAGATATTTTGGAGAGAAAGATATTTAAATGGCTAAATTGAACCTTGTTTTAAAATTTGAGGATGCACCAAGGCGAGATGGGCGAGTTAGGGAACTAGTTCACAGGTTGAGCCAAGGCTGAAGATCATGTGATGTCGTTCTGCTCTCAAACCGATGATAAGGGTCATTTTGGTTCACACATGAAACTTTATGATTTAATACTATTATCTATGATCTTACAATTGGAATAAGGAGTTAATAAGGATCATTAGTGAGACTCAGGCTAGTTGATCAAGTGAACGTGCATGCATCAGGAAAACGGATTTTGGCCATAGGCAGATGTTTTTTATGTAGGAACCTGTAGGTCAAATCGGTCTCTGTAGGTACTAGTAGGCAAAACAGTACCTATGGAGTACTATGGACTACTTCGATAGGCCCTAGTACATGACATGAAAACTACAGTATCAAATATCAAAAGTGGTCGGATTCAGACTCGTCATGTAAGGTTCTTTCATAAAATTTATACAAGTGAGATTATATAAATGAGGTACTACTTGTTTTCAATTGGTTTTCGACAGGGAGAGAGAAATGTACTTATTGAGAGTAAGAAACTTGCACTCCTCAAGGACATCTGTGCTGGACCACCTTGCAGGGTGGTAAGTTGTCCCAAATCTTGGGGTGAGGTAATGGCTTGATACGATGGAGACCAGTGGTATGATTTCGGTGGGAGCATTGTTCCGGCGGGAGCTGGCAAGTGACCAAAAAGTGTTGGGAGTCTGTATTAACTGGAACTGTGGTGTCGTTCAAATAGTCACCGTCGTGTACTTCATCTGAATCCGAGTCAAGTTGGTAGGAATCTCGGGAAGGTGTGTTCGAATGACTGAGTATGTAGGGTAAGTCGTGGATTTGTTTCCAAGTCCATTGGAACTCCGACAGCATGTGATCGTGTTGATTTCCCAATGCGGAAATAGTTCAACTTGTTTCTTCTTCCCAACACAACGGTACTGGTAAGCTACCAGTGCCTCTCTTGCCTCACGACATTACTAACGGTTCAATACCAGACCCCAAATCATGGAGGCTCGCCTCCCACATGTGACATGCGACTACAACAGCGACCGTGAACATGACCATGAGCACGGTTACCAAGGCCACAACAACGGCAGGTTCAGCAACGCTGACACCCTCAGTGAGTACCCCACCCAACTGCACCCACAGAACCCTGACCAGACAGCAACCCAGCTGGACACCAGCACCGGCGTTTGCAAACAGAGTAGAGGCTGCCGATCCCGATGATGGCAGATAAGTTGCTGCCCTCCTCTCCCTTTACCCTTCCCACCAACTGTTCGAGGTACAACACACCCACACTTCCCTCGAAGTCGCCGTGGCCCCGTCTTGTGTGTCCCGCTTAATCAGCATTATTGTACTGCTCATTGACAAGCCGTCTCCCACACATTAGTACTGCCCTTTCACATCTCCATTGCACAGTATGTCCGCCTCCCCTCTCTCCTGTTATCGTTAATCAAAATACTTTTTTCTAACACCAAGACATGCCGGACAATACAACGTGCTATGTCGAAGGCAGGATTCCGCCCTTCCTGACGACATCCTCAGGCGACCAGCGAACAAAAGAGTGCAATGAATGCACTGGTAAACTGCCTCCTTCCTCATCACACAGCCCACTGACAGGCCACCTTTTACAGACAGCCACTGCCCATTGATCTCTCAATGGCACAGTCCATTCGCCTTTCCTCTACCCAGTTATAATGACTTACATACCTGTTCACATGATGAGGATGCGAGAGGTGGGCAGGCGGTGGATCTGGGACATGTGGAAGCTCGACAGAGTGACTAGAAGAATGAAACATGTGACAAGGAAGGGCAAGGTGCTCGGTAGGTGCTCAAACACACCCAAGCATCTGTCGCTGACATCTTGTAGCCAGAGTAACGCCGCCAGCTCCAACACGACGCCAAAAGCCAGTTATGCCACCGCATGCAGAAGCCGCACACAAGTATGAGACGCTGCCATGTTGCACGAGAGGAGCGAAACACCACTGCAAAACCAACCACAAGTATGACGACCGTCTCCAAAGGACACAGGAAGGAGTTGTAAGGCCCTCACTTAGCAGTGACAACAGACCGTTTTAGCCTATTAATTCGTTGACGTAACTACTGTATCAACATTTGTATCTACTCCTGCTTCAAATAATATCCCTATACTTGCCTATTATTGCCTACTATTGCCTATCTGTCTAGTAACCTATAGTCCTAAGTTGGATATGATGACCTATATACAACACACTCTGTCCTATGGCAAGGTATATAGGAGGGGGTAACCTATCAGCCTATTGAGCCTATCTGAGCCTATCTGACCTACATAGGTATCGTACATTTTCCTGATGTGTACATCAATAATGACGAATTGCGAGCACTAAAGAGACTTGCGTGCGGCTTATAATTAAGTCCAAGCAAGTGTACTTAATATGCGAGCACTCTTAGAGTCATAACCTTAAGTCCCACTATCAATAATGAAGTGTGGCTGCGTCGTCTAGTAACTAAAAGCATATTAATGGGTGTTACTACATATGCGTGCATGTAACAAAGGGAAGGGGGACAGAAAAAACTCAGAAACGCGAGCAGAATGAAGCCAGACCCTGATAGAGCTTAGGGGCACTTGCACGCACGCATTTATGTCCAAATTAGGAAATGCGCGCAGCGTGCAGGCACCAGATGATGATCCAAGTTGAAGACGGATCACATCAGACAAATATTGATTGCAACTGATCAAAAAGATACCCACGTGGGTTCAACAGCCGTGCGCCTATACCAATAGCCATTCTATTGAACCGGTAAACTATGCTTACAATAACCGTTTTGTATTGTTCCTGTTTCTCCATTTCCGTTCCGTCTTATTTCACGTTTACTATCTTAAATCATGCTCATTTGTAAAAAGTCTTGGCTTTTAAACAGTATAAATACGCTTGCAAATCAAGTAGTACAGTAGTTAATTGCCCCTGCTCGCATTTGCGAGCAGTGTGTTCAATTAGACTCTAGCAGTGTGGAGTTTGAAGCGCAGACTAGTGTGTGATTAGTTCACGTTAGAAGTCGAGTTGTGAAGTGTTGTGCTCGCATTTTGGATCAGTCCAAGTGCTCGTGTTTTGTGATAAAGTCTCGTTATGTTTCAAGACTTAGCTTAATAGGCTAGTCTTTCATTCTCATAGGCACACTAGACGTAGGTGCCAGCCTCACATCACGTACAGACTCACTAGATGTAGGTGTAGTCTTCGATCACTCACGCGCGCACGTATTCGTTGTCTCATAATCAAGGTGCTCGCACTTGTGATTCTCGCACGTTGTCTGTTGTATCTTTGATACATTTTGAAGTCCCATATAAACATGTATTACAATTGCATGTGTGCTTTGTTTTACAAGCAATAAACATTTATTGCAACTCTATCAAACGGTTACAAACCTTAGATTTGAAGTCCCTGCGAGATCTATTCTGTGCATACCCCAGAAGTCTCCCCTCACACTATTAGAACATGTGATTTGTGTTTTTGAGATTGGTGTTGGTTTGGTGTCGGTGTTTGTGGGTTTTGGCTTGTTCCAGATCTGCTTGGGCTTTCCCCTTTTCACCCCATAGCAAAGATCACGCTCTTCACCGACTAATACAAAAAGGACAACAAAATTCCTTCTTCACATTATAAATTTTTTTAATTAGTTCTCCTTGAACTAAATATATATACTTTGTCTCCAAGAAATATGCAAAGACTTACTTCATCACATCGATTGGACACGACGATAATTGGAACTCCGAAGATTACATAACAATTTTCTGATGTGGTTTGAGGGGCGCAGTAAAAAAAGGACTAACAGGTATGTGGCAGGCTACGCCCGTCTGACGCAGCTGACCCACCCCCATTCCCATTCTCGCCCAGAAAACGATGCCGCAGGAACATTGTCGACAAACCCAACCCACCACAGCCCCTCTAAAAATGTGATGACTAGCAGCAATGCAATGACCAGCACCGCGTCATCATCATCGCCTTTGTGGGTTACAAACAACTAATGGTGAGGTAAGAGGTCAAGGCAGAGAGAGGTGCAAGGCACCAGGTATGTGGCCACCACACCCCATTTGACCCATCTGACCACCCCCATTTTCATACAGAAAACAACAGTGCAGATACGAAACCCGTGCCAGCCCACGCACGACCGACGTGAACAACAGCAAGAATAACACCACCACTGCTATCCCCTGCCATAGCCATGAAGACCACAGGTTTATGGTTCAACCACCCCATGAGGCTTAGCTGACCACCCCCCATCCCCTCTCGCACAGATACGACAACCTTGTTCACTCACGGCTGCTCTGTAAGTCACCTCTCCTGTGAACTGTTGCCTGGTGCTGTACTTATTTCTATATTTAAGAAACGCATCAAAGTATCTGAAGGTGTTCCTAAAGCCGCAAAATTTTGGATGCTGGGGTTGAAGCTTCGAAGCAGGAATGAGATGGACTAGTATCTTCAGATGATGAATAATCCTTAGATTCTGTACTGTGGCTGTAAATTAGATTTGTATATACCCTCGCCACCTGTCCTATTTAGCTATATCATTACTAATTCATATTATCATTTGCTACCTATACTGCCTACCTTGCCTAAGAGACCCGAATATGACCTAACTTGCCTAATAGACTACGCCTACTTGAAACTAATGAGACCTAATGAGGCCTATATTTTTGGTGAGATGCCTAATAGTACCTATATAGTAGGGGGTTGCCTAACCTGCCATTTGACCTATGTAGGTCTATGTAGCCTACATAGGTATCTGCCATTTTCCTGATGTATCTTGAGTTTTCCTGCAACAATCCAAAGTTTCATACAGTAGAGCCAAACCCACCAGGTTAAGTTTCTCTTTTCTTTGGATACGTTTGGAATCAAGGAACATCGCACTGGAGTGAAACCAAAGAGAACAAGGGTCAATGGTTTTTGGATGGTTTGATAGAGCAAGTCATATCGATCAAATATGCTTGTTGTGCCCATGTGACTTCGTTTTGTGTATTCGATTTTTTCGCAACAGTTCTGTTAGTGTTTCTTAACCACACCACCATGACTAGCCAAGTATGATCAGGAAATGCAGCATTACAGACCAAGTGTCTTCAGAGACCAGTTCATCAGAGTGCCTCTCTTCGCCACGGAAACGTCCTCGATACTCCTTCCCCTAAACCCTGGCAGTCTCAGGCTCCATCGCCTCATCTTCGAAACAGACTGCAAACAGCAGCAGCAGCCCCAGGAAGTTCTTGGAGATGCCTCGGACGCCATACACGCCATACCCACTCCGAGCTTCCGATTCGCCTTCCAACCCCTTCGGCAGGAAACGCAAAGAATGACTCCTCCACACTCTTCCTGATGTCACCAGCTTCAAGCAACACATTTTTCTACGCTTCCAATTTGTGTGGAAAGACATTTACGTGAGACAAGGTGGTGTCTTTCGCATCGTACACGTCCCTATGAACTATACTTTCGCCCACCTGCGCTGTCTGATTGCATGGCTCTTCGATACCCCTGCACATGCCAATGGGAAGAATGGATTGGGAGATGCGGAGGATCATCTGTTCAAGGTGAAGACCAAGGCAAAGTTGTATAGCCCCCTGTACAAGCCTGGGCAGCTCAAGGGCAGGGTGATGCATCAGGAAAAGGTCACCTAGCTCTGGCTGTCTTTAGATGCTTTAGCTGTCCTAGGACATCCTAGGACATACTGGGATGTCTTGGGATGTCTCAGGA
>Ga0307513_10012534_pt1 | contig 10452 bp, 6 predicted proteins | sample 15_EM_MG_FD_202174 | JGI IMG/M metagenome (GOLD analysis project Ga0307513, IMG submission 202174) | Populus trichocarpa ectomycorrhiza microbial communities from riparian zone in the Pacific Northwest, United States - 15_EM | ecosystem: Host-associated > Plants > Roots > Unclassified | place...
ATGGGGTACCAGCGCCGTTGTGCATCGGTATCATAAAGGTTCAAGCCGGCTGATGCATAAAAAATTGGGAGATGTACCTCCATTTTCCAACCATTTATTACTCCGTTTTGCCGATTGTTGCTCATATCCAATGGACGTTCTCCAATCTTGGTATTAATACACACTCGCTGATTCTAACCCTAACTACCCGAGTATGGTATACTATACCAGACTAAATGCCTTTTTTACCGTCCAACGGTGTGGGTCTTGTGGTTATTTTCTCAAATGGGGAAGCACTATTTGGATCCACTGTGACCTAGATACCTGAGGACAACCGACTCTGGCTGTCCTGTTGGTGCTTAGGGTCGAGTCTGTCTTCCTCTTTAAGGGCTACTCTGGACCGCGTTTTCCCTGCTAACGGGCCGTATCTGACTCAAAGAATAGGGTGGTCGTGTCCCTCGTCGCTGTTCTGCAGCCGGTCCAACGACATAGGTGAGCGTAATACAAATTCCTTTCTAGATTCCATATTCACTTTCCGCTTAGAATGCTCGTTATCTTTTTTTACCGTGGTATTTGTGTGTGGTCTTCAAATCGAGCGAGGTCGTACTCTATACCTCTCAGACGGTCAAATAGCTGCTGATTGTTAGTATATATCATTCACCGTGTGCGGCCGATTCCTAGAGGTTGGTCTCAGCGTTTTTATGGCGCATCCACCATTAAAGAGTTCTTGGCCCTGTTACCTATATAGAATCATAACTGCCTACCTTTCCAAGCACATATACGGGTACTCTTGAACAGGTAGAGAGGGGACGAGAGGGGGTCTCGATCAAGGCCGCTGTTGTACTCGGCCACTCAAGCATAATGCTTCGTTTACACAATCCGATAAGCACACAACAGAGAGACTCAAACATTCGTCTGTAAGAAACTCGTCGCAGAGCGCACCGAAAGCATCAAATGTGGTGCCACCATCAGAAGATGGCATAAATTGACCCGGCTCTCTTATCGCCGCACATCTAAACCATCTGCATTGGGTCGTATCGAGAAACCATCTTCAGATTCGTCAAATACTGTATTAGAACGTTCATACGCCATGAGCAGGCGCTCTTTCGTGAGTCCAGAGGACAAGCTACCATAAAACTGCTCAACCACATCTGGCTTGTAGTAAGCCTTGTCCAATCCTTTGAGGCTCTCTTGATGATGAAGCCTAATAGCTTAGGTTCCGACCCAGATCACCGACTGAAGTTCGACTCCTGGTCCTGGCACGAAATCAAGTTCGGAGGTGTTAGTTCGCCTCATCCACGAGCTTGAAGTCCATGGTGAGAGCTCTATCGATAGGAATGCCCATAAATAGTGCAGTTCCCTATGCCATTCTGGCGTCTGAGGGTACCACATTGAGGCTTAAACTAGGCTCACCATTCGGAGTGCTCTCCTTCTGCGAGACGCGACCTCATCATACCATTCTGGGAATGATTACCATGTCCACTTTAGCCAGGTGGAGATCAGCAACGAAGCTATCAATATCCTCTATCAAACCCAGGAACACGTTACGGAGACTAAAATTCTGAGTCTCCGTTGAGGTTGTAGTCTTTGGCTATCACCCCACCAGCAGGTGAATTCGCGAGGTTAAAAACAGCGCTATAAACGCTGGGGTGGACGGAATATCGCACGAATGGACGAGCAGAAAGGTGAAGGCGAGCCATGTCGGTGAGATAGGCCACCAGTCGAGTCAGCTCTATTATTGCTATCTCGGGCAAATTGTTATATCTTAGAGGCGCGGCGCGCGTTGGAGGGACCAGAAATGTCTGTGTCGCCTTCGTCATGACCCATAGGAGAGCGTATGTCGCTAATCACGAGGTCCTCATCGACTTCGTGGTAGTCCGTAGGCATCCCCGGAATAAACAGACGAGGGTCGGTGCATGGAACGGGTTGTGGACGTCGCGCCAGATACGGTTGATACGTAGGGAAAAGTTGGCGTCACTGGCTGGCTTGCATGGAGGGAGAATGATCACCATTATTACCGTACTCATCATCCTTGTAGTCGTCTTCAATAAAGTCAGTGGTCGTGTTTAACAGTGTGCACTACTGGAAACATGAGCATTCCAAGTTTGAATAGGAATTCCGACGTACCAGCGGTTTCTTCAAGCTGAAGTAGAGGACAGCAGCAAGGAAGTTCATAATAACCTGATTCTTCATAATGTGAGCTTTCAGAGTCTTGACAGATTAGGCGTTAACTTCAATGGGTTTGATTAACATATCGACAATGGTGAGTCTGATTACGTGGCCTACAGAGAGAATGAACCTTACAACTGACCTATATTATGTACCTTATATACAATCCTATTGAACATTTTAGTTCATTTTTCTGCGGCATCATTTCCTCAGCGGGTGACCTGCTCATTCGGTCTCCCTGATATAGTCTCATAGATTCAGTACGTCCAACACGGCGTTTGCTAAAGCTCAAAGGCATATTGGAAAAGCCTTCAAGTGTGATATTGGGCTTTACAGCGCGATTTGTGCGCTCAACGTGGTACAAAGAGATGTTGCCGGGTGACTGTGAAAATGCCAATATCGACGTGTATGAGTATTAATCTTGGACATTGAAGCCTGAGGATTGCACTCTCTCGCCTTACACTCCAGTCCCCTCACAAATAGAACGTGCGGCTCAAGAGTACTTCATTGGGTATCAGAGCCTCTTGGGCATTTCTCCCAGAGTTACAGTGCTGAATGGACATAGAGGGGTTGGGCCATAAACGAAGAGACACGAATGGCGTGAATCCAAGTTAGAAGTGCATGGCCCATTGCCATCGCCCCACGGTGTCGTCCCAGCGGAGTGTTCCAGGAAGCTCGCCACGGTATGGGAATTGTACCTCCCAGGTCCCGCTCTCTTCTTTCCACACGCCGTCCCCCCTTCCCAGAACAGGTCCATCAAAGCGATCTGGTAGCCCAGTCCTCTCATCTACCGGGAGTTCCATGAGGACTGATCTTGGCGCTTTAACGAGTCTCCACTGGCCTTGCGTGCTGTTCCAAACTGTGCTCGTCGTAGCCGAGGAGGAATGCGAAGCCGGAGGGGTCCATTCAAACAAATCGGTCTCTGGGTTTAGATAGATCCGTCCTTTGCAAAGTGGTGGCGGTAGGTGATTCGGTAACAGGCGATCGAGAGACAAGGTCGACGGATCGGCTTGTTCCTCGACGCTGATGTTGCTGTTATCAGATGAGGACACGGCCCGTGCCTTTTCTGGCATCACACTGGGCCGAATCTGGAACAATGGGACGTGAGGCGCGTTCGCTGAAACAGATGTCGCCACTTCAACTGGTCGGTCAGTGAGTTTCCGTCTCTTCAGATCCGGCTCATCCTCTTCGAACTTATTCGCCGATAAAGTGGTTAGGCTGGGTGATCTTGCACGTTTCCCAACCTTACTGGGGGCAGGCGAAGGTTCAACAATCGTGCGCCTCTCTGAACCCTTTGTATCCGGAAGCACGAGGTCAATCCATGACTTGCTATAGCCGAGCGTCGAATCTTCTCGTCGGCCTGAGCCTGAAATCAATTCAAATAACACGCGACGACCTGTACGCTACCATGAGTTAAATGGACAATAAATCGAGTATGACAGTACCATTGGTCCTATGGAGAACCTGCAACGTGCCAGAGGTTACAGCCCAATACATCGCAGCAGACATTTCCGGTGTCCAATTGCTGATGTTCGAGCTAGCGTCGATACGATCATCCTTGACCAGCGGGGCACAGATATGCGGTACACCAGTAAGGTACATACGTCGTTCCGCGAGTGCCCCAGGTAAAGTCATCCATGGGATTGGGGTCTTCGAACTGCTGAGCTGATGGTTGCTGAAGAAATTGGCAAACGCCGTCCAGAACTGGGGGAGCATACCGCCTGTCCAGTCGATCTTGGGAACGCCAGGTGGCGGCCAGTGACGCCGAGTCGGATCAAGACCCTCAACAGACGATTCTCGACTTGGGGTAAGACCTGGTAGGGGTGGGGTGGTGTCCATGGGCGGTGGTGGTTTGCTACGACCGGGGGAGGACCATTGGGGCTCGGTGGTTGTTGTATCTGTCCAGGGAAATCCTTGTTTTCGCTGCTTGAGCATTTGGCGTGGGTGCAAGGGCGGGGGTGCCAGCGGCGCGGACAACGCTGGAGGGCTATCAAAGCTGGTCCTCGGCGTTGCTATTGGCGTGGGCAGGGCTGGATTACTTGGGACCTGCGAAGGCGAAGGGGCCAGAATTGCCGCTTTCTCTAGAATATCACAATAAGACACCATATTAGGGGGTACATCAGGTATACACGCACCACGAGTGCTCAGTTTCGACGTAGGGATATACGGAGCTCGAATTGTTGGTTGCTCGGCCACCCGCGACGGGATAACCTTAGCACCAACGGTTGAAATGTGATCAGCTGCTCTCCGGCCTGCTTCTCTTTCGCGCGCTATCATCTCAGCACGAGCTCTGGCCCGATCGCTCTCTGCCTTGGCGCGAGCCTTAGCCTCTGCCTTCATCGCTCTCTCAGAGTCACGTTGGCTGTATCCCCCGTTAGCAGCATTGGCTGCCTGCTGTGCCTTCACCTTAGGGATGTTGACCCACACCCCGCTCACGTACTTCCATCCAGCCGGGTTCCAATCGGCGGGAGCGACGAAACCCGGAGGTGGGTCTTGGCCTTTTGTCTGCCATGGAAGCATCTTCCCCCCTTCCTTCCACAACTCAGGATCACTTTTCCAACTATCGTCCAATGGGGTGGGCGCTGGGCGAGCTGAACCGTTTGATAAGCTAGATCGATGATCGAGTATGTCCCTCGATTCCCTGCGTTCGAGAGTCTCCTTCTCCCTTCCCTCTCTCCGTGTGATTTTGGCTCGCCCCTGTTCAGCCTTCGCAAGCTTAATCCGTTCCGCTCGGACACGGTCTTGACGATCGGCTTCAGCTTTAGCCTTGATGCGCAGTTCGTCTGCTCGTCTGTGCGCTTCTTCCCTTTCTGCTTCGAAGAGTGGGTCTGGCATGTTGATAACAAGCCAATCGTGTGTAAACCCAAGCGTAGTGGCTTCCTTGGTGCCGTCTGGGTGGTGAATTTCACATATAACAATACGACCTGAATCAAAGGTTATTAGAATATATCAAGAGGACACCAAGTGTCCTATTGTTGCTTTCCATAACCAAAGGAAAGTACGCTAAACGCACCAGGTGGCCGTGGTAGACACTGAAAAGAATTTTCTTCAAGAAGCCTTTTCATCTGCAAGATTGCTTGTCCAGTCCAAAGACTAGGGTGCGAAGCTTGAAAAACCACTTTATCGTCCTTGATCCGAGGCAACCCCCCTGGCGGAAATCCCGTAATATATTTGTTTGCTCGCGCGAGGGCTTGAGGAAACTGTGTCCATGTGACCTCAGAGCCATCTCCGCGAATATCGAACTTTGCTAGGATAAGAGTTAGCAGAATATTTTGACATTGTGTAGAACGAACCGATCTTCATCATCACTTGGTTAGAAACTGCGATGCGTATCATCTTTCGTGCTTCTTTTCCAGGAGTTGGTGCACCCCTCTTCTTCGCTTTCACTTTTGGACCATTTTTTTCCCCATAGCGCCATTTTCCTGCACGCCGGTTTTCATCCTCAGAATGGTCATCCAATTCGACATCTGCATCGGGGTCGTGCTCATCCTCATCCTCTGATTCGTCCTCGTCGCCTTCTGATTCGTCGTCATTTGCGCATTTTTGGCTTTTCATGCCCTTAGCGGGCGAGATAGGTCTGCTGGTATCGGCAGATGGAGACTGGTCAAATTCTATCGAGTCAGAATCCGACTCTCCGTCCTCTTCGCCTTCCTCGTCCGTCGATTCTTCGATTATGACCCACCCACGCCCCCGCCGCATGACCTTGTCGCCAAGCGCTCCGCCAGGCGCCAGTAACATATTTTTATTATGTTCTTTCTGCTTCGCGCGTTCCTCGAGCGATGTGGCTGTGCTCCGTCGCTGTCGGCCGGTGGACGACGAGAACGGTGCTATTGTACGTAGCCGAGAGGCGGGAATCGAAATAGAGAAGCTTGAGCTTTGGAACGGTTGCTGCTGTATTAAGTACTTGTGGATCCAGTCCTGCGAATAGCCGAGTGTCGAGTCAAAAAATGTCCCGTTCTCTCCTATAAGCTCGAATAGCACAACACGTTCTAAGCATGAAATGAGCACCAGGGATCTCTGTCAAAGCATAGACAAACCTTCCTCCCGAACTACGACGTTGATTTTATTACTACGAGATGCAAGCAGAAAGCGTTCACATTTTGGCCGATCCCAGTATTGCGGAGAGCTATTGTCCTCTACCTGCGCGTGTGATGAGACCTTGGGCGAGCCTCTATTGTACCAAAGTACTTGCCTTATCGTCGACAATCGTCGGGGCGCATTCAAATGGGAAGCCTGTGATGTAGAGACGCTTGCATGCAAGGGCCATAGGGAGTCTTTTCCATGGTAGCGTTTGACCACCAACAGCAAGCTCATTAATAACTGTGGAACTTGGTCACTCGTGCTATGCAAGGTCAAGGACGTCACATACGGTATAAATCAGAGAGGAACTGATATATATCTGTGTGTAGCTGTCGAAGGGCGCTATCCTCCTCCGGAGGACTAGCAGCACCGCGTGGGCTTGATACGCTAATTGGACGTTTCTTGGTAAAGCCTTCTGTCCATTGAGGCGGTAAGCAACATTCAATGTCAGATATAGTAGTTGACTATCCCTACCAGGATCTTTCAGCCTACTGCCCTTTGCATAGTGCTCATGGCGATCACGACGGTACCAAGGCCCAACACTTGTAGTGTTACCCTGCTCATCAAATACCTCAAATACTATTGGATTTTCTGTGGTATATAAAGCATAGGTCAGCCTCTCACCAGAAGCCGACAGGAAATATCACTTGTCCGTCCAACATACCGGGCGTCCTGCGGCAAACTTTGACCTCCCCACGATCCATAGCCTTTTGCATGATAGCGGCGGTTTCATCGGTCCATGGAGCTGACAGTACTCTGCGACGACGATCCTCAACAGACTGAGTGGGACTCGTGAAGATCACCTCTCGGGGTACTCGAATGTAGAGCCCGGTGTCCCACAGGAACTCAGGTAGGTGGTGCCACTTGATATATCGATTTCCATTTTGTTCATGTAGACGGACGCCTCCAAGGGCTAGAGCGAGGGGTAGCAATTCAGTCGCGAGCCAATTCAAGTCGGGAACGCTGATTATCCATACCGAGGATCTCTATGAACTGTCGTACAGTAGATTGTCTCGGCGTCAGCTCTTTGCGGGCCATTTGGTGAGAAATGCCTGGAAGTGGTGGAGTCCAACCTGTTTGATTGTCTTCTACGGTTCCCAGTCACCCCGACATGTCGAACCAGGAACGAGCACAGAGATATAGATCCCTGTGGCATGAGCATTATACTTTCTTACCAGTCTTGAGCATTAAGACATGTGGAAGTGATCCTGCCAAGAAAGGAGTCACTTGAGAGCCTTACCTGTGTACCGAAAGTTCGCGCTCCATAGCAATCGTTAGGAATGGCCTTTTTATTTAGTTTTTCCTCGTTTGCAGCTGGTTGTAGGAACTATTGACGGATGCTACTCTCAGATTGACGACCTGGAGCAGGCACGTGTCTGAGACCATGTGGCGGAATGTACTATCAAATGTGCTGTAGCTTCTGTAACGATCCTAATGGCTATCTTGCCCGTGGAAGATAGCCGCGTTCGCGAGTTTGGAAATACCAGCCAGCGAGTTCCTCTAGCTCTTTCTCGAGGTGAACCTACACGCAATTGCACCTAAAATATTATGATAAGTCAACAATGAATGCCATGCCCCGGTTTGGGGTGAAATTTATCACCCCGAAGCCACGGAGAAGTAGCGCCTCTCCGCTGGAGCTACGTATTCTTCTTTGTTGGGTTCCACGAAATCCTGCGGCGGCCGTCCGATTATAGGTTGCAGGTTTCAACGCTCCGTGGTTACTTAATTCGTCTTTACCTCTGGTTACCGTACTCTGGCTTGACCAGAATCGTAAATTTACCAGCCAAGATATAGACGGTATCAATGATAGCTAAAAATATATTCGGGTATCCTCAAATCTCCTGCCGTAATTCGGAATGAAACTACAAACCCCTTCCTGGGACTATTGCACCTTTTGGGAGGGGCCGCATCCCTGAAGTCCGACAGCGATCGAGGCCTCAATGGCAAAGAATAGAGACGGGCGCTCAAAAAGACATTGGTCCGATGGAAAGTGTCAAGAAAAAGGCTTTATGGACACCGTGAAGGAATGAAAATTTGATGGCTGTCATTTGAGCACCAAAAGGACACATTCAAACCCTTACCTTGTATAATGAGGCTGCATTAATCGAGGCGCAGAAGTTCCACATTAATGTGTCTCATATTATACCATTATAGAGGACGTGAGTAACCCGAGAGAACGGTTAAGTCCATCTCTAACATTTAATATTTTTTGTTCTGTCTGTTGGGTTCCACCACAATAATGATAACCTTAGCAAAATACCCTCATAGCTGCTACTGTCCCATAACCCCTAAGCCTCCATCCGACTCGATTATTGCGGGATCCCAGATTTTCGAAACGGTAGACTCGAAAGGTCTTGATTTGAGTCCTCCTTAACTTGTTACTGTGTATTTTACAACTGAGGTATTTGAGGAAGTAACCATGTCCATTGATAGGATTCCATGTAAGTCGGGCATCTAAGAAACGTGTTCGAACATTGAGGTACAATATATTCTGGTTGGATTCTTGTATTGACACTCCGATAAATAGTGACCGCTCGAGTGGTCGAGAACGCGGTGTTACTTGTCGGGGTCACCTCCTGATTAACCCACCTCATGCTGATCCGACTACTATGCCATCGAGGAGTTCGACCTCGCCTGCGACGGCCTGCAAGACAAAAGTGGAGCATGGAGCACCCGAAAACTCCATGAGTTCAGTTGTGCGCATGAAAACCAGGCATTCTATCGTTGATACCTAAAGCTTTCCCCATGTCGGAAAGGGTCTGTACCATCAACCGCGACAGCAGTTTGGGCCATCGGGAATCCCCAACGGTTGATGGTCCCTCTTGTTCGGTCCCTCTTGTTCTGGATTGTTCCTTTGTTCACTCCATCTCCACGGTCCGGATAGGCACTGCAACTCTGGTCGACATTGGCATCGTATTCTGTTGAGTTGATGATTCCTCAGACCTGGGTTCGATTCCCCGCTTGGTCATTCTTTTATCTCTAACATATTACTATTACTTTCATAGACGAACAATATTCGCTGCTAGCCGGAGCGCAATCTCCTGGGATGCACCTCGACTCTCCGCGAGATCATTTAACGACTGGCTCAGTGAGTGGAACAGTCAGCTTTGTCGGGAATTGGAATCCCGACAATGTCCATGCCTGCGGAATACCAAACCGAAGGTAATTCGCTATTCGTTATTACTCTATTTCCATTCGGACATGGACTTATATAAGTAGATTCTCGTAGTTACAAATAGCCAAGAGGCTACAGGCAGTATCCCCCCTGTAATGGTTTTCCGCCAAGCTTGGTGCGCCCTCTTCTTGTCTCCTCTTTCCTTCCAAAGACCGACCCTGCCTCCAGATGATATCGCGTGCGCCATTTTTCTTGGGCGTTTGTCCGTAATCACCTCGCAATTGGAAACATCTCGCACACGCAGTAACAAAGACCGCAAAGCAAGGAGTCGAACCTTGGTCTGTCGGGATTTGGCATTTATTTGGGATTTCATATCGAGCGCTCAGTGCTCCAGTTGTCAGGGGGCGCTGATTGTTTGGGAAACTGCATTTCACATGGTCATTTATTGGGTATATAAGAGCTCGTATTCTCGTTGTGTTTGTTAGCGGGCCCCAACAAACACGATTGTTTTCGGCCGAGTTAACGACCTAGTGGAAATGCTACAACCAACGGAAATTCTAACATGGTCTCTGCATATGTAATGGATAGGAGTCATCAATTCAACAAGTGCGGCATGATCTATTCTCATCGGCCAACCTGTTACTTGTACAGAAGCTGTACGTCGTACGCAATCTCGCGCAAGTTGGGATTTTGTCAAATGGCGGGTTTGGAAGTCTCTCCCATTTAGCCCGACAAGCGACATGTAGAGCTACGCAGCCTCTAACTCAGTCCGTGCACGGTGATCTTGTATGGCTTGATCAGTCGAGAGACAGGTCCTACGCCCTCTTGTGCGATCTGGACCAGAAGATTTTCATTGAAAAGTAGGCCCTCCTGATTCTCATTCTGCTGTGACCTGCTGAGGAGATTGGACTGACCTTCTCAGTAGGGCCAGTTGAAATAGATGTGTTCCGGTTCTACCATCTTGGCTAATCTATTCATGATAGGACAAGCCCTCCGGCGGTACCCTTCGCTTAGCTCGCGAACGGATTGCCTTTCGCTCCGATTGGTTCTCGCCCACTCTGTAGATAGTCACACCAGTAAATAAACATGGTTCAAAACCTGGCTATATG
>Ga0307513_10012536_pt1 | contig 10451 bp, 12 predicted proteins | sample 15_EM_MG_FD_202174 | JGI IMG/M metagenome (GOLD analysis project Ga0307513, IMG submission 202174) | Populus trichocarpa ectomycorrhiza microbial communities from riparian zone in the Pacific Northwest, United States - 15_EM | ecosystem: Host-associated > Plants > Roots > Unclassified | place...
TCAAGGGTCCGCGGTACTGTCCCAGCCTGGAGGCCAAGATCCTGCGGTTCAAGGAGAAAGAGGCGCATATCGTGTGGCTGGAGCCCGAGGGGTACGACTCGGAGCTGATCTACCCCAATGGGATCTCGTGCTCGATGCCCGAGGACGTGCAGGCCGAGTTGGTGCGGAGCATCCCGGGCCTGGAGAAGGCGGAGATTGTACGAGCTGCGTATGGCGTCGAGTACGACCACGTTGACGCGCGGGAGCTGCGAGGTGCGTTTCTACAGTTTATTTTACGTTTTACGTTTTGTGTTTTGTGTTTTACGTTTTGTGTCTGTGTCCGTTCCCGTCTCCGCATCGCATCGCATCGCATCGCATCCCCTCCATGGCTCTAAATTCTTGGTTGTTCGTTCGGTGGAACTGGCGCTGACCAGGTGCGCGGGGGCACCCGTTTCAGCGACGCTCGAGACGAAGCGGATCGATGGGCTGTTTCTTGCTGGGCAGATCAATGGCACGACTGGGTACGAGGAGGCGGCTGCACAGGGCGTGCTCGCAGGGATCAATGCGGGCCTCAAGGCACTCCAGAGATCGCCCTTGATCATCACGCGTGGAGACGGGTTTATTGGCGTCATGATTGATGACTTAATTATGAAAGGTGCCGAGGAGCCTTGTGAGTTTATTTCTGCTTTCCCTGTGATTTGAACATGTTCTTGAGTGTGGGATTGGTTGGGCTAACATGTTGAGTGTAGACCGGATGTTTACCAGTAGGTCCGAGTATCGCATGAGCATCAGGAGTGATAATGCCGACGAGAGATTGACTTCCAAGGGTGCGTTTCGAGCCCGAATGGTCTCATGCTCCTCACTCTCCGCTAGCACCGTGCTGATGCTATGCTGTCATTTAGGCCGGGCAGTAGGCGTCATATCCGACCACCGCTGGTCCGCCTTCGAGCGCCAACAAGCGGACATCAAGGCCGCGCGGAGGCTCCTCGAGAAGCTTGTGCACAGCCCGCAAGGGTGGGCCGCACTCGGTTACGTTGTGAAGCGTGATGGGGTCATGCGGAGGTATGGTTGAAGTTCTTCGAAGTTTGGGTGCTCACACTGATGAAATGGGAACAGCGCATTCGACCTCACTCGGTCTCCAAATTGGAGTCCACACTCCTTCTTAGCGGTCATACCCGAGCTAAAGGAACTGGATGAGGCGACCCTCGTGCGCATTGGGATCGAAGGTGGGCCCTCCTCTCACCGGTCACCACGCTACATGAACACTGTTAACGTGGTATGGGGATATGGTACCCACAGGCCGCTACGACAACCTCTTGCGACGGCAGCAAGCAGATCTCGCGGCGTTTGCGAGCGACGAGGCGATTGAAATCTCGCCGGAGATTGATTACGACTATATTCAAGGGCTCAGCAGCGAGATCAAAGAGCGGTTGAAGAGGGTTCGTCCCGCGAATATTGTGAGTCCCTTGTCCCGGTTCTGATTGAGGGGGTTGGTCACGCGAGGTTGATTGCGACATGCACAGGGTGCCGCTAAGAGGATGGAAGGTATGACACCCGCTGGTGTCGTTGTGTTGCTTAATTTCGCAAAGAGTCAGAGGCCTAGGGCCCTGCGAGTGAGCGGTGCTGGTCGTTGTGCCTCTCTTCCATAACTTATACCTATTATTCTGTACTACATACAATCCATAGGCCACCCTCCCCATTCTTCAATTGTAACCTCGCGTGACTTGCATTTGCTCGAGCCTTTCGCTTTGTCTCGAGTCGATCTTCCTTGACGCTCGCCACCATGTCCTACTTCTTGCCACATTTGCCCACTGGCTGGCATGTCGATCAGGCAATCCTGTCTGAGGAAGACCGAGTGGTCGTCATCCGTTTCGGACACGACTGGGACTCGCAGTGCATGAAGATGGATGAGACGCTCAACAGTGTCTCGGAGGAGGTGCAGAATTTCGCGGTGATCTATCTCGTAGATATTACACAGGTGCCAGATTTCAACAAGGTGCGTTGTGCTGCTTGGTTATGGGGAGAAAGGTTGACCCTGCAAGCACGGCGTGGAATGCGGCAGATGTACGAGTTGTATGACCCGTGTACGGTCATGTTCTTCTACAGGTGCCTAGAAGGATCTTTGAGGGAAGGGAGTATACTTAGGCTTGTGCAGAAACAAACACATCATGATCGACTTGGGGACCGGTAACAACAACAAGATGTGCGTATTCAAACCTGTTACCTGTCTCATATATATTGCTCACCATGTGCTGCGGCGCTCTCATATAGCAACTGGGCGATGGACAGTAAACAAGAGGTGGGTGAGCCGCCACACGATCCGTGCGCTTATGGTGACGCGGGGTTGGGACAGTTGATTGACATCATTGAAACCGTGTACCGGGGAGCCTCGAAAGGCCGAGGTCTTGTTGTTTCTCCGAAAGGTGTGTCGATGCTCCGTTTCTCACTGTTCACTTGTGCCTTCAAATGGGCAGACGCTGATGGGCCATGTGTGTTTTTAGATTATTCGACTCGGTACCGATACTAGAGAGCACACTATCGTGTGTGTAGAGCGTTGTATTTGGAATATAAGGACGGTTGCTGCGTTTCGCGACGGCGGCGAGGATACCATACCTTCCGGATGTAGCCTGCAAGTGGCAAGTTACGGCCGGACGGTGGTGCTGTCTCGGCATCCATGGGTCTCTAAGGAGTCTCCAAGGGCTGGAAGTATAAGTAGGACGCGTCCGAGGAACGCAGACCGAAACAGGAACTCCAGAACGCCCGACGACGGCTGAGGAACGTGTTGTGTTTCCAAGAGCACATCACAGCGGGAAAGAATACAAGCATCACATATACGTACAAACGTACGTACGTACGCACGGGCGCACGGGCGCGCAATCAAGATTTACCGCTACACAAACAAACGGCCTCGGTCGAACAAAACTCCCAGCTCTCACGCGCTCGGGCTTCCCTGGCATCCATCTGTCTCTCCGCGTCTCCCCTTCGGTCAGCCTGGGTGGTGGAGAGGGTAAGAGGGTTTTCGGTGCGCAAACGAGCCCCAGCCTGGCTTTACCGGCCAGCCTCCCACGCGACAAAAGCGCGGTTCCGAGGCGTTGCGCGTTTGTCAAGAGAGGAAGTAGGCACACAAAGATTTTTCGACACGGTGATGTGAGTCGAATCCGTTAGCTCATTGCTGGATAATATGTGTTTGAGTGGTGCATCGCTAACTGTGAACTTCAAAGTGAAGGTGTGATCACAATAAAAGCCCAGAGGTTGAGCGCGGTGCGTGAGCGCTGGTTGGACGAAGCAACCGTGCGGCCTACGTGCCTACACGAGGCTCGTCGGCTATCCTCGTGCGAACCAACGAGCGTCGTCATATATCCTTCTTTTCATTCTTACTTGCTCAAAAGGAACGTACACTCTATCGCCGCCCGCCGCGTTTCAGGCTGCATCCTCCCCTCAACCAGGCAGCAGCTGCAGCTCTCCAGGCGGCCCTCACCCCCCATTTTTACACCAGCTCTCTCCGCCTAATATCCTCTCTCTCTAATATTTCTCCGCCGGTTTGGCGTCCAGACTCAACTCCGAGGAGCTGCCCTCGAGGTTTTTTGAGCCAGGCTGGTCTTTCGACGCTCGGCCTATCCCAATGGCCTCTCGCCGCGCCTCCTCCTCGGCCGCTCCTCCCTCGACCCACCTCCCACCCTCTTCTACAGCTGCAGCAGAGGAAGATAGCCCCCGCGTACTCACCTCGAGCGCCCCCAACACCCAGTCACGTCCGCCTTCGACAATCCCTCATCACCTCCGCGGCGAGAGCTTCCAAGGCCGCGTCTCCCGCAGAGGAACCGTTAATTCACCCTCTCCCGGATCAGAAGCAAACTACCCATCCTGGCTCCCCCGTCGTCCCGCCCCCCCCGCCCCACCATCGACGTTCGACTCTTTCGATAATGGCTACTCGACCCACGAGCGCGGGCGAGGAGCACTTGCAAACCTCTTCGGATGGAGGAGCACTCCCTCTCACTCGCGCAACCCCACTTCAGAGAGTGGTTATGTTGCCTCATCGCCCCACCCCTACAGGGCTTCGACCGACCCTGCTCAGCCCAGGGGCGAAGCCGAGGTTGAGGTCGAGGAGACACAAGGCCGCAAAGCCACCCCTCGCTCCGTCCGCATAGTCTCCGTACCCCCAGAGGCGCGCTCGAAGGAGACCTCAGACCAGACCCGCCGCCAGTCGTCGGGCGGGTGGGGTAACTACAGCACGGGCCATGTGCGCGCGGTCAGTCGCGGTGCGGGGAACCCCTATGCGTCGTATATGATGTCCCACTCGCCGCTCCCGGCAGCGCCCTGGCCCGCCGATCGACTGCCCACGCGCGCTGCGCCGCGGTTTAGAGCTAGATCTCTCAATCTTGGGCTGTTGAGGTCGACGAGTCGGTTCGATCGCCTGAAGTTTCATTTTAGTCCATTCACTTACTTTGCTCATGTCCCAGTTCAACTCTTCTTCGACTTCAATGCCATCTACATCCTCACCCAGTGCGTCCTGTTCCTCGATGACACCATTCATATCTGACCAGTATCGTCCCCAGGATCACCACCTACCCTACCCCCTTGGCACCAGGTGTTCTTGCCCCTACACCTTCTCCAACCTGGTCTTTTGCACTTGCGACTTACGTCCTCTGCATGGCCACCTGGCTCCTCGGTGTGGTAGTCCTTTATGAAGTAATCTGGTCATTCTGGCGGCGTTGGCGTGTCAAACGTCCAGGCATGATGGCCATCTTCTCCTCCCGGGCTGCACGCAACATCGTCGGGATGGGCAATTTTGAGCGGTGGTGTTTCCTGCACTTTGTGCGGAGGGGTGCATGGACGGACATGACGGACATCGCGCCTGGACTGGAGGAACAAGTGCACGATCGTGAGCGCCCACCAACCCCTTCTGCGATCGTTGGGGAACCGACAACTGCTGAGGAGGAGAGCATGGGAGGTGGGACAGAGGGCAAGAAGGCACTCAGAAGGGAACGGGAACGCTTGGCGGCGGCGGCAGCTGCGAGAAGGGAGGAAAACGCCGACGTCGTGGCCCAGCTCGATATCGAGCAGGCAAGCCTAATGTGGTACCAACGTCTTAGGAGATTGAACTACCGACAGGGATTCGTCGAGTGGGCTTGGGATCGCTCGCAGAATGTCCCCACCGTCGTCCTCCTGCTCCCCCGCGCGGGAATCGCACTTGCCGTCTTGCTCACGTACTCAACTGTTAACCCCACCATCCTCGCGTACCTCAACTCGCGTCTCAGCTTCCTGGGGAAGGCCGCATTGAGGGCGGAATTGAGCTCGACTCCCGTCTCGCGGGACAGCACATTCTTCAACGGGACTGACGGCACGCTCACCACATATGCGAAGACGATGCTCTGGGCCAACTGCGGCTGGACACTCTGGAAGATCCTCATCCTGCTCATCGCATACGTTGCGCTCTGGATCGCGAGCGGGCAAAGCTGCGCGGGGATCTGCGGCCCCCGCTACAGGTGGGAGGAGGAGGAGCGCATCGAGTGGGAGGACATGACGAATGTCGGCCTCAGCGAGAAGTACGGGCATCCGCCGCCCCACACACGCAGGCGGCTCAGTCTGAGCGGGGATTCGACGGTCGATGGGTACGAAGAACACGATGCGGAGGGGCTAAGTGAGTTGCTCGGATGGAGGTGGAGAGAGAACACGCGACGCCGGATCCGCGAGGCATACGAGTTTTGCTTGAGCTCGCCCCCTGTTGGGAGGAAGAGGGGTGATGTGCATATGCGCGAGCTGGGGAGTTCGGCCCACCGACGTTCCCGGGGTGGCACGGACGATTCGCGTGTTGCCCAGGTTATCAAGGCTAGTTCGAAGGCACCTGAGCGCGGGCGTTTGTCGTCGGGGCTGTTCGTCAAGCCCGGTGAGGGGAAACAGGAAAGGGACCCACCGATCCAGAATGTACCCCCTCCTCTTTCTGTCCCTGTTGCTCATGAGCCGATCCGCCTTGCAAGTCAGCATGCAACCCCTATAACGGAGCTGGCCTTCCCAGCCTTCCCACCTACTGCGGCTGACCGACCTACGTCTTCTTCTTCAGACGCGGCGATTCCCTTCCCCAGTCCTACCCCGCACTCGGGAGACCACCAAGAAGGAGAGGAATACCTCGAGGGCGAAGAGGTCGTCTCCGGGCGCGAAACCGCGTCCATGTCTAGTCTCGGCCAACCTATCAACAACTCGCGCTACCCGATCGGTGTGGGCCGTCCACGTGGGGGAAGATATTCACATAGCACTGGGCGGACAGGTACGGCGAGCGACAGCCAGCAAGAAGGGAACAAGTCGACGCCCTCCAGGTCGAGTCGGTACTCGCATCAGAAAAGCAAGTCCGCCTCGCCACATCCGTCTGATCCTAGCAGCAATCTTGGGCACCAACTGGTGCCTGCTGGGCCGTCGAACCTTCCTCCGCCGCCATCTGTATATGCACAGAGAAGACGGAGGAGGAAGACTCCAAGTGAAGAGCAGTTACCTTTCACTGCGTCGCCGCAAGATCTGTCCCCGACTGAGGCGCTTGTGCGGCAAAGACCGAGGACTATGTCTTCGGACCCGGCTCCTGAACCGTTGTACGAGAGCGATGGCGATGAGTTCGTGGAGGGTGAGGTTGAGGTTGAGGTGGAGGTGGAGGTGGAGGAGGGGAGTGGGGGCGAAGAGGAGGACAGCGTTGGGTTGCTTGGTTCCAAGAGTGGTTCCAAGAGTCCAAGTCCAAGAGGATCATTTGCTGCTATCCGACAGCGGGCATCAAGCATCTCCGGATCGTTACACCGAAGCAGGACACGCTCACAAGGGTCGCAGTCACAGTCCAACTCTAATTCTTCGGGTCACCACCGCAATCGAACCAGATCACTCGTCCAGTCTCCGAGAAGAGGATCGGCCGGTCCATCTGCTGCTCCGTCGCCGTCGAGCTCTCAGAGCCGGTCCAGGAGAAGTTCCCTTCCTCCTGTCAGCGAGCGGTTCTCCGGGGGCCATCTTAGCGGAAGTGGGCAACCCCATAGTCTTCCTGGCGAGCAAATATTTGGTCAACGCATTACTGGGAGGTACTCGGACGAGGCGCAGAGAGGCGAAGTTCCAGCGGTCCCCCCATTGCCGCGAATTCGACAATTGTCGGGAAGTAGACCAGAGCAAGCTGTACCTTCAGGTTCTCGAGTTCGCTCCCAATCCGGTACGAGCGCGGTACCCTCCGAACGGACGATCCAGGCTCTGAGTGCTGGAAACCTTCATGTCCGCCGCGACCCAGGCGAAGTCGGCGAAGTGGACCCTGCTTTTGTCACCGCCCCTGCTACACCCGACGAAGCGACCACTACAGATTCTGCCGCACGCGGAGGCTCGTCCCGATAGAGCGTCTCAACCTGAGGACGGCAGCACTGCTATGGATGACCACCACCATCCTCTGGGTACAGGGGTCACCCTTGAGAATCTCCAGCAAGCGTCCCATATAAAATCCTCCGTTTATTCCGATCGATGACGGAAGTAATCGAAGAAAAGTAGTAAAACCAACGAAGGCCGACGAACCGTGACGAGGGATACGGTTGTATCTTGCACTTGTATATTGGATATTTTTCCCATTTTGCATCATTTTTGTGGTACCTACACAGATCCCATTCTACACTCACGACTCGTAATACGCACAACATTCTTGTCACGCTAGTTGCCACGCATTCATGTTTGTACCACGTCTCACCCTACGCGCATTACGAACCTACCCCTCTCTCACCTCCACAACGCAAACGCGAACTTGGACTGGACTGGCTAGCCAAAACCGCTTGCATTTTCCCTGGATTGTTATGCATGGAGGGGCCCAACCTATTCTGATCTTCGATATCTCATATTGAATGACTCGGACGTGCACGCACCTTTTGTACATGTCACTCAGGAGTTTGACGAGTTGTTCAATGCCAATGATTCAAACTACTTCGTTTTGTAGTTGCATCTCGAAAAACCTGGCCTGGGGTTGCAGGTTTGGTGGCTATTGGCACCTTCTCGTTCTCTGTACCGTATGGACGTCACACAAAGAGCGCTATCTTATATGGTAAATGGCCTTTCAAGTTGGAAATTTGCAGAATAGGAGCGTCATGTGGGCAAGTGGCGGGTTCGAAGCGAAGTCACTTGGCCACCTCTCTTCACTGTAGTCGCCATCTTGTGGAGGCGCCTCTGGACCGATTATAAACGAGCTCATTATATGGTCCATGTGGTCTTCTCCTTGTCCTCTGAAATTCCACGGGTGGCGACGCCGGCCAGCAGCCACAATAGCCAGCTTTGGGACGCGCATTGGATGTCCCAGGTCTTCGTAACCCTGTCTGTCAATACTGTTGTTCCGTTGCAGGTTCACTCGGCTCGAAATGATGGTAGACACAAGTACTCTTGTCTCTTTCCTGTGTTCCTCTGACGGTGCTATTCATTGGTGGGTTCACCTCAGCTCTCGCATTTGTTGCTGACAGTATCCTGGCAGCCACTGGGACCTATATCAACCTCAGGCCGTATAAGCGCTGCCGGTGAGCTGACTATTGGGGGTTCGATATGGTTTCGCTGTTTATCTCGCGGGTCTAGATGGTAGACTTGAGGCAAATCGTATTGATGTGCGAGACTTGGGAATTGCGAGAAATTACAGTAGCGCAAACGTCGGCCTTCCCATCACATAATTTAGTGCGCACCGATTCGAGTTCCCTTCATCCAGCGAGGCTGCAAGCCCCGCTCTGTCCTTGATGTGCACCCACAGGTCCTCAGTCGCGGGCTTCGATCGATTATTGTGCCATAGTTCTATTTTTGTGTTCGTTTGAGCCGTCCTCTGTAAACGCCATGCTATACACCTCCATATAAGCACATGAAATCAAGTTGTTTATATTTTTTGTCCGGTCTCTACGTGCTTTCCAGCTGGTATCAATCGGTCTCGACGCCTCTCGTCATGTCCGTACCCAGTATCTCAACAGATGGCAACTCTACGGCCCCTTGCCCCGCCCTCCTGCTGACGTCAGGCTCTTCACACGTGACTGCGAGCCGTTAGCCTCTATTTATTATCTACTACATACAGGCAGTAGCTCACTTCCACTGTCGTTTTTACTGACAGTTCCCCCTCTCACCGTCGCTCATGGCACAGGCAGGTGATTTTGCCCTGCCATGACTCACATACAACTCGCATACAATTACCCAGGTTTCGCATAGGTTGTGCATGACTTCTGCGCGAGTTATGTCACGGAGAATTGTCTTGCATGCTGCTCATTGGTTGCCACCTTTGTGTGGCCGCAACCCGGCAGTGCACCTACAGCTCGTGAACGGGTGCCACAGATTGGCCGTCTCAATGCGGGTCTCAAACTCCGACAAGATGGAACGGCTGTTGCCATCATGGGCATCGACGAATACATAACACCCACGCCTTCACCAGTACTTATAATGTTGTATCAATCGACGCAGTCTCGAGCGCGCTCGCTACTGTCTCAGACTCACTACCAAATTCCAGGGGAGCGATCCCCATCCAAATTGATCCAAATCGCGGACATGCCAGCTCATTTAATGGAAGAAGTTCGTATATTAGCAATGCAATATTGTATGGCTTATTTGGCATCCTGGCTTCTCGTCACCCACATTAATCATTGTATAAGGAGCGAACGATGCGGATATTGTGGTAAGCCAACGGTAAAATCTCAATATGGTTACACAATTGTCTAGTTGAGCTAACACACCGGATTTCATTACGTAAATTAGACTATATACAACGTCCCCTGCCGCAGCCCCAGGTATATTACCGTCTATTACAAAGGGGCTACCCACCCTATTCCCGGGCCTGACGTGGCTGCACTCCGTCCGCGTCGGCAACGGATTTTGGTATTCGTTGGTGACTACATATTGAGTAATACCTGCTCTTGACGTGACGTGGGAGCAGAATGACCAACGCGGAGATAGGAGACGGACGTCCGTGACACACTAGTGTCCTGGCTCGGTCATATCGAGAAGGATAGAAACTAGGCCACCCATGGGGTTACTGTCATCTACACTATTTCAGAATTGCGTTTCGTCTTCCATGCCGCTTTGTAATATATAATGATCGGTATGACGTGGACGATTCACTATCTGTTATTCTAATACCCATGGTATATATATCTCCTGCTCTAGAACGAATACGACAAGGGGTCTTCATTCGGCTACTATCGCCCGCCTCGAAATCTCCCAGCATTCCACTATGCGCCATTTACAAGCTCTCATCGCCATTTACTCCTCCTCGTATGCACTGGCAACGTCCATTGGTTTGGGTTACCACACCATTGGGGACTATGTCCAGGGAACGCCAACAGGAAAATTGGAAAATCTCAATGGAATTGATACATATGTTTCACTTCCTCAATCTGGGAGTTACAATCGTGGAGAAGCCATCTTGATGTTGACGGATGTCTTTGGGTTACCCTTGATCAATAACAAGCTCCTTGTTCGACTGATACCACTTTCCTCTTGAACGAGCCTCCACTGAC